>Ga0209006_10001607_pt1 | contig 20536 bp, 20 predicted proteins | sample JacPin_JW_Ref_O2_FD_188567 | JGI IMG/M metagenome (GOLD analysis project Ga0209006, IMG submission 188567) | Forest soil microbial communities from Algoma, Ontario, Canada - Jack Pine, Ontario site 1_JW_Ref_O2 (SPAdes) (version 2) | ecosystem: Environmental > Terrestrial > Soil > Boreal...
ATTCCGGTGCGGGGCCCAGAATTCGAGACTCTGTCCCAGATCGCACAGATCGCCCGGACGGGGTGAGCGACGGACCAAGCGCTCAAAGATCGAAGATGCGCCCCCGGCTCAGTCGGTTCTGCGGGTCCAGGGCGCTCTTCAACGTCCGAAACAGATCGAGTGTCACCGGGTCGACCCGCTTGAGGAAGGCGCCCTTCTTGGAGCGGCCGACACCGTGCTCGGCGCTAAGGCTTCCACTGAAGCGATCGACCGTTTCGAAGATCAAAGTTTCGGCCTTTTGGAACAGGATGTAGCGCTGGTCCTTCGACCAGTCTGGCGGAGGCACGACATTGAAATGGATATTGCCGTCACCGACATGGCCATAGGCGATGGGCCTTCCTTCCGGCAACGACTTCGCGAGCGCGGCGAGCGCGGCTTCGAGGAAGGCGGGGATCGAGGGGAGCGGCACAGAGACGTCCGTTCGATAATACGCGCCTGTCCGGCTCTGCGCTTCGACCATCGCCTCCCGATAGAGCCATAGCCGCTCGGCCTGCGCCTTGCTCGCCGCGATCGTGCCGTCGACGATCAGCTCGCCCACGTCCTCGAGGCAGGCTTCCAGCACTTGCCTGAGGTCGACCGTGCCTCCGGCAGAAAGCTCCATGAGCACGTAGACCGGGCACGGTTCGCTGAGCGGATCAGTGAGGTCGGCCCGGCTGGCTAGCCCGAGCACGAGCCCATCGCGCAGGATGAGCTCGAAGGCGGAGAGGAGGTCGCTACAGCTCCGTCGGGCCTTCGCGTAGAAAGCCATCACATCGTCGATCGAGCGCAGACCGAGCCAGGCCGTCTCGACTTGCGTTGGCTTCGGGAACAGCTTCAGTGCGGCAGCCGTCACGATTCCGAGCGTCCCCTCGGCGCCGATGAAAAGCTGCTTGAGATCGTAGCCGCGATTGTCCTTGCGCAAGGTCCGCAGGCCGTTCCAGATCCGTCCGTCTGGTAGGACGACTTCGAGGCCGAGCACGAGGTCGCGGGTCATGCCGTAGCGCAGGACGTTGAAGCCCCCCGCATTGGTGGAGACATTGCCGCCGATCCGCGCCGAACCTTGCGAGCCGAAGGTGATCGGGAGAAGGCAGTTCTCGGCTTCGGCGGCCTGCTTTGCGACTTCAAGAATACAGCCGGCGTCCACGACCATCACGTATCCGGCCGGATCGACCGAGCGCACCGCATTCATGCGGTCGAGTAACAGGACCACTTCGGGCTCGTTTGCATCCGATACCGCCGCGCCGACGAGACCGGTGAGGCCGCCCTGCGGCACGATGCCCAGGTTGAGATCCATGCAGCGCCGGACGACGGCCGCGACCTCGTCGACCGTGCGCGGCCGCGCCACGGCGAAAGGAAGCCCGTAGTAGGATCCGGTCCTGTCGCGCGCATAAGATTCCATCCACTCAGGATCGGTCGTGAAGAGGTCCGCGGCAAAGCCATTGGCGAGAGCGTCGATGGAAGCCGCAGGCGCGGACCCGTTCATTTTCGCATCCCTTTCCGTGTGACGCCTGCCCACTCTGGTCGACGATCAGCCGGACGTGTCCGGCTCTGTATCGCCGGAGCGAAAAGCGTTGAGCCGCTGTTTCATCCGGCTGAGGCGAACCAGATGCCCGCTATCGCGCCTGAGCGCGACGGCCGTTGAGAGAATATCGACCAGCACCAGGGCGGCGATGCGCGACGTGGTCGGCGTATAGACATTGGTGTTGTCGAGCGTCTCCACGAGAAGGCTCACGTCGCAAAGCGCGCTGATTGGTCCTTCGGCGCCGACGATGCCGATCAAGGCTGCGCCGGCGCTTTTGGCGATCTCCGCCGCCTCGACGATCTGCCGGGTGCGACCGGTATTGGAGATGACAACGAGCACGTCACCCTCGCGCATCATGGACGCCGCCATGATCTGCTGATGCGCGTCCGCCTCCGCGCGACTCGGGACGTCGAAGAGCGGGAACTTCTGCTGCGCGTCCATCGCCACCAACGACGACGCGCCGAAGCCAAAGAAGGCAATCGACGCGGCCCCCGCGAGAAGGTCCACCGCACGCTCCAGCGCCACGCGATCGAGGTGCTGACGAGCCCAGTCGAGGCTCGTCAACGTATATTCGAAGATCTTGTCCGTCACCGCGCCGAGGCCGTCGCGGTCGGAAATCACGGAGTGGGTCGCGGACCGGCCGAGCGCCAGACTCTGGGCAAGCCGAAGTTTGAATTCTTGGTAGCCCGAGAACCCGATCGCGACGCAAAAGCGCATTACAGTCGGCTGGCTGACGCCGGCGAGCGCCGCGAGCTCAGCGAGGCTCGACTCCAGGATACGGGCCGGGTCCGCGAGCACCAGATCGGCGACTTTGGCCTCCGATTTGCGCAGGCTAAGCCGCGTCGCGCGCACCCTCTCGAGCGCGCCGCTCGGCGAACGCCGTACTGCGGGTTCCAGCTTATTCTCCCATATTTCGCCGAGGGCCCAAGGCACCTTAGGATGAACTCACCACGACTTCCAAGCCTGGGCGCGCCGGGATGAGCCGGATCGGAAGTCCAGGCTCCGCCGCCTTCCGCTCGATGTCGGCGAGGGGCAGCGTGTTGAAGGCGAAAAGCCCGTGGTGATGGGCGATCATCGCCGGCGCTTCGCTCTCGACGGTCAGCGCCACCGCCTCGTCGAGCGTCAGATTGCCCGCGATCCCCCGAGCCGCGAGCGCTTCCGAGCGTCCATTGACGGGCAAGAGGAGCAAATCCGGCCGCACGCGGCGATAGTCTTCGCCTTGCCCTGCGAACGGGATCGTGTCTCCGGAATGGATGATCGAAACGTTGTTGCCCTCTCCCCCAAATATGAGCGCATAGCCTAGAAAGCGATGATTGCCCTCGATATCTGTCTCGAGAGACTCGTGGGCGGCGCGCAGAGCGACAATGGACAGGCCCGGCCAGGGCTCGATCCGTTCGCCCGCGTCCATCGGAATGAGACGATCGTTCGTCGCACCCGTGCGTTTGAGCGCCTCTGCCCGACTTGCGCGCGGAACCACAAAGCGCAAGTCGGGGTGGAACTCGGCAAGGGGTGACAGAGTTCCGGGATCCATGTGGTCAGTATGATGATGCGTTACGAGCACGAGGTCGATGCGTCCCAATTCCGTCGGGTCGATGGGAGGGGGCTCCATCCTCTCGTGCGGAGTGGCCGTTCCCCTGTATTTTTCCGCAAGCGTGTCCGAGAGATAGGGGTCGATCATGAGCCGCCTGGCGCCAGCCTGGATGATAAACCCGGCCTGACCAAGCCAATAAAGCGTGACGCCCATGCTCGATTCAGCCGCGGTCAGCCATTGCGCGAGCGTTCCCTCAAATCGTCGTTCCGATAAGTTCAGGCGCGTCACGATCGATAACCATCCTCGACTCAAGCGCTATCGCCGCGCGGTCGGATGTGAGCGTTGGAACGGAAAGTTGACGCCAGCGACGTTTAGGAACACCGCGTAGAGGCGCGTCGTCGCCGTAATAAACAGCCGGTTATTTCGCTTGCCGCCAAATGTCAGATTGGCGACGATTTCCGGTACGCGAATCTTGCCGATGAGTTCTCCTTCCTGCGTATGACATTGCACCCCGTCCCAAGCACTGATCCAGGCGTTCCCCTCGACATCAATACGAAGCCCGTCGGGAATGCCGGGATTGATATCCGCAAAGACGCGACCGTTTTTCAACGCGTTGTCGACGACGTCGAACACACGGACATGGTGAGGCGCGGTCTCATCGGTCAGAAAACCCGAATCCGCGATATAAAGCTTGCTTTCGTCGGGAGAAAAAGCCAGCCCGTTCGGCATGGCGAAATCGTCAGCGACAATATCGAGCGCGCCGCTGCCTTGATCGATGCGGTAGACATGACAGCCCTCGATCTCCTGCTCGTCCTTTCGCCCAACATAGTCAGACGTGATCCCATAGTTGGGATCAGTAAACCAGATAGAGCCGTCCGATTTGACAACGACGTCATTGGGTGAGTTCAGCCGCGCCGTCCGGTACCTGTCCGCGAGCACGGTGAGCGATCCGTCCCATTCGGTGCGCACCACTCGGCGGCCGCCCTGTTCGCAGGTGATCAATCGGCCTTCGCGATCGCGGGTATTGCCGTTGGCGTTGGGCACGGGCGCACGGAACTGCGAGACATGGCCAGTCTCCTCATCCCAGCGCAGCATGCGCTCGTTCGGAATGTCGCTCCAGATCAGGCATCGGAGGTCCGCGAAATAAACCGGCCCTTCCGCCCAACGATTGCCTTCGTGCAGCGTCTCGAGGAACGCTACGGGGTCGATCAGCGCCTTGAAGCGCGGATCCATGATCTCATAGCAGGTCACGTGCTCCTCCTCTTCTGCACCGTCTAAGGAAAACTTGACCGTGTAAGAGTTTGCCGCCTGCGCAAGGCGAACAGCTTCTCCACGAATTCCGCCTCAAAACGGGATGTGAAGACTCCGTGTTGCGGCCACTTTTATAGGATCTAGCCGCCCAATGGAGATTGCTCAGAGGCCGGGCGTCGCGCGATATTTGGAGCCGCGCGCGACGACCTTCGCCAACGAGCCATCGGTCAGATAGCTCTGCGTAGCCTTAGAATCGTATGCGACGTTTTCCTGTCCCGGATAGCCGATCAACTCGCGCACTTTTGGGTTCATGTAGTAGGTGGCGAGCGCGATCGTGCTAACGGCGCCGAAAGCTTCGACGTCGGTGGCGTTGAGTGTCTCGAGAGCTTTTTCTGCCCCACCCGTGAGATCGACCGTGAGGCCACGCGCGAATGCTTCCTTGAGGTCGACACGGAAATCGAGGGACTTCTGCGCGTCCTCCCACGACGACACGTCGCTGAAGCGCGGCATCCTGTCGAAGGCCGGGATCAGCACATCCGCAAGGCCGTAGAAAACTCGTGAAGCCTCAGGAGCGCTCATTAGGCCACCTTCTGGTTGCGCCGTTCGGCGATGAGACGTCGGGCGTTTCGCAAGGCGACCGCCATGAGCGTCGCCGTCGGGTTCGTCGCCCCGGACGTCGGAAAGGTACTGGCGTCCAAAACATAGAGGTTCGGGACGTCGTGGCAGGCGCCCCACTGATCGACGACGGAAGTCTTTGGATTCGAGCCCATGACTGTCGTGCCAATGAGATGCCAACCCGACTCCCGAACCGGGGCGCTGACAAGCGTCTCAATCGCCCCCGCGGCGGAGACGGACTCCAGACACCGGTCGATATTGAATTGCAGCAGGCGATTCGAGTTTTCGTTGACCTTGTAGATAATTTGCGGCGCGGGCAGGCCGTCCGAATCGACAAGGTCCTTCGAAAGGACCACCTGGTTGGCTTCATCCGGAAGATCTTCGCCGACGATGCCCCAGATCAGAGAATGGCCGAAGCGCCGCGCGACATTCTGATGCAGGTTTTCGCCCCAGAAGTCCTGGAACCGGCCGCTCTCCGCGACATAGACTTTGCTACCGACGGCGCCGGAAACGCCGACCGGTCCTCCCGAAGGCATGCAGTTCCATTTGGAGCCGCGGACAAAGCCGCGTCGCTCGTCACTCTCATAAAATTCGAGCGAATAGACCTGTTGCCCGAACGGGCCGCGCCAACTATCGAGCGGATCTTCGTACGAGGCGAGCACGCTGGCGAACGGATGCATCATCAGTCGCTTGCCGACGAGGCCGGATGAATTCGCCAAGCCTTCGGGATGGCGAGGCCCGCGGGACATCAGAAGAAGTCTTGGGGTCCCGACCCCATTGGCGCAAAGGATGACGACCTTCGCCCGCTGCCTTCGATCGCGCCCGTTGGCGTCGATATAGACGACACCCGACGCGAAGTCGTCGTTCGTGACCTCGATCTCCTTGACGCGCGCATTGGTGACGAGGCGCGCGCCAGCCTTCAGCGCGAGCGGCCAGTGCGAACGATCGGTTGTAGACTTCGCGCCCTCGGGGCAGCCGGTGAGGCAGGTGCCGCGTCGGACGCAAGGGTTGAGCTCGCCGAACTTCTCGGAAGGGATGGCGTTGCTCCCCGGCCACCAGTGCCAGCCCATACGCTCCATGCCGAGCGCTCCACGGCGCCCGACAGAGCCCATCGGCAGCGCTGGGAAGGGGTAGCCCCCACGCGGCGGAAAAGCTGGATCGCCGGCAAGGCCGGACACGCCGACCTCGCGCTCGATTTCGAGCTGATAAGGCAGGAGATCCTCGTAAGTGTAGGGCCAGTCGTCCGCGACGCCGTCAAGCGAGCGGACGCGAAAATCTGAGGGCAAAAAGTGCATCCATTGCGCGCCGTACAAGGTCGCGCTGCCGCCGACGCCGGCAAACATCAAAGGATTGATGTCCGTGGTCGAATTGTCGACTGGATAGTCGCGCGGATTGTCTCGGACATTGGGATTGGGATGCCAGAGCTTCGTGCTGACGAGTTCGTGCTCGGGACGTGCGCCGGTATAATCAGCGTAGTCCGGCCAGTCGCCTTGTTCGAGCGCAACGACCGAGAAGCCAGCGCGCGCCAGGTGGAGAGCCGCGACGGAACCCGAGGGGCCAGCGCCGACGATAACGACATCGGCCTCTTCGTCGCGCCTTGGTCGGGAGTCGCGCCGATCGCCAGCTTCGGTCCCCATCAATTCCTCCAATTGCAACATGACAAGACGGTTTCAGCGTTCAGGAGAGCCTGGTTCGGTAGAAGGCAGCCGCGCCAATGATGATGACGCCCTTAATAATCTGCTGGGCCTCGATAGGCAGACCTAGCAGGATGACGAGATTGGCGATCACGATGAGGACCGCGACTCCCATCAAGGCGCCGAAGACGCTTCCGCGGCCTCCTGACAAGGCGACGCCGCCCATCACGGCAGCGATGATGCTGTCGAGCTCATATCCCTGGCCGACCCAGTTTGAGACGGTGCCGACGTAGCCGAGAAGAAAGAGGCCGCCAATGCCAGCGCAGACCGAGCAGATGACATAGCAGAGGATCGTGACCCGGTCCGGGGACAGGCCAACGAGTCGCGCCGCCTTCGGGTTGCCGCCCACCATGCGGATTTCCCGTCCGAAGCGAGATTTGTGGAGCATGACGCCAAGCAGCACGGCCAAGAGCCCAAGCGTCCACAGATTGATCGGCGCCCCCAAAAGCCTCCCGGTGGCGAGCGTGCTCATGCCAGGGGGCAGAGTGCTGATCGGCGCGCCGCCGGTGTAGGAGAAGCGGATGCCTTGGAGAATGATCATGGTCGCCAACGTGGCGAGGAACGGTGAAACGCCACGCTTCACCACGAGGAAACCATTGACCAGACCGACCATCGCAGAGAAGGCGATCGCGGCGACGAAGATCAGGGGGATCGCCTCGTTTGAAGTCGCCTTGAACACGGTTGCGAGCACGGCCACCGTCGCCATAAGCGAGGCGACCGAGAGGTCGAGGCCGCGCACGAGGATGACGAAGGTCTGCCCAAGCACCACCATGCCCAGCGGCGCCGCCACGGTCAGTAGATTGAGCAGATTGGCCGGCCGCAGGAAAACCGGCGAAACTAGCGACGCGACGAGGAGAAGCAACCCCAAAAAGATCGCAAGACCGAACTTCTCGAGCGCAAGATCGATCGTCAGCGAGTAGGGCTCGGAGGATCGGAGGTTGGCCGTGCTCATAGCTCAATCCCGCTTTGGCGTTCGCAGGCCGACGGCGAGGATGATGATGATCCCCTGGATGACCCACTGGTAGAACGACGAGATGCCGCTGAAGTTGAGCAGATTGTTCAGCATGGACACCAGCAGGAGGCCGAGAAAGGTCCCGAATACCCCGCCGGTGCCGCCGGCGAGGATTGTTCCTCCGACAACAACAGGCGTGATCGACTGAAGCGTCAGCGCTGAGCCGATGCGCGGGTCGCCGACGCCCGTTTTGGCGGTGAGAAAGATCCCGGCGATCCCGGCGCACAAGCCGGACAGCGTGTAGACGAGGACCGTCACCCACTTGACGGAAATGCCATTGAGCCGCGCGCTCTCATAGTTTCCCCCGACGAAATAGAGCATGCGACCCGAACGCGTTCGTTGCAGCCACAGGCCGGCGAGCAGATAAACCGCAATCAGCGCTATCGCTGTATACGGCACGATACCGATGCTGCCGTAAGCCAGGTCCTCAATGACCGGCGGCACCGATCCGCCCGGCTCCTTGCGATACATCAACGCGGCGCCAAAAATGATCGACGACATGCCGAGGGTCACGATCAAGGAGTGGACGCGAAGCGCAATCGTCAAAATCCCGTTCAGCGCGCCGACCGCGGAGCTCGCGACCAGCACCGCGACCAATCCAACGACAATCATGTCTGGCTGCGCTTCGAGAAAGCTCGCGAGCGCAACCGTGACTGCGCTGACGAGCGCTCCGATGGAGAGGTCGATGCCGCCAAGTAGGATGACAAACGTCTGGCCGAGGCTAACAAGGCCCAGCACAACGGCCTGCTGGAACAGATTGGAGAGGTTGCGCAACGTCAGAAAGCGGTCCGACAGCGCCGCGCCGGAAACGAGCAGGACCGCGATCAGGGCGGCGACGATCAGGTAGGACGACATCAACCGATTGCGGTGAAAGACGACAGCGAGCGCGCTCACGCTGTGATTTCTTTCGGTCCACGGGCGAGATCTGCGCCGCGCTCGGTGGAAACAACCGCATAGTTCATAATCGATTCTTCGGAGATCGCCGGGCCCTCCAACTCGCCCACGACGCGGCCCTGGGCCACGACGATTACGCGGTCCGAGAGTCCGACAACCTCAGGAAGCTCCGAGGAGATCATCAAGACCGCGATACCCTTATCGGCAAGCTCGCGGATCAGTCGATAGATTTCGACCTTGGCCCCGACGTCGACGCCACGGGTTGGCTCGTCGAGAATGAGGAGACGGCTGGCGATCCGAGACCAGCGACTAAAGAGAACTTTCTGCTGATTTCCGCCCGAAAGATTGTGGACTCTTGTGCCACAAGACGGCGTCGCGACCGAGAAGGCGGCGATCTGTTCCTTCGCGATCGTCTGCTCCATGCGAGCCTGCAGCAGGCCATATTTCGTCACCGCGCCGAGCATCGGCGCGACGATGTTGGCCGCAACCGACATTCCGAGGAACAGGCCCTCGTCTTTGCGGCTCTCGGTCAGATAGCCAAGGCCAAGCGCGATTGCGCTGCGTGGACCGTCGAGACGCTGGGGCGAGTCGCCTATAGAGATCTCGCCCGCCTCTATGCTGCGGTCTCCGAAGATTGCCTGCGCGATCTCCGTTCGGCCCGAACCAACCATGCCGGCAACGCCGACAATCTCGCCAGCTCGTACGCTGAGGCTGACGTCTTTAACTCGGGGTCCTGCGCGCAGCCTGTTGACTTGCAACACCACCTGTCCGACGGACGGCGTCGCAGGGCGCGCCGGGAAGATCTGCTCGAGACGGCGACCGACCATCATGCTGATCATGCTTTCGCGGGTCAGATCACGGACCGCGCTGACGCCGGCGACCCGACCGTCCTTGAGGATCGTAACTCGGTCGGCGATCTCGAAAATCTCTTCGAGCCTGTGCGAGATATAGACGATCCCGATTCCAGCGCGGCGAAGACGCCGCATGTTGTCGAACAGGAGGTCGACCTCGCGGCCGGAAATCACCGCGGTTGGCTCATCGAGAATCAACAGTTTGACTTCGCCGACAAGCGCCTTGGCGATCTCGACCATCTGCTGATCGGCGAGCGGGAGGTCCTGAACACGGGCGCGGGCTGCAATCGCGACGCCGAGCCGGTTCAGAGCTTCTTCCGCCCGCTTGATACCGGCTGAGGTTGAGATAAAACCCAATGCGTTACGAGGCTGATTATCGATGAGAATATTTTCCGCGACCGTCAGTTCCGGAAACAGCGCCAGCTCCTGATGAATGACATGGATCCCGGCGTCGCGCGCCTGCTTGGGCGAACGCCAGTGGACGACCTGGCCGCAATATTCGATCACGCCGCTATCAGGCTTTGTGGCGCCGCCAATAATGCGGGTCAGCGTTGACTTGCCCGCGCCGTTCTCGCCCAGGAGAGCGTGAATCTCGCCGGATTGAACTGAAAAGTCGACGCGATCGAGAGGCTTCACGCCAGGATAGTATTTCTCGATCGCTTTGAGATTGAGAACTGGATCCGACATACCGGCTCCTGAGCGAAGTCGACAAGACGGCGCAGTAGCCAGCTAGTGCGGGTAGTCAGGCTTGAAGGTCGCCGGGTTGTAGCCAGCGGGAAGTCCGTTGCTCGGCGACAGATCGCCCGGATCACTCATGCTGACGTGATCGAGAAGCAGCCTGTCCGGCTTGACCGAAACGGTCTCGGCGCCCGGCGTCATCACGATCTGCGCATTCACTTCGACCTTGTCGGGCACGGCGATACCGGCAAGCACATCCAGCGCGGTCTCCACGCCCGTGATGCCCATCGACGTCGGATAATCGATGCCGACCATCGGGATCTCATATTTCGACGCGAGTTGATACATGTGAGCGACGTCACCGCCGGTGATCGGAGGGAACTGGCCCTTCGTATAGCCGGCGTCGATCATGGCCTCGATGGCGCCGGAGCCCTGCAGCGCGCTGTCGGCGAGCACCCCGTCGATTTGCTTGCCGTATTTCTGGATTAGCGCGGCCATTACGGTCTTGCCGGTTCCGGGATTCCAATCGGTGTATTGCATATCGAGGACCTTTATCCCCGGGAACTTGGCAAACACTTCCTTGTTGGCCTTAATCCGAAGTTCGGCCGGGCTCGCGCCGGCGATGCCGGGCAGCATGACGACGTTCCCCTTCCCGTGCAGGTATTCGCAAAGCCATTCGGCCTCGATCCGGCCGAGCGCCGTGTCCGAAGCCGTTATGAAGGTGATGTAATTGGCTCGGGTCGGCACCGAACGGTCCACAAGCACGACCGGAATGCCCTGTTTGAGGGCTCGGCCAACGACAGCGTCGAGCGCGTCTCCCTTCGACGGCGCGATCAGGAGGAGGTCGACTCCCTGGCTGATAAGATCCTGAATGTCCGCAATCTGCTTGGACGGATCGTCGTTGGCGTCTGTGACAATGAACTTCTTGATCTGGTCCCGATGCTGGCCAGCCGCCCAAAGGACGCCGTGCTGGAAGGCGACGCGCCATGCATTGGAGATCGACGCATTGGAGAAGCCGATCACATATGGGCCGGCCTTTTTCCATTTCGCCGTATCGATCATCGTGTTGAAGCCCGGGTTCCAGAGCCAGGTCCGGGGGACGCCGTAGTAGCCGGGCTTCTGACCCTCGGGTTGAGCCTGCGCGTCCGCGGCATGGCTGACGCCAATTGCGCCGAAGCCAAGCACTGCGGAAAGTGTCGCCAATGCCGCCCAAAGCATTCGCCTGCGCGGAACCTTTGCGCTCCGACATTCGATATCGACCATGTGTTTCCTCCTCTTTATTGACTTTGTCGCCGCGCGAGAATTGGCGCCATCCGCCAATCTTTTCGCGACGAAACCGTCCTTATTACTTCCCGAATCGAGGACCCGACATGAGACGGGAACGTTTTCCGGCGAAAAGAACAGGTCTAACGCTGAGTTACAATGCGATCAGCACCAGTGGTCAATCGCTAAAACGGTAATATCGGGTATTATTTTCCCTCAGATCGGGAAGCCGGTACCCTCATTATTGGCCGTAACAACAGCTCAAACGATGCCGAACGGGAGGCGCCCATGAATATCCTGGCGGTGTTGCGCATGACCCCCGACCCAGCCGGAGAGTTCGAGGTGCGCGAGGACGGTTCGGGCCTCGACCGGGAATGGGTCGATTTTCAACTCAGCGATTTCGATGAGCAAGCTCTCGAGGAGGCAATCCTCCTAAAGGAGGCGTCCGGCGGCCGCGTGACCGCGATCGCCATCGGCGAAGGCGCCAATCGCGCTTTGCAGATGGCCGTCGCGAGGGGCGCTGACGAGGCGGTGTTGATCGAAGGCGAACCCGGCGAATTGCTCTCATCGCGATGGCTCGCCGAAGCCGTCGTGGCGCTGGCGCGCGAGCGCGGGACGGATGTCATCCTCAGCGGCGTGCAGACGGGCGAGGACCTTTTCGGTCAGTTCGCGCCCTACGCCGGGGCGATGCTCGACTGGCCGCATGTCTCGGGCACGAGCCGGATCGCTTGGGTAAGCGGCGCCCTGCATGTCGCCCAAGAGCGCGGCGGCGGGGTCACGGCGAACTATCGGGTCGGCCTCCCCGTTGTCCTCGGCGTTCAGACCGCAACGAAGGTGCCGCGCTACGTATCGGGGAGCAAACTGCGTGAAGCCTCGAAGACGTCGATCGCTCGAGTGAGCGTCTCCGACTTTGTCCCCTCGCCGAGCGTCCGAACCCTTCATCTCAAGCCGCTCGTTCAGGCGGGCGGCGGCGAAAGCCTGGGCGACACGGCTGAGCAAGTGGCGGATCGGATCGCCACGATACTTGCCGAGAGGGGTCTGACCGGAGTCCGTCTCGTATGAAAATCCTCGTCTGCACAGAGACGCGGTCTGGTCAGCTCGACAGTGTATCGCTGGAAATGTTGAGCGCAGCCCGCAGCGTGGCTCGGAGCGACGACGAGATTGTGGCGCTCGTCGTCGGTGATGCGATCGAGCCTGCAGCAGGGCGCATCGGATCGGCGGACCGCGCGGTCGCGGCGATCGATGGAACGCTCGACCTGCCTACGGCCGAAGCCTATGCACGCATAGCGCTCGAGGTCGTCGAGGCGGAGGCGCCCGATCTTGTGCTCGTCGCTTATTCCTCAGTCGGGCTCGATGTGGCGCCGGATCTCGCCTTGCGATGCGGACTGCCTCTCGTCTCATACGTTGTCAGTCTCACGCGAGCGGAAAGTCGCCTGTCAGTTGTGTCGCAACTCTACGGCGGCAAGGTGCTTGCTTCCGTCGATGTCGATGGACGTGCGGTGCTGATGATCAATCCTGGCGCGTTCCCGGAAGCGCCCGCGGGCGCTATCGACGCCCAGGCGATAATCATTCACGACCCGAGCGCAAGCCTGAGGGGCCTGAAGATCGAACTGCTGGAAGAGGTCCTGCCAGATCTCGCTGACGTCGACCTTGCGGTGGCCGAGCGCATTGTCTGTGTTGGCCGCGGTATTGGCGACGAGAACGGCATCGAGCTCGTGCGACCCTTGGCGGCGCTGCTGAAGGCTGACATCGCCGGCAGTCGCCCGGTTGTCGACAATGGTTGGCTGCCGAAGATCCGGCAGGTCGGAAAATCGGGGCGCAAGGTCAAGCCTAAGCTTTATCTCGCGCTCGGCGTCTCAGGAGCGCCAGAGCATCTTGAAGGCATGTCGCGGTCCGACCTCATCATCGCCGTCAATATCGATCCCAAGGCTCCAATCTTCGGCGTCGCCCATTATGGCGCCACCTGCGATCTGTTCGACCTCATCGGCGCTCTCACAGAAAGGCTGCAGACCGAGCAAGCGCAATGCTGAGGAGCCTGACGCTCTGGCTCCTCGTTATCATTTCCTCGTGTTTGTTCGCGTGGCGCGCAAAGCCTTACGTCGGTCCGCTGCTCTCTGCCCCGGAGACGGATCGTTCTGATCGGGTCGGAGAGCGGCTCGCCGGCGTTTTCGAGGCGGTCGGGCTTCACCGGCGGTTGCTGATGCGGCCGTTGTCGGGCGCGCTGCACGCATTGATCTTCGCTTCTTTCGTCGCGTTGCTCGCAGCCATCGTCCAGGACTTCGGGTCTGGCCTCTTTCCTGGATTTTCCATCGCCCCCGCCGGTGGTGGAACCTGGATCGGGCTGTTCCAGGATGTGTTCGCGACGCTCATGGTCGTCGGCGTCGGTATGGCGGCTTATCAGCGTTACGTCGTCCGACCCAGTCGCTTTCAGGGCTCGAACGCCAGCGATGCGTCGATCATCTATGTCCTGATCCTCGCCATTGTCGTTGCGATGCTTCTTGAAGCCGCTTTCGCAATTCTTGGCGGAGCGCCGTCCGCCTGGCGGCCGGTCGCGGGCACCCTCGCTTCGGCTCTGTCTGGGTTTGGCCTGCCGGCGCTGACGATGCAGTCGGTCTTCTACTGGGCTCACATCGGCGCGATTCTCGCCTTTCTTGTGTACATCCCAGGCTCCAAACACCGGCACATGTTCCTTGCCGCGCCCAACGTATTTTTTCGCTCGCTACGGCCAAAGGGCCAGACCGACGACATTCCGAGCGAACGCGAGACGCCCGGGATCGAGCGCATCGATCAGTTCGACTGGAAGCAGAAGCTGGATTTGCTGAGCTGCACGGAATGTGGCCGCTGCCAAGACGCCTGCCCTGCCTACGCCTCGGGCCTGCCATTGAGCCCCAAGACCTTGATCATGGACCTGCGCGACGCAATGGCGTGTCCCTCCGGAGGCGTTGCGCTCCTCGGAGGTGTGATCAAGGAGGATACCCTTTGGGCCTGCACCACCTGCCGCGCCTGCATGGAGGTCTGCCCGGTCGAGATCGAACATCTGCCCAAGATCGTCGACATGCGTCGCCAACTCGTCGATCAGGGCGCGATCACACCTGGCCTTCAGAGCGCCTTCTCCAATCTTTCCCGATCGGGCAATTCGATGGGCAAGCCCTCCAGGATGCGGGCGAAATGGACGAAGGACCTTCCGTTCGAAATCGCAGACGCGCGTTCAAGGCCGGTCGATTGGCTGTGGTTCGTGGGCGACTATGCGTCCTTTGATCCGCGCGCGCAGGAGGTCACCAAGAAGGTGGCGATCTTGCTGCATGCCGCCGGGGTCGACTTCGGCATTCTTTTCGAGGCGGAGCGAAACAGCGGCAACGATGTCAGGCGCGCCGGCGAGGAAGGTTTGTTCGAGACGCTGGCTCAGTCCAACATCGACGCCATCCGCGCCTGCACTTTCAACCACATTGTCACAACGGATCCGCACAGCCTCAACGCGCTCAACAACGAATATCGGCGGTTCGGAACTGGTTTCGAAGCCCGCCATTACACCGCGCTCCTCGCCGAACTGATCGGCGCCGGTAAGCTCACGCTCGCGCCCGCGACAGGAGGGCGGGTCACCTATCACGATCCCTGCTACCTCGGCCGCTACAACAACGGCTTTGATGCGCCGCGCAAGCTCATTGCCGCCGCAGGCTATACGCTGCACGACATGCCCCGCTGCCGCGAGAACTCATTCTGCTGCGGAGCCGGTGGCGGCCGCATCTGGCAGGGCGATGAAGGCGTTGTCGAACGTCCGAGCGAGAACCGCATTCGCGAAGCGCTGGCCCTCGGTGATGTCGAGCTGTTTGTCGTCGCCTGCCCAAAGGACAAAGTCATGTATGCCGCGGCCGTCGATGCGCTCGGAGTTGGCGAGACAATTCGCGTCGTCGACGTCGCGGAGCTTCTTGCGCTTCCGGCGGATCGCGCGTCCCGTAGCGGCTCCCCGACGCTTGAAGGGGCGGCGCCAAGATCAAGGTCCTTGCATTGAGCGCCGCCCGCCAAAGCCGGCTACGTCGTCCACGTCGCTGTGGGGCGGCGGCTTAGATCTTCCGCCCGGGTTTCCAGGGAAGCGTGGAAACGATGTCCCGTACCTCGGTCCGCACCGTGCGCACGAGTGTCCGGACCATCGACGTCATGGGCCGTTGTGACGACGTCGCCAGAAGCAACGTTCGGGTGATGGGCGGATCGAACGCCCAGACCCGGATTCGACGCGCCTCGACCAAGGCATGAACCGGCGCATAGGGTAGGATGGTGTACCCTGCGCCCTCTTCCACAAGGAGCAAGGTCGACGACATTGCATCAAGCTCCATGTCGATCCGGGGAAAGATGCCTCGTTCAGAAAGAAGCTTGTCGATCAGACGACGCAATCCATGTGGCCGGCCCGGTAGGATCATAGGAAGAGTCGCGAATGCGTCCAGGCTTACGACTCCTTCGCCCAGATCGTCCGGCGGCGGCTCGGGGCCGAGCAGAAACAATTCGTCCTCCAGGAGTGGCTCGGTCACGACGGACGGGTGACTGGACGAATTGTAAAGGACCGCGGCGTCGATGCGTCCCAGGGTGAGCCATTCGAGGCAATGGCCGCTGAACCCCTCGACGACCTGCAGAGCGATGTTCGGAAACTGGTTCTTGATCTTCTTGACCAGGGGCACCGTCAGAACGGTGCCAACCGACGGCGGCACGCCAAGAACGAACCGTCCTCTGGGTGAGGCTTGCACCGCGCTGACGTCACTTTTAGCGAGAGATATGCGGTCCAGGATCTCTTCTGCGTGGCTCTTGAGCGATAGCCCCGCTTCTGTCAGTACGACGCCGCGTCCATTGCGATAGAAGAGCTCGGTTCCAAGCTCGTCTTCTAGGATCTGGATGTGCCTCGTCACCATCGGCTGCGTCACGGCGAGCGCGACGGCGGCTTTGGAGAGATTCCCGGCTGCGACAACCGCGAGAAACGCTTGTAGCTGCTTGACTTCCAATTCAACTCCAATGGCGCCAGGTAGCATGCTGGGGATGAGCCAGAACGGCTATCTTGGCGGCCTCCCAAACCAGGCCTGCAGTTTGACGGGCTTCCGCGCTCCGGGCCGCGACGCTCATAGGGCTGTGTCGAGGTCGTGTGAAGACATTCCGATATTAAGGCTTGGTTGGTCTGCGACCAGCATCTCGATTCCACATTATACCGGCGATGACGGTCATCATGTGGAGCCTGGCCGCGATCCAAAATCGCCGGTCTTTCTGATTACCAAAGAGAACGCCGCGAACGACCATCCGGAGAACGATTGAGCCGATATTCGCGGGTCAGGGCGTGGTCTTGAGAAGCCGCATAAGGCTTCTGGCGACCATCTTCTGGCCCGTTTAGGAGTCAGCTCGACATGAAGCGTCTCGAAGGAAAGGTCGCGGTCGTCACGGGTGGAGGGGCGGGAATCGGCGCGGCAACGTGCAAGGTCGCTGCTGCGCAGGCCGGTTGCTATTCGGCCGCGGCCGCCAGAGCGAATTTGTGGAGCTCTGGCCTATACGGCCGCGCGGACGGCGGAAGTTCGCGGCGAAGATAGTGGTCCTCGTAGCGCAGCTGCTTCAGCAAAACCGGCCACACCTCCTTATAGGCATGCCACATGGAGGGGTTGGGCGCCGGCAGATCGTCTTTGATCAATTCGTGAAGCGCAGGAAGCGCATAATAGGGAACCATCGGGAACATGTGATGCTCGATGTGATAGTTCATGTTCCAGTAGATCCACCGGCTGATCGGATTGATGTAGACCGTGCGGGTGTTCAGCCGATGGTCCGTCACGTCGTCGGCCAGACCGATATGTTGCAGCAGCCCTGTCAGGACCATGTGCCAGCTGCCATAGATCCGCGGCAGGCCGATCAGCATGAGCGGAAGGATCGACCACGTCGCCAGCGCAACCGCTGCGGTCGCGATATAAATGGCGACGTGCCAGCGAGCGGCTGTGATCGCCTTCGTCTGCTCCATCTCCGGAATGTAGCTTTTCTCGTCGGCGTTGAGCCCTGAGAACGCTTGGCGGAACAACATCGGCAGGGAGAAGCGGAAATCAAGCAGGCCGGTGAACGCCAGGGCCGCCTTGAGGAGATTCGGGGGCCGCATGACCGCGATCTCGGCATCACGCCCGACTATGATCGTGTCGGTATGGTGCCGAGCATGGCTCCAGCGCCACTGCACTGGATTGCGCATCACCATGAAGCTCGCGATCTCGTAGACCGCGTCATTCATCCAGGGCGTTTTGAAAGCCGTGCCGTGGCCACATTCGTGCCAACGGGAATCGCTGGAAGACCCATAGAGGACGCCATAGACCAGGAAGAAGGGGACGCACCGCCATGTGCCCCAAAAGAACATCGCCCCGGCGGCCGAACCCAAGATCAGCGCAATCCAGAGGATTGTGTCACGGATCGCGGGGCCGTCGGTCCGGCGTATCAATTCTTTCATCGTTCTGCGAGAAATATCCGAGTGATACCACTTGGCCGAAGCAAGCCCCGCCCCGATCGCCCACTGGGTACTCTGGCCGACCAGACTGTAATCGCGCTTGGGCTTGCTCGAGATCGCGCTGTCAGTCATCGCATTCTCCCCGATCGCTGGACGGTTCGCCTCGCCGGAAGGGGCGCAACCGCATTTTGAAGGACATATACTGCTGTTGATGGGGTCCATCAATCACTTGCAATATTTTCTCTCAAATCTATCAAACCGTGGTACGAAGGTGGCACGACGCGGCGAGGGATGATGGCGAGACCGACGATTGAAAAGCTGGCGGAGATTGCCGGGGTCAGCGTCGCGACCGTGGACCGCGTTCTCAACCGGCGCGCCAAAGTGCGCACGAAAACCGCCAAGCGCGTTCATGAGGCGGCCGTTGCGATCGGCTATCCCGCGACAAGCCTCATAGGCCAGCGCGTGCGGGAGGAGCTTCCTGAGTATCGGATGGGCTTCCTCCTGCTGGATACTGGCTCGGCGTTCTATGCGGCATTCGAGGGCGAACTCCGTCGAGCGGTCGTGGAGGCGTCCGACTTTCGCGGATCGTTCGTTCTCGACCACGCCAGCCCAAGCGAACCGGATCAGATCGCCGCCCGCCTCGCTGATCTCGCTTCGCGCGCGGGAGCGGTCGCCGTGGTGGCGCCCGAGCATCCGGCGGTCAACGCGGCCGCCGCTGCAGTCGCAGCGCGCGGCATTCCCGTTTTCTCGTTGCTCTCCGACTTCGCGGCAGGCACGCGCGAAGCGTACGTCGGCGTGCACAACGGCAAGGTTGGGCGCACCGCGGCGTGGATGATCGCGAACGCCGCGAAGCGGCCCGGCAAGGTCGCATTGTTCGTCGGCAGCCATCGCTTTCAGGGCCATGAGGCGCGGGAGATGGGCTTCCGGGCTTTTTTCCGCGAGGAAGCGCCCGATTTTTCGCTTCTGGAAACTCTCGTGAACTTTGAGGACTCTCAGTTCACCGAGGAGGCGATTCTTGACCTGGCGCGCAAGCACGCGGACTTCGCCGGCTGCTACGTCGCCGGCGGCGGCATGGAGGGCGCGATCGCCGCAGCGCGCAAACTTTCGGATAAGCAACGCCCGGTGATGATCTGCAACGAACTCACATCCGTCTCGCGCGCGGCGCTCGCTGACCGGACGATCGTCATGGTCATCAATACGCCGCTCGCCGCGATCAGCCACGAGGTTGTGCGGATGATGGCGAAATCGCTCGGCGCCAAAGTCGATCAAAAAATATCGGATCGCTTCCTGCCGTTCGAGATCCACTTGCCGGAAAGCGTCTGACGGCATCGTCATCACCGACCCGGCAGCCCAACGAAGCGGCCGGAGAGCTTGGGGTAATTTTCGTCCGGTTGCTTCGCGATGGTCCGTATCCGTCGTTCCGCCTCGGCGATTCTGGCGGGTCCATCCAACACGCGGAAGACAACGTCGTAGCTCCGCGCCTCGTCATGTTCGAGCCAGATCATCTCGCCGCGCTCCCGCGCCGCATTGTCGCCGAGCACGTGGTGCGACGACGGCTCGATCCCCATGACATAAGCGCCAGGCTGAAAGTGCTGCCATTGGTAAAGGCATGGCAACTGAGCTTTCTTTGTCTCGACCTCGAAGCCAAGACCGATGCGGTCGTTGACGATGGCCACGGGAACCGCGCCGGACGGGTCGGCCGACGTTTCATGCTGCCAGACCTGCTCGCGAAAGTTCTCTTGAGGCCCAGGGACTGTTCGATACCCGACCTTCTGCTTTTCATAGGCGTCGCCGGCGTGCGAGGCCCACATGACGTCCGAGATCGGGGCGAGGTAACGCGCGCCTTCATCCAGCACCGGATGGCCAACGTTCACGTGATAGAAGAGCATATGCGGCGTCCGGTAAAAGCCGCGGTTGACGACGCGGTCCGAGAGCCTGATCTCATCGCCGCCAACGTCAGCCTCGATTCGCCGCACGAGACAAAGATCTTCTCCGAAGACCGCGGCTTGCCGCACCTCTCCTTCCGCCCAGAGAGCGCGAGCGGTTTTTGCGCGAGGATCGCCTTGATGTGCTTCTGCTCAAGGGCGAGCCTGATCAGCGCGGGCTGTTGATCCGGCGGATAAGCGACGTCCAAGATTTCGATCGCCTCGTCTCGGATCAGTTCATCCAGGGTCGTATGAACATTCGGAATGCCCCATCGCTTCGCCACCCTCTCGGCGTTGGCCTTCGTCCGTAACGCAATCGCGGCGACCGGGAACTCGGCTTCTTTGTAAGCTGCGAGATGGCACTCGGCCATGATCATGCCCGCCCCGATGCACCCAATCTTGTAGTCCCTGGTTCGAACCTTCACGTCGGGCTCGAATCCTTTGGCGTCCGCCATCCGTTTCTCCTCGATCTTGTTTGCGGCTGCGCTCATCGCACGATCGCATCGCCCGAGGCGTTGAAATAGTGAACGCGGGATGGATCGCAGGAAACGGCGACCAGCGCTTCGGGACGGATGGCGGGCTGACCGCGCAGAAGCGCCCGAAATCGCGTCGCCCCGGCGTCGAGCGTCAGCACCGTATACCCCCCGAGCGGCTCGACCTCGTAGACCTGCGCCGGGCGTCCAGCGCCCTCGCTCCATGGAGCGACCTTCACGTTCTCCGGACGGACCCCAACTGACGGCTAAGGCCGACTTGCCCAATACGGCCTTCGCCTTTCCGACGCAACGCAAAGAGCCGATGACCGACGCCAAACACGTTCGCAACGCCGTCGCGCGA
>Ga0209006_10001608_pt1 | contig 20534 bp, 14 predicted proteins | sample JacPin_JW_Ref_O2_FD_188567 | JGI IMG/M metagenome (GOLD analysis project Ga0209006, IMG submission 188567) | Forest soil microbial communities from Algoma, Ontario, Canada - Jack Pine, Ontario site 1_JW_Ref_O2 (SPAdes) (version 2) | ecosystem: Environmental > Terrestrial > Soil > Boreal...
CTGGAGCAGCCGCTGGCGATCGAGCCCGAGATCGCCATTCCCTTTGCTGTTGTATGACACGAAAAATCCGGTGTTCGCGTCGAGGATCAAGTGCAAGTCGCTGTGAAAACGCTGCAGGTCGCCGCCGTGACCGATGATGCGATGGCCGTTCGTGGATTCTTCGTAGAACCCATAGGCCCAGCTGTTCAGCTGATCGTCGAAGATGACGATGCGCGAATGCATCAGCCGCGCGGTTTCGGGGTTGAGTATCCGCGCGCCGTTCAGCTGGCCGTCCTGGAGGTGCGCGATCATGAACTTGCACATGTCATCTGCCGAGGCGGAGACACTTCCGGCAGGAAATAGCGTCATGTATTCGAATCGACCAGCCGGCGCGGAAGCCAGCCCGTACCCTTTCGAAGTTAGAGGCCCAAGGTCGCCAGGAGGAGGCTGGAGGAACGTCGTGCGGTTCATCCCGAGTGGGCGGAAAATATTTTCATTGGCGTACTCTTCGAACGCTTTGCCGGAAATGCGTTGCACCAGATAACCGGTGAGCGTTGCTCCGTAGTTCGAATACGCCGAAATCTCACCCGGCGGGTAGATACGCCTAGGCATGTGAGTCTTCACGTAAGTTTCAAGCGGTATCAACTGCTGTGCATCGGCTACACCGAGGTCGCGCCACGCATCTTCGAAGCCGGCGGTGTGCGTCATCAAGTTGCGAAGCGTGATCGGTTTGCCGAAGGCTGGTGGAATTTTGAAGTCGAGGTAGGTGTTCACGTCTTCGTCGAGGCTCAGCTTTCTCTTCTCGACGAGCTGCATCGCGGCGGTCCAGGTGATGAGCTTGGAGATCGAGCCGATGCGGAACAGCGAGGCATCGGCAGTGACCGGAGTACCCTTTTCGACGTCCGCGTAACCGTAGCCTTTAGTGAAGAGGATTTGGCCGTCCTTCACTATGCCGATGGTGGCGCCGGCAATGTCTTCGCGTGCGAGCTGGTCCCTGATCAGAAGGTCGAAGAATTCCTCGACGTCGGCGCGCGTCAGTTCATGCCCAGTTGTTCCACGTGGCGGCGCTGAGAGGTTGGAAGCGGCCGTTGCATTTGGAGATTTTGTGGGATTGGCAGGCGGTATCTGCGCCGCCGTCGCGCGATGCCAGAAAAAAATTCCCAACGCGAAAAACAGACCAATTGAAATGAAGGAAGCAGACCTCTGGCGATCGACTGAAATTCGCACGGCACTCCTTGGGAAACGGTATGGCGATGCGGATTCTATCGTGTGGCGCGAGCCGCGCAAACTGCGGAAGCCTTGGGCTCGAGCGTGAGTCGTGCATATAATGTGCGGCTTCGTGACAGCCAATCAATAGAAGGCAACTCTATATGAATCGGAACCTGCGGACCGGATTGCTGATTACCTCCATCGCTGCGCTCCTCTTTTCATTTTTGCCGGCGAAGAGAGTCAGCGGCCAAACGAAGCCGGTTGCACCAATAAAAGCGGTGAAACTCGGCAAGCTGTGGGACGGGCACAAAGTATGGAACAACGCCATCGTCATCATCGATGGCGCAAAGATTCGAACAGTAACGACCGACGCGTCGGCGATTCCAGCCGGGGCTCAAATCATCGATTTGTCGCGCTACACCGGCTTGCCTGGACTGATCGACGTGCATACGCACATGACGATGTACACCGACGAAACGCCGGGCGTCCCGATGCTGAAGCAAATCACCACGAACCCTCCGGCAACCGAGGTGTTTCTCGCGAGAAAAGGCGCGATGCGCACGCTTGAGAATGGCGTGACGACGGTGCGCGACCTCGGCGCCGATCAATATATGGACATCGCCATGCGCAACCTGATCAATCAGGGCGAGATGATCGGACCGCGCATGTTTGTCGTGGGCTACGGACTTTACATCACGAACACGCCGTACAAACCGGGCATCAATCCTCCTGCCGGCGGAATTGCGGACGGGGTGCCGGAAGTTCTGCGCGTTGTGCGCCAGCAAATCGCCGCGGGCGTCGATTGGATCAAGTTGTACGCGTCGACAGGCACGGACGACGATGTGACCGGCTTTGAGACGTTCAATTACGACGAAATCAAGGCTGCCGTCGACACTGCACATCAATTCGGAAAGCGCATCGCGATTCACTCCTACGGCCCCGACGGAGCCCGCGACGCGGTGCGCGCAGGCACCGACACACTCGAGCATGCGACCGACATGGACGATGCCACGATCCGAGACATGGTGAAACGCGGGGCGTACTACGTCCCAACGATCGATCACAACCGCTATTACATCGACAACGGAGACAAGATTGGCTACGTGCCCGGCTTCAAAGACCGGCTGCAAGCGTTCATCCAGCGCAACCTCGAAACCACGCGACGCGCGCACAAAGCTGGAGTGAAAATCGCGATGGGCTCCGACGCGATCTACACGATGTTCGGCGAAAACACACGCGAACTCGGCTGGTTTGTGAAAGCGGGAATGACACCGGAGCAGGCGCTCCAAACCGCAACGACGACCGCCGCGGCCCTGCTCGACAAAGAGAAGGAGTTAGGCGCCGTGTCTCCCGGATTCGTCGCGGATCTCGCAGTTGTCGACGGCGATCCGCTCACCGACATCGATGTCGCAATCTACAAAGTGAAGTGGGTTATGAAAGATGGCGCGGTCGTTGTCGATAAAACGTCAGCCGGCGGGCACTAGGTGTCAGTTCATCAGCAATTTGACCGCGCTTGTACGCTCACTTATACTGAGTATTCGCGTTTGCAGGGTGACTTCTCACCTGTCTGGCCTCTCGATAGCTCAAGCTCTTGAATTTGCAAACGGTGGCGCAGACTGTCGTGACCAGCGACAGCCCTGTTGAACCTTATATATAGGTAGTGCGCCCGACCGGCTCTAACGCGAAGGAATCGCAGCACGTATCGCGCTGCAAATAGTACTGTCCGACTGAAACCGAAAAGGATCATCCATGGCTGAATCGACCGGAACCGCTACCGCAACCTGCCGCCGCGAACTCGACCTCGAAATTCCTGCCGATGTCGTCAGCAAGAAAATGGAGAGCGTCGCGAAAGAGTTTTCGAAGCTCGCGCGCGTGCCCGGCTTTCGGCCTGGCAAGGCTCCCGTCGCGCTGATTCGCAAGCGCTTCGCCGACGACATCAAGGGCGAAGTTCTTCAGTCGCTCGTGCCGGAAACCGTCGAGAAAGCCGTCGTCGAGCAAAAGCTCACGCCCGTGTCGCAGCCGCAAGTCGAGAAGCTCGACTTCACCGAAGGCCAGCCGCTGAAATTTCGCGCCGTCTTCGAAGTTCTGCCTGAGTTTGAGCTCGGCAACTACAAAGATCTCGACATCGAAATGCCACCGATGGACATCACCGACGGAGATGTCACCAAGACTCTTGAAGAAATGCGCCAGCGCGCCGCCGCATTCACTCCGGTCGAAGTCCGCCCCGCTCAAAACGACGACTACGTTCAGCTCAAGATCGAAGGCAAGCCCGAGGGCGAAGGCGATCCCGTCCAGGCCGACAGCGTGATGTGCCACCTCGGCGCCGAAGAGACGATGGAGCCCTTCAACGAGAATCTGAAGGGCGCGAGCGTCGGCGATCACAAGAATTTCGACGTCAACTATCCCGCCGATTATCCCGACAGCAAGCTCGCCGGCAAGACGTTCCACTACAACGTCGAAGTTCTCGGCATCAAGACCAAGGCGCTACCCGAAATCAACGATGAATTCGCCAAGGACGTCAGCGACGCGACCACGCTCGACGAGTTGAAGACGAAGGTCCGCGAGAGCCTCGAGCACGAGCGCGATCATCGCCACAAGGACATGCTGCGCGAAAAGGTTCTCGCCGCGCTCATCAAGACGCACGACTTCCCCGTCCCCGAGGTCCTGGTGCAAGGCCAGATGGACGTGCGCCTCGAGCGCGTCGTTCGTTCGCTCGCGGCTCAGGGCATCGATCCCCGCGCCGTCAATCTCGACTGGGTCGGCCTGCGCAACGGCCAGCAAGCGCGCGCCACCGACGACGTGAAGGCGGAATTGATCGTCGATCGCATCGCCACCGCCGAAAACATCGACATCAACGACGAAGAGCTGAATCACGAACTGGAGCACGCGGCGCAGCATAGTGGCGAATCCGCAGCGGCGATTCACGCTCGTTTGACAAAGCAGGGTACGCTCGATAGGATGAAATCGAAGCTGCGCAGCGACAAAACTCTCGATTGGCTCGCGCAAAATTCCAAGATTCGCACTGTCGCTCCGTCGGAAACGAAGTCCGAGGCGGCGGAATCGAAGTAAGCCGGTTCAAATCCTTCTGAGATCGAACACTTAACTCAAATGAAAAATTTCGAACAACCGGAATACCGTGGGACCACTCTCGTACCAATGGTGGTCGAGCAGACCAGCCGTGGCGAGCGCGCGTACGACATCTATTCTCGCCTGCTGAAGGAACACATCATCTTTATCGGCACGCCGATTGACGATCACGTCGCCAATCTTGCGACCGCGCAGATGCTCTTCCTGCAAGCCGAAGATCCGGAACGCGACATTCAGCTGTACATCAACTCTCCGGGCGGATCGATCACCGCGGGTTTCGCGATTTACGACACGATGCAGTTCGTCAAGCCCGACGTCGTCACCACTTGCGTCGGCCAGGCGGCTTCGATCGCGGCGGTTTTGCTTGTTGGTGGCGCGCCCAAGAAGCGCTTCGCTCTTCCCAACGCGCGCATCTTGATTCACCAGCCGTGGATGTCCGGTCTCGGCGGCCAGGCGACCGACATTGACCTGCACGCGAAGGAAATTCTTCGCATGCGCACCACGATCAACAAAATTATTGCGGATCACAGCGGACAGTCGCTCGAGCGCATCGAACGCGACGTCGAGCGCGACTACATCATGAATCCGGAACAGGCGAAAGAATACGGAATGATCGACGAGATCATCTATAAGCACCGCTGATCGTCGATTGATTGGGAATTTTTACGAATTGCTTTTTTTTACAAAGTCGAATCGCCGCATTGGTCGCGCGACATGGGTTGACCCGGTTCCAAAGAGTCACGCAGAGTTTGATGTTTTTGTTTCACTCGGGGAAAATATCAGCCACAATAGGATTCGGTACTCCGCTATGGGTCGGCGGAGGCGAGGGCCTGCATACCTGTGAAAAATAAATTCAGTACCGATGAGCCGTTGCGCTGCTCTTTTTGCCATAAGACGCAGGAGCAGGTCGAAAAGCTCATCAGTTCGCCGTCGGATTATCCGCGCGCGTACATCTGTAACGAATGTGTCGGCGTCTGCCAGACCATTCTGGAAGATGAAAAGCGCGAACAGGCGACCGCGCCGGCGAAACGGCTTCCCCGTCCTCCCGAGATCAAACAATTTCTCGACAGCTACGTCATCGGCCAGGATCGCACCAAGAAAAAACTTGCCGTCGCGGTTTACAACCACTACAAGCGCATCTTCCTCAACAAACAGCCGGGCGACGTTGAGCTCAGCAAGTCCAACATTCTACTGATCGGCCCGACCGGCACTGGCAAGACGCTGCTCGCGCAGACACTGTCACGCATGCTCGACGTGCCGTTCGCGATTGTCGACGCGACCACGCTGACCGAAGCCGGCTACGTTGGCGAAGACGTCGAAAACATCATTTTGAAGTTGCTGCAAGCCGCCGATGGCGACGTGCAGAAAGCGCAGCAAGGCATCATCTACATCGACGAGATCGATAAGATCGCCAAGAAGGACGAAAACCCGTCGATCACCCGCGATGTCAGCGGCGAAGGCGTGCAACAAGCGTTGCTCAAGATTTTGGAAGGCACCGTCGCCAACGTTCCTCCGCAGGGCGGCCGCAAGCACCCGCACCAGGAATTCACACCGGTCGATACCACCAACATTTTGTTCCTCTGTGGCGGTGCATTCGTCGGTCTCGAAAAAATCATCGAAAAGCGCGTCGGCCGCCGGGCGCTCGGCTTCCACACTGATGCCGCGCCACCGACTGCGCAGAAGCGCAACACTGAACTACTCGAACAAGTTCAGCCGGGCGATCTGATTCGCTACGGCCTCATTCCCGAATTTGTCGGACGCCTCCCTGTCGCCGGCGTCATGAACGATCTCGACAAACCCGCGCTGGTGCGCATTCTCACTGAACCCAAGAATGCTTTGCTCAAGCAGTACCAGCGTCTCTTCGAATTCGAAAACGTCCGCCTTCGCTTCACGGATGATGCCATTGCCACCGTCGCCGAGTTGGCGCTTCAGCGCAAAGTCGGCGCGCGAGGCTTGCGCATGATCCTGGAAGACCTCATGCTCGAAGTGATGTATCACCTGCCGATGCAGCGCAAAGTGCGCGACTTTGTCGTCACGGAAGATATGGTCCGCACTCGCGAAATCAACTGGAGTTTGCTCGAAAAGGCCGGTTGATCCGGCTGCTTCGCGCTCCGAAAATCGGCCGTTTGTTTTCGGCTGCTTGACGTAATTTCAGGGGCCCCATGTTCAATCGAGAAAAACAGGAAATGAAGCGCGTACCCATGATGCCGGTGCGCGATATGGTTATTTTCCCCCAGCAGATGACGCCCTTTATCGTCGGCCGCGAAGCCAGCGTCCGCGCGCTCGAAGAGGCTCTCACCGGGGACAAGAAGATTTTCCTGTCCACGCAGCACGATGCTTCGGTCGATGACCCGAAGCCCGAGGAAATCTACGCCGTCGGTACGCTCGCCAACATCGTGCAGAGCGTCAAGCTTCCCGACGGCAACATCAAAGTTTTGGTCGAAGGTGTCGAGCGCGCCCGCGCGCTGTCCATCGCCACCGAGGAAGGCTTTTTTCGCGCCACCGTTCGATTGCTCAATGCGCGCGTAGAGCCCTCGCCCGCCGTCGATCAGACCGTCCAGAAAATTACCGGCCTCTACGAACAGTTCATCAAGCTTTCGCAGTCGCTGAACTACGACACGATGATCGCCGCGGCCCGCGTGGACGATCCCGCGCGCCTCTCCGATACCATCGCGGCGAACTTGCAGCTTCCAGTCGACGAGAAACAGGATTTGCTCGAGACCGTTGACCCGATCGAGCGCCTCAATCGCATCGGCGACATCCTCGAGATCGAACTCGAAAAGCTCAACGTCGACCGCAACATCAACACGCGCGTGAAGCGCCAGATGGAGCGCGCGCAAAAAGAGTATTACCTCAACGAAAAGCTCAAGGCCATCCAGAAGGAACTCGGCCGCGGCGAAAAGAGCGAAATCGACGAGCTCAAGAAAAAGATCGACGCCGCCGGCATGTCCAAAGACGTGCACGAGAAGGCCATCCAGGAACTCAAGCGACTGGAACTGATGCCGCCGATGTCCGCGGAATCCACCGTCAGCCGGAATTATCTCGACTGGCTGCTCGCTGTGCCCTGGAAGAAAAAGTCCAAGGAAGTCCGCGACATCCTCGCCGCCGAAAAAATTCTCAACGAAGAGCACTACGGCCTCGAGAAGGTCAAGGATCGCATTCTCGAATTTCTCGCCGTCCGCCAGCTCGTAAAAAATCCGAAAGGCTCGATTCTCTGCTTCGTCGGACCTCCGGGCGTCGGCAAAACTTCTCTCGCGATGTCCATCGGCCACGCCACCGGACGCAAGTTCGTCCGCGTGTCGCTCGGCGGCGTTCGCGACGAGGCTGAAATTCGCGGCCATCGCCGTACCTATATCGGCGCCCTGCCCGGTCAAATCATCCAGATGATGAAAAAGGCCGGCACCGTCAACCCGATCTTCGTTCTCGATGAAGTCGATAAGATGTCGATGGACTTCCGCGGCGACCCATCGGCTGCCCTGATGGAAGTGCTCGACCCCGAGCTCAATCACGCCTTCACCGACCACTATCTCGACGTCGAATACGACCTCTCCAAGGTTATGTTCGTCTGCACCGCCAACGTTCTCCACACGATTCCGCAGCCGCTTCAGGACCGCATGGAAGTACTGCGCCTTCCTGGCTACACCGAGCAGGAAAAGCTGCAAATCGCGAAGCGCTATCTCGTCAAACGCGCCCGAGAAGCCACCGGTCTCACCGACAAAAATCTCGGCTTCACCGACGAAGGCTTACTGCACATTATTCGTCATTACACCCACGAAGCCGGCGTCCGCAGCCTTGAGCGCGAAATCCAGAATATCGGCCGCAAGATGGCGCGCAAGGTCGTCACCAACGGACCGGCATCGACGGCCGAAATCAGCCCAACCAACGTCAACGATTTTCTCGGCATCTTAAAGTATCGAGAGTCCTGGCTCGAAAAACACAACGAGATCGGTCTTACCACCGGCCTCGCATGGACCGAAGTCGGCGGCACCGTGCTCGTCACGGAAGCCACGCTGATGGAAGGCAAGGGCCGGCTGAATCTCACCGGCAAACTCGGCGACGTCATGCAGGAATCCGCGCAAGCTGCGATGGCCTATATTCGGTCGCGCTCGCACGCGTTCGGCCTGCCGAAAGACTTCTATCGCAACATCGACATTCACGTGCACGTGCCCGAAGGCGCCATCCCCAAGGACGGCCCCTCCGCCGGCATCACTATCTGCACCACCATCGTCAGCGCCCTCACGCGCGTCCCGGTTCGTTGCGACCTGGCCATGACCGGCGAAATCACGCTGCGCGGAAAAGTTCTCCCCATCGGCGGCGTCAAAGAAAAACTTCTTGCCGCTCACCGAATGGGCTTGCGCACCGTCATACTTCCGAAGGATAATGAGAAGGACCTGGCGGACATCCCGCAGGAAATCCTCTCGAGCCTTACGGTACACTTCGCAGAAAACATGGATGAAGTTTTGCAGATCGCGCTCGAACGCCCGATCGTGCCTCTCGAACTTGCCGCAGTTGCGCCCGTTGCGGAACCTTTCGTCGGTGGTACTGAGAAAGACAAGAGTTTGACCAACTAAACAGCGTCGCTTCGGCCTCCAGGCCGTTCCGTCTCCCTGATTTCGAATCGTTCGAGATCATTCGGCGCGGCCGTTCGATACCGCCTGGCGTCGCCACCGGTTGTCATAAAGCTGGATCGCCCCTCATTGGTCACGTGCGTTTTTCGCGCATCGGCCATCGCGGTGCGCCGCCTCGTAACGCAATCCGGCCCGAATACAATCTGGAATGTCACGGTCAATTTTTAATCCCACTTAAAAAGCTAAGGAAATATGAAGGAAACAAGCGTTGAAGGAAGCAATCAGATGAGCATCAGCCTTGCTGAGCTCAAGGAAAAGAACATCACCGACTTGGCAAAAATCGCCAAGGAGTTGAACATTCCAGGCGCATCAGGTATGCGCAAGCAGGAGTTGATCTTTCAGATCCTCCGCGCTCAGACCGAAAAGAACGGCCTGATCTTCTCCGAAGGTGTCCTCGAATGTCTCCCCGATGGTTTTGGATTTTTGCGCGCGCCCGAGTACAACTACCTCCCGGGCCCCGATGACATCTACGTCTCGCCGTCGCAGATCCGCAAATTCGATCTTCGCACCGGCGACACCGTCTCCGGCCAGGTTCGTCCGCCGAAAGACGGCGAGCGCTACTTCGCCCTGATCAAAGTCGAAGCCGTCAACTTCGAAGATCCCGAAGTCGCCCGCAACAAGATCTTCTTCGACAATCTGACGCCGCTCTATCCCCAGGGCCGCCTCAAGATGGAAACCACCAAAGAGAATATGACCGGGCGCGTGCTCGATCTTCTCTGCCCCGTCGGCAAAGGCCAGCGCGGTCTGGTCGTCGCGCCGCCTCGCACCGGTAAAACGATGATGTTGCAGTCGATGGCCAATTCCATCACCACCAATCATCCTGAAGTCGCGCTCATCGTGTTGCTGATCGACGAACGTCCGGAAGAAGTCACCGACATGCAACGCACCGTCAAGGGCGAAGTCATCAGCTCGACCTTCGACGAAGCGCCCCAGCGTCACATTCAAGTTGCGGAAATGGTTTTGGAGAAAGCCAAGCGCCTCGTCGAGCACAAGCGCGACGTCGTCGTTCTGCTCGACTCGGTCACGCGTCTCGCGCGCGCCTACAACGCGGTTACGCCGCCATCGGGCAAAGTGCTGAGCGGCGGTATCGACGCCAACGCGTTGCAGCGCCCGCGCCGTTTCTTCGCCGCCGCGCGCCACGTTGAAGAAGGCGGCTCGCTCACGATCATCGCCACCGCGCTCATCGACACCGGCAGTCGTATGGACGACGTCATCTTCGAAGAGTTCAAGGGCACCGGTAACATGGAAATCAACCTTGACCGCCGCCTCTCCGACAAGCGCGTCTTCCCCGCGATCGACATTCAGCGTTCCGGCACTCGTAAAGACGAGCTCCTGCTCCCGCCAGACGAGCTCAGCCGCGTTTGGGTTCTGCGCAAGGTGCTGAGCCCGCTCTCCACCGTCGAAGCGATGGAATTGCTCATCAGCCGCCTGACCAAGAACAAGTCGAACGCAGAGTTCTTGGCCTCGATGTCCGCCCCGACGTAAACTTGTAACCGCGGTCGTCCCCCTGACCGCGGGTTATTCGTAAGCCGCATTACCAGAAGTTCAGCGCGGCGCTCATGAACGGCGCCGCCTCAAATCAAACTCCCTCTCAAGAGTTCTCGGCCCCGTTCCACGTGAGAGGGAGATTCCATGCTCGAAAAATTCATCGCCCGCCAGCCGATCTTCGACGACAAGCTAAAGCTCTTCGCGTACGAACTCCTGTTCCGAGCGTCCAGCGAGAACGTTTTCCGTCCCTACAAGGCCGCGAGTGAAATCGTGATCGTGGACTCCACTTCTCTCTTCGGGCTCCAGCCGCTTACGGGTCACGCGAAGGCCTTCATCAATCTCGATCTTCTCGCGCTCCAGCGCGGTACCGCGCGCCTCCTCCCGCCCGATCAGGTTGTTATCGAAATTCTCGAAAGCATCACCCCGACGCAGGACGTCGTCCAGCTCTGCGCCGAACTCTCCAACGAAGGCTACACGCTCGCTCTAGACGATTACGTCGGCCATCCCAAATGGGAGCCGCTGTTGCCCCTCGTAAAATTCCTAAAGGTCGACTTCCGCGCCTGCGACCCGCCGGCCCGCGCCGCCATCGCCAATCGTTACCGCGCAAAAACGGATAACCCCGGCGGATCAAATGGCGACGCCATGCGCCTGCTCGCCGAAAAAATCGAAACCAACGACGAGCTCCTCGAGGCCCGCTCCCTCGGCTACTCCTACTTCCAGGGATTTTTCTTCTGCAAACCATCGACCCTCAGCGTGCGCGAAATCCCGGGCAACAAGCTCAATTGCCTCCGCCTCCTTCACCTCGTCGCGTCACCTGACTTCAACTACGACGCCGTTGAAGAGCTGCTCAAGACCGATCCCGCGCTCGTCTACAAACTTCTGCGCTATCTCAACTCCTGGCTCGTCGCCATCCGCAGCGAAATTCACAGCATCCGCGAAGCGATCGCGCTCCTCGGCGAAAAAGAATTTCGCCGCTGGATCTCCGTCCTCGCCGTTGTCGCCATGGCCTCCGACAAACCGCACGAACTCATCCGCACCGCGCTCACCCGCGCCTTCTTCTGCGAAGCACTCGCGAAATCGCTCCCGGTTGCGGCGGCCCCCTCGATAAAAAGCTCCGACCTGTTCCTCATGGGCCTGCTCTCCGTCACCGACGCCATCCTCGATCGCCCGATGGAGCAAGTCCTCGCCAGCCTCCCGATCGCAGCCGAAGTCCGCACCGCCCTGTGCGGCGGCGCCAATCCATATCGCGACGTCTACGACGTCCTCCTCGCCTACGAACGCGCCGACTGGCACGCGCTATCCGCCGCCTCCACCCGTCTCAACATCGACGAATCCTCCGTCGCCGACTGCGAATCCAAAGCCCGCGAAGCCGCCAGCATTTGCTAGTTCGCCGCAAAAAAATAAACGGCGCGACGATATTCATTCGCCGCGCCGGCCAAGATTTTATATTTCACGCTACAACGCATGCATTCATGCCCAACTACCCCTCGCGAAGCAGCCGTTCGAAGTTCTCGTGATCGTCCTTCCCTGCGGACAAATCAATCTCTCCTGTGTCGAGAGATCCGATCGTGTCATCGACGATTTCTTGCAAACGGCCGCCTGCTCGGAGTTGTTGGTGCTTTCGCATGGCTGGCTTTCACCCTCCGCAGCGAATTTGTTCGCCGCGAAGCCCAAACACTGCTAACGGCTCACTGCACGACCTTCGCCTCGTTCGGCGCGATGTGCAGCTTCCCGTCCCAGTTGCTGACGCTCACGATGTCGCCCTCGTCGATCCGCAACACTCCGGCAAGCCACTCCGGAATCGCGATCCTGAGGCACGGCCCTGCAACCTCGGAGATGCCGCGCGAACGAGCCGGAAACTCGGCTCCTCCGTCTACCAACGGAATCATCAGCGTCAACTTTCCGTTCACCATCAACACCGGTCCCTGCAATGACGTTTCTTCCATCTGCGCGTCCTCCTTTCCTTTCTTTTTGAAACCGCTTGCCGCCGTCAAAAATTCCGTCAGCAGAAAGAACTCCCTCGGACGGCAAGACATACGACTCCAGTTTTCGCGAGTCGCAAAAAAGTGGCACCGCCACTCCTGTTCGCCCTAAGCTTCGAAGGGCACGTGCTTTCGCACGCTTGCAGGAATGCGCGATCGAACATCAAAAGCAATGCGAGCACTTAAAGCGAAGTTCCGTCCTGCATAAGCATGAACAGAAACATCAAAAGCACTGCCACAGCGCCGCTATTTCTTTGGATCGAAACGACTTAGGCTTGCTTAGGATCGCGTGATAAATGCATCCCACGAGACCATCATGCTTCGCCTTGCGTCGTACACGGCTAAGTTGTCATGTCCCATAGTTTGCTCTTCACGCTCAGTGAGGACCCGCTAAAGCGGGCAGACATCTGAGGTAACTCCAAAGTAAAGGCGAATTTTGCTTCTGTCAAGAACAATTTGAGAAAAGCCGCGATTTGCGCGGTTTTTATCGCGTTACTTGTTAATTCCGAAGTACTTAGCGTCGGGCCTCGAGTCTACTACTTCCCTTCCACCACCACGCGCTCGATCCGCTTATCCGGCACAAGCCAGAGCAGCGCCGTTAGTCCGTACAACGCCAGCGAAATCCGAGGCTGCCAGAACGCGCATCCGATTCCGGCGACGTACATCAGCACGGACATTTTTCCTTTCCAATCGTCTCCGATCGCTTGCTTCAAGATGTCGCGCTTTCCTTCCTGCGACTTGATGATCTGCTGCTGCAAAATCACGTAAGCGATTCCGGACATCAGCAAAATCGCACCATAGAGCGCCGCTGGTCCCGACGAATAGTGATTCTCGCTGAGCCATACCGTCGCAAACGGAATCAACGACAACCAGAAAAGCAGATGGAGATTGGCCCATAGAATTCCGCCCGTCGCCTCTTCGCACGTATGCAGCATGTGATGGTGGTTGTTCCAATAAATTCCGACGTACATAAAGCTGAGCACATAACTCAAAAAAACCGGCGCGAGCGGAACCAGCGCCGCAATGCTATGCCCCTCCGGCGCCTTCAACTCCAGCACCATAATCGTGATGATGACCGCGATCACTCCATCGCTGAACGCCTCAAGCCTTCCTGTCCCCATTCCCTGGCCTCTCCGTAAACTTTCACGACCACATGGACCGCGGCGCCCCACGCCGGCTTTACAATTCAATCCCGTTCACCCAAACGGTCATTCGTCGGTGCTTTCCAACATCAGCGTAACCACCTCAAACCCACCACCGCCACAATCGCCGGCACCAAAAAAATCACAAAAAATATCGGCAACTCCTCCCGAAACGCATACCCCGCCCGCGCCACCCCAAAATACATATTCACCGCGGCTACAAAAAACCACACCACCACGAACGCAACCGTCGCCGTCGCGATCCCCCGCGACGCATTCCCCGACATCTTCGCAGCCGCCACAAAAATTCCCCAAACCACAAATCCGCCCAAGACAATCAGCGCCGTCCGCATGCAGTTGCTCCTTTGCGAAGCGGCGAGCCTATCACATCGACCACTGTCGGCGTGGCGAGGGGAATTTTGAGAATGCATCGACTTCGCCGAGTTCCATTTTGGGAAAAGTAGGTTGTACCCCCACCCCCGGGTTGTTTTTTGAAGAGTCCGGAAGTCACTGCATCTGTTTGGGTTGCGGGAGGCGTGTTTTGAAGAGTGTGGAAGTTATTGTGAATGCAGGGGATGCGGGCGGGTGTGGTTCGAAGAGGAGTTCGTCGGTTTCGAGATTGAACGTACATGGAGCAGTATAACATATTGGTATATAGTGTAAATTGAGATATCATAAGTGGTTGGTTTTAAAATGTTGAGGATGCGCAACCGTTCGAATGATTTGAGATTCGGCGTGAGTGAGAAAGAGGATAAATGCGTGGCGAATGTTGAGAGTCGGGTGGGGATGCGTCTAAACCCCGCGCTCGAGAAACGAGCGCGGCTACAGGGCGGCGACGAGCGACATTGAGGCAAGACGCAGCGGTCGGGCGGGGCGAGTCCCGCGCCTACGAAGGCGAGGATAGGACAGATTGGGCTACTGGGCGTCTTGGCGGTTGGTGATGGTGACGCGGAAGGGGGGGCGATCTTTTTCGCCGGGGTCCTGGTCGAAGGATTGGGAGGTTTTGGAGGGGTCGTAGTCGCGCCAGAGCCAGGTCAGTTCGGCGGGAAATTCGGCGGCGCCGTGGGCGGAGTTGTGGGTGCCGCGGCCGAAGCTGAGATGGAAATCGTAGCCAGCGGCTTTGAGCGCGTTGGCCATGCGGAGGTTGGCGAGAGGCCAGTTGCCGTAGCGAAGATCGAGATCTTCGGACCCGTCCTGGAGCCAGACGCGGATGTTGCGTTTGGGCTCGCGCAAGACTTTGTCGGGGTAATCCTGGCCGCCATCGGGATTTGATGGATCTTCTTTCCACTGGATGGAGGAGAAGCTGCCGATCCAGGAGATGACGCGAGCGAACTGATCGGGCTGCTGCCACGCGGCGTTGAAGGAGCAGATGCCGCCGGAGGAGAGGCCGGTGATGGAGCGGCTGTAGGCGTCCTTGCGGATGTTGTATTTCGACGAGACTTCGGCGAGAACTTCGTCGCGCAGGAAATGCGGGTAACGGTTGCTGACGGTGTCATAGAGCGTGCTGCGCATGGAATCCTTGAGCGTGCGATTCCATTTTTTGCCGTAGGCTTCGACGAAGGCGTAGGTAGGCGTGCCCGGGGAGCCGCTGATGTCGCCGGGATTGATGAAGACGACGATCATGACCGGGATTTTTTTCTGCGCGATGAGATTGTCGACGACGTTGAGGGTTTTGTTTTTGCCTTCGCGGTCGATGTAGCCCTCGCCGTCCTGAACGACCAGTAGCGCGGCTGGCGTTTTTGGATCGTATTGTGCGGGGACGTAGATCCAGTAATCGCTTTTCATGCCGTCGTAGATTTTGCTGGTGTGGATCAGCCTTTCGGAGAGTTTTCCGGCGGGCACATCGGGATGCTGGTAGGAGTCCGGCGTGTAGACGGGGACGTCGTAGCTGCCGCCGAATTTTTCGTGAGCGACGAGGTAGTAGAAAGTGTGCGAGGTGCCGAGGCGCTCGATGCGAGCGGGCGCGTACCAGAGATTGGAGCCGGGGATGGGATGCATCTCTGGGCCGGCAGCGTCGTCAATGAAGAGGGCGGGTTTGCTGGCGGATTCGGTGGCGAAGAAGAAGTCGGGGCCCAGGCCGATGAAGGCTTTGCCGGATTGGAGATCTTTGGCGTCGAAGGTGGCGACGATGGCGTCGTGGAGTTGGGGACTGTTGGATTTTGCGAGGGCGATGAGTTGAGGGGCGGTGGATTTGTCGGGTGGGGTGGCGTGTACTGTGCGCGCGGCGAGGATGGATGTGAGTAGAAGTGTGACGGCTGCAAGTTGATTTCGCATGTCGGGGAGCGATTGTATGGGATGTTGTTGGGCGGATGGGAGGCTTTTCTTTGGTGGATGAAGACCCAACCCTGAAGAGAATAGCGTGCATTCTGCAGGGGAATCGTCGAGATGGCGATCGTGACTGCGTCGGGTGGGTAAGCCCCGCCGGTACAAAGGCAAAACCGCCGGCAGGATGCGACGCTAAAGGCTCAAGACGCAGTGATCGTGCGGACATGGGGCGCAGCGTGCTGCGCCCCTACAGGGGATGGTGCCGGATCGAGGATACGGGCGGAGCTATGGCTGAGCGAGCCAGGCGTGGATGTGGGATTCCAAAACGTCGAGGGGAATTGATCCGGATTCCAGCACGGCGTCGTGAAACTTCCGAACGTTGAAAGCGGCGGCTTGCTTCTTTTCGGCTTCGGTGCGCAGTTCGCGGATTTTGAGTTGGCCCAGCTTGTAGGCCAGGGCCTGACCGGGCCAGACGATGTAGCGATCGACTTCGACGGTGATGTCCTGATCGGTCTTCCCGGTGTTGTCTTTGAAAAACTGGATCGCCTGTTCCCTGCTCCAGCCCATGGAGTGCATTCCGGTGTCAACGACGAGCCGCACGGCGCGCCACATTTCGTAAGTGAGTTGTCCGAATTTCGAATACGGGTCTTTCAGCATTCCCAACTCTTCGCCGAGGCTTTCGGAATAGAGCGCCCAGCCTTCTACGAAGGCGGAGTAGCCGACGTGCTTACGGAACTCGGGCACGTTATCCATTTCCTGCGCCAGGGAAAGCTGCAGGTGATGTCCGGGGACCGACTCGTGGAGCGACAGCGCTTCCATCTCCCACTTCGGACGGGCGTGCAAGTTGTAGGTGTTCACGAAGTAGCAGCCGGGACGTCCGACAGCGGGAGAACCCGGTTGATAGTAGGCGGTCGTTTGCGAAGGCGCCTTAAAGTCAGGGATTGGGCAGACGCCGTAGGGCAGCCGAGGCAGTTTGCCGAATTCGTGCGCTAGTTCGGGATCGATTCGCTTCGCAATGATGCGGTAGCCGTTCACCAGGTCGTCGGCCTTGTCGTAGTAAAAACGCGGATCGGTGCGGAGAAATTCGGTGAAGTCGTGGAAGCTACCCTTGAAATTGACCGAGGCGATGATCTTGTCCATCTCAGCGCGAATCCGCTTCACTTCCGACAGCCCGATCTGGTGAATCTGCTGCGGCGTGAGATTCGTGGTCGTCTGCCAGCGAACGTGGTAGGCGTAGGCCGCCAAACCTCCGGGCAGCGAAGTCGCGGCGATGTTGTCGCGACACGCGGGGAGATACGTGTTCGCAACATAGTCATGTAGACGTTGAAACGCCGGCGCAACGGACGAGGTGTAAATCTGCTTCGCCTGACCGGTGAGCCGGGCGCGATCGGAATCCGAAATCGAAGATGGAAATTCGGTGAACGGTTGCAGCAGGGCGCTCGCCATCGGATCGGCGGGAATCAGATCGGCGATCTGCTTCGGCAAATCGCGTAACGTGATCTTGGGCGGTGTGTAGCCGCGCTTCAGACCTTCCTTCATCAGCTCCGTCTGCTGATCGACGTAGGCGGGAAGAGCTTTCATGCGCTGCAAAATAATTTCGTATTCGGCGACATTGTGGTGCGGCGTATTTTCCAGCGCATCGGCGGCTCCCTGCTGCACGCCTTCCATCTGATTTATCGGCATCCACAAGCTTCGTGGCACGACGAATCGAAACGGAAGCGGGTCATCGCCGTATCGCAATCCTTCGTCCGACGTCTCGAGCAATTGCGAATACAAATCGAAATTGAGCTTTTCATTCTCGGGCAGCGCGTCGCGCCGAATCTGCTTCAGTTGCGCGATGGACTCCGCGAGGTGCTTCTTGCGGCGCTCGATGCCCGCCGGCGAATCATCGGTCCAACGCGCGTCCTGGCCGGGAAAGCCGACTCCGGTCGCAACTTCCGGGTACTCCTCCATCCAGCGCTTCCAGTCGGAGTCGAGATAGGCGCGGAATTTGCGGGCTTCGTCGTCAGGAGAGGAGAAGACGAGGAGAGGGGTGAGGAGGAAGAAGAGGGTGAGGAGGATTACGAATCGCATTTTTGGGATGAGCCTCCGGGGAAGAAGTGTAGCAGGAGAGGTATCGTGGGATGAGAGTCGAAGATACGGCAGAGCGCAAGACGCAGAGATCGTGAGGGCATGGGGCGCAGCGTGCTGCGCCCGTACATCAGCGCGATCGGGAGCGCTCGTTCTCGGCGGATCGAAAAGACGATGGGAGGATGCCCGCGCTACCGAAGCGAGTGCGGCGACCGCCGGACTAAACGGAGCGGCGGGCGACGGCGGCGTTGCGTTCGCGTTCGCGAGCGAGCATGACGATGAGGCGGGCGGTTTCGTCGATGTCCATGGCGGTGTTGTCGATGATGACGGCGTCGGCGGCGCGAACGAGCGGAGAGACTTTGCGCTCGCGGTCGCGTTTGTCACGCTGGCGCACTTCTTCGAGAACCTGAAACACCGTGAGGTCGTCACCCTTTTCCTGATGCTCTTTCCAGCGGCGCTCGGCACGAACTTCCGAAGACGCTTCGAGGAAAATTTTGAGCTCGGCGTTCGGGAATACAACGGTGCCGATGTCACGGCCTTCCATCACGACTCCGCCGCCCGCACCGGCGCGTTGCTGTTCGGCGACGAGAACACGGCGAACTCCGGCGATCGTCGCGAGACGCGATGCAGCCTGGGCGACATCGGCGGCGCGAATTGAGTCGGTGACTTCGACAGCGTCGAGAAAAACGCGATTCTTGCTCCCAGAAACTTCCTGCTCCGGCGTTGGCGATTTCAGCTCGATGTGCGTTTCGGCGGCGAGAGATTCGAGTTGAGTTTCGTCGTCGGGCGAGATGCAACGGTGGATCGCTTTGAGCGCGAGCGCGCGGTACATGGCGCCGCTATCGAGATAGAGGTACCCGAGTTCGAGGGCGATGCGACGGGCGACACTGCTCTTTCCGGAACCGGCTGGGCCGTCGATGGCGATGGTTAGTCTGGGCATTCGAGGGAAATGGGCTGGCGATATATTACGTGGTGCGGACCAGAGATGAAAGGAGCAAGGGATTAAAAGTTGGAGAGGGTGAACGATCGAAGAAAGGCGACTCGTCGTGAGGGTTTGGGCGGGGCATCAGAAAGCAGATTCCGAGCTTCGCTCGGAATGACAAGTATTTGTGATTTCGATAGACGGATCGATTTGTGGCGGTGAGCGGAAAATCCGCACCCTCTAAAACCTGAGGGTGCGGCACCCAAGTGCCGACTCGCGGATCGGGGTTACGGGTCGATCGTCAGCGATCAACGGATTAGAAGCCCATGATGTTGTAGCCGCAATCGACGTAGATGGTTTCGCCGGTGATGCCGGAGCCGCCATCGGAGAGGAGGAATGCAGCGGTGGCGCCGACTTCGGCGGGGTCGACGTTGCGCTTTAACGGTGCGCGTTCGGAATGCGCCTTGAGCATATCGCCGAGGCCGGAGATACCGCGGGCGGCCAGAGTTTTGATGGGGCCGGCGGAGATGGCGTTGACGCGGATTTTCTTCGGGCCGAGATCGTTCGCGAGGTAGCGGACGCAGGCTTCGAGAGCGGCTTTTGCGACGCCCATGACGTTGTACTTCGGCACGACTTTTTCGGCGCCGTAGTAGGACATCGTGACGATGCCGCCGCCATCGGTCATCAGCGGCATGGCGGCGCGCGAGACGGCGATCAGCGAATAGGCGCTGATGTCGTGCGCGCAGCGGAAGCCTTCGCGGCTGGTGTTGATGAATTCGCCTTTGAGATCTTCGGCGTGGGCGAAGGCGACGCTGTGAACTACGCCCTGAAGCGTGCCGTAGGTGGATTTCAGTTCGTCGAAGGTTTTGGCGATCTGCTCGTCGCTGGAAACGTCGCACATGAAGCCTTTGGAGCCGGGGAGGTCGGTGATGAGGTCGGCGGCTTCGGCGGCCATGCGTTCGTTTTGGTAGGTGATGGCGAGTTGCCAGCCGTCGGCGTGGAGTTTTTGCGCGATGGCCCAGGCGATGCTGCGCTTGTTGGCGAGGCCGAAGATTACGGCGGTCTTCTTTGTGTCGGTCATTGCGGCTCCATTGTTGTGAATGGAGATTATACGTGGTTGCGGTGGAACGGAAAAATGGGGGTGAGGATTACGGCCGGGCAAGCTGGGGCGCAGCGGTGCTGCGCCCCTACATGATAGTGCTGAAGATCGAGTCGCGATCAGTAGATCAGAAAAACACCGGCAGGATGCCGGCGCTACCAAAGGCGATCGAGTGGCGGTGGAGGATGCTAAATGCGGTGGAAGGCGCGTTCGATTTCTTTTACGGAGTAGCGGAGAACGACGGGGCGGCCGTGAGGGCAGCTCATGGGGCAATCGGTTTTGGCGAGGGCGGCGAGGAGCCACTCCATTTTTGTTTGATCGAGCGGCATGTTGACCTTGATCGCGGCGTGGCAGGCGGTGCTGGCGGCGATTTTGGCTTGCAGCGTTTCGATGGAGATGGCGGCGTTTTCGCGTTCGATGCCGTCGAGAATTTCGGTGAGAAGTTTTTCGGCGTCGTTGCCGGTGACGCCGGCGGGAATCGCTTGAATTGCGACGCTGCGCGGGCCCATGGGCTCGACCTCGAAGCCGTTGGCGGTGAGTTCGTCGGCGATTTTTTCATAGATGACGAGCTGGCGCGGCGAGAGTTCGAGAATCATCGGCATAAGCATGCGCTGGCTTTCGACTTTGCCGGCGCGGCGGGCTTCGAGATGCTGCTCGAAGAGG
>Ga0209006_10001609_pt1 | contig 20533 bp, 16 predicted proteins | sample JacPin_JW_Ref_O2_FD_188567 | JGI IMG/M metagenome (GOLD analysis project Ga0209006, IMG submission 188567) | Forest soil microbial communities from Algoma, Ontario, Canada - Jack Pine, Ontario site 1_JW_Ref_O2 (SPAdes) (version 2) | ecosystem: Environmental > Terrestrial > Soil > Boreal...
CCAAGCGAAGTCCGGCGCAGCACATATTCGCTGCCGACGGCGACTACGACCAAGGCAACGAACGCCGCGGGAATGGGGCCGAACTGCCAAGTAATGGTTTCCACGACGTTCGTGTTGATGTAGCCGCCAGGGTTATCGCGAAGCAGGAAGCTCATCCCCTGCAGGCCGATATACATGGCCAAAGTTGCCGCGATCGGCGTGAAATTGGCGAAGCGGATCAGGCTGCCGTTGATTGCTCCCACCACGAATGCGCCGAAGAAAACAACGATGAAACCAGCCGTGATCATCAGCGCGGATTTGTCGTCGTTGATGAAAAACGACGCAATCACGACCAGAAATCCGGACAACGGGCCGACCGACAGGTCGATAGCGCCGAGCAAAAGAGCGATCGTCTGTCCGAGCGCGATAAATCCCAAGGCGGTGGCCAGCGACAGGATATTGCTGATGTTGAATGCCGACAGAAAGTTATCGTTTTGACTGAAGACGTAAAGTGCCAACAGCACTGTGACCAGAGCGAGCGGCGCGGTGGCCGCGTTGTCTGATTGCAGAAAATGGCGCAACCATCCGGTCGCAGTGCGGGCGGTTTTCTGCAGCGCGCCGCTTCCCAGACCTGAAGTGGCACTCACGGCGGCGGCGACAATCCGCGCTTCGGAGACGTCGGCGCCGGTCAGGGTCGCGACCGCGCGTCCGCGCGAGAGCACGATCACCGTGTCGCATAATCCTTCAAGTTCGGCGGCGTCCGACGAGTTCACGATCACCGGTGTGCCGGAACGCGAGACTTCGCGCAGGAGGCGATAGATCTCGAAGCGCGCCCCAACGTCGACACCCTGCGTCGGTTCGTCGGCAACGATCAGCCCCGGCTGCGAGAGCAGGGCGCGCGACATGACGACCTTTTGTTGGTTGCCGCCCGAGAGCGAAAGGATCGGCGCTTCGATGCTCGGGGCTTTGACGGCGAGCGAGCTGAACGTTGCGCCCACGCGCTCCAGCTCTCTGCGCGTGCTCATGATACCGAACTTGGAAAACCGGTCGAGCGCGGCAAAGGATGCGTTTTCGCGGACAGTGAGGCTTGCGGCGAGACCTTCCGTATGCCGATCGGACGGCATGAAGGCGGCCTCTTGCACCAGCTCCTTGGTTTTCAGCGAGCGTCCTTGAAGACTGACAACGCCTTCCGCCGGCTGGAGCCCGGCGAGCGCCCGCATCAATTGCGATTGACCGTTCCCTTCGACCCCGGCGATGCCGATTATTTGTCCCCGCGCCACCTCGAAGGATATGTCGTGAAAGCCTTTGCCGTTGAGCGATTTTACCGAGAAGATCTGCTGTTGCGCCGAGACGTCCACCTTCGGTGGGAATGCCGATCCGAGCGTGCGGCCGACAATCATCCCTAAAAGCTCGGAATCTCCGATCGCATCGACCGGGCCGCCGCCGCGAACCCGCCCATCGCGAAGCACTGTGACGCGGTGCGCGATTTGGCGGACCTCGGCGAGCCGGTGGGTGATGTAGATCACCGAAGTGCCGCTCTTCACGATGCTGCGAATGCGCTCGAAAAGCATTTCGGTCGAATCTTGGTCGAGCGAGGCCGTCGGCTCGTCGAGCAGCAGAACCTTTGGCTTGATCGCCAGCGCCTTGGCGATCTCGAGCAGATGCTTCTGTGCGACCGTCAATGCATCAGCGCGGGTGCGCAGAGGGACATGCAAGCCGACCGCATCCAGCATTGTCGCCGCGGCAACTTGCGCGGGCCTGCCGGCGAACGCCGATGCCGGCAACGCCACCCGAAGATTTTCAAGCACCGAAAGATCGTCGAGGACGGCCGGATGTTGAAATGAAATTGCAATTCCCAGAGAAGCGGCAACGTCCGGCGACATAGTGGAGATCAGGCGATCGCCGACCCAGATCTCACCCGATTCCGGATGAACCGCGCCGGAGATGATGTTCATGAGGGTCGATTTGCCCGCGCCATTTTCGCCGAGCACCGCATGAACTTCGCCAGCATAGAACTCGACGCTCACGTCGCGGAGCGCGGGAACCTCAGAGTAAAATTTCGAAATTTCCGACAGCCGGATCGTCACGTCACCATGAGCCGGCGTGTCGGACATAAACGTTTCCGTAGAACAATTCACGACGTAATTCCGCTTGAACGGTCCATCCTGCGCTGACGCGTTGATCGTGCCCCGGACGACATCACGCTGCCGGGGCACGAGGCACATTATTTGCTGTTGACTGCTATTTGCTATTAACCGCTTTTTCCTGGTCTTCGGGAGACAGCTCGGCCGAAAGATAGATCGCTCCGGAAAGATCGCGGCGGCATTCTACCGCGTGAGGCTTGCCGGAGACCGAATTTTCAAACACCGGAGCCTTGAAGACGTCTTCTTCAGGCAACTTGCCGCCCGTCGCCGACGCGACCGCCCATTGCACGGCGAGGCGGACGTTGTCGTTGCCGGTCGCGACCGTGAACAGTTTGAAGTCGGGATTATCCTTTTGAACGTCGGTCCAGAAGCAGCCGAGCGAATTGCCGTCGGAGGTGGCAAGCGCTGGGATAGACCGGCCGGAATTCTTGAACAGCGGCAGCGCGCCGACCAGTGAGGGGCCGAAGTCGGAAACGATGACGTCGATCTTGCTGTTCTTCGCGATTTCCGCCGTCAACACCTTCTGCGTCAATGCCGGATCCCAGTTGGTCACGTCGAAGGGTTCGGGATTGAGGAATTTGTATTCGGGCCCGAGCACGGACTTCAGTCCCGCTAGCTCATCGAGACCCTGGCTGTTGCCCGCCGGGCCGCTGAGGAACAAGAGGTTGCCGCCCTGCGGGAGCACGCTCTTGATCCACTTGCCCCAGTTCTCGCCGTCGTTTTTGAACGAGGCGCCGATGAACCGGGTGTAGTTCACACCGGCCTTGCCGCCGGCCTCGACGCGGTAAGGAACGATGACCTTGCCGGACTTGTAGACGCTCGTGATGGCGGGCAGCATCGCCGGCCCGGCATCCGGGAAGACCACGAGAGCGTCGATGCCTTTGGCCGCCATCGCTTTGATGTCGGAAATCGACTTTTGGGTGTCGCCCTGGCCGTCGGCATATTCATATTTGGTGATGCTGGGGCATTTGAGGGCTTCCTGCTTGCCGGAAGCGGTCGTCACTTGGCGCCAGCTGTTGCCGCCGTAGCCATCGAGCAAGGCAATCGTAGCCTTCTTGGGGCCGCACCAGGAAGGCGTTTCCGCCCGCGCCAGGTCGGAGCAGCCAAAGGCGATGATCGCCGCCACGGCAGCGAAGGCCGTTTGAAGTCCAACTGAGTGTTTCACTGTTTCCTCCGTTTACGTTGGTCTTGTTTGCTTGATGGCAAGTCCGGTCCATCGGACAGAGTAGACGCCGATACCAAAACCCAAGGCCAAGGCCTGGATGATGGTCTGCGCCGAATACGGTACGCCGACCGCGAGCGCGAACTGGCTCAACTGGTTCAGGAAGAATGCGGCGATGACGGTCGCGACTGGAAATCCGCGGCCGCCGAGCAGAGAGGTTCCGCCAAGAACGACGACAGCGACCGAGGGTAGAAGAAGAGAGTCGCCTTGAAATGCCGTGGGCTCACGGGTGATGCCGGCGATGAGCACGCCGGCCATGCAATAGAGGATCTGCGCATACACATAGGCCAACAATTGATGCAGCTCGACGTGAAGGCCGACGGCGCGGGTGGCCAAAGGATTGGCGCCGATGGCTTCGAAGCGTCTCCCGGCCACGGACTTTTTCAGGACGAACGAAACCACCGCCAGCGTCGCCAGCGCGAAGTAAATGGTATTGGGGAGCCGGAATGTTTGACCGCCGGCGATCGCGGTCAAGAGCGTCGTCGTTGTCTTGGGCACGCCGCCGGAAACGGCGAATACCGCGCCGTAAAGCAGGGCGTTCACCCCGATGGTGGCGACGATCGGATTGAGCCGGCAAAGGCTGACCAGAAACCCGTTCGCCAAGCCGGCCATGATCGCGCATGCGACCGCGATCAAGACCGCCGGGAGGAGGAGCGCATTGTCTCCCTGCGGATAGTGGGTCGATATGACGACGGCAAGCGAGACGCCGCCTGCTAGGGAAAGGTCAAAGCCGCCCTGTTGGACCACTAGCAACTGCCCCAGTCCGACAATCGCGATGATCGCCGCAAAGGGCAGACTTCCCGACAACGCTCCCCACGTCACGCTCGATGGGGCGAACAAAAGACACGCAACGATGAGTGCGAGTGTGGAGATGACGACGGTCGCAAAGCTTCTCGCCCGCGGCACGGGAAAGAGGTGCCGCAGTTGCGGCAACACCATCGTCCTATTGAGCGTCTGGTTCATTCCCGGGCCGTGGTCAGGGAAGAACCTTGGCTGAACGAAACATGTCGAATGCGTCCGTAAATGACCGAACCGAGTTTTGATAGGCCGTGAAGCCCATGTCCCGGCTTTTGGTCATATCGTTGAAATTCTCGATGGTGCGCCCCAGGTCGGCGTCGCTGTGCCACCATGAGGCAACTGTCTCGAGCGGGTTTTTCTGCAAGCCGTACTTGGCGACGATCTTGTCCCAGACCGGCTCCATACCGGCCATCTGGTGTTCCAGCGGCTGGGCGTAGCCGGGATATTTGGCGGCGGCGATACCGAGGTGGTCGGCAAGCTTCGGCCACATCCAGTTCCATCGGAACACTTCGCCGTTGACGATATTGAAGGCGTTGTTTTGCGCGCCGGAATCGGTCGCGGCCCAGAGCAGATGCCTGGCGATGATGCGGCTATCGGTGATGTCGACGACGGCTTCGTATTGCTCGGGCGAACCGGGAAAAACGAAGGGGCGGCCGGTCTCTTTGCAAATCGCCGCGTAGGCGGCAAGCGTCGCCGCCATGTTCATCTGGTTGCCGACCGCGTAGCCGATTAGGGTGTGCGGACGGTGAACGGACCAGGTGAAGCCCTGCCGCGCAGCCGCGGCGAACACCTCGTCTTCCTGGTCGTAGTAAAAGTTCTGATAGGGAAGGCGAGGCTGCTCCTCGCGGAACGGCGTCACCGGCTTGGTTTTGGCGTAGGCCTCGAACGGGCCCATGTAATGCTTGGCGCCGGTCACCAAGGCCACATGCTTGACCCGCTTGCCATCAACCGCGCCCATCAGATTGCGGACCATGCCGGCATTGACGCGGCAGTTCTCGGCCTCGGTGGGCTGACGTAACCAGGCGGTGATGAATACGTCGGTGGCATCGACGTTCTTGAGCGAGGCTTGTAGATCCCCGGCAGCTTGCAGGTCGGCGGCGACGTGATTGACACCCTTTGGCAGGTCGTGGCCGTGACGCGAAATGCCAGTGACCGTCCAGCCCCCGGTCGCGAGCAGATGCTCTGCGAGATGGCGGCCGATGATACCGGAAACGCCGGCGATCAGCGCATGGCGTTGCATCGATTGAGTCTCTTGATTCACCGCACAACCTTGATCGACAGCGTGAAAATGTTTCGAGCGAACGGCTTTTTGCACATCCGGCGCGGAGAGCTTTGTTGCTTGGCTTTGACGGCGCGGTCAGCGGATGCGCGAGCCGCGTGAAAAATATCGGGATTGTTGAACAGATCTTCCGCCCTGACGGCAACGCAGGCTGCGCCGCTTTTCAACGTCTCCGGCCGCACGTTCCAGGCACAAACCTTCTCCGTCGCAGAAAGCAGACCTGCGCCCACCATCGGTCGCTCCTCCTTCGTGCGGTTTCTTTGCTTGGCGGAAAGCTCGCGCCTGCGTCGACCGCTTGGTGTTCTGAGGTGCGGAAGGCGTCAGTCACCCAACCCCCACCCACCCGAACGCTAATCCGAGGCACGACCAGTCGAAAATAGCCCAAATTTTCCCATCACTGGGGAATTGCGTGCCCCAATCGGCCGGCTATCCTGGTGCTGAGGAACGCCAGACAGGTCGGCGATGACAATCGAGCGGATCAGGGACATTCACGCCTTCGTTCACGTGGCCGAGGCCAAGAGCTTTACGGCGGCGGCTGAGCGCATCGGTCTGTCGCGGTCGGCGGTGGGCAAAAGCGTCCTTCGCCTCGAAGATCGGCTTGGCGTTCGCTTGTTGCAGCGAACGACGCGGAGCGTGTCGTTGACCGGTGAGGGCGCCGTATTTCTCGAACGCTGCATCCGCATTCTCGCCGATCTCGACGAGGCTGAGATGTCGATGCTGAGCCATTCACAAACGCCCCGCGGAAGGTTGCGTCTCGAGCTTCCGGTATCTTTCGGCCGGTTGCACGTCCTGCCGATCGTCAACGAGTTCATGAGGAAGTGGCCCGAGATCTCCGTCAACATCTCGTTCAACGATCGTTTCGTGGATCTGATAGACGAGGGCATCGATTTGGCCATCAGGCTCGGCGGCAGCGACGACAGTCGCTTGATGACGCGATTATTGGCACCGCATCGCATGGTCACCTGTGCTTCGCCGGATTACCTGAGAGCGCATGGCGTTCCAAAGAACGTCGAGGAACTGACGCGGTATAGCTGCCTGCATTTCGTTCACGGTGGACGCCCGGTCGATTGGCGTTTCACGATCGACGGGCACGTACGCACGGTGGCCGTTAACGGTCGCTTCAGTGCGACGAACGCGGAGGCGGTGCGCGACGCCGCGCTCGCCGGGTACGGCATCGCCAGGCTCGCGACTTTCTTGATCAGCGACGACCTGCGCTCCGCACGCCTGCAGCCCATTCTCAGCGGGTATTCCGCCGACGGCCCCTCCGTCCGCGCCGTGTATCCGTCGGGCCGCCATCTTTCACCCAAAGTCCGCTCCTTTATCGACGAGCTTCTGACAGCGTGGCGACCCGAGCCGCCATGGGACCGGCAGTGATCGTAAAATTGTGTGCTTGCGTGCCGTTTCGTCCATCGCGCTATCGCGCCGCATCTGCGACATGCGTTCACAACGCAAAATGCGCTTCGCGTTAGATGGAGCTTCCAGTTCCCCGATCCTGCTCATTCTCGGACACGGAAGGTTTTTGGGAACTCGCGCCGGGAGGCCGGCATTGTCAGTACAGTCAACTTTGCGTACCGACCGTGCTGTGATGTTTGCTGCTGATCCGTTCACGTCTGTGGCGATGAAATTTCCCGCACCGGTTTGCGACGATTGCGCAATCCCGATGGTCACTGCGACCACAATTTTTCATCACAAAACGACCAAGACGCCGAAGGTCACTTTCTATCAGTGCCAGAGATGCGGCTGCACTCTTGGTGCGCCGCTCGGCCGACAGTACCGGATCATTCCCCCGGCCGCTTAGCGGATCGGCGCCAGTTCCTTCACCTCGTCTTCGGAGCCTAGCAGGTCGGGTCAGCGCATTTTCGCGCTTTCAGACTCCTCTTGGATTGGAAACGGGGGATCGCAAATAATGTCTGACGACGCCTGGTGACCGGCCGGGCGCCGTCCGGTGACCGGGCGGCATTACACGGCATAAGGACTTACACCTCATAAGGACCTGCAAAATGCCGATCACAGCCAGCATCAATCGCCGTGTCGAATCCGAGCACCCATCGGAAACCGCGGCGGCGCATCCCGAAGAGCTGAAAGCCACGCTCGATCTGGCGATCGGCAATGCGGTGTCGGTCAAGGCGTCCGTTCGCACCACGCCGGCGGGTCTGGTGGGTGCCGCAATACTCGCAGCGGTTATCGTATTGCCCACCGTTTCGCTGGCGAAGACGCTTTTGAACGCAAGGCGCTAGAGCGACATCGAGGACTTGCCGATCTGGCTTTCCTTGAAGGCAAACCGGCTTTCCTTGAAGGCAAATGCGTAGCATGGTCTTGTCCTCGCATCAGGCGAGACCAAGGGGCTAGAACGACGATGAAAATGAAAATCCTCGTGTGCGCATGCGCCGTCCTTTTGACCACGGCCAACGCTTTTGCCGCCATTCAGTTCAAGCGCTTCACGCATTGCGCGGAAGGGCTGGTGACGGTCAAAACCTGTGAATGCCATGCCAGCACCTCGCGGCATTGGCACTTTTGTCATTCCGGCGAATATTGCCACACGTTTGACGGCACCTGCCACAAGTAGCCGGAGCCGCAGCGCTGGGCGGGGCCCGCTGGACGCGGGGCCCGCGTCAGTGCTGAGGATGCGGAGGCGGCCAGCTTCGTGTCACGGCGGGTGACTTCGCTCCGGGATCAAGTGCCCAACCCACCGCTGAAGTCGAAGAACAATCCCTCCGGATCATATTTCTTGCGGAGATTTTTCAGCCGCTGCCACGCCGCGGGCTTGTAGGAGAGCTCGGCGAACTCCGGATGCCCGACAATATCGGTTTCACCGACATAGTGAGCGGCGACGTGCGGCTTGAGCAACTCCAGACATTTGGCGTGCCAGGAAATATTGGCGGCGTCGTCGGCTGCGGTATCCCACATCGTCCACGGGCCGCCATAGAGGGCTCCGGTGACGGAAAATGCCGCATCGGCAGGCGTTGCCGGTGGGCGATTTTTCCCCGTGTAAACCGCGAACATGAACACCGTGGCCGGAGAGGGCGCGACCTGAATATGATCCTTTAGGGCACCACACAGGTCGGCAAGCGGCGTATTGAAAAACAAGGCATCGACTTTGCAACGCAGATTGCCGGGCCAGAGCGCGCCGGACGCATCAAAGAGGTTCGTGAAGTTCGTCTCCTTGCTCACGGAACGCGATAGGCATTGGTCGAGCGCCGGATAGGTGTCGAGCCGATCTAATGTCGATCTGGCCGTATCCGCAGAATCGGCGAACATGACGGCGCTGACCAGCGCCACTTTGCCGTTGCTGCCGCGGGCTTTCTCGGCGAGCTCGGCCGGCGCCTTCACGGCGAACAGGCTGAGCTCGACACTGCTGGGCAGCCGGCGCGCCAACTGGTCGAGCCATGTCGCTATGGGTAGGAGCTGCTCGTACGGATAATAGTAGACGCTGCTCGTGATCGCGCGTGGCAGCGGCTGAAGCTTCAAATGATAACGGACGGCGATACCGAAGAATCCCGGCCCGGCGCCACGCGCGGCCCAAAAATAATCCGGATTTTCGGTCGCGCTTGCGGTGATCAGTTTTCCCTTTGCGTCGATGATTTCGATCGCTTCCACGCTGCCGACGCCCGGTCCCCAAACGCCGTGATTCCAGGACATGCCGCCGCTCAGGAGGTAGCCGCTGAGCTTGACTTCCGGGCAGTGGCCGCTCGGAAACGACATGCCGTAGGCGTTCAGCGCCGCTTGGATCTGTCGATTGCTGATGATCGGCTGTACGACGGCTTTTCGCGAGGCCGGATCAACGGACAGCACTCTGTTCAAATTGGTGAGGTCGATCAGAAGCCCGCTGTCGCGCAAAGACGGATTGCACCAATTGTGGCCGCCTCCGCGCACCGTGACCTTCAACTTGTTGGCGCGCGCAAATTTGACCGCGGCGGCGACATCGTGCTCGTCCTTCGCCTGCGCGACGATTTGCGGATGCCGCGTCGGCTGGAGCTTGTTCCAAAGGTCGCCGAATGCAGCGTTGTCGAAATCCGGATCGGAGGCGCTGAGCGCGCGCCCTTGGAAGCCGAAGCTCGATTTAAGTGCGCGGAGATCTGTTTGGCCGGTGTTGAGCGCGCGTCCGGCGGCAGCCGATTCGCGGTAGGCAAGCGCGCCGCTCAGGACGATTGAACCGGTGCCGGCCAGTCCGGCCGACAGAAGGGTTCGGCGCGAAATATCGGATTTCTGGCGGTTCATCGGGGCTCCACTGGCAGTCCGGCGTTCCTTCGGCCTCGAGCGGTCACGGAGTGAATGCGACGCGACGGCTGCCGAGTGCCCCTATTTTGCCGGATGTGCGTGAATGCAACGTTGGTTTTCGGCTGGCCGCCGCTCAGAAATTCGGCGCAGCCGGCAAGGGGGGAGCGCGCCCCCCGCATCATAGCGGCTCAAGACCCGCCGAAAGCGGTCTTCGAAAATGGCGCGAGGTGATTTCGCGATTTCAGGTAGCGAGCGCTTCGGCCTCGACATCCGCCTCTTGCTGTTCGCCTTCGTCCCCGTCCTCGTCCTCGTCTTCGCCTCCTTGCGGGGGCACAAGCGACAAGGACTGGAAGCTCAAGCTGTTGAGCGAATGCTTCTTGGCCGCGGAGGGCATATTCCGGGACTTGAGGAAGAGCGTGCGGCCAAGGGGACCGCCCACGTCGGTCAGATCTTCCTCTTCGCACATCGCTGCCACGGCGAGCGCAGCGCCTTCGAGGTGACTGCGACGATAACAGAACAGGGCAACCGATGGCCGCCTTTCCGGCGGCACGTCGGCGACCGGCACCGGCAAGCCGCGCTTGGCGGCGTCGTAGAGACTGAACAACAGTTGCTCGCTGATCGGGCAGACTTCTTCCTGCAGAAGATAGGCCATCGTTTCCCCTTGCAATCGATGATGTGCGTCTCAGAACTTGATCCGATCAAATCGAATCGCATCAAGGTCTAGATTTTAGGTTGGTGCATGATTTTTTCCGAAAACCGGTTTCCACTTTTCGGGATCGTGCACTAAGCCAGCAGCATGATGCAGCGCGGAGGCAGGCGGAGCATCCGCGCCTGCAGCACGCTGGCTTCTACGATGTTCTCGATCGTGTAGTCGTCGACTTCGAGATCGAGAAAGCGCCGTTCCAATTCCGCCTTGGCGCCCGCGGTATCGACCGCTGCGACGGCGTAGTTTAAGCGCAACGCGTCGCCGCGATCGTTCTCGAATTTCACTGTCGTCACGAAAGGTCGATGCATAAGCATGTCACTCCGCTGCGCGGCCATCAAACGCGCACGGTTTTAATAAATTCTTACTGATGCGGTCGCCGCCGGCAGATTTACCAGCCGATAACTACGTCGCGCCTGTCGGGTTGCCCGTTCTGGATCGATCGCTCAATTTGACGGGGTTCTGTTCAGCGGGAGTAAACCATGGGTGGACTGGCGGAAGTTTCGGGTGATCAGTTGCGCACCATCGTCGAGCGCATCGAGCACATCGAAGAAGAGATCAAAGAGCTCAACGAAGGAAAGCGCGAGATCTTTCAAGAAGCCAAGAGCAACGGCTTCGATGTCAAGGTCATTCGCGAGATCGTGCGCTTGCGCAAGCAGGACCAGAAGGAGCGCGAGGAACACGAATCCCTGCTCGAGGTTTATCTGCGAGCGATCAAGGATACGCGCGTCGCCAAAGCCGCCTAGCAAGGCGGCTTAATCCGATTTGTGCGCCGAGCGCACATGATCGTGGTACCTGCTACGCGAACACCGCAAATAATGCCCCGGTCGGCTGGCGCAGCCTGACCGGGGCTTTTTGTTGACGGCTATCCGAGGCTCGCGGCCGACTGCGATCGCAGCGGCAGGCGCGATGGAGTGCTCGGCTCTTCCGGCCGTTCAGCGCTGTTTGCGCCCGGAGATTCCGAATACGACGGTGCCGATGCAAAGCAGGCTGCAAGCGGCGGAGATCATAAATACCGCGCGCGGCTCGCCACGATCCATCATCATGGCGTAGATCATCGGCGCGAACATCGAGCCGATATTGAAGCCCGATGAGACGAAGCCGAACACTCTTCCGAACGCGCCGGGCGGGGTCACCGAGCGCACCAGCATGTCGCGCGAGGGGCTGACGATGCCGGTAAACAATCCGGCCAGCGAGCTCATAGCGATCAACGCCACGGTCGAATGACCGACAATGCCCATCAGAAACGTAGCGGCGCCGGCCAAAGCCAACGACAGCGCTGCAACCGTCACATGCCGCGTTGTCCGCGAGGCAAGAAGGCCGCCGAAAAGCACGCCGACCGCGTTCATCGACAACAGCCCGGTCAGTGCGACGTTCGCCACCGTACCCGACGTGCCGTAAAGCGCGGCCAGGGCGACCACGAGAATCGTGTTGATGCCGCCCATGATCGAGATCAGGATGAAGAAGCCCAGATTGAGCAGGATCGGCGGCGAAAGCAGCAAGCTCCAGCTGGTCTGTTGATCAGCGGTCTCCTTGGCCGTCGCTCTCGGCGGATGTTTTTCCGCAATCCGCTCCGGCTCAGCCGGCCATTGGACGATGAGCAACGCCAGCACCGCCGCACCCAGGATGGCGGCGCCGATGAAAGCGCCGCGCCAACCGAATTGGCTTTGCATGGCGAGCAACGTCGCCGGCGCCACGGCCGAGCCGAGGATTCCGGCGAAGGTATGAAACGAGAAAACCTGGCCGATGCGGTTCGGCGGCGTGTGCTGTGACAACAACGAATAGTCGGCCGGGTGATAGGCCGTGTTGCCGAGCCCGGCGACGGCAAACATCGCCACAAAGACCGCATACGAATCGACCAGCCCCGCCACCGCAAACGCAGCCGTGCCCAGGGCCAGTCCGGCGAGCAAGACGACGCGCGCGCCGATGCGGTCGACCAAAAATCCCGCCGGGGTCTGCAATGCAGCGGAAACGACGTTGAAGGCGGTGAGCGCCAGCGCCAGCTCGGTGTAGGTCAGCCGATAGTCCGCCTGAATGAAAGCGAACAGCGGCGCCAGGATGATCATGTAGTAGTGGCTGACGAAATGCGCCGCGCAAATCGGCACGACGAGCCGCAATTCGCCGAACCGGCGGACCGGTGCCGATATCGCTTGCGTCATTGCGGGGTCACTGACTCGCCCGCGGGACGTGCGTTCTGCAGTGCCTGCCAAACGCGAAACGGCGTTAGCGGCATGTCGAGGTGGCGAATGCCGCGCTCGGCGAGCGCATCGAGAACCGCGTTGGTCACCGATGTAAGCGAGCCGGCGCAGCCCGCTTCGCCGCAGCCCTTGGCGCCGAGCAAATTGGTCGTCGCCGGGACCGCGCGCTCAGCGGCGACGAAAAGCGGCACATCGGCCGCACGCGGCATGGCATAGTCCATGAACGAGCCGGTGAGCAATTGTCCGTCGTCGTCATAGACGGTCATTTCCATCAACGCCTGTCCGATTCCTTGGACAACGCCGCCGTGCAACTGGCCGGCCACGATCAACGGATTGACGACGACGCCGAAGTCGTTAACGCAGGTATACTTGACCAGATCGACCACCCCGGTCTCGGGATCGACTTCGACCTCGGCAACGTGGCACCCGTTGGGAAACGTTGCCGCGCCCGGCCCGTCGCTGATGTGATGAACGTCGAGCGATTGCGGGGCCTCCGGTGGCAACGTGACGTTTCCTTCGCGCAAGGTGCGCGCCAGCTCGATGACGGTGATGGAGCGGTCGGTGCCGGCGATCACAAAACGGCCGCGAACAAACTCGATGTCGGATGCCGCTGCTTCAAGCACGTAGCTCGCGGCCTCCTTGCCTTTTTCAACGATTTTGCCCGCCGCCTCGATGATCGCGGTGCCGCTGTGCATCAACGACTTTGAGCCGCCGCTGCCGCCGCCGAATTCGATGCGATCACTGTCGCCTTGCAGAAGCGTAATCTTCTCGAACGGAATGCCGAGCTTCTCGGTCAGCACTTGGGCGAAGGGCGTCGCGTGTCCCATGCCGAAATCGAGCGTGCCGGTGGTGAGCGTGACCGTGCCGTCGGCATTGAACGCGATGTCGGCAAGCTCCTTGCTGGGCGGCGCGGTGACTTCCAAAAAATTGCCGACGCCGAGCCCGCGGATTTTGCCGCGGCGCGCGCTTTCGCGTTTGCGCCGCGCAAAGCCTTTGGCATCGGCGAGTTCAAGCGCTTGTTTGGTCAAAGCGATGAAATCGCCGCTGTCATAGGTGACCTGGGACGCGGTCTTATAGGGGAGGTCGTGGCGGCGGATCTGATTGCGCCGCCGCAACGTCAGGCGATCGATGCCCATTTCGGCTGCCGCCGCATCGATCAGCCGTTCCACAAAGTAATTGCCCTCCGGCCGGCCGGCGCCCCGATAGGGGCCGATCTGCGAGGTGTTGGTGAACACGCATTTGGACGACACCTCGATCAGTGGCGTCCGATACATGCTCTGCACATTCTTGGCGATGTTGAGCGTGCCAGGCACCGGCCCCATCGGCGAGAGGAAAGCTCCCATATCGGCGTAGCCGGTGAAGCGCACCGCGAGGAAATCGCCGTCTTTGTCGAGCGCCAGTTCGCCGACGAATTCCTGATCGCGGCCGTGGCTGTCGGAAAAGAAGCTGCCGGAACGCTCGTCCGTCCATTTCACCGGGCGCCCGAGCGCGCGGGCGGCATGAAGCAAACAAACATATTCGGGGAACAGCACGCCCTTCATTCCGAACGAGCCGCCGACCTGACCGGTCAGAACCCGCACCGCGCTCGGTTCGACGCCCAGGCAATCGGCGATCTGCGCGCGCATGCTGCTGACGCCCTGCGAACCGACGTAGATTGTAAAGCGCGCGCCGTCATGGCTCGCCACCGCGGCGCGTGGCTCCATCGCGTTGACCACGACGCGGCTGTTGAGCAGGTTCAGTCGCGTGACGTGCGCCGCGGAGGCGAAGGCGGCCGCTACGGCCGCCGCGTCGCCGAAGTGAAAATCGAGCGGAACGTTCCCGGGCACGTCGTCATAAAGCTGCGGTGCGCCTTCGCGCGTCGCTTGCCCCGGCGTCACCACTGCGGCGAGCGGATCGATATCGATCTCTACGGCCTCGGCTGCATCCTTCGCCGCGAACACGGTCTCGGCGATGATGCAGGCGACCGGATCGCCAACGTAGCGAACCTTGTTCTTCGCCAGGATGCCGCGCCACGGCCTCTTCAGTGGTGACCCGTCGCGGCTTTTGAGCGGCATGTTGCACTTGAGGGGGCCGTACCCTTCGAAGTCGGCCGAAGTGTAGACCGCGAGCACCCCCGGTACCGCCCGGGCTGCGTCGGTGTTGATGCTGCGGATCACGCCGTGTCCGTTGCGGCTGCGGACCATCATTGCATAGGCCTGCCCGGGAAGGCTGACATCGTCGGTGTAGCGGCCATGGCCGCGCAGCAGCATCGGGTCTTCGACCCGCGGCACCGCTTGCCCAACGGCAAATTTCTCGGTCGCCAATTGCTCCGCGTTCAATCTGTCGTCGGAGCGCTCGGCCGGCTGGTACAAATCCATACCCGTGGGATTCCGTGTAAATTCTGCGGATTCAACAAGAGATGGAGATAATGGACTTGATCCGGCACGACAAGTTCGCCGCCCACATGGCACTTAAGCGCAAAAAGCGCAGTATTGGCCGCCCCGCTGGCGGCTGATACATTGGTTTGATTTGAACATTGCGCGCCGCCGTCGAGCGGCAAAGTTCCGGCGCCGCAGGGAAGGTAACTGAATGAGCCAGGAGGCTCAGTCCTCTGGCGGGCTCGTCGAACGCCCAGCGTCCCGTCGACGCTGGCCGCGGCGGCCCCCGTACGGTGCGCGCCGCGACGGCCTTCATCACGAGGATGAGAGGGCCTCGCGCGATGCATCGGCCGATGGAACCTACGCGGCGCTCGACCTCGGCACCAATAATTGCCGGCTTTTGATCGCGCGGCCGACGGCCGACGGGTTTCGCGTGGTTGATGCTTTCTCCCGGATCATTCGCCTGGGCGAGGGGGTCGCTTCGTCGCGCCGGATCAGCGAGGCCGCGATCAAGCGCGCCGTCGAGGCGCTCCTGGTCTGCCGCGATAAGATGCGCGCCCGCGGCGTGCATCGCGCGCGATTGATTGCCACGGAAGCCTGCCGCGCCGCCGAGAATGGCAGCGAGTTTCGTGCCCGCGTCGCCGAAGAGGCCGGCCTCGAGCTCGAGATCGTGGACTCGGCGACCGAAGCCCGATTGGCGGCAGCCGGCTGCACCGAGCTGTTCGATCCCGCCGCGTCCGGCGTAATCCTCTTTGACATCGGCGGCGGATCTTCCGAAGTGGTGCGGCTCAACCGGCCCAACGGCGTACACCGCGGACCGCCGCAGCCCGATATCGTCGGCTGGGCCTCGCTGCCGGTCGGTGTGGTCACGCTCGCCGAGCGCTACGGCGGCACGGTGGTGCCGCGGGAGGTCTATGACGCGATGGTCGAGGAAGTCGCCGCACTGGTGCGGGCATTCGCCGAAGAGCATCGCGGCGATCTCGACGGCTTCCACATGCTCGGCACCTCGGGCACCGTCACCACCATTGCGGGCGTGTTTCTGCGCTTGCGGCGCTACGATCGCCGGCGTGTCGACGGTTGCTGGCTCTCCGATCACCAGGTCTCGCGCGTGGTCGGCGAATTGATAGCGATGAGCTTCGACGAGCGCGCGGCCAACCCCTGCATCGGTACTGAGCGCGCCGACCTTGTGCTCGCCGGCTGTGCCATCCTCGACGCCATCCGCAGATTTTTTCCCTGCGAGCGCCTGCGCGTCGCCGATCGCGGCTTGCGCGAAGGCATGCTGGTCGAGATGATGCGCGCCGACGGTGTTTGGGGCGAAGGCTGACAGCATGGCTCGGCTGCGACCGGATAAGCGCCGCACGCCGTCTTCGCGTGCCTGGCTCGAACGTCAGATCAACGATCCTTACGTGGCGCGAGCCAAACGTGAAGGTTATCGCTCGCGCGCGGCCTTCAAGCTCGCCGAGATCGACGATAAATTTCACCTCCTGAAAAAAGGCGCGCGGGTCGTCGATCTCGGAGCGGCGCCCGGAGGCTGGAGCGAGATCGCGGCAAAGCGGATCGGCGAGGGCGGCAAGGTAGTGGCGCTCGACATTCTCGATATCAAGCCGATCCCTGGCGTCGATTTCATCCAGCTCGATTTTCTCGACGCGGCCGCGCCCGACCGGCTGAAAGATCTGCTCGGCGGCGAAGCCGACGTCGTCCTCTCCGACATGGCCGCCAACGCCACCGGCCACCGGCAGACCGATCATCTGCGCATTATGGCGCTCGCGGAAGCGGCCGCGCATTTTGCCCGCGAAGTGCTGGCGCCGGGCGGAAACTTTGTCTGCAAGGTGCTGCAAGGCGGCACCGAGACGGCGCTCCTTGCCGAACTCAAGCGCGATTTCGCCACCGTCAAACACATCAAGCCGCCGGCAAGCCGCACCGACTCCGCCGAGCTTTATCTGCTCGCCCGCGGCTTTCGCCGCAAGGCGGACGCTGGCGGCGCGACTTGAGCGACCTTTGCGAAGGTTGGCCGAAAGCTCGCCGATAGGCGCTAGCTCTTCTCCGGCTCAGCCTCCGCGGCTTCCGCCGCACCCTGTCCGGTAAGCTCGGCGCCGGCGTCACGAGGCAGCCGCAGGAAGACGAGGCTTGCGGCGGCCGTCGCGGCGGCGACGATGAGAAAAGCCGGCGGGAAGTCGGCGGCGCTCATCGTCGTTTCGTGCCTCAGCGACAAGGTGATTTCGACCACCAGCGCACCCACGGCGACGCCGGTGGAAATCGCCAGCTGTTGCGCCACCGAGGTGAGCGTGGTCGCGCGGCTCATCAGCGGCGGGTCGATCTCGGCATAAGCGATAGTGTTGACGGCGGTGAATTGCAGAGAGCGGAAGAAGCCGCCGGCCAGCAGGATTGCGATCATGACGGCGAACGGCACGCCGAGCGAGAACAGGGCGCACGCGCCGAGAAAGACCGCGCTGGTCAGGCTGTTATAAATCAGGACCGGACGATAGCCGAAACGCTTGAGCACGATGGCGGCGACGGTTTTCATAAAGATCGAGCCGATCGCGGCCGTGAACGTGATCATGCCCGACTCAAACGGCGTCAAGTTGAAGCCGATCTGCAACAACAGCGGCAGCAGGAAGGGCAAGGCGCCGATGCCCAGCCGGAACAAGAAGCCGCCGAAGATGCTGGCGCGGAACGTTGCAAATTCGAACAGGCGGAGATCGAGGATCGGCGCTGGTATGCGCCGGGCGTGAACCACGTAGGCCGCCGAGCAGACGGCGCCCATGCCAAGCAGTCCCGCGATCCAAGGGGCGGGCAGCAGCGCCAGCCCGAGTACGGAAAGGCCGAAAGCCAATCCGCCGATACCAAGCCCGGACAGCACAAAGCCCGTGAAATCGAACGGAGCCGGGCGGTCGGCTTGTACGTCCGGAATGTACAAGGTCGCCATCACGGCGCCTAAAGCGCCGATCGGGACGTTGATGATGAAGATCCAGTGCCACGAGAAATACGTGGTGATGAAGCCGCCAAGCGGCGGGCCGCAGATCGGCCCGATCAGTGCTGGAATGGTCACCAGCGCCATGGCGTTGAGCAGGAGCCGCTTGTCGATGGTGCGCACCAGAATGAGACGGCCGACGGGCGTCATCATCGCGCCGCCGGCGCCCTGAAGAATGCGCGCCAGCACGAACTGCGGGAGCGAAGCTGACAGAGCGCAGCCGATCGAGCCGAGCACGAAGATGACGATGGCGCTGCGAAAAACGTTGCGTGCACCGAAACGATCGGCGATCCAGCCGCTGGCCGGGATGAAAATGGCGAGTGCGAGCAGATAGGACGTCACCGCAAGCTTGAGCGCCAGCGGATTGGTTCCGAGCGCCCGCGCGATCGCCGGCAGCGATGTGGCGATCACCGTCGAGTCCATGTTTTCCATGAACAGAGCCACCGCCACGATCAGCGGAACGATCCGATCGTAAGAATCGGGCGCGGGGGATGTCGACATCAGCCTAGCGACTCGCCGGGCCGGCTTTCAGCCGCTGCAAACCTTCCGCAGGCTGGTGGAATGAAGGATCGATCTTGAGCGCCTCGCGGAAATCGGCAATCGCGCCGGCCTGGTCGGCCAGCCGCTCGCGGATCAGCCCGCGGGTGGAGAAAGCGCTGGCCGAGCGGGCGTTGAGCGCAATGGCGCGGTCGGCATCGGCAAGCGCCTGGACGTTTTCACCGCCGAGATAATGCGCCCAGGCGCGATTATAGTAGGCGAGTGCTGCATTCGGCGAAAGCTCGATGGCGCGCGTATAGTCGGCCATGGCATCGCTGAGATCGAGCCGTTCGCGCTTGGCGTTGCCGCGGTTGATGTAGGCGTCGGCAAGCCGCGGATCGAGCTTGATGGCCTGGTCGAGGTCGGCAATGGCCCGCTCCGGTTCGCCCTTGGCGGTCCAGGCACTCGCCCGGTTGCTGAAGGCCGAGGCCGTGGGATTCAGTCTGATGGCCTGATCGTCATCGGCGATGGCGCGGTCGAGATCGCCCTTGTGCCGCCACGCGATGGCTCTGTTGTAGAACGCCGCCGCATAGCCGGGGTCGAGCTTCAGCGCTTCGTTATAGTCGGCGATGGCATGATCAAATTCGCCTTTATCGTCAAAGGCGTTGCCGCGATTGTTGAAGGCCAGGGCGAATTTTGGATTGAGCTTGATCGTTTGGTCGTAATCGGCGATGGCGCGCGCAAAATCGCGCTTCTGATAATAAGCGTAGCCCCGCTCGTTGTAGGCGCCGGCCTGCTGCGGATTGAGGCGGACGGCCTCGCTCAGATCGGCGATGGCCCGGTCGAAGTCTCCATCGCGCCGGTAGGCAACGCCGCGATCGTTGTAAAAGCGGGCGTTGCTCGGGTCGATCCGGATCGCTTCATTGTAGTCGGCGATGGCGGCGTTGCGGTCACCTTTGTCGTCGCGGGCATTGCCGCGGTTGCCATAGGCTTCGGCGCTATTGGGATCGATCCGGATGGCGGCATCGAAGTCGCTGATGGCGCGGTCGAAGTCCCGCTTCTGATAATAGACCAGCCCGCGATTGACGTAGGCCAGCGTAAATTGCGGCGACAGCTGGATGGCGCGATCGAAATCCGCGAGCGCACGCGGCAAGTCGTTCTTGCCGCGCCAGGCGTCGCCCCGATTGTTGTAGGCCAGCGCGAAGTTCGAATCGATACGCAGCGCCAAGCCATAATCGGCGATAGCACGGTCAAGGTCGCCCTTCTCGAACCAGACGATGCCGCGGTTGTTGAGTGCGGAAGCATTTTTCGAATCGAGCCTGATTGCCTGATCGTAATCCGCAATGGCGTGCTCGAAGTCGCCCTTGCGGCGGAACGTCAGTCCGCGATTGAAATAGGCGGCCGCATAGTTCGGCGCCAAGCGGATCGCCTCGGTGTAGTCGGCGATCGCACGATCGAGGTCGGCCTTTTCGTCGAGAGCATTGCCGCGCGTCATCAAGGCGCCGGCGTCGTTGGGCTCGAGCCCGATCGCCGCGTCGAGATCGGCGATGGCGCCGTCGAGATCGCGTTGCATCAGCCGAGCGCTGCCCCGATCCGCATAGGCGCGCGCATAATCCGGATTGAGCTTGATCGCTTCGGTGAAGTCGCCGATCGCTCCGGCAATGTCGCCCTTGGCGCGCACCGCGATGCCACGGTCGTGATGGAGGATCGCGAGATTGGCGGCCTGATAGCGGCCGGAATCGATCAGCGCCGTGCAGGCGGTGATTCGCTCGTCGTTGCTCGCGCGCCATTGGCCCGTGCAGCGGCGTTCGTCAGGGCTGTCTTGCGCGGGTGCTTGGACAGGTGGTTGCACGGGTGCTTGGGCAATGACTTGCGCGAACGCCGGCCGGCCGGAAGCCGGCGACAGCACCGCTAGAAAAACCAGCGCGGCCCCGCGCAAAGCGAAAGAGGGCGGCAATCGCAGCGACATCATGTTTTTGCCCGGCCCGGGATCGGCGATGAGATCGTTTCGGCGCCCGTCGATCATCTCGGCTGCGGCCAAATCTAGCCCGGCGTGCACTGGCCGGCCAAGCGTCCGATCACCATCTATCAATCGCGGCGCAGACATGCTAGGAACCGGCGCCAATCCGAAAGCGGGCTTTCGCAGTGGATGACGGTGTGGAGCAAGTGCTCGACCCGCGGTCCATA
>Ga0209006_10001610_pt1 | contig 20527 bp, 17 predicted proteins | sample JacPin_JW_Ref_O2_FD_188567 | JGI IMG/M metagenome (GOLD analysis project Ga0209006, IMG submission 188567) | Forest soil microbial communities from Algoma, Ontario, Canada - Jack Pine, Ontario site 1_JW_Ref_O2 (SPAdes) (version 2) | ecosystem: Environmental > Terrestrial > Soil > Boreal...
CTGGAGAGCTACGACCGAACTCGATTATCGGTGTCCTCCACCGCCGCCGTGGAATCCGCCACCGCCATGGAATCCACCGCCACCGTGAAATCCGCCACCGGCGCTAGCGTGATAGCCGCCACCCACACCACCGCGATATCCCGATCCACCCCGAGCAAAGCCGCGCGTCCCGTAGCCGCCACGGCCAAACCCGCCACGTCCGAAACCGTCACGGTAGCCGAAGCCGGCACGGCCATAAAAGCCCCGACCGTAGCCCCAACCACCCCTGCCCCAATATCCGTGATACCACGGTCCGGCACCGATGAATAGTCCGCCCACAAACCAATCAGGTCCGTAGTAGCCGTAGGGCGCACAGGCATACGGATAATAGCTGTAATAACCGTATTCGCATACCGGCGCAGCTCCAATGTAACCGGGACCAAAGCCTACACCCACGCTGACCTGGGCTTGCGAATAAGTCAGTGGCACCATCAAAACTCCCACCAAAGCCAAGTACTTTAAATAACGCATGGTGAAACCCCCTTGGGTCAGGTCCACGTTCTTAAAGAAATCTCTTGAACCTGTAGGCCTTCCAGATCGCCTTCCATCTGAACCGCCTACTTATTTGAACTCAAAGCACACCAAAAAGTTGCAAGTTTGAGAATGGCTGATTTCAGCCACTCTGCCTGAATTCAACCACTTGCAAGGAACACGCACAGCCCTACGCCCCCACCAACTCTTTCTTTTCGCTCGGCTCATACTCCACGATGTAGCCCGCGACAGCACTGGCGGCCACGGTAAACGGCGAAGCCAGATACATTTGTCCTGGGCCGCTGCGTCCGGGGAAATTGCGGTTCTGGGCGCTGATCACAATCTGATCGGGACGCGTAGAAACACCTGGCCCAGCATTGATGCAGGCTCCGCAACTCGGTTCGATCACATGTGCGCCGGCTTTTTGGAACACGTCGAGGTAGCCTTTGCGCAGGCAATAATCTCGAGTTTCTTGCGATCCGAACTGGATGTAGAACTTCACCGAGTCGGCCACGCGCTTGCCTCGTTTGAGGGCATCGGCGAGAACGGCGGCATACATATCCATGTCTTCGTTCTTGCCGGCGGTGCACGTGCCGCCATACGCGATTTCCACCGGCACCGGTGTATTCAACTCGCGCACATATTTTCCGTTGCCCGGATCGCCAGGGGTGGCGACCATAGGCGTAATCTCAGCCGCATCGAGTTCGATCACATGTGCATACTGCGCATTGGGATCGCTGTACAAACCGGCGATCATGGATTGAGCTTTCTTGCGGTCCATCCCGCGGCGTTCCACGAGGAAGTCAACGGCTTTTTTGTCGGGCGCAACGATACCGGTAAATCCACCGATCTCGGCAGCCATGTTGGTCATGGTGGCGCGCTCGTCCACGCTGAGTTCTTCGATGGCTTCTCCTGCGTACTCCATTACTTTGGCTAGCGCCTTTCCGCTGCGCACATACTCAAGGCTGAGTATCTTGAGAATGAAATCTTTCGCAGTGACGTTTTCATGCTTCTTGCCGCGGATTACGATTCGCACCGACTCGGGAACCTTCACCCGTACGTCCTTCGTAATCCAACTATTGAACACATCGGTGGTGCCGATGCCGAAAGCGACGCAGCCGATGGCGCCGACGTGCGGCGTATGCGAGTCCGAGCCAATGTTTAGCTGCCCAGGCAACGCATAGCTCTCAAGCACGATGGAATGGCAAATACCCTCCGAGCCCTTGCGATCTCTTAATTCGCCGTGCAGCTTGATTCCCTGCCTGGCGGCAAAGTCCTGCTGCTTCAGCTTGAGCTGAGTGGCTAGATCGAGGAGACCAAGTTTTTTCTTTTCTTCCGAGATCACTTCATCGAGGAAGGTCAGGTGGTCGCGGAAGAAGATGATGCTGGAAGCATCGTTCACCTTTGCATCTTTGCCGACGTAGCGTTCGAAAAAGATTGCCGCCATTGGCGTGACGTATTCGTGGCTGAAGCGCAGATCGGCCTGGGCGAATCCGGTGTCGCCGGGCTTTACAGCGGCTACGCCGACTTCACCTTTTTCGTTCAGCATGTGGCGGGCAAAGATTTTCTCCGCCAAGGTCATGGGACGTTTGCTAGTCTTGATCGGCGGCAGAGTGACCTTTTTCTGCATACGCGCCACATTGAAAGGAAACAGGCCGCCGTATTCAATGACCTGGCGGGTGATTTCATCTTCACCGGCGGTAAACTCGGAGAGCGGAATTTCTTCTCCGCCGCGGATTCTGTCGATCAGCGAAAAATCGGTTGAAGTGAGCACGCCGAGGTTCTGGCAATTCTGCTTGTAAATGCGCTCGATATTTTCCGCGATCACTACCTGGATGCCGGCGCACATTTCGGCGTAGGGCGACTGCTCGCGGCTTGATCCCTTTCCGCGCCGCTTGCCGCTGACCGCACACACGAAGCCGCCACGCTTCACTTCACCGCGGCCGATCGGGGTAACGCTGCCGCACTTGAGCCCGAGATATGGAATCTCGCCCAACGTCTCGTCAAAATAAAAGCAGTAGTGAGCGGGCGTGATTTCGTCGGTCGAAATGTCGTCGCGCAATTTGGGATTGTTTGCCGAATTCTTCGTGTCCCAAGGCAAATCTTCACCGGCGAGCTGCCGCTTAATCAGCTCGGGATCTTCCGTGAGAAAAAGAATGCGTCCTTGCAGCCGGACTTTATCGGGCCGTTTTTCGATTTTGCGTTCCAGAAGCGAGTTGATCACGTTGAACCTATGAAACCTAGAGTTGTGGAGCAGCCGCTAGCGGAGGCAGTCCCCAATTATTGTAAGCCTCTGCGTCGCGGTGTGTCCTCTGTGGTTAAGAAGAATATCGCCACCGAAAAACACAGAGGAATAGAGGATGCCTACCGCTTGTACTCACGCGGGTCGGGCAACGCTTGCAAATCTCGTCCAGCAAAGATGCTCTGGAATTCCTGCAGCAGCGCCTCATGAATCAGACCATTCGAGGCCACCGTTTCCTGGCTGTCGAGTTCGAATGCAGAGCCGTCGAAGCGGGTCACTTTGCCGCCCGCCTCTTGCGCGATCAACACTCCCGCCGCCGTGTCCCACGGATTGAGATTGAACTCCCAGAAGCCATCGAAGCGGCCCGCGGCCACGTTGCACAAATCAAGAGCCGCAGAGCCGGCCCGCCGCACTCCGTGAGACTGCAGCGTAATCTGGTGATAGAAATAAATGTTCGGGTTCTTGTGGCGCTTCTGGCTGGGGAATCCGGTCGCCAGAAGCGATTCTTTCAGAGTAGCTGTCTTCGAGACGTGGATCGCATCTCCGTTGAGGTACGCGCCTCTTCCCTGCTCCGCCGAAAACAACTCATCGCGCGTGGGATCGTATACGACCGCAGCAATTCGCTCCGCTGATTGCTCCGACGAGCGATGCTCAAGACCCATGGAGACGCAGAAGACTGGAAATCCGTGGGCAAAGTTAGTCGTGCCGTCCAGGGGATCGATATACCAGCGGTAGTCGCTGCCCTGATCATTGAGCCCCTGCTCTTCGCCCAGAACGTCGTGGGCGGGCCAGTGTTGATGGATGCGCTCACGAATCAGAACCTCAGAGGCCCGGTCCGCGGCGGTGACCAGGTCGGCGGCGCCCTTGTACTCGATTTCTAGATGCTGCTGGAAATAGCCCATCAGCAACGCGCCGGCTTCGCGCGCGATTGCGGACATGGTCGGGAGAAAGATGTCGGGATTGGTGGACATGAGCCGGCTTGGGGCTTTAGCTTTTGGCGAAAAACTCACAAACCTGATGTTTGGCAGGAGCCCGAAAATCGAAGCCCGAAGCCCACTTTTTACTTTCTCTTTCCGCCGCTTTCTGCGATGTACATGATCTCATGCTTAAAAATGAAAAGATTGGGAGCGCCTTCGCGCGTCAGCCGCACCATGTGCTTGTCGTAATACTCAATCCATCCGCTGACGGTCTGGCCGTCCATCAATTTGACGCTGACCGGCTTCTGTTTTTCGCCCAATGCCTTGAGGAAGCTGGCCTCCTCGAAAGTCTCTTCCGGAGGCGGGGTGCGGCCGCGTTTCGCGGCGTTGGGATTTCCCTGCGGGCGGAAAGGCATAAGGGCATTGTACATGGGAGGAGCATGCACAACGACAGGATCGCGCCGTATGGGGAACGAAGCACTGTCGCGCCGGAGTACAATCATTGCCGTTAACTTCCCGGCAGGAGGTGCGCCGTGAAATGTTTTGTTGTGATATTAGCTTGCTTGCTGATACCGCCGACTACCTCAGCGCAAGAGAGCAAGCGGGTCCCTCAAGGTATCCGCGAAGCCGACAAAGCCGAGGCGGAATTTGAAAAGAACGTTCCCCCGCCTCAGGCCAGACACAGATTGCCACCCAAAGATCTGAAGCAGAAGGCTGAGGAATTATCGGCACTAGCGCAGTCGATTCCAGGGGACATCGACCTTACAGCAAAAGGACTATTGCCGAGCGACGTCCTGGCCAAATTGAAAAAAATCGAGAAACTATCCAAACATATTCGAACGGAACTCGCGCCCTGAGAACGTAGCGCCGCACAAAAAAAACCGCCAGCTCCGAATCGGGGCTGGCGGCAAGACAAATCCTCGCGTCTAGAAAGTGAGCTTAAGTCCCCACTCGATTTGGCGGGATGCGCCCACAGCGTAAACGCCCGTTCCGTTGCCAACTCGGAACGTGTTGATGTCGGAACCGCCGGTTCCGTTGATAGAACCGACGCCACCGGTGAGCTGGCCAGACATTGTGTTCGGCGGCAGGTTAAAGTTGCCAAAGTTGAACACGTTGAAAGCAGCCACACTCGGCTCGATGGTAAAGCGCTCGTGAACGGTGAACCTCCAACCCAGATTCAGATCCATGGTCTTCAGCCAGGTGAAGTCAGCCTGTCCCGGAACCGGAGGCGCCAATGAGGGCGCTACCAATCCCAGGCTTTGCAGATCTGCCAAGCTCATCACGCCGCTGGCGATTACAGCCTGTCCAGCCGGGGTGGCCTGGTTCGCAACGTTCTGATTGTAGTTGTTGATTAAGCTGGCTAAGCCGGCGGCATTGATTCCACGGTCGAACTGGCCGAAGTGAGTTCCAGGCACAGGATCCTGGTAGGTTCCGTCACCCGTGAAATCGCTGCGGAAAATCTCGCCAGGGCCGTTTCCGAAGTTCGGAACCACAATCGAACTCGCGAGCGGGCTATAGAAGTGACCAATCACTCCCAGGCGGAACTTGAAAGGCAGGTCCGCGTAGCCGCCGAACGAGATCTGGTTTGTCCGGTCCAACAGGGACGGTCCGAAGTAACGGCCGGGGTTATTATTGTCCGCAGTTCCCAGAACAAAGTCCTGGTCGTTGTCGGCCGGGGTTCCGGTGACCTGTGAACCGCCGGTATTGTCAAAGCGCGACAGGCTATAAGCGACCTGGAAGTTCATCGCCTTGATACCGCGGAACGGTTTTTCCACGTTTTGCACTAACTTCATCTGCAGCGCGTTGTAAACCGAGCGGCCGATCGGAAGCAGGAAATTCGAGTTAGCTTGTGATGTGTTCCTGCCGCCGAAGGCACAGTTGACGCCAAGTGCATCGATGCAAGCTTGCCCAAAATCAGTGTCCGATGCCAGGCCGCCAAGTTCGCCGGGAACGCTCGTACAAGCCGTGCCGCAAGTGTAATCGAGAGCAGTAGCGCCAGCAGCGACCGCGCAGGCTACGCTAGTGCAACCAAAAGCTGTGTTGGCCGAAGACACCGCGTTTGCGGCAGCCGTGGCATTAAAGTTCTTAACATCGCCGACGTGGTTGATATCGACACCCAGGAGAGTCTTGGTTTCGATGTTGCGCAGGTAATCGACGCTCAAAATCATTCCGTGGCGTATTTCGTGCTGCACGCCAACGTTGATTTGCAGCGCACGCGGTGACTTGTAGTTGGGCCCGAACAATCCGAGCGGAACACCCAGACCGGCACCCAGGAAGTTGCCAATATAATTCGGATTCGGGGCCTGCAGGTTGAGCGGGTTTCCAGGAAGCACGGTGTTATGCCAGAAAGCCAAAGCAGCGGGGATCGCCTGGCTGATTGGAATCTGTGCGCCGCCGCTATTGCAGACTCCATCGGGCGGTGCGACCACTCCGGCATTCGTCGTGACGTTGCTTTGAGCCACGCTGTTAAGGCAAGCTTCGTAAACCTGGTTGAAGGCGCCATTCTGCAGGCGAAACGGCCGATCAAACAAGACGTTGTTGTAAATGACGTTCTCGTAATACAACCCAATTCCGCCACGCACCACCGTCTTGCCGTTTTTGCCAGGATCCCAGGCAATCCCCAACTGAGGAGCGAAGTTGAGATTGGGCTGAGCAACGGGATTGCCGTAGCCGGGGAATGCCGCGTTAATTTGTGGAATGGCAGGCAGATCGCTATCCGTCCGGCCTGTGTCGCGGTCGTAACGAAGACCCAAGCTGACGGTAAAGTTGGACTTAACCTTCCACGTATCGCCGATGTAGAGACCAATTCTGTTATCAGGTCCCAATCCACCAGCGGGAAAACCCAAGGCAGGAGAAAGGGTGTTAAAGCCGAGTCCGTCTCCGAATCGTACGTTCTGCACGGGGTAATTCAGAGGATTGGTATCGCCACCCGGATTCGGTCCGGCAGCAGCAAAGGCCGCACTGGAGCCAGCGCAAGGAGCGGTAAAGGTGCCAACGCAATTCGGGTTGGTTCCGCCGTTGGCCGATATAGTATTGGAAAAGCGTGGGGCGGTTCCGTAGAAGTTAGCGAAACCTCCGCCCTGGATGTGATTGAACGACACACCATAGCGCAGGATGTGCGAGTGAATCGACTTGCTGCCGTCATACTTCAACTGATGATTCGATTGCGGGGTGCTTTGCGGAGCCAGCAGGTTCGGGCCAAGCCACAATCCGCTGGGAGAAGAACTGATCTCGACCCCGAGGTTTGAATCGGGCAGAGCAGCATTCCCCGATGTGATATCCACGATCTGATTCTGAAACTTCATGTACGAGAACCGGATGGTGTGCGTAAAGCTGCCGGTGTTGAAATCGACACCGATCACATGGGTTCGGGTGATGTCTTTGTTGTCGTAAACCGAATAGCCGAGTCCAAAATCGGAAGGCAGTGAGTTCTTGAAGTAATCGTAGCGATAGAACGCCTTGGCGCTGTGTCCGATGTTGTAGTCGACCCTACCCAGCAGTTCGTCATCGCGGAAGGGCACGCTGAAACCGCCACTCAGTGTGTTAAAAGGGGCGCCAAGCAGCACAGGAGCAAAGGAATCCTGTTTGATGCGTTCGCCATCGCCGAAGAAGAACAACTTGTCTTTGATGATTGCGCCGCCGAGGTTTGCGCCATATTGCGAGCGCTGAAAGGGCAAGGAACCGCCGCCCGGGGTAGACGCACCGCCGACCGACCGGTCGCGGAACAGGCCGAAGGCCTCGCCGTGATACTGATTGGTACCCGACTTGGTGGTAACGTTGACGGCTCCGGAAGACGTCAAATCATTAGAAAGATCCAGGGAAGACTGACCAAGCTGGAACTCGTCGATGCCGCTTGCGGGGATATCTTGCGTGGTCGTGCCCACCGTTTCATCCGAGACGTCTACGCCGTCGACTTCGATTCGAGCGGTACGTCCGAAACGTCCGCCGAAGGAGATCGATGAATACCCGGCCTTGGTGGGATCGAAGTTCTGGCCGTCCTGGATCTGAACGCCGGGTTCCAACTGGGCGAGGTCGAGGAAGTTGCGGCCGTTCACTGGCAGGTTCTCGATTTGAGCGGACGTCAAGACGCCCTGCACTTCCGCCTGCTCCGTGTTCACCGCCAAGGTAGTGCCTTGCACTTCAACCACTGTACTTTCCTGGCCGACTTGCAGCTGGGCATTGACAGTAGCTGTATTGCCAACCTGCACCACGATCGTCTGGCTGACGGAGTTGAAACCTTTCAGCGAAACTTGCACTTTATAGTTTCCGGGGGAAAGCGCGCCCGAGTTGTAGGCGCCGGAAGAGTTTGTGGTCAGACTGATCACTTGGTTCGTATCAACATTGGTGACCGAGACCCTGGCTCCAGAAACGACCGCGCCGCTTGCGTCGGTAATCGTGCCGACGATGCTGCCCGTCGCCACGGTCGTTTGGGCTAGCAGGAGACTTGACGACAACAACAGGATAGCTGACAACGCTAGCAGGAGAAACCGTGCGCCAACGCGCGAGGAGTTATAGCGAACCATCTTTGAACCTACCTTTCGGAACTTTTGCATCAGCCCTAATTTTGTGGTGCGGGACGCCAGAAACTGTAAGAACGGGCCAGCCCGGTTACCTAATAAATGCCACTTGATACCGGACGAAGCAGCGTTTTACAGCCAAAACCAAAACCTTGTTTTTGCCGAACTCACAGACTTGTCGTGTTTCGTAAAGCAATTATTCGGCCAGCTCGGTAGGAGGGTAAATGTTTTTGCGAGGACCATCAGTTTCAATAGCTTACATAAATCTCGTCACGAGCGATGGGCAGAGGATGCCTTCGCCCGATTCGGCTTAATACCAAAATTCATAGCTCGTATCTGAAAAAGGAAATACATTCACATCGAGCGGACAATATTAATTGCTGTTTTGTATACCACTTCTCGACCAAGCAATGGAGCAGCAGCGGAGGTCAGAAGTCCGACTTCACCGTGTAGTACCCCGCTCGGTGCCGAACGTGATAGGAGCTCGCTTCGGCGGGGCCGGTGACGGCGACATGGACGCGGCGGAATTGGGAGTTCGAGAGGCGTTGCGATGGGTAGTAGGCCAGCAGATATTGAGTACGAAGTTCGTCGCTGATCTGGCGGAATGCGTCGTCGAGCTGCGACACGGAGGTGGCGTAGTAGTATTTGCCTCCCGTATCTTCGGAAAGTTGAATGAGGGCATTCTCTCCGCCGGTTTCGCGTCCGGCACTGCTTTCGATGGGCACAACGATGATGCTATAGACGATGGCCTCGGCTTCTTCGGCGGCGCGGACAGCTTGTTTGTAATCCACTCGGCTGATGGTGTCACCGCCGTCGGTGATCAGCACCATCACCTTGCGACCCTGGCGGCGATCCAGCGAATGCGAGGCGAGATAAATGGCGTCGAATAGGGCGGTGGCCGCGCCGAGGCGGACGTGGTCGATGCCCGATTCGATGCGTTTCATGTCCGACGTGTAGCCGGTAGACTGCAGGACTGCTTCGCTAAATCCAAATACGGATAGCGCATCGACCGGACGCAATAGCGCCCGGGCAAAGCGCTTGGCGGAAGCTTGTTCAAGTGGCAGATCGCGACGGGTGCTCAGGCTGGTGTCGATGGCGAGAGCGATTGAAAGCGGCAGGGCGGATTCTTTGTCGAATACCGAGATCGTCTGATCGCGGCCATCTTCCTGCAGTTTGAAGTTCTCTTTCTTAAGCCCGGCGACCGGCGCTCCGTGAGCATCGCTGACGGTGACGTACACGTTGACCAGCTTGACGTCGACTTTTAGTGTATTTTCTGGTTGGGCTTGGGGCGGCGGCTGTTGGGCATGCGATAGCGCGCTCGCGAGCAACAGCAAAATCAGGGTGGTGGGTTTTAGCATTCCGTGAAAGATGTGTGTTTGGGTACGCCCGCTCACTTAGATGCGTCCTTAACTGCGGGGCTGCCTTGGGCGCGGGGAATTTCCGCAGGAAAAGGCTCGCCGTCAGCCCAGACTGCGCCGTCTTCGAAGTATTCTTTCTTCCAGATAGGAACGCTACGTTTCAGAGTATCAATCAGCCACCGGCAGGCGTCGAATGCCGCAGAGCGGTGGGCTGAGGCGACCACAATCAGAACGCTGGTTTCGCCGACCTGCAAGCGGCCCAACCGGTGCACCAGAGCGACGTCGCGAACTTTGAATTCCTTTAGCGCTTGCTCAGCCAGGGTTTCCATTTGCTGCAGCGCCATCTCCTCATAGGCTTCGTAGTCGAGATAGAGCGTTTTTCTTTCGCGCGTGTGGTTGCGCACAACGCCTTCGAAAACTACGGCGGCGCCATCTTCGGGTTGTTTGATTCGGGCAAGAACGGCCGCGGTATCGATGAGATTGCGAGTGATGCTTGCTTTACCTGATCCCCCACTGACTGGCGGAAGCAGCGCCACTTCGTCATTCGATCGCAGTGGAGTCTCCGCTCCCGCGTACTGTTGGTTTACGGCTACAGCCAGCGAAGCCATGGACTCTCTCATCCGTGGCAAATGAGATACGTAGTGCTCCAGAACGTCACGGACCAAAGCCCCATCAGGCAACTCCAGCGAGTCGCTCGATCTGCCGGCGAGATCTTTTAACATGCCGAAAAAAAGGATGCGCACGCGCATAAGTCATTGCCAGTTTAGCGCGGTCTCGCTAATTCTGTTTCTCGGACGGTTGGGGGATGTTCTAGCGAACGGGAAATGATTTCGCCGCAGCGCTCTATGTGAACGCTGCGGCGAAACTAAGCATTACGATTGCCAGGATACAACTTTGTCTTGAGCCACGGCTGGCCCCTGGACTGGTTGCACCGCATGCTCAGGCTTAGACTCCTTGGGCGGAGTCAAGACCGATTTGGCGGCGAGCGATTCTGCCACTGCCGGCAGTGAAACCCGGAGCGCTTCGCCGATGGTCTTTACATAATGAATGGTGAGGTTCTCGAGTTGCTCGGGCGTGAGATCTTCCTCAACATTCATTTTGTTTTCCGCGGGCAGAATTATCGTGGTGACTCCAGCACGCTTGGCGGCCAACACTTTTTCTTTAATGCCACCCACGGGCAGCACGTTGCCGCTGAGCGTGATTTCGCCAGTCATCGCGGTAAGCGGCCGAATGTGATGACCTGACAGCAAGGAGACCAGAGTGGTTGCCATGGTCACGCCCGCTGAAGGGCCATCTTTCGGAATCGCGCCTGCCGGCACGTGCATGTGAAGGTCGTGATCGGCGAAGAAGTCGTCGGGAATTCCAAGATGCGCTGCGTTCGAACGCACCCAGGTCAACGCGGCTTGCATCGATTCCTGCATCACCTGGCCGATCTGCCCGGTCATGGTGAATCCGCCTTTGCCCTTCATGGCATTGGCTTCGACAAACAGCACGTCACCACCTGAAGGAGTCCACGCCAAACCAACAGCCACGCCGGGACGTGCCGTGCGTTCCTCAATCTCACCTTCTGTGCGGACCTTAATGCCACCAAGGAATTCCTGAATAATTTCCTGAGTCACGATCAGCTTTTCAGGTTTACCCTCGGCCAACCGCCGCGCTTGTTTGCGGCAGATGGTTCCGATAGTGCGTTCCAGGCTGCGAACCCCAGCTTCGCGCGTGTAGTGACGAATCACGTAGCGCAGAGCTTCGTCGGGAAATTCGATCTGCTCGGCGGTGATGCCGTTTTCTTCCACCTGACGCGGAACCAGATAGCGCCGCGCGATGTGCAGTTTTTCTTCCTCGCTATAGCCCTGCAGTTCGATGATCTCCATGCGATCGCGCAGGGGCTCGGCGATGGGGTCGAGCATGTTCGCAGTCGTAATGAAGAGCACCTTCGACAGATCGAACGTGACGTCGAGATAGTTGTCACGGAAGCTCGAGTTCTGCTCGGGATCGAGCGCTTCGAGCAAAGCGGAAGCGGGATCGCCGCGGAAGTCACGGCCGACTTTATCGATCTCGTCAAGCATGAACACGGGATCCTTGGTCTCGGCACGACGAATGCCCTGGATAATCTGCCCGGGTAATGCGCCGATGTAAGTTCGACGATGACCGCGGATTTCGGCTTCATCGTGCACGCCGCCGAGCGACAGCCGTACAAACTTGCGGCCTAACGCTCGCGCGATGGATTTGCCGAGCGAAGTCTTGCCCACCCCCGGAGGTCCGACAAAGCACAGGATCGGGCCCTTCATGTTCGGCTTCAATCGCCGGACAGAGAGGTAGTCGAGAATGCGATCTTTAACTTTTTCGAGATCGTAGTGATCGGTGTCGAGAATTTCTTTGGCCTTCGGTATCTCGATCTCTTGACCCGAGGTCTTTGCCCAGGGCAGCACAGCCAACCACTCGACGTAGTTTCGCGTGAGCGAATAGTCGGCGGCCATGGGAGACATGCGCGCCAGTCGGCCCAATTCCTTGAGCGCTTCTTTCTTTACTTCGTCCGGCATGCCGGCTTCGTCGATTTTCTTTTTCAGATCTTCGACGTCGCGCTGGCCTTCGTCCTGCTCGCCCAACTCTTTCTGAATCGCCTTCATCTGCTCGCGCAGGTAATACTCGCGCTGGGTTTGCTGAACGCGGTCTTGCACCTCGCTCTGAATCTTGTTGCGAAGTTGCTGCACTTCAAGTTCTTTGGCAAGATGCTGGTTGATTTTTTCCAGGCGCACCCGGATGTCGAGGGTTTCCAGCGTGTCCTGTTTGTCGGGCGTGGATAGCGACGGCAAAGAGGAAGCGATGAAATCCACCAGGCGGCCAGGTTCGTCGATGTTCATGGCCACGGTCGACAATTCATCCGATAACGTGGGCGATCCGGCGACGATCTGCTGGAATAACGTCAGCACATTGCGCTGCAAGGCTTCAATTTCGGAGCTCTCGGGCGGAACGGCTTCTGGAATTGGCGACACGCGCGCCCGCATGAACGGGGCTAGCTGCGTAAACTCGCCCAAGCGTACCCGCTCCAGTCCCTCCGCAAATACGAAGAGGCTCTGATTGGGCATCTTTACGACTTTATGAACGATAGCCGACGTGCCGACGGTATAAAGATCGCTGGGCTGAGGGTTGTCTACTCGCGCCTCGCGCTGGGCGACCACCACAATGGTTTTGTCCTCGCCCAGAGAATTAATTAACTGTACGGAGCTTTCACGGCCCACTGTAAGGGGTAATACGGCGTGCGGGAACAGGACAGTATCTCGCACAGGGAGTACGGGCAGGGCCCGTACGTCATTTGTTTCCCGCTGCTTAGCAATTGGCTCGGAAAGCGTTGGTTGATTCATTGGCTCTCCTTGAGTGTAACTCACTCAAGCTTTAGATGATACTACTCCGTAAAGGTTTCACCGTCGCTAGTCGCAAAACCTTCATGCCATTCTATCGGCAGTGCGCGGTGCTTCACATGATGCCCGAGGTTCAGCGGCTATCGCGGATGATACTCCCGTCCCGTTCCCGAAAGGAAGTGCGACCGATCCGGAGCCGGTGTTTCGCCGATCTGGATAGTATTGGCGAAAATCGCGCATGCTGGAGTCGACTAGCGTCGGGGATCCGGGATCCGTGAAAGAAAATTTGGCGCCGGGACGCATTTGCCCCGATTGCGACGAACACATCGTGGAAGCAAAACTCATCCAGTCCTGCTGCTCCCCGCAAAGTGGCTCTGCCACGAGGCCGTCGAGATCGCCTTCCGCTTTATACCTTCTCCGAAGTGGGGGGCGACTTTGTCGACTTCTTCGCCTTACCGAACGGTTTCGTCGGCATCTACCTGGGGGACGTGGTGGGGAAGGGATTGCCCGCAGCCATGTGCGCCGCACTCGTGATTGGAACTCTGCGCGGAATTCACAAGAGTGGGACGGACACCGATAGCGTTCTTGCCCGATTGAACGAGCGCTGCTGCAGCGGCCGCTCCCTGGCCGGTTCTGCTCGACGTTATACGCCCTTTTCAATCCTGCCACGCGCGAACTCATCTTCTCCAACACCGGAATGCCGCTCCCCTTGCTGGTTTCCGGAGGCGTATGCCGGGAGCTAGGCGAGGGTGGATTACCCTCAGGGATGCTCCCGGGCGCCGTTTACGGACGGCACGTAGTGCAACTTAGCGCGGGAGACTGCGTACTGTTCGCGACCGACGGTCTTCATGAATCGCGCAACGGTGAGGGAATCGAGTTCTATACCGCCGAACTGAAAGGGGTTTGGGCACAATGTCGACCCAAAACGGCAAGCGGATCGGCGGATTTCGCCTTCGGCAGCCAGAGCGCCTTCTCCCAATGGCAACGTGCCCCACGACGATATTACTGCGGTCGTGCTGAAAGTGCTGATCTAGCCCACGTTTGGTGTGAACTGAGCCAGATCGTAGATTCCCACCTTCTTTTCCAGATCCGCAACCTGATCGACTACCTTGAAGAACCCTTCGTCGCCAAAGAGTTCGTCTTCTTTCTTTTCGAACTCTTCCCCCAACGCATCGTACTCGTGTGGGGATACGACTGAACGAAATGCAGGAAACAGCACCGTATCTTCGCGGGCTTCATGAGGCCGATACATACGCAGGAATGCTCGCAGAGCGTCCGCCAGCTTTTCGGTATCGGAAACATACTTCAGGGTAGCTACCGATGACAGTTCGCGGATTTGTGCGGTCAGCGTCCGACCGGCTTTGTGCTGGACGATGAGAGTGTCGACAAGATTGACTAACTTTCCGGCCTTGCGGAAACGCGGGAAAAGAAAGTCTTCCTCGAGCTTTTCGTGATACTCCTCGACGAAGTGACGAATGATGTCGGCCGCGGTGGCCAAGACCGATCCGTCGAAGGGCTGTTTAGCGCCGAGCAGATGCAGGTGGTAATCGTAAATGAGCAGGACGCGGTTCAAAACTCCGTGCTCGCGCATAAGATCTTCGGCGGGAGAGATATTTTCCGCATCGTCCTTTTTGCCGGCCGCCTCCTTCTGAGAACTGGCCAGGGCAAACGCAGGAATCAGCAGTCCGGCTCCGGCGACGGAGGAGTGTTGTAAAAAATGTCTGCGGTTCAGGCGACGGTCTGACATCAGTATCTCCTGATCTGATTTAGTCTGCGACATTGGTTGGACGTGCAGTTGATCGCTCCGGTTGTACCTAAGCTGCGGGGTAGACTCCTAGTACTTTCACGAAGTCGGCGACCTCGCCGAGATGGCGAAGAGCATTGCGAGCCGGCTCATCATCCCCGCGGAGAAAGTCGACATAGAAAACATACTCCCAAGGGCGTCCACGCATGGGGCGCGATTCAATCTTGCTCAAGCTGATGTCGCGCAGGGCAAAAACGCTAAGTGACTTAAAGAGGGCGCCGGGCACATTTTTCACCTTGAATGCGATCGAGGTTTTGTTGGCTCGCTCCGGAATCAGGCGCTTGTAACCGGGTTCGCTGGCAGCGCTTCCCTTCTTCTTCCGCCCCACGCCGGCGGCTGCTCTCGATGTCGATTTGCGGATCAGGAAAAATCGAGTGAAGTTGCGCTTGTCGTCCTCGATGCCGGCTTTGAGAATTTTCCCCGAATACTCGCGGGCCGCGTGACGCCCGGCGATTGCGGCCGCGTCCGGAATGCGATCCGATACGACATGCTTTACGCTGCCAGCCGTGTCGTAGAACGGAACAGCCTCAATTTGAGGATGGCGGCGGAAGAAGTCGCGGCACTGGTCAAGGGCTACTGGATGCGAGAGCACCTTTCGGATGGCGCTGAGCTTCACCCCAGGCGCGGCGATAAGGTTATGGACGATGCGAAGACGAAATTCGGCCTGAATGAAGACGTCGCGAGTTACCAGAAGATCGGCGTGCTCCGCGACTGTCCCGGCGAGCGAGTTCTCAATAGGAATAACGGCGGCGTTGACCGACCCGCGTTCCAGGCGGTCGAACACTTCAGCCGATCGAGCAGAAGGAATGACTAAGCAACCCGGCAGCATGCTCTCAGCAGCCTCGTGGCTGAAGGAACCGAGTTCGCCCTGGACCGCAACTTTCACGGAAGATTTCACCACAGGCAACTTAGCTGGAGAGCACGCTAAAGCGCAAATCGAATTTGTCGTCGCTACTGGTTTTCCGTCAGATCTTTCTCGAGCACCAATGCATCCACACCATTCGAATAATACCGGGGAAAGGTCCTGATCACGGCGTAGCCATGGCGTTTGTAAAATGAAAGCGCAGATACATTGTCGACCGCGGTCTCAAGTTCAATCGAGCGGCAAGCTGCATCCCGCAGACGATATTCCGCGGCCTGTAGCAGCAGGGATCCAACGCCGGAGCGCCGGGCAGCGCTGACCACGTCAATCGTGATCACATGACCGGCGCGATCCCGACCCGCTTCAGTGACGATGAAACCGGCGACCAAGCTGTCGCCCCCGGCAGCCGTAATTGCAGGAGTTGGAGAGACATCCCCTTTCTCGGCAGAACCCGAACTTCCCGTCTTTGCTTCATCCCCTACCGCTAGCAGCGTGAACGATCCGCGGCGGCGCATGTAGGCTCTCAGTTCCGCCCGCGAATAGGAAATTCCGGGGGGAAAGCACTCCTGATCGATGCGCCACAATGTGTCAAAGTCGGATGGCTGGAATTCCCGGATGGTGAAGGGCACAGTCCATTGTAGCGGGCAGATGCGCGGTCTTTGAGAAAGAATGAATCACCGCAAATCAGCCACGTTTTCCACAAGGACCATCTTTCCCAGTCGAGGAACAAATTAGTCGTGCGCCCCTTGCTTCGCCGCAACCTCGGACGTACGATAAGCATCAGAGGAAGCGAGCATCTGAGGAAGCGGTGTGGGACGCCTTCTGCTGATCGACGTGGTGGGGTCGGTTGCCGTTCTGGGACTGTGGTACTTCGTGTTTTCCTCCTACAACCGAAAAAAGGGAGCGTCAGCGCTTCGCTGGATGCAAACCGCCTGCGCCGGCAAGGGACGGATTCTCGAATCTCACTGGATGGGCAGCTCTCGCCTGCAGGCGCGCCTGCACTTCCCTTCTCACTGGTTTGAAAATGCCCGCGTGACGGTGAAGTTCCAACCTCGGGCGCTTCCCGTGCAATGGCTGTTGAGCTGCTGGCGCCACCAGAAAGAAACTTTGACTTTTGAGGCTGATCTGGGCGGTTCTCCCAGCTTCCATCTTGAAGTGGTGCGGCATCGCTGGAGCGCGCACAATCGAGGAATTTCGCCCCGCAAGCGGGACGAACGCGAGTGGGATCTATACCAGCCGGGCCCAATTATTCTGACTACCCGCACCCACTGGAAACAAGACCCAAGCGCGGAGCTGAACGCTCTGATGTCCTCGCGGCGGCAGGATATTCTGCAGGTGCAATTCCGTCCCGAATCGCCTCAGTTCTCGGCTACGGTCCACTTGGACGCGCTGGCGGACCCAAATTCAGCGGCCGGGTTTGTCACCGCGCTGCGCGAGATTGCGGCAGGGGTCTCGGCGCACCGGCAATAAATTCTCCCGCTCTCCTGGCTCCCTGTCGTTCTCTAGAATTCTCCTTTCTTGACTGGCGGCGGCGTGCTATCGTTCCGCCCCATGGCCGATTCCTTGAGCGATCCGTCACCGCAATTCGGCACGGCTGAGTACATCGGAAAACCCGGCAAAGACCACTGCCAATTTTGTCACCAGCCGATCGCAGGAAATTATTATCGTATTAATAAGTCGATGGCTTGCAGTGGCTGCGCCGAAAAAATGCGCGGCGCCCTGGCTACAGATTCGCATGCGGCATTCACGCGCGCCCTCTTGTACGGTATTGCCGCAGCCATCCTGGGAATGATTCTCTACGCTGTGTTTGAGATTGCGACCGGCCTTATTGTCGGCTACGTTTCGCTCGCCGTGGGTTGGATGGTGGGTACGGCGATGATGAAGGGTTCGCACGGAGTGGGTGGCAGGCGCTATCAGATTGTTGCCGTCTTGTTGACCTATGCTGCCGTCTCCATGGCCGCGGTTCCGGTTTGGATTCATTACGGCAATAAACATCAGCAGGAACAGCAGCAGCAGATTCAGCAGCAGCAAGCTCAAGGACAAGAGACTCAACAACAATTAGACGAGGAACAGCGGCAGTTAGAAACCGAGTCTGGACAGAGGCCCTCCCAGCCTGTTCCCAAACCAGCACAACAGAAGTTAAGCCTCGGTGCCTGGCTGGCTCGAGCACCGCTCATTGGATTGGCGTCTCCATTCCTCGAAGTTTTAGGCGGTGGGGTTACGTTCGCTTGGCTGATCGGTGTGGTGATACTTTTCGTGGGCATGAAGATCGCCGCCAAACTCACGGCGGGACGGCCGCTTGAGATCTTCGGCCCCTTCAACGACTCCGCTTCGCAAATGACGGTCGGTTAGAATAACAAAATAAGAGAACGTTCCTCGAAGCCGTGTCGTCAACAATCACTCCCGAACTTATTCGCAACTGCAAACGCTGCTCGCACGAACTCGGCCCCGGAGCGCTGGTGTGCGATCGGTGCCATGCGCTGGTGCATTCCGAACGGCTGGATCAACTGGCGGCCGAAGCGAAACAGTTCGAGGCCACGGGAAACCTCAGGCAGGCGCGCGAACATTGGCTGATGGGGCTGCCGTTGCTGCCGCCAAATTCGCGGCAGGCCAGCTGGATTCAAGATCATGCGCGTTCCCTGGATGCTGCAGCCAATCGGATGCAACCGGCGCCGGAAAGCGACAACAAGTGGGCCAAGAAACTCGGGCCGGTGGGGCCGGTGGCAATTCTTCTCGCCAAAAGCAAAGTGCTGCTGACCGCGATTTTCAAGCTGAAGTTTCTGCTGAGCTTTGTGGCCTTCATCGGAATCTATTGGGCGGCGTTTGGCATGAAGTTTGGGATCGGCTTCGCGACGCTGATTCTGATCCACGAGATGGGACATTTCATCGACATCAAGCGCCGTGGTTTGCCCGCCGAGATGCCGGTTTTTCTACCGGGCCTTGGCGCCTACGTGCGCTGGCAAGCGCTGGGAGTGCCGCTTGAAACGCGCGCCGCCATTAGCCTGGCTGGGCCGCTCGCAGGATTTTTCGCCGCGGTAGCTTGCGCCCTGCTCTGGTGGCAGACCGGCAATCCGCTGTGGGCCGCGCTGGCACGAACCGGTGCCCTTCTGAATCTACTGAACCTGATTCCCGTCTGGGTGCTCGATGGCGGACAGGCCGCCCTGGCGTTGAGCAAGACTGAGCGCATCGTTCTGCTCAGCATATGTCTTGCGCTGTGGCTGGTGCTGGGAGAAAACATGTTCTTCCTGGTAGCACTTGGCTTCGGATATCAAGTCTTCTTCGCTGGACATCTGCCAGCACGTCCTAGCCGTGCCACAACGATTTATTTTGCTGCAGTTCTGACCGCCCTCGGTGTCATGGCCTGGCTCATACCGGGTCAAGGGCTAGGGAATTGACTTCACTTCAAACTGGTGTAGGATAGCCGCCGGCAATCCAAACGGAGTCGCCCGATGAGTATTCCTTCGAGTTGGGTACGTCCTGCAATCTGGCCGCTTACAATCCTGGCTCTGGCGTTCTTTTGCGAGCCTTCGGGGTTCGCCGGCGAACCCCAATGGTTGGAAGTTCGCTCCCCCAACTTCTCAGTTGTCACCGACGCAGGCGAGAAACGCGGCCGCGAGGTTGCCATGCGCTTCGAGCAGATGCGCGCCGTTTTCGGCGCTCTCATGACGAAAGCAAATGTAAACCTGGCCATTCCACTTCAAATCGTGGCCTTTCGCAACACGAAAGAGATGCGGCAAGTCGCGCCGCTTTTCAACGGGAAGCCTACGCAAGTAGCAGGGCTCTTCCAACCAGGCACTGACCGCAGTTTCATTATGCTCGACATGTCAGTGGAGAATCCTTGGACCGTGGTGTTCCACGAGTATGCCCATCAATTAATGAATGGCACGCTGCCGGGGGGACTGGACCCCTGGTTCGAAGAAGGGTTTGCCGAGTATTTCTCCAGCATCGAAGTCGACGGCAAGCAGGCCCGTGTGGGAAAAGTACCCGAGGACGAATATTTAATTCTGCGGCAATTAGGGACGATCAAAATCGCCGACCTGTTCCGGGTCCAGCAAAATTCCCAGACCTATAACGAGAGCGGCGACCATCGCACCACATTTTATGCCGAATCGGGCATGCTCATGCATTACATATACGACAATCAACTAATGGCCAAGGTCGGGGTGTACTTCGACCTCAAAGAGAATAAACACCTGGGAAATGAAGACGCCATTCAACAAGCGTTCGGGATGAGCGGGCCGCAGTTCGACAAGGTCCTGCGAAGCTATATTGTCAGCGGTCGCTATCGATATTATGCGATTCCAAATCCCGCCAATATTTCGTCGAACAACTACGCCGCCGTCCCACTGAGTGCAGCGACTGGGAACGCCGTACTGGCCGATATCCACCTGCACTCACGCGACCATCAAGAACAGGCACTGAAGGAATTTCAGGAGATTCTGAAGTCCGATCCAAATAGCGCCGCGGCGTGCCGTGGACTTGGTTACGCCTATCTGCAAAGGCAGGATTTCAAGAATGCGCAGCAATACTTCAAACTTGCTTCGCAACTGGATTCCAACGATCCGCGAGTTCACTATTACAGCGCCCTGCTCATGGCTCGGGAGAGTGGTTTCGGCAGTGGCGCTGACTTGCCCGGCATCACCCGTGAAGTAGAAACCTCGATCGCTCTGGATCCAAACTTTGCCGACTCTTACGCTGTGCTTGCGTTTGCGCAATCCGCAGCGGGGGATCCGGGGAAGGCCATCGTTACCATGCGGAAGGCCTTGGCCATCAGTCCACGCAACGAGAATTACATTTTCAATCTTGCCAATTTATATCTGGCGAACCGCCAGCCCGATCAAGCGATCACGCTGCTGCAGGCTCTTCGCACAGCAATCGACCCTGAACTTGCGTCTCGCGCCTCCGCGACATTGGCTCAGGCGCAGCAGTTCCAGCAGATTCGTCAGGCAGCGACGGAC
>Ga0209006_10001612_pt1 | contig 20512 bp, 18 predicted proteins | sample JacPin_JW_Ref_O2_FD_188567 | JGI IMG/M metagenome (GOLD analysis project Ga0209006, IMG submission 188567) | Forest soil microbial communities from Algoma, Ontario, Canada - Jack Pine, Ontario site 1_JW_Ref_O2 (SPAdes) (version 2) | ecosystem: Environmental > Terrestrial > Soil > Boreal...
GCTTCCTGCCTTCCAGCGGCACGCTGCGACGCTTCGAGTTGCCCGCCGCAAGCGGCGCGCTGCGGCTTGAGACTGGGGTGGAGGCGGGGGATCGGGTCGGGATTGATTATGATCCAATGCTCGCGAAGCTGATCGTGCATGCCGGCACGCGACCCGAAGCGGTGGCGGCGCTGCGCGCAGCCTTGTCGCAGGTGCGCATCGAGGGGGTCGGCAACAACGTCATGTTTCTGCGCCGCCTGGCGGCCAGTGCGGTATTCGAGCGCGGCGAGATCGACATCGGCTTCATCGAACGCGAGCAGCAGCTGGTCAGTGGGCAGCCGCCGCCGGCCAGTGCACAGGTGCTGGCGGCCGCCGCGTTGTGGACCATCGGTCAGGACGGCAGCGCAGGCGAGCCCTCGCCGTGGAGCGCCGCGGATGGCTGGCGGCTCAACGGCTATCTGACGCGCACGCTCGAGTTCGAGTCTGCGCAAGCGCTCTTTGCCGTAGCGGTGCAATACCGCCCTGAAGGCTTGCGGCTGAGCATTGGTGAGTCGCAGCTCGCGGCGTCGCTGCGCCCCGAGGGCGATGACGTATTTTATCTGCAGTGCGGCGCTGAGGGTGTGCGGCTGCAGATCGAGCAGGACGCGGGACAGTTGCGCATCGTCATCGGCAGCGACGAGTGGCGCCTGCGGCGGCGCGATCCGCTCGAATCCTCGGCCGATGCGTACGTAGCCGAGGCAAGTCTTGCGGCGCCGATGCCGGGACGCGTGATCGCGCAGCTGGTCGAGGCGGGCAGCACGGTGAAAAAAGGCGCGCCGCTGCTGATCCTGGAGGCGATGAAGATGGAGCACACTTTGTGCGCGCCGGCGGATGGCACCGTGCTCGGCTTCAGCGCCGCCATCGGCGAGCAGGTGAAGGAAGGCCGGGAGCTGATCGAATTCGAAGCGACCAAATCAGGGTCACCGCGCCCAGGGTCGCCGCGCTCATGATGCCCACGCGCGTCAGGCTGGTCGAGGTCGGCCCGCGCGATGGGCTGCAGAACGAAGCGGCGATCGTGCCCACCGAGGTCAAGCTGGAACTGATCCGCCTGCTGGCCGAATCCGGCCTGAGCCATATCGAAGCCACCGCGTTCGTATCGCCGAAACGCGTGCCGCAGATGGCGGATCATGCCGCGGTGATGCGCGGCGTGCCGCGGCGGCAGGGACTCATCTATTCGGCGTTGACGCCCAACCTGACCGGATTCGAGGCGGCGATGGCGGCCGGCGCGGATGAGGTGGCCGTGTTCGGCGCCGCCTCGGAGAGCTTCTCGCAGCACAACATTCACTGTTCGATCGCCGAGAGCCTGCGCCGATTCGATGAGGTCATGCGCGCCGCGCGCGAGTGCGCCCTGCCGGTGCGCGGCTATGTGTCATGCGTGCTCGGCTGTCCTTATGAAGGGGCGATTGCGCCGTCGGCGGTGGCTGCCGTCGCCGGTGCGCTGCACGAGATGGGCTGTCATGAGGTCTCGCTCGGCGATACGATCGGAGTGGGCACGCCAGGGCTGACCACGGCGATGCTCTCGGCGGTCGCGAGCCGTGTCCCGGTGGCGCGGCTGGCCGGGCACTTTCACGATACTTATGGCCAGGCGCTGGCCAATGTGTACGCGGCGCTGCAGTGTGGTGTCGCGGTGTTCGATGCTTCGGTGGCGGGACTGGGCGGTTGTCCGTATGCCCCCGGCGCCTCGGGCAATCTGGCGACCGAGGATCTGCTCTACATGCTCGATGGACTCGGAATAGAAACCGGCGTTCGGCTCGACGGCCTGCTCGCGGCCGATCGCTATATCTGCGAGGCGCTCGGGCGCCCGACGCAATCGCGAGTCGCGCGGGCGAGGGCGCCGACCGGCGCCGAAACCGCATGAGCCCACCCGCATCCGCCTGGGTTCGGCCGCTGCTGCTGGCGATTCTGCTGGTCGGTCTGACGCTGCTGTGCCTGTTAATTCTGGCGCCGTTCATCACGCCGATCGTCTGGGCCGCGATCCTGGCGTACGCGAGCTGGCCGTTGTACCGGCGGCTGCGCCGCATGCTGCATGGCCACGGGACGATCGCGGCACTGCTGATGACACTCATTTTGGGCTGCGCCGTGGTGTTGCCGGTGCTGTGGATCCTGGTGCTGGTGCAGGGCGAGCTGATCACCGCCTACCAGGCACTGACCAGGTATCTGGCGCAAGGGCCGCACACGGCGCCGAATTTTCTCGCCCGCGTTCCCTGGGTAGGCCAGAAGATCCAGGACACGATGAATCAATACGCGGCCGACCCGGCAGAGCTGACGCAGCAACTGAGCGCGTGGCTGCTGAGCTGGGCCAGCCAGCTCGGCCACATCCTGAGCAGCGTCGGCCGCAACGTGGTGAAACTGACGCTGACGCTGCTGACGCTGTTCTTTTTTTATCGCGACGGGGAGACCATCGCGACCCAGGCGGATCAGGTGATCGAGGGGTTCTTCGCCGACCGACTCAATCCTTATGTCGTCACGGCGGGCAAGATGACCCGCGCGGTGGTGTACGGGCTGCTGATCACGGCGATCACGCAGGGCGTGCTGGCCGGTATCGGCTACTGGGTGGTGGGGCTGGCGGCGCCGGTACTGCTCGGGGCGCTGACGGGCATCCTGTCGATCGTGCCGCTGGTGGGTACCGCGATCGTGTGGGTGCCGATCGGCATCTGGCTGATATCGAACGGCCTGGTCTGGAAGGGCATCGTCATGCTGACCTGGGGTGCGGTGCTGGTGCATCCGGCGGACCAGGTGCTGCGGCCGATCCTGATCAGCAATGCCACCCGGGTGCCGTTTCTGATTGTCATGTTCGGTGCGCTCGGCGGCCTGCAGGCCTTCGGGCTGCTCGGACTGTTCACCGGCCCGGTAGTGCTGGCGATTGCGATGGCCATCTGGCGCGAGTGGACCGTGCGCTCTAGGGCCTGACCGCAGCCACGCAGAATCGACCGATGGCCGCGATCAGGCGCGCGCGTGCGCGCGGGCCCGCGGCTTTGCCGCCCGGAGCAATCGGCCCGACCAGCGCCTCGGTGAAGGCGCCGACGATGCAGGCCGCGGTAACCTCAACGTCCTGCGGCGGGAATTCACCGCTGCGGATGCCGGCCGTCAGCAGCCGCTGGAATACCAGGCTGAATTCGCGCCGCGAGCGCATCCGGGCGAGCTCCACTTGCGCACCGATGGGCTCGGCGATGAAGGCGTAGGCGAGATTGCGGCCTTCGAGCGCCCGGCGTGCGAACACCTCGACCGCATTGGTCAGCCGCTGCACCGCCGGGCCCGGCGCGCCGGCAATGCGCTCGAGCAGCTCGATCTCACGCGTCACCGCCGCGGTCAGCACCTCGATGAACAGCTGCGCCTGGGACGGGAAATAGCGATAAATAGAGCCGGTGGACAGCGCTGCGGCATCCGCCACCGCTGCGATCTGCGCGGCGCGAAAGCCGCCGCGGGCGATCAGCTGGCGCGTCGCGCGCATGATGCGCGCGCGATTCTCGGCCAGCCGTTCCTGCATCAACGCCGAGCGTCGGTAGGCCACGAGGGCGCGCTCCGCTGCCGCATGGTTTTCGCCAGTTTCATAATGCGTGTCAGCTAGTGTAGGGTTCAGCGCATGGAAACTGCATCCCGTAACGAATTATCCGCCGGGGCGAAATTTCGTGCCGCGGTCCGGGAGGAGCAGCCTTTGCAGGTGGTCGGCACCATCAACGCCTATGTGGCGCGCATGGCGGCCGCCAGCGGCTTTCGGGCGATCTACCTGTCCGGCGGCGGCCTGGCGGCCAATTCGCTCGGCGTGCCGGACCTGGCGATCAGCACGATGGATGACGTGCTGGTGGATATCCGCCGCATCACCGACGCCTGCGCTTTGCCGTTGCTGGTCGACGCCGATACTGGCTGGGGCAGCGCGTTCAATATCGCCCGCACGGTGCGCAGCTTTGCCAAGGCCGGCGCGGCCGGACTGCACATCGAGGATCAAGTGCAGAGCAAGCGCTGTGGCCATCGTCCCGGCAAGGAGATCGTGCCGCTCGAGGAGATGGTGGATCGGATCAAGGCCGCGGTGGATGCGCGCGTGGATCCTGAGTTCGTCATCATGGCGCGCACCGATGCGCTGGCGAGCGAGGGGCTCGAGCGCGCCATCGAGCGCGCGGTGGCGTGCGTTGATGCCGGCGCGGATATGATCTTTCCCGAGGCGATCAGCGAGCTCGGTCAGTACCGGCGCTTCCGGCAGGCGCTGGGCGTGCCGATCCTCGCCAACATCACCGAGTTCGGCCGCACACCGCTCTTCGGCCGCGAGGAGCTCGGCGCGGCAGGCGTGGACATCGTGCTGTACTGCTGCGCGGCCTATCGGGCGATGAATGCCGCGGCCCTGGCGACCTTTGAGGCCATCCGCCGCGACGGCACGCAGCGCGGCATGCTCGAGCGCATGCAGACGCGCGCGGATCTGTACAAGTACCTGGATTACGACGCCTTCGAACAGCACCTGGACCAGCTGTTCGCGGCCGGGAAGGGCAGATAGATGGCGAAGAAATCGGTCGCGCTGTCGGGGGTCGTGGCCGGCAACACCGCGCTCTCCACGGTGGGCCTGAGCGGTGATGATCTGCATTACCGCGGCTACGACATCCTCGATATCGCCGAGCGCTGCGAATTCGAGGAGATCGCCTACCTGCTGATCCACGAGAAATTCCCCAATGTGCGCGAGCTGGCGGCCTATAAGGCCAGGCTCAAGGGTTGGCGCGAACTGCCGCCGGCGCTGCGCGCAGCCCTCGAGCTGCTGCCGCGTAGCAGTCATCCGATGGATGTGCTGCGCAGCGGTGTCTCGATGCTCGGTTGTCTTGAGCCGGAGGGCGAGGAGCACGCAGTCGCGGCGGCGCGTGAGCTGTCGGATCGGATCCTGGCGGCGCTGCCCTCGATGCTGTGCTATTGGTATCACTACAGCCATCACGGGCGGCGCATCGAGGTGCGCACCGACGATGATTCGATCGCCGCCCATTTGCTGCATCTGTTGCACGGCAAGCCCGCGAGCCCGCTGTGGATCTGGGCGATGCAGACCTCGCTGAATCTGTATGCCGAGCATGAATTCAATGCCTCGACCTTCACCGCACGGGTGATCGCCGGTACCGGCTCGGATCTCTACTCCTGCATTACCGGCGCGATCGGTGCGCTGCGCGGCCCGAAACACGGCGGCGCGAACGAGGTCGCATTCGAGATCCAGAAGCGCTACGACTCGGCCGACGCGGCCGAGGCCGACATCCGCGCACGGGTTGCCAACCGCGAGGTGATCATCGGCTTCGGTCACCCGGTGTATACCACCGCCGATCCGCGCAACGAGGTCATCAAACGCGTCGCCCACAAGCTGGCCGATGCGGCGGGCGATCTGCAGCACTATGAGATCGCGGTACGCATCGAATCGGTGATGCGTGCGGCCAAGAACCTGTTTCCGAATCTTGATTGGTTCTCGGCGGTGTCGTACCACCTGATGGGCGTGCCGACCGAGATGTTCACGCCGCTGTTCGTGATCGCGCGCACCGCCGGCTGGGCCGCGCATGTCATCGAGCAGCGCATCGACGGCAAGATCATCCGCCCGAGCGCCAACTACACCGGTCCCGATAATCTGCCGTTCGTCGCGCTCGCCGACCGGCCCTGACGCGCGACCTCACAGGAGAGCATGTCCCACGATTTCAAATCGGCCGAGCGCCCGGCGCCGGATGAGGTGTTGAGCGCGATCGCCGACTACGCGGTGGGCTATGCGACGCCGAGTGAATTGGCGCGCGAGACCGCCTATTACTGCCTGATGGATACCCTGGGGTGCGGCTTTCAGGCGCTGCGCTTCCCGGCCTGCGTCAGGCTGCTCGGTCCGATCGTGCCGGGCGCTGGCCTGCGAGGCGGAGCGCGGGTGCCGGGTACCGACTATGAACTCGATCCGGTGTCCGCGGCCTTCAATATCGGCGCGATGATCCGCTGGCTGGACTTCAACGATACCTGGCTGGCGGCCGAGTGGGGTCACCCGTCGGACAACCTCGGCGCGCTGCTGGCGCTGGCCGATTATCTGTCTCGCGCCGCCATGCTCTACGGCCGCGAGCCCGTGAGCGTAGGCACGCTGTTGCGCTCGATGATCCAGGCGCACGAGATCCAGGGCGTGCTGGCGCTGGAAAACAGCTTCAATCGCGTGGGCCTGGACCACGTGTTGCTGGTGCGCGTGGCGTCGACCGCGGTCGCCGCCGCCATGCTCGGCGCGACGCGCAATCAGGTCATCAACGCGGTCTCGAACGCCTGGATCGATGGCGGCGCGCTGCGCACCTACCGCCACGCGCCCAATACCGGCTCGCGCAAGAGCTGGGCGGCCGGCGATGCCAGCAGCCGCGGGCTGTGGCATGCGCTGCTGGCGCTGCGCGGGGAGATGGGCTATCCGTCGGCGCTGTCGGCCAGGACCTGGGGCTTCTGCGACGTGCTCAACAAGGGCAAGAGCATTTCGCTGCCGCAGCCGTTCGGCTGCTACGTGATGGAGAACATACTGTTCAAGATTTCATTCCCGGCCGAGTTTCACGCCCAGACCGCGGTGGAGGCGGCGATGACGCTGCATCCGGAAGTCGTCTCGCGGCTGGACCAGATCGAGCGCATCGTGATCGAAACGCAGGAACCGGGCGTGCGCATAATCGACAAGACAGGACCGTTGAATAATCCCGCCGACCGCGATCACTGCATCCAGTACATGGTGGCGGTGCCGCTGATCTTCGGCCGGCTGACTGCCTCGGATTATGAGAATGATGTCGCCGGCGATGCGCGCATCGATGCATTGCGCGAGCGAATGCAGGTAGTGGAGAATCGCGACTTCACGCGCGACTACTATGATCCTGCCAAGCGCTATATCGGCAACGCGGTGCAGGTGTTTTTCCGCGACGGTGGGGTGACGCGCCGGGTTGCAGTGGACTATCCGATCGGGCATCGGTTGCGTCGCGCCGAGGGGCTGCCGCTGCTCAGGCGCAAATTCGAAGCGGGCGTACGCGCACACTTCGGCCACGAGCAGGCGGAGCAGATTCTGCGGCGCTTTGCCGAGCGCGCCGCGCTGGAGGCCGCGCCGGTGAGCGATATGATGTCGGGGTTGATTTACACCGGGGTTGCTGCAGCATGAGTCCGATTCTCGTAGGCATCAAGCGCGTCATCGATTACAGCGTGCGCGTACGGGTCAAGCCGGACGGCTCGGGCGTGGTGACCGACGGCGTGAAGATGAGCATCAACCCGTTCGACGAGATCGCGCTGGAGGAGGCGCTTCGCATCAGGGAGCGCAACCTGGCGAATGAAGTCATTGCGATCAGCATCGGCCCGGCAGAGGCAGCGCAGCAGCTGCGCACCGCGCTGGCGATGGGAGCGGATCGCGCGCTGCTGGTGCAGGTGGAGCAGCCGGTCGAGCCGCTGACCGCGGCGCAGATTTTTCTCAACCTGGTGCAAAAGTACCAGCCGCAGCTGGTGATTCTCGGCAAACAGGCGATCGATGATGACAATGGACAGACCGGCCAGATGCTGGCAGCGCTGTGGGACCGGCCGCAGGCCACCTATGCGTCGAAGCTCGAACTGGACGGCGCGCGCGCGCGCGTGACGCGCGAGGTCGATGCTGGGCTCGACACGATCGAAATTGATCTGCCCGGGGTCGTCACCACGGATCTGCGCCTGAACGAGCCGCGCTACATCAAGCTGCCCGACATCATGAAAGCGAAGAAGAAGCCGCTCGACGTCACCAGCATGGCCGAGCTCGGCGTGGCGGCACCGGCCCACGGTATTCGCACTCTGAAATACGACTCACCGGCGGTGCGCTCGCGCGGCGTGATGGTCAAGGACGCGGCCGAACTGGTCGCAGCGCTGCAGCAGCGCGGGATCCTGTAAATGAACAAGGCGCTCGTGATCGCCGAACATTTTCAGGGCAAGCTCAATGCAGCCACCGCCAAGTGCCTCAGCTGCGCGCAGACGCTCGGCGAGGTCCAGATCGATATCGCGCTGCTGGCGGCCGACGGCGCCGCGGCCGCGGCCGAGGCTGCCGCGCTCCCGGGCGTAGCGCGCGTTCTGCTGCTCGAGCGTCCAGAAAATAACGAGGCGCTCGCGGCCGTGTGGGCGCCGCAGGTGGCGGCACTGGCCGCGAACAATTACACGCACCTGCTCGGCCCTTCCACCACCTTCGGCAAGGATCTGATGCCGCGCGTCGCCGCGCTACTGGGCGTCGGGCAGATCAGCGACGTGATGGCGGTCGAGTCGGCGTATCGCTTTCGGCGCCCGGTCTACGCCAGCAACGCCATCATCACCGTGGAAGCCCCGGCCGGCCGCATCGTGGTAGCAACCGTACGGATCGCCTCCTTTCAACCCGCCGCCGGCGGCGGCAAGGCGCCGATCGAACGCGTGCAGGTCGAGGCGGTGCTGCCCACCCACACACGTTTCGTGTCGCGCTCGGCCGCGCATGCCGACCGGCCCGACCTGCAGACTGCGGCGCGCGTGGTGTCGGGCGGCCGCGCGCTCGCCAGCGCCGAGAATTTCAAGCTGCTCTACCAGTTGGCCGATGCGCTGGGTGCCGCGGTGGGAGCCTCGCGCGCGGCGGTGGACGCTGGCTACGCGGCCAACGAACTGCAGGTGGGCCAGACCGGCAAGATCATTGCGCCGGAACTGTACATGGCGCTGGGCATCTCGGGCGCCATCCAGCATCTGACCGGCATCAAGGACGCGCGCACCATCGTCGCCGTCAACAAGGACAGTGAGGCACCGATCTTTGAGGTGGCCGACATCGGCCTGGTCGGCGATCTGTTTCAGATCGTGCCTGAGCTGGAGCGGCTGATCCGCGCCCGGAGCGCCAGCTAGCGCCGACGGCAGGCCGCGCCGGCAAAGCGCGCACCGTCACTTGCGCGGCAATTCGTGGCGCTCGAGGATCTCGGCGCGAATGTCGGTGATTTCCCGGGCTTTGGACGGCAGCGCCGATTCACACCGATCCGGCCGCGGACAGCGGCTGCTGCGTGGACAGATGATGCGCGCCGGATGCGTCAGCGCGTCTTCGATCCAGGCGATGTTCAACACGCGCGCGGCGGCGCGCAGCGCTTGCACCGCCGCCGCCGGAATCGCGGTGTCGGCGCGCCGGCGCAGACACTCGTCGGTGATCGCGGAGACGACCTCGGCGGAGTTGGCGCCGTTGGCATCCAGCGCCGGCGCCAGATCGATACCCACCGACAGCACGTGGAAATTGCCAGCCATGTCGCGCGTGCGCATCGAATGGCAGCAGTAGAGCAGCGAGCGGTCCTGATCGCGCAGCACGGAGATCTGCGAGCCGGAGTCCTTGTGCTCGCTGTCGATCATGCGGAATACCGCCCACTGCGGACACGGATCGCTGACCTGTGCCATGTTGCCCCACGGCAGCGGAATACCGTTGCCGCGATAGACCGCGCGCAGGTAGCCGGGCGGATAGGCATCGAAGAAGTGCCAGTACGGATAGGGCGACACCTTGGTCATGCGGCGCATCACCACCGCGGGCGTGAGCTCCAGCTGCGTGACCGCCGGCTCGATGCGGTACTGATTGCGGGCAAGAAAACGTCGAAACGGAATCTTCGGACACAGCAGCGCGCCGGCGAAGAAGCTGCACTCGAAGTCGCGCCAGGCATGCAGCACGTCTTGGGCGCGCAGGCCCGCGGTCTCGGTTCCGCTCTCCGGACTGCCGCCCATTTCCCCGCCGGTGGCGTGCGGCGACTTCATGCCGTCGCCGCCGTGCAGCACCTTGTGGCCGATGTGCGTCGCCAGATCGAACTTGAGCCGCGCCGGATCAGTGCGCAGCGATTGATTCAGATACACCGTGTTTGGTGCTTCGAAGAATGAGCGCACCGTGCTGCGCACCTCCTGGTCGTTATCGCGCACCAGCACCGAGCGGCGTTCAAACCAGCGCAGCTGCAGCCCATGGTGCTTCGCCAGAGCCGTCAGGTCCGCCACCGTCAGCGGCAGGCGGCGCTCGCCGATGCTCTCGGCGGTGCGCTCCAGATCGGGAAAATCGTTGCGCGACATTTCCTGATGCGAGCGGATCAGCAGATGCGCAAACTGCCGCCCGCTGGTACCGGTCTGCGACAGCAGCTCGGGGATGGCGGCCTGCAACAGCTCCTTGGAGAACAGAAAGGCCGGCTCCAGAGGCACCCGGGTAGCCCCACCGGCCTGCGGAGAGCCGCTGTCGGCGCCGGCGTCGACCTGTTCGTCCAGAAACCAGGCGATTTCGCGCTGGAAAACCCCGGCCAGCAGGCCGAGCACATCCTCTGAGGGCATGCGCTTACCGCTCTCGATCATGCTCAGATAGGAGACCGACGGCGCCAGCTCGGCGTCGCTCTGAATGCAGCGGCTGGAGAGTTCCTCCAGCGTCAGGCCGTTGCGCTTGCGGATGCTGCGCAGCTTTGCCCCCAGAAAATGACCCTTGCGAAGCAGGTTTGCCATGTATTTGTGAAATTAACACTGTGAAGTTTTAAGAGTCAAATATTGCTCACCTTGAGCGTTATGCTGCTGTGCATGAATACCCAGGTGCAATACCCGGAAGTCTGGCCGGCGATCGACATCAGTCGACGGCTGGTGGACCGTGGCGAGGAGGTGCTCAGCGCCAAGGCAATGGAATTGCTGGCAAACCTGCACCGCAGTTTCAATGGGCGCCGCCTGCAGTTGCTTGCGCTGCGCCAGCAGCGCCAGGCCGAGATCGATCGCGGCATGCAGCCGGATTTCCTGGCCGAGACCGAGCACATCCGCTCCGATGACTGGCGCGTCGCTCCGGTACCGGCCGACCTGGCCGATCGGCGGGTGGAAATCACCGGTCCGCCGGACCGCAAGATGATCATCAATGCTCTGAATGCGCCGGTACGCACCTTCATGGCGGACTTCGAGGATGCATGTGCCCCCACCTGGGAGAACCTGATCCACGGCCAGATCAACCTCAGCGACGCGATTGCCCGGCGCATTGACTACACCGACCCGGTCTCAGGCAAGAATTACCGGCTCAACGACCACACTGCAACATTGATCGTGCGTCCGCGCGGCTGGCACCTGCCGGAAAAGCACGTGCAGGTCGACGGTCAGGTGGTATCGGGCGCGCTGTTCGATTTCGCGCTGTACCTGGCCAACAATCACGAAGCCCTGGCCCGCAACGGCACCGGTCCATACTTTTATCTGCCCAAGCTGGAGAGCCACCTGGAAGCGCGTCTGTGGAACGACGTCTTCATCGCCGCGCAGGAGCAGTTGGGGATTGCGCGCGGCACCATCAAGGCGACGGTGCTGATCGAAACCATCCTTGCCGCCTTCGAGATGGACGAGATCCTGTTCGAGTTGCGCGAGCATTCGGCCGGCCTGAACTGTGGGCGCTGGGATTACATCTTCAGTTTCATCAAAAAGTTCAGAAATCAGCCTGCCGCCGTGCTGCCCGACCGCGGCGCCGTGACCATGGAGACGCCATTCCTGAAGGCGTACGTGGACCTGCTGATCCACACCTGCCATCGGCGCGGTGCGCATGCCATCGGCGGCATGGCGGCGCAGCTTCCCCGGCGCGGCGATCCGGCGGCGAACGAGGCGGCGATGGCCAAGGTGCGCGCCGACAAGCTGCGCGAGGCGCGCGCCGGTCACGATGGCACCTGGATTGCGCATCCGGCGCTGGCGCCGATCGCGACCGAGGTGTTCGACGCCCTGATGCCGGGTCCGAATCAGCTGCAGGTGATGCGCGACGACGTCAATGTGTCAGCCGCCGATCTGCTCAAGGTGCCGCAAGGCGAGATCAGCGAATCCGGCCTGCGGCAGAACATTCGCGTCGGTCTGCAGTATATCGAAGCCTGGCTCGGCGGCAGTGGCTGCGTGCCGATCTACCACCTGATGGAAGACACGGCTACCGCTGAAATCTGCCGCGCGCAGTTGTGGCAGTGGCTGCATCACGAAGCACGCACCAGCGACGGCAAGCTGTTCACGCCGGAGCGGTTCGATCAACTGCTGGGCGAAGAGATTGAACACATCCACGCGGAAGTCGGCAGTGCACGCATGCTGGCCGGAGTTTTTCCGAGCGCGGCGCGGCTGTTTTCCTCGATGGTGAAGAGCGACACATTCGATGATTTCATGACCCTGCCGGCCTACGACCTGCTCGGCTGAACGGTCAAGGCGAGTAAGGAGTAAGCACAGATGATGCAACCCAGAACACTGCCGAGCGCCGAGGATCTGCGGCGCCACTGGCACGACAGCCCGCGCTGGCGCGGAATCACGCGCGCCTACACCAGCGAGGATGTGGTGCGGTTACGGGGCACTGTCCCGGTAGAGCATTCGATTGCGCGCATCACGGCGGAGAAGCTGTGGCGCTACCTGCAGGAGAAGCCGTTCGTCAACGCGCTCGGAGCCCTCACCGGCAACCAGGCGATGCAGCAGGTCAAGGCCGGGCTGGATGCGATCTATCTGTCGGGCTGGCAGGTGGCGGGCGACGCCAACCTGGCCGGGCAGATGTATCCGGATCAATCGTTGTATCCCGCCGACTCGGTGCCGGCGGTGGTACGCCACATCAACAGCACGCTGCGCCGCGCCGATGAACTGCATCACGCCGAGGGCGATGACAGCATCGATTGGCTCAAGCCGATCATCGCCGATGCCGAGGCCGGATTTGGCGGCGTGTTGAATGCGTTCGAACTGATGAAAGCGATGATCGAGGCGGGCGCCGCCGGGGTGCATTTCGAGGATCAGCTGTCGTCGGCGAAGAAATGCGGCCATATGGGCGGCAAAGTGCTGGTGCCGACGCAGGAAGCAGTCAACAAGCTGGTCGCGGCGCGCCTCGCCGCCGACATCTGCAACGTGCCGACCTTGCTGATTGCGCGTACCGACGCCGAATCGGCGAATCTGCTGACCGCCGATGTCGACGAGCGCGACAGGAGCTTCATCGAGGCATCGAAGGGCCGTACCGCGGAAGGCTTCTACCACCTGCGGGCCGGACTGGACCAGGCCATCGCGCGCGGGCTGGCCTATGCGCCGTACGTGGACATGATCTGGTGCGAGACCGGACACCCCGATCTGGCGGAAGCCAAGACGTTTGCCGAGGGTATCCATCGTCAATATCCCGGCAAAATGCTGGCCTACAACTGCTCGCCGTCCTTCAACTGGAAGCGCAAGCTCGATGATTCCACGATCGCCAGGTTCCAGCGCGAGCTCGGGGCGCTGGGCTACAAGTTCCAGTTCATTACGCTCGCAGGCTTTCATGCGCTGAACTATTCGATGTTCGAACTGGCCCGTGGCTACAAGAGCAGCCACATGACGGCGTATGTCGCCTTGCAGCAGGCCGAGTTCGCCGCCGAGGCCCGCGGCTATACCGCGACCAAGCACCAACGTGAGGTCGGCGCCGGTTATTTTGACGATGTCACCCAGACCATCGCGGCCGGCAACTCCTCGATTACCGCACTGAGCGGTAGTACCGAGGAGCAGCAATTCGCCGACGCACCGCTGCAGCACCGGGATGCGCGTCGACTACCCTGAACCCTCGGTCGGTTCAACCGTCATGGGAGCGGCGCGGCCGGCAGCCGGCGACGGCGAGATCGCGCACGCGTTCGAATCGGCGCTGTATGGGATGCGCTGTGCGCAACTGGTGGTCGAAGCATTCTTGAGTTACAACGCGAGCTTTCGGCAGATCACCCAGCGCGCGCTCGGCCGATTCGCAGCACAGGATTGGCATGGCAGCCAGCAGGACGCGGTCGAGAGAATTGAACTGTACGAGCGCTGCATGCTGGCGACGGTGGCCGAGCTGGAGGTCGCGCTGGGCGAGAACGCGCGCCAACGGCCACTATGGGCCGAGGTCAAGCGGCATTTCTCCAACCTGACCGACGGCTTGCCCGACAACGAATTCTGCCGGACCTTCTTCAGCTCAGTCACGCGGCAATTGTTCGGCACCGTGGGCGTGTCGCCTGATATTGAATTCGTGGCGACCGATCTGAAACCGCTGGCGAGCGCCGAGCCGCATCGCGTCACGCGTGTTTATAAGATGCAGGGCGACCTGACGCTGCTGATCAAGCGAATGCTCGAGTCCCAAAGCCTCGGGGCGCCCTGGGCGGATCTTGATACCAGCGCGTGGCTGGTCGCCTCAGCGCTGGAGCGCAATCTGTGGCAGCACGGCGAGCTGCGGCATTTCCAATCGCTCGAATTCATCGATGCCGTGTTCTACCAGTCCACGCGCGCCTATCTGGTCGGCCGCATGCTCGGTCGCAGGACCGCGACGCCGATCGCGATCGCGCTGCGCAGTACCGATGCGGGCGTGGTGGTCGATGCCACGATGCTGACCGAAGACGAACTCAGCATCTTGTTCGGCTTTGCGCGCTCGTACTTTCACGTCGACCTGGAGCGCGTCGCCGATACGGTGTCGTTCCTGAAGGAGCTGCTGCCGAAGAAGCCGGCCGGCGAACTGTTCACGGTATTGGGCCGGGCAAAGCAAGGCAAGACGGAACGCTACCGCAGTCTGTTCCGGCACCTGTCGACCAGCGATGATCAGTTCGTGCCGGCGCCCGGCCAGCGCGGGCTGGTGATGGTGTGCTTTACGCTGCCGTCATTCGACGTCGTCTTCAAGGTGATCCGCGACCGCATCGCGGAGGTGAAAAGTGTTTCCAAAAAAGACGTCATGGCCAAGTACAGTTTCGTCTTCCGGCATGATCGTGCCGGCCGGCTTATCGATGCGCAGGAGTTTCGCCGCCTGCGCTTCCCGGTGGCTAGATTCTCCGCACCGCTGCTGGACGAACTACGCGCCGAGGCCGGCGACAGCGTACATCTGGCGGACGGCGATCTCATCTTTGATCACCTCTATATCGAACGGCGCGTGACGCCGCTGGATGTGTTTCTGCGTGACGCGCCGGAGGCGGAGGCGCGGCGCGCGGCGCTCGACTATGGCCGCGCGATACGCGATCTGGCCTATACCGATGTGTTTCCGGGCGATCTGCTGCTGAAGAATTTCGGAGTGACGCGCCATGGGCGCGTGGTGTTCTACGACTACGACGAGCTATGCCGGGTGTGTGAGTGCAACTTTCGCGAGCTGCCGCAGGCGCAGTTTGAGGAAGATGAGATGCGCGCCGAGCCGTGGTTCTATGTCGGCGAGCACGACATTTTCCCGGAAACGCTGTTGAGTTTCCTCGGCATGTCGGGGCCGCTGCGCGACGAGTACCTGCGGGCGCACGCCGATTTGTATCAGCCGTTGTTCTGGCGGCGCACGCAGCAGCGTATTGCGGCCGGGGAAGTGCTGGAAGTATTGCCTTATGTTCCGCCGCAGGACGGCGACGAATCCTTCAGCGCAGCGCCAGCCGCCGCGCCTGCCGCGGTGCCGAGCTAGCTTCGCGGATTGAAGCCGCCCTCGCGCGGCGGCACGCGATCGGGTTCGCTCGAGGCTTTGGCGGCGAATGCGCGCAGGCACTCCGGCGAGCAGACGCAGGCCACGGGATTACGATCGTCGATGGCGCCCAGATTCGGCAGGCGCGCAATCTCGTAGTGCGCCCGGGGCCGCCTTTCATCCTCATAGCCGATATCGCGCTCGCAGACGTCGCAGGTCATGACCAGGATTTCCTGAGGCGCGTGGAAGGTCGCGGTCTTGCGCCAGCCCATGATTTCCAGCCTGCGCCGCGAGACGCCGGGCTCTACGCTTGCTGCGCAGTCTGGGCGGGCACCTGGCGCCGGGCCAGGGTCTGCAGGCTGATGGTGGATTGATGACGGCGGCAAAGCACGATCAATTCGGTATTGCGGCCCAGGCGTGCCCGCAGCGTGGTCGGCTCACCGCACATGGCGCAGGCGCGCTCACCGCGACGGGCAAGCCACAAGTCGACTTCCCGATCGAGCTGGTACTGCAGGAAGTGTTCGCTGGCTTCCGCTTCCGTGCTGTGGCCGCTGCAGCTTCCTGCACAGTAACCGGTGCGGCGCGGGGGCGTCTTGCCCTCCACGACCATCATGTACCACTTACCCTCGTCGAGGGCGTCTGTACTCATTTTCGGGATAAACATGGCTGTACCTCACGAGCCAGTCGTACCGTACAGCAAGCCGGGCGGCGCTGCTTGGCTTTCGGGCCCTGCGTGTGATAGCGCACAGACAAAGTGCTTTGCAGCGGGTTCAATCACCTGGTGTGGTCATGGTGCGATACCGCACTGACCGAATGGAAAACAGGCTCATGAGACACCCCCCCTCGTCCAGACTCTCCTACCGCAATGTGCTGATTGCTGCCGCGCTGGCCGCCGGCCTTGAAGTGGGCACGGTGTACGTCGGCTCCGGTCAAGCCAGTGCTGCGCAGCCGCATCGCGGCGATGCAAGCCGCGATGAAGCCGGCGAAGCGCCGGCCTGCAGCCACCCGCGGCCGGACCATAGCCACGCTCGCTGACGCCAGCGGCGTGAATCGCGGGTGCGCAGCTACGCGGAAGTCTGAGTGTTCGAGGCGTTTTCGACCGCCTGCACGAGTTGGCTGATGGATGCCTGCAAGCGCTGCCGAATCTGCAATTCCGAGCTCCCGTCAATCGAAGGATGGCGTTCGAGCAGATCGTGACTGAGACGCTCAACTTCCCCTGCGCACGCGCTGACTGCCGGGAAATCGAACATCGCGCCGCTGCCGTGAATCCGGTGCGCGATCTCGTGCACTGAGGCGATTCCGGTGAGGTCGCCGGGCTGCAGATGTGCGGCCAGCTCTGTCAGGGTCAGCGCCTGAACTCCGGTTCGCTCGAGAAATTTTCCGGCCAGTCCCGTCACCTGTTGCCGCAACCGGATCTGCCCGGCGCCAGCGCCCGCACGCTCGGGGGTCGCCCCCATCGCCTGCCACAGAGCCAGTAGCTGCCCGGAGAGTCGCATCGGATCGAACGGCTTGGCGATCACGGCGAACGCCCCCAACGCGCGTAATCGCACCACCTCGTCCGGCGTCGCCCTGGCGGTAAGGAATATGGCGGGGATATGGCTGAGTGCCGCATCGGCGCGCAGCAGCTTCAATGTGCCCGGTCCGTCCAGTTGCGGCATCATCACGTCGAGCAACACCAGATCCGGCTGCAGTTCGTGCGCGAGCTCGAGGGCCTGGCCGGATTCCGCGGTATACGCGGTGAGACCTTCCGTCAGGCCGAGCGCCGCCTGCACGATCAGGCGAAGGTCGGGCTCATCGTCGATGTAGAGAATCGTACGCAGCGGCCGTGCATCGGAGGGCCGGTCGCGCTCGGGGACCTGGCGCCGGGCGTCCGCCGGTTCAATCGGCGGTGCCGGCAGGGTGACTCGATTGCGCCCCTCCTGCTTGCTGCGATACATATTCGCATCCAGCTGCGCCAGCAGCGACTCCACCGACACGGGTTCGCGGTTCGACGCCGGTTGGAAGCAGGCGACGCCGATGCTGGCTGTGAAGCTGATCGCACGTGCCGAGGTCGCCACCGGGACGCCGGCAATCGCCTGGCGTATCCGCTCCGCCACGCGGGCGGCACCGGATAACGGCGTATCGCCGAGCACGATGATAAATTCCTCCCCGCCGACCCGCGCACACCAGTCGGTCTCGCGGGGCAGGCACTGGTCAATGCGCCGCACCAGTTCTTGCAGCACGGCATCGCCGGCTGCGTGCCCGAACTGATCGTTGATGCGCTTGAAATGATCGATGTCGAGCATCAGCAGTGACAATGGACTGCCGCCGCGCTGCGTGCGCTTGAAGTCGCGTTGCAGCTGGCGCTCGAAGTAGCGGCGGTTCTTCGCCCCGGTCAGCGGGTCGGTCAAAGACTGGCGCCGCTTTTCCTCCAGTTCCACCTTCAACGCCTGTTCGAGGCCGAGGATGCGCTCGGCGGCATGCAGTCGGGCCACGAGCTGAGCCGACGACGTCCGCTTGCTCAGATAGTCGTCCGCACCCGCGTCGAGGCCCGCCAGAATGTCAGTTTCGCCGTCGTGAACCGTCAGCACCAGGATATAGACGTAGCCGGGCCATTTCTGCTGCCGGATGGCGCGGCACAGCGCCAGGCCGTCCATGCCCGGCATGTCCAGATCCGTGATGACGATGGGGGTAAATTGCCGCCCGATGAACTCCAGTGCCGCAGCCCCGTCGCTCGCGGTATGCACCTCAAAGCCGGCTGCGCGCACCAGTTCGGACAGATGCGCGAGCACCAGTTCGTCGTCATCCACCAGTAGCACAGCGCGCGCTAATACAACCTCCGGGCGGGCGATCAGCGTGGTGGCTTCGAGCTCCTGATCCATTCAGTGACTGCGGTGTCGCTAGCGCGGCAGTGGTTCATGCTCCGATCATTGCCCGGCGCTTCAATGGCCCGTGGCATCGCCGCGGCGCGAGGCTTCGAACAGAAACCAGGTGCGGCGCTCGGTCTCATCGATCCACACTTCGATCAGGCTGGCGCTGGCGATGTCCTTGTGCTCATCGCACAGGTCATGAGTTTCACGCAGGGCCGCGACCAGGGTCTTATTGTCCTCGCGCAGTTCGGCCAGCATGTCCAGCGGCTCGACATACTCGGCATCGTTGTCCAGCAGCCGTTGAGTGCGGGCGATGTGGCCGATGGAACGCAGCGTGGAGCCGCCCAGCTTGCGCACTCTCTCGGCGATCGGATCGCTCATCGCGTAGATCTGATCGGCCTGCTCATCCAGCAGCAGGTGATAGTCGCGAAAATGCGGACCGCTCATGTGCCAGTGGAAATTCTTGGTTTTCAGATACAGCGCGAATACGTCCGCCAGGATGGCATTCATCGCGCCGGTGATGTCCCGGGTGGCAGCCGCCGACAGATCGGTCGGAGTCTCGAGTGGGGCGTTGCGGCGCCGCATGAGCTCTTGTTTGCTCGCGGTGGGGGTTTTTTTCATGACTTGCATCCTTGTTGTGACACGTATGCTTCCCAGAGCAGCGTGGCCAGCGCCTAATCGCCAGCTCGCACTTTACCGCCGCCTTGAGTGCAGTGGTACGTCGGGCGCATTGTAAAAACTTCCTATTTTGATTGTAGATGTCCCGGCACGCAAGAGCTCGCGTGCGAATCATACTCATGATAAAGAACATTTCGGCATTATTGGCAATTCGGCGCGTGCAGTGCGAAGCGCGACTATGTACGCTATCGCACCTGGCGCGGCCGCACCGGAGACGCCTATGATCGGCGAAGCGACGGTGATGCAGCCCGAGCCGAGCGGGAGATTACGCATGCCTGTAGAAGCTGCCGAAGCCAGGATGAACCTGCTGCTGTCGGCGCTGCCCGACGCCGAACACGGCCGCTGGCTGCCGTACCTCGAACCGATCGACATGCCCCTCGGCCAGGTGCTTTACGAGTCGGGTAGCCGCCTGTCGCACGTGTACTTTCCCACCACGTCGATTGTGTCGCTTCTATACGTGATGGAAAACGGCGCTTCGGCCGAAATCGCGGTGGTCGGACAGGAAGGCATCGTCGGGATCTCGCTGTTCATGGGGGGGGATTCGACTCCGAGCCGCGCAGTGGTGCAAAGCGCCGGTCAGGGTCTGCGGCTCAGGGCGAACCTGATGATGCAGGAATTCGACCGGGCCGGCCCGGTGCTGCACCTGCTGCTTCGCTATACCCAGGCGTTGATCACCCAGATGGCGCAGACCGCGGTCTGCAATCGACATCATTCGCTCGACCAGCAGCTGTGCCGCTGGCTGCTGCTGAGCCTGGACCGTCTGCCTTCCAATCAGCTGATCATGACCCAGGAGCTGATTGCCAACATGCTGGGTGTGCGGCGGGAAGGTGTCACCGAGGCCGCAGGGCAGTTGCACAAGGCCGGCCTGATCAAATACCAGCGCGGCCACATCACCATCCTGGACCGCACCGGGCTCGAACAGCGCACCTGCGAGTGCTACGCCGTGGTCAAGCGGGAGTACGATCGGCTGCTGCCGGATATCCTCGCGACCTGAAGGGCCTTGGCGGGCGGCGGGTTGATGCCGCCGATTTGTTGTAATGAATTCACGCTAGACTAGGCGCTGTAAGCCGCATGAGTTCACCTGCCAGCTACGTGGTCCTGTTCGATGTCGACAACACCCTGCTCGACAACGACGCCGTACAGCAGGACTTTGGCGGGCATTTGGAGCGTGAATTCGGTGCCGCGAACCGCGACCGCTACTGGTCGATATTCGAGGCGCTGCGCGACGAGTTGGGCTATGCGGATTATCTCGGCGCATTGCAGCGCTATCGACTCCAGGCCGCGGATGATCCACGGCTGCTGCTGGTGGCCTCGTTTCTGCTGGACTACCCATTCGCCAGCCGCCTGTACCCCGGTGCACTCCAGGCCATTGCGCATATGTGCACCCTCGGACCGACGGTGATCCTGTCCGATGGTGATGTGGTGCTTCAGCCGCGCAAAATCCAGCGCTCCGGGCTGTGGGATGCGGTGCAGGGGCGGGTGCTCATCTATGTTCACAAGGAACAGATGCTCGACACGGTCGCGCGGCTCTATCCGGCGCGTCACTACCTGATGGTGGATGATAAATTGCGGGTGCTGGCGGCGGTGAAACAACACTGGGGAGATCGTGTCACCTGCATCTTCCCGCGCCAGGGACACTACGCACTCGACGAGCGCGCGCGCGCCGACTATCCGCCCGCCG
>Ga0209006_10001613_pt1 | contig 20511 bp, 19 predicted proteins | sample JacPin_JW_Ref_O2_FD_188567 | JGI IMG/M metagenome (GOLD analysis project Ga0209006, IMG submission 188567) | Forest soil microbial communities from Algoma, Ontario, Canada - Jack Pine, Ontario site 1_JW_Ref_O2 (SPAdes) (version 2) | ecosystem: Environmental > Terrestrial > Soil > Boreal...
GGTCAGCGCCGATTCGTCGATCATGGCCCTGCCATCGATGACGACGCCGTCGACCGGAATGACCTCGCCGGCGCGCACCAGCACGGTGTCGCCGATCGCAACCTGGTCGATCGCGACGTCTTCGATCGCCGAGTCGACCCGGCGATGGGCGACCCGGGGTGCGCGGTCGACCAGGGACCTGAGATCGCGCTCCGCGTGCGCGACCGCGACGTCCTCGAGCACGTTGCCGCCCGCGTACATGATCGCGACCACGACACCGGCCAGCGCCTCGCCGAGCGCCAAGGCGCCCGACATCGAGACGAAAGCGACCGCATCGACGCCCAGGCGTCCCGCCAGGAGATCCCGCGTCATCGACACGAGCAGCGCCAGCACCACCGGAACGGTGCCGGCGGCCCAGGCCCATTGGGCGAGATCGCCGCAACCGCGGCTCCAGGCAACGAGGCCGAGCACAAGCCCCCCGAGCGCAATCGCGATCAGTGCTCGCTGAAACAGCCGCCTGGTGAGAAACGCCGGCATGCATTGCGCTCCGCAAGCCGCATGCCTAATGCCGGGTCGGGGTCGCAGCCGTGACCTAGATCAAATGATCAGCCAACACCAGGCCAGCCGTTGAGATGGATGATCACCCGCGCTCTCAACCCGCCTTCGGCCGCGCCACGGCGGCGCTGATCGGCACCAGGAGGAAGCCGTGCGACTCGGCGCTCTTCGCCCATTTGGCGATGTGCGCGAGCGACACCGGCAACGCGCTGGCGACACCGACCGCAATCCCGCCGTCGCGCGCGATGGTCTCGAGCCGCGCCAGCGCGCGGTCGATCTCGTTCGGGGTCGGAACGGCGTCGATGACGATGCTCGCCTTGGCGAAGGGCAGATTGTTGGCGCCGGCGATCTGGCCCGCGAGGCTGCGCGGCGAGGCGCCGTCGTCGAGATACATGAGCCCGCGCTTCGACACCTCGCGCAGCACCGGCGCAAAGGCGGCGTCGCTCGCCGTGAAGCGCGAGCCCATGTAGTTGGCGACCCCGACATAGCCCTGGAACCGGCTCATCAGCCAGTGCATGCGGTCGATGTTCTGCTCCGGCGCAAGCGAGGTCAGCAGCGTCTGCGGCCCGGGATCGTTGTCCGGATAGTCGAACGGCTCCATCGGCAATTGCAGCAGCAACTCGTGCCCTTCGGCGCGGGCGTGCGCGGCCGCATGATCGAGGTCGCTGCCATAGGGCGCGAATGCGAGGGTCACCGGACCCGGAAGGGCGAGCGCATCTTCGGTCGTTTTCGTGCCGATGCCGAGGCCGCTGATGACGATGGCGATGCGCGGCATGTTGGCGTTGGCGGCCGTCGCGACGACGGGGCGCGCATAGGCGATCAGCGGCCGGCCGCCATCGAGGGAAACGCGCGGGACCGCGCCGTGCCGGGTCGTCTCCAGGAGCTTCGGGTCGGCGAGCGCAAGGCGCTCACCGACCGGCGAGGGAACCAGAACTTCCTGCCGGTCGCCGCTCGACCCGTTGATGATGGTGACGCTCTGCATGCCGGCGGGCGGGCCCTTGGGCGCCTCGGCGGGAGCCCGCTGGGCTTCGGCGACCGCCGGACCGGACTTTGCGTCGGCCTTGGCTTCGGTCCTCGGCTCGGTCTTCGCCGCGTCGCTCTTGGCGTCGTCGGGCTTTTTCGCCGCAGCCGTCGGGCGCGCGCCGGTCGACACCACCGCCATGGGCTCACCGCCATTGGGGTCGTCGACCACCGCGGCCCAGACGACGAAGGCCGCAAGACACAAGCCGAGAAATCCCGCGATCCCCACCGGCAGGAGGGACGGCAGCCTCGAGGTTTTGCGCTTCTTGTGTTGGCCGAGCGGAGTGCTCAGGTCATCTGCCACGGCCCGAAGCCTCGCGAATCATTCAACGAGTCTAGCATAGCGTCCGAGGCTGCCTTGCGGCGGCCTCTATTCAGCTCGGCGACCCGGAAAGCCTCGCCGGTAGTGGCGCTTCAATCGTTAACGATCCGTAAATGCAAGCGGGGCGGCACAAGGCCGCCCCGCAATGATCCAACACCGAAAATCCAGCGTCAGTTCGGCACGGGGCCGTTCGGATTCGCCGGGAACGCCGCGTTGCTCTTGATGCCGCGCAGGAGCTGGAGCGCCATCTGCAGCGCCTTGTCGTCCTTCGCATTGGCCGGCACGTAGGACTGCGAGCCGGATTTCTCTTCGCCCTCGCCCTTGAGATGACCGGGCAGCGAAGACTCGCCCTTGATCTCGGTCGATGCGGCGGTCTTCTTCACGTCGTCGGGCACGTCCTGCAGGACCTCGATATCCGGCGTGATGCCGAGCGCCTGGATCGAGCGGCCGGACGGCGTGTAGTAGCGCGCGGTGGTCAGGCGCAACGCACCATTGCCCGACCCGAGCGGGATGATGGTCTGCACCGAGCCTTTGCCGAACGAGCGGGTCCCCAGGATGGTAGCGCGCTTCTGGTCCTGCAGGGCGCCGGCGACGATCTCGGAGGCCGAGGCCGATCCGCCGTTGATCAGGACGACGAGCGGCTTGCCGTTGACGAGGTCGCCGGCGTGGGCATCGAAGCGCTGCGTCTCCTCGTCGTCGCGGCCGCGCGTCGAGACGATTTCGCCGTGCTCGAGGAACGTGTCGCAGACCGAGATCGCCTGGTCGAGCAGCCCGCCCGGATTGTTGCGCAGATCGATAATGTAGCCCTTGAGCTTGTCGGGCGGGATCTGCGCCGTGATGTCGGCGATCGCCTTTTTCAGGCCATCGGTCGTCTGCTCGTTGAATGAGGAAATGCGGATATAGCCGACATCGCCGCCCTGGACCTCGGAGCGCACCGAGCGCACCCGGATCACGTCGCGCACGAGCGTCACGTCGATCGGCTTGTCGACGTCCTTGCGGGTGATGCGCAGCTTGATCTTGGTGTTGACGGCCCCGCGCATCTTGTCCACGGCCTGGTTGAGGGTGAGCCCCTGGATCGGCTGGTCGTCGAGGTGGGTGATGATGTCGCCGGCGCGAATGCCGGCCTTGGCGGCGGGCGTGTCGTCGATCGGGGCAACGACCTTGATGGCGCCATCCTCCTGCGTGACCTCGATGCCGAGGCCGCCGAACTCGCCGCGCGTCTGCACCTGCATGTCGCCGTAGCTCTTGGCGTCCATGTAGCTCGAATGCGGATCGAGCCCGGTCAACATGCCGTTGATCGCCGATTCGATCAGCTTGGCGTCGTCGGGCTTGTCGACATAGTGCGCGCGCACGCGCTCGAAGATGTCGCCGAGCAGATTGATCTCGCGGTAGGTATCGGCCGACGCGGCGTGCGCGCTCGCCCCGAGTGCCGTCAACGGGGTCTGCATCACCAGCAGGGTCAGCGCGGCGCCCGCCGCGCCGCCAAGGAGAATCAGAAAGGCCTTCCGCATCATCCGCGAACCTTTGCGCTGTCCGGTGCCGCCCACCACGGGTTTGGATCGACGGGGGTCCCGTCCTTACGGAACTCGATATAGAGCACCGGCTGGCTCACCCCTGTCCCGCCGGTCAGCATCGAGGAAGCAACTTCCGGGCCGCTTCCCATCGCCGCGACAGGCTCCCCGGTCAATACGAACTGGCCGATATCGACCGAGATTCGCTCCATGCCTGCCAGCACGACATGATATCCGCCGCCGGCGTTGAGGATCAAGAGCTTGCCGTACGACCGGTAAGGCGCGGCGTAAACGACCCACCCGTCGCATGGCGCGGTGACCTGGGCGCCCGGCCGGGTGACGATGGAAACCCCCTTCTCGATACCGCCATTGCCGTCCGAGCTGCCGAAATCGCGCGATTTGACCCCGTTGACCGGGATCGGCAGCATCCCCTTGGCGCCGGCAAAGGCGATTGCGGGTTCGAGACGCCCCGGGTCCTTGAGCGCGGTGAGGTCTGCCCGCGTGTCGCCGAGCGTATGGCCCTCCTGGGTGGTGCGCGCGGCGCGGTCGGCGTCAGGCAGGCCGCGTTCGAGCTTGGCGATCAGATCCTTGAGATTGTCGGCCTGGTGCGCGAGGTCGGTCGCGTGCGCACGCTCGGTGTCGAGCTGCTTTTCCGCCTCGGCCTGCCGTTTTTGCCGCTCCTCGATCAGCAGGGTCATGCGGTTCTTCTCGTCCGACAGCGACGCGAGGTTGTGCGCGCGCATGTCGCGTTCGGTGGCGGCCTCCGCGCGCACGTGGACGAGGTCGGTCAGTTGCGCGGCGAGCGATTCGGCCTCGCTGCGCATCTCCGGCACCACGGCGCCGAGCAGCATGGCGGCGCGCAGCGATTCGAGCGCATCCTCGGGCTTCACCAGCATGGCGGGGGGCGGCCGGCGGCCCATGCGCTGGAGCGCCGCGAGCACCTCGACGATCACGGCGCGCCGGCTGTCGAGCGACTTGCGGATGGCAGCTTCATCGCCGACGAGCTGCCGCAGGCGGACTTCGGCGGCCGAGATCTTGTTTTCGTCCGCACGGATGCCGGCCGCCGTATCGATCAGCGCCTGGTTGAGCTTGGCCCGATCCGCGCTGATGGCGTCGATCTCGTCGCGCAGCTTTTTCTGGCTTTCGAGCGCCTTCTTCTGCTCGGCGCGGATGGCGTCGAGCTCCTGGTCGTGCTGGCGCACGTCATCGAGGGACGGTTTCGGCGCCTGCGCGGTCGCGACGCCGACCACGCATCCCACGACGCAGACCGCCACGCGCAGAATGCGCGCGCGGACGGGCTGGCGGCTTTCGGCGATCATCGGGCGCAATCGCAATTTTGGGTTCTGGCGCGGCAATTTTGCGTCCGCACTCAAGGCGCCGATTAGGGCGGATTCGCGTCTCCGCATCGTCACATCCTGAAACCAGCGGCTAAAGCGTGATGACCCATCAGGTACGGGGCAGGCCTTTTCGGGATCGTGCTCTGGTCCGGGCGCATACGGCTCATTCCCGGTGGTAGGGATGCCCGGCGAGGATCGTCACGGCGCGGTAAAGCTGCTCGAGCAGCATGATCCGCACGAGCTGGTGCGGCCAGGTTGCGGTTCCGAACGCGAGCGCGAGATCGGCGCGCCGCTTGACCTCGGCGCCCAGTCCGTCGGCGCCGCCGATGCAGAAGATCGCAGCGGGACGACTGGCATCGCGCCAGCCGCGCAACGCAACCGTGAACGAGCCGCTATCGAGATTCTCCCCCTTCGCGTCGAGCGCCACCACGACGGCACGCTCGGGAACGAGATTCGCGAGCGCGATCGATTCTTCCAGCACGCGCTTGGCGGCTTCCTGGGCACGGCTTTCGCGGATTTCGATGATCTCGATGTCGCGCAATCCGACCGCGCGCCCGGCCTTCGCGATCCGGTCGCGATAACGTTCGGCAAGCTCGCGCTCCGGCCCGGCCTTGAGCCGGCCGATGGCGGCCACGATCAGCCGCATGGTGCTCTCACGCGCAGCATTTTCCGGCGACCCGACAGCGGTGCGCCACGGAAACCAACCGGCGTCAGCTTGCGCGCCTGACCCCGGCGCTGCCGCCCGCCCACATCTTCTCGAGACTATAGAAGGCGCGGGCCTCGGGACGAAAGACGTGGACGATGACGTCGCCCGCGTCGATCAGCACCCAGTCGCACAGCGGCATGCCTTCGACCCGGACCTGGCGGTTGCCCGCCCTGTGCAGGTCTTCGAGCACGCGATCCGCGACCGAGCCGACATGGCGGTTGGACCTGCCTGAGGTCACGACCATGAAGTCAGCGATTGCGGATTTGCCACGCAGGTCGATGGTGATGGTGTCCTCGGCCTTCATATCGTCGAGGCGCGCGAGGACGAGGCGAAGCGTCTCCTCGGTATCGAGTTGCACCTGGGAGACGGGTGTGGGCCTACGACGAACGCCGGCCCGGGAGATGGCAGGTGTGGACAGGGGTCCTTCCTTTCGGTTTGCCGAGACCCCGAGCGCCCTGCCCGGGGCCGACTCTCAAGATATGTGCGAGCGGTTAACAGAATCAACCATTTTCAGTTCCGGGCCAAGCTCCGGATCAGGCATCCGGATCAAGCTTCGGATGATGTCGGCACGGCCTGCAGCAGCTCGCCGGCCTCGCGTGGCGCGGCCGGCGGCGCCGCCACATCGAGAGTTTCGTCGGATTCGACGGCACTTTTGTGACTGTTGCCGCGCACCGCGCGCAACGCGGTCGATGACAGCGGCGACTTGAGCCCATGCAGGAAGACCCAGGCGGGCGGGCGCCGGTCGGCGATTGTGCCCGCGCCCGATTCACGAACGCGCGCGTTCGCCAGTGCCTGCCCGGCAACGCCGGCGGCCGAATAGAGACTCGGTCCGAGCCGATCGATCACCGCCATGGGCACGAGCTTGGCAATCTCGCGCCACTTCTGCCAGCGGTGAAAGCTGCGCAGGTTGTCGGCGCCCATGATCCAGACGAAGCGCACGCCGGGACAATGGGTCACCAGATAGGCGATCGTCTGGTAGCTGTAGCGCACGCCGAGCGCCGCCTCGAAGCCCGTGATGTCGATGCGCGGGTGCCGGCTGAGCGCCGCCGCGGCGGCCATGCGTTCGGCGAGCGGCGCCAGCCCGCGCGTGTCCTTGAGCGGATTGCCCGGCGTGACCAGCCACCAGATGCGATCGAGCTTGAGCCGCTTGAGCGCGAGCAGGCTCGCCGCGACATGAGCCTGGTGCGGCGGATCGAAGGTGCCGCCGAACAAGCCGATACGCATGCCGGGCGCGTGCGGGGGAAGCCGTATCACGGACGCGTCTGACCCGTGCCGAGGACACGATACTTGAAGGTGGTGAGCTGCTCGACGCCGACCGGCCCGCGTGCATGCAGGCGGCCGGTGGCGATGCCGATCTCGGAGCCGAAGCCGAACTCGCCGCCGTCGGCAAACTGGGTCGACGCGTTGTGCAGCACGATCGCCGAGTCGACCTCGCGCATGAACCTCGTCGCCGCCGCCGGGTCGGCCGTGATGATCGCATCGGTATGATGCGAGCCGTGCTCCTCGATATGGGCGATGGCGCCGTCGACGCCGTCGACCAGCTTCACGGCGATGATCGCGTCGAGGAACTCGGTCTTCCAATCCTCTTCGCTCGCCGCTTTTACCCGTTTGTCGACGCCTTGCGTGTCGCGGTCGCCGCGCACCTCGCAGCCCGCATCGAGCAGCATGGTGACGAGCGGCGCAAGATCGGCCTTGGCGGCGGCGCGGTCGACCAGCAGCGTCTCGGCCGCCCCGCACACGCCGGTGCGGCGCATCTTGGCGTTGAGCACGACGCGCTTGGCCATGTCGAGATCGGCCGCCTTGTCGACATAGACGTGACAATTGCCGTCGAGGTGGGCGAACACCGGCACACGCGCCTCCGCCTGCACGCGCGCCACCAGCCCCTTGCCGCCGCGCGGCACGATCACGTCGATCGTCCCGTCGAGGCCGGCCAGCATGAGCCCGACGGCAGCGCGGTCGCGCGTCGGGACCAATTGGATGGCATCCTCGGGCAGGCCGGCCGCACGCAGGCCGGCCGCAAGCGCCGCGTAAATGGCGCGCGAGGAGCGAAAGCTGTCCGAGCCGCCGCGCAGGATCACGGCATTGCCGGCCTTGAGGCAGAGGCTGCCCGCATCGGCCGTGACGTTCGGGCGGCTTTCGTAGATCACGCCGATCACGCCGAGCGGCACCCGCACGCGTTCGATCCGCATGCCGTTCGGGCGGGTCCACGAGTCCATCACGGTCCCGACCGGGTCGGCGAGCCGGGCGACGACCTCGATGCCCGCCGCGATGGCTTCGACGCGCTTCGCGTCGAGCATGAGCCGATCGACGAAGGCCACGGTCGCCCCGCCCGCCCGCGCCTCGGCAATATCCTCGGCATTGGCCGCGAGAATTGCGGCGCGGGCGCTACGGACGGCGTCCGCCATGGCGGCGAGCGCGCGGTCCTTGTCGGCCGCGGCGGCAAGCGCCAGACGGCGCGCGGCCGCCTTGGCGCGGCGGCCGATATCGCGCAGCACGGCCGCGATATCCCCGGGTTTTTCCACGGTCTTGAGCGACGCCGTCATCCCCGACATCCAACGTTCACACTGGATTCCTACCATGTCCCCGTACAGGCCGCGAGGCCGCCGCGGATCGATCCGCGATCAGGGCGAATATGGGCGCCAGCGGCGAGCGGCGCAGGCAAAACCGGGGCATTCCCGTCCAGGAGGCGCGCCATGACCGGTATCGGTCGTCTGCCCCGTCGATTTCCCGTCGGGACCCGCTATGTGCTCGAAGGCGTACCCACCGAGGCGGGCCAGTTGCGGGTGATCTCCCGCTTGCTCGTCCTGCCGAACGGGCAGCAGTTCGACCTCACCCAAGAAACGCGCGAGGCAGCGCCGCCGCGGCGCGCCCGCCGGTCCACCAGCCGGAGCCACGTGAAGCGGTAAGCCGCGCTCAGACCGCTGGTGCAGGCGCCGGTGGGGGCGGCGGTGGCGGTGGCGTAGACGGCGAGAAGACCGGCTTCCAGAAGCCGGCGGACCAGCCCGCCACAAGCCAATAGGCGATGCCGGACGCAAAGCCGGCCGCGATGATGATCTTCGGGTCGGCAAGGAAGCGATATTCTGGCGGCAGGTCCGCCATGAGCGACCAGCCGATCCAGGCCGAGAGGCCCCCGTTGAGAACGTGGAATATCCACGAGCGGATCGCGAAAGCCTCCGCGATCAGCACGCCCACCGTCGCGGGCAGCACTGTGAACGCCACGCCGAAGGCGAGCAGGATCGCGAGCGCGGGGCCGATGATCACGACGACCAGCACCCAGTAGCCCTCGACGTCCGGCCTCGCCTTCATGAGCTCGATGAAATCGCCCCAATGCGCGACCACGATCACCAGCGCGGCGACCGCAATCGCCAGCGACGCGCCGAGCGGCACCAGCAGCAGACGCATGATGAACCGGACGAGCGATCCCATCGGATTCCTCTATTGGCGCATATCCGTGTCGGCGAACCGGCATCCACTTCGGATCAAGTCCGGGGCAGGCTTTCGCCGGGAATATGCGCTAATCCGTCATCGCCATCGCCCGCAGCGCCATGCGCTCGCGCGCCGAGAGCTTCTCGGTCGCGCTCTTGAGCTGACCGCACGCCGCCAGGATGTCGCGTCCGCGCGGGGTGCGTACCGGCGACGAATAACCCGCATTGAAGACGTATTCGGAGAATTTCTCGATCTGCTCCCAATCAGCGCATTCGTAGCGGCTGCCCGGCCAGGGGTTGAACGGAATCAGGTTGATCTTCGCCGGAATTCCCTTGAGCAGCTTGACCAGCGCCTTGGCGTCGGCAAGCTGGTCGTTTACGCCCTTGAGCATCACGTATTCGAAGGTGATACGCCGCGCATTGCTCGAGCCCGGATAGCTGCGGCACGCCGCGAGCAGCTCGGCGATCGGGTATTTGCGGTTGAGCGGGACGAGCTCATTGCGCAGCTCGTCCGTGACTGCGTGCAGCGAGACTGCCAGCATCACGCCGATCTCGGCGCCGGCACGGACGATGTTGGGCACCACGCCCGAGGTCGACAGCGTGATCTTGCGCCTGGACATGGCGATGCCAGCGTCGTCGCCGACGATCGCAAGCGCATCGCGCACCGCCTCGAAATTGTAGAGCGGCTCGCCCATGCCCATCATCACGATGTTGGTGACGAGGCGCGAGCCTTCCTGCGTCCAGTCGCCGAGCCGGTCGCGCGCGACCATCACCTGGCCGACGATCTCGCCGGCCGTGAGGTTGCGCACCAGGCGCTGGGTGCCGGTGTGGCAGAACGAGCAGGTCAACGTGCAGCCGACCTGGCTCGACACGCACAGGGTGCCGCGATCGGCCTCGGGGATGTAGACGCATTCGACCTCGTGCGGTCGCTCGAGATTTTCGCCCGGCAGACGCAGCAGCCATTTGCGCGTGCCGTCGATCGAGATCTGCTCGGCAACGACCTCGGGACGCGCCAGCGTGAACTTCTCGGCGAGCGCAACGCGCAGGTCTTTCGACACGCTGGTCATCTGCGCGAAGTCCGATGCGCCGCGCAAATAGAGCCAGTTCCAGATCTGCTGTGCGCGCATGCGGCGCTGCGCGTCCGGCACGCCGGCGGCGCCGAGCGCCGCCGCCAGCTCGGCGCGCGAAAGCCCGATCAGCGAGGGCTGGGCAGGCGCGGCATATTGCTCGTCCGGCGTCTTCTCGACGAAGCCGGCGGGTTGCTCGCGCGTATGCAGATCGGTGGTCGGATCGGTGGTCATGGCGCTCAATATAGGAAGTCTTGTAGCCCGTATTGAGCGGTAGCGAAATGCAGGTCACCGATTCCGCAACGACCTCACCGGCATTCCTCGCCGACCTTGTCGAGCGCCTGGGCGAGCCCCTTGAGCGAATAGGCGTCGGTCGTCGCGGTGCCCCGCGCCGACTCGCCCTTGACGGTCATATCCGTGCCCTTGCGCATGGCATCGACCAGACGCGGCTCCTCGGCAGCGTTCTTGACCCAGGCGCCGTCACCCTGGGTGTACATGTCGTAGCTCGCGCCGCCGAGCTCGATGGTCGCGTCGGAATTCGGCTTGAACCCGTAGCCGATGATGATCGACACCTCGTCCTTCACCTTCTCGGCCGGCCGCGATGAGATGAAAAGATAGGACGGATCGCGCGGACGGTTCGCGGGCACCGTTTCCGACTTGCCCGGCTTGGCGAGCGCGAAGCAGAGTTTCTTGCCGCCCGGCGAGGCCGTATAGGCGCCCCAGTCCCCATAGGTCCCGAGCAAGGTCGGCTGCACGCCGCCGATCGCAGGCGCTGCCGGTGCGGCAGGGGCAGCAGTTGCGGCAGGGGCGGGCTTCGGCTTGGGCTTGGGTTTGGTCGGCTTCGGCTTGGGCGCAGCCTCCTGGTCGTTCGTCTGGGCACGTGACGATGATACCGGTGCGATTGCCGCAAGAAGAAGCAGCGATGTGCCGAAGATTGCGCGCAGCAGGTTAGCCATCTGGCCTCACATTCGGGTCGGTGGAATCGCCCCGAGATTCTGTCGAATTCTACTCAAACCCTAGCGAATAGGGAACAATTTCGGCAACGCAGGGGCGGTACAGATTACCGCAGCGGTAATTCAGGGGGGCATCACGGCCGCCCAAACCGCAGGCGATCGGCAAGAATCGCACAAAATATATCTCGTTTCACGCATGCAACGTTACGCGGGTGAGGTGGGATCACCCGGGTCGGGCCGGCTGGGGCACGATCGAAATTTTCCCAAAAAAGTTTTGAACCGACTCGCGCCCTCCCGACACCAATGAACGGAAGGTGGGAAATCGTCGTGTTGGCGACGAACTGCGGGCGGTAGGCCGATGGGAGTGGTTGCGGGGGTGGCTTCGCCGGACGATTTTGCCGATTTGGTCGCAGCAGTCGCGATCAAACGCGATCGCTATGCGTTCGCGCGCCTATTTGATTTTTTTGCACCCCGAATCTACGCCTACCTCCTGCGCCTGCGGCTCGATCCGGGCGTCGCCGACGAGCTCACCCAGGATGTGATGACCGTGCTCTGGCAGAAGGCCGAGCTGTTCGACCGCAGCAAATCCTCTGTCGGTACCTGGCTATTCCGCATCGCCCGTAATCGGCGCATCGACCTCCTGCGGCGCGACCGCGAGGACATGGTGCCGGACGCGCGCACGCACGACATGCCGGATCCCGGGCCGGCGCCTGACGTCTCGCTCGACATGAGCCAGCGCGAGGAGCGCATCCGCGCGGCGCTGCGCCTGTTGCCGCGCGAGCAACTCGACCTGGTGCGGCTCGCCTTCTTCGAAGGCCTCTCGCACGGCGAAATCGCGGCGCAGACCGGCTTGCCGCTCGGCACCGTCAAATCGCGCCTGCGGCTGGCGTTCACGCGGCTGCGCCGTGCGCTCGAGCAGGAAGGCGTGACGGATTCGCAGTAGCGTTGGCAATGCGTTGAGCAAAAGTAGCCCGGATGAGCCGAAGGCGATATCCGGGACTGGTGTCCCCGGATATCGGCGCTGCGCGCCTCATCCGGGCTACGCTAGTACTACGCCGCATGCGTGCTATGAGGGGTGATCTTCGCAAAAGCCCCCGCCCATGAAAGCCGTTCTCTGCACCCGCTATTGCGGCCCTGACGATCTTGAAATCCGCGATCTGCCCGAGCCGGTCGCCGCCCCGGGCGAAGCCGTGGTGCGCGTGCGCGCCGCGGCGCTCAATTTCTTCGATACGCTGATCATCGCCGGCAAGTATCAGACCAAGCCGACCTTCCCGTTCTCGCCCGCCGCCGAATTCGCCGGCGAGGTCGAGAGTGTCGGCGCCGGGGTCACCGCCGTGCGGCCGGGCGACCGGGTCGTTGCCAATATCGGCCATGGCGCCGCGCGCGAGAAAGTCGCGGTTGCGGCCGATCGGCTGGTGCGCCTGCCGGACGGACTCGACTTCGAGCGTGCCGCGGGCCTCATCGTCACCTACGGCACGACCCTCTACGCCTTGCGCGAGCGCGCGCGGCTCAACGCCGGCGAGACGCTCGCGGTGCTCGGCGCGGCCGGCGGCGTCGGCATTGCGGCGGTCGAGATCGGCAAGCTCCTGGGCGCGCGCGTGATCGCCTGCGCGTCATCGGCGGAAAAGCTCGCTTTCGCGCAACGTCACGGCGCCGACGCGGGCGTCAACTACGCCGACGAGGACCTCAAGGACGCGCTGCGCCGCGTCACCGGCGGGGACGGCCCGGACGTCATCTACGATCCGGTCGGCGGGCGCGCGACCGAGGCGGCGCTGCGCGCGATCGCGTGGGGCGGCCGTTTCCTGGTGGTCGGCTTTGCGGCCGGCGAAATCCCGAAGCTGCCGCTCAATCTGGTGCTGCTCAAGGGCTGCGACGTGCGCGGCGTGTTCTGGGGCGCATGGACCGAACGCGACCCGGCCGGCAACCGCGCCAATATCGAGCAGATCCTGCAGTGGTGCGCGCAAGGTAAATTGAGCGCGCATGTGCATCAGGTCTTTCCGCTCGAAGAGATCGCGCAGGCGCTGCACGCGCTCGCCGACCGCAAGGCGATGGGAAAAATCGTCCTCCGAATATGACGCCGTCATCGCCCGCGAAAAGCGGGCGATCCAGTACTACGCGACGGATCGAGCGACGGAAGCACCTGTCTGCCACCGGACCGTGGTTACTGGATTGCCCGCTTTCGCGGGCAATGACGCCGAGCCTGTTATTGCGTCACTCCCCGCGCGAGCGCGCGCTTCGCCGCCGCGCGGTGCTCCGGCCGGATATGCGATGCGGCGAGCTTGAGCGCGGTCGCCAGCACCGCGGCGTCGTCCGTGTAACCGAGCACCGGCAGCATGTCCGGAATGATGTCGAACGGCAGCACGAAATAGGCAAGCGCGCCGAGAAGCGCCGCCTGCACGTGGCGCGGCGTATCGCGATCGAACGCGCAGTAATAGGCGGTGAGCAGATCCTCGACGAACGGCAGCGCCGATGCGATGCGCCTGACCTTCGCCCAGAAGCCGCGCCGCACATAGGCCTCGTCGCGCGCGAGCTTGGCGACGTCCAACGATAGATCGGCTTCGAACGAAGTTTCGAACGACATGGCGGCTTCATGCTCGCGGGAAAATGGGGCGATGAAAGGGCAGGTTCAGCTGCCGGCGATCCGGTCCATCGCGTCGGCGAGCTTGACGTCGAGCTCGGTCACTCCGCCGGCGTCGTGGGTCGCGAGCGTCACCTCGACGGTCTTGTAGACATTGAACCATTCGGGGTGGTGATCGAGCCTCTCGGCGACCAGCGCGGCACGTGTCATGAAGCCGAACGCGGCATTGAAATCCGCGAACACGAATTTTTTCGTGATCGCGTCGCGCCCTTTCGCCTCGCTCCAGCCCGAGAGGCCGGCGAGCGCCGCCTTGCGCGCCTCGGCGCTGAGCTTGTGAGCCATGTCGGCACCTCGCGATTTCGCCCCGCCGCGCATTCTCGCCCCCGCATTACGTCACGCCGCTTCGCCGCCGGCAAGCCCGGCCGCGCGCCTCGCCGTGCTGGCGATTGCGGCGCCGACACCCTACAAGCAATGCCTCCACTATTTCCGGCTCGCCGACATGGAGGCCGCCGCATGTTCTGGTCCGTGAATATCGGCTCGATCGCCGGCACCTCGATCCGCATCCATTTCACCTTCCTGCTTTTCCTCGTCTGGATCTTCGTCGCCAGCTGGGCCGCGGGCGGCCCTGCGGCGGCGTGGGATGGCCTCGCCTTCATGGTTCTCTTGTTCACCTGCGTGCTGGCGCACGAGTTCGGCCACATCTTCACGGCACGCGCCTTCGGGGTGCCGACGCCGGACGTGACGCTGCTGCCGATCGGCGGCGTCGCGCGGCTCGCCCGCATTCCGGACAAGCCGAGCGAGGAATTCCTCGTCGCCATCGCGGGCCCGCTGGTCAACGTGGCGATTGCGGCCGCCCTGGTCGTCTTCGCCGGCGCACATCTCGATCCGGCGCAGCTCGTCGCCATGGAGAGCACGAAGGTCTCGCTCGTCGACCGGCTCGCCTCGGTGAACCTGTTTCTCGCCGTCTTCAACATGATCCCGGCGTTCCCGATGGACGGCGGCCGCGTCTTGCGCGCGCTGCTCGCGATCAAGCTCGGCCATGTGCGCGCGACCGAGATCGCGGCCGCGATCGGCCAATTGGTGGCGTTCGGACTGGGCTTCCTCGGCCTGTTCGGCAATCCGCTGCTGATCTTCATCGCCGTCTTCGTTTATCTCGCGGCGTCGTCGGAAGCGCACCTGGTCGCGGTGCGCGCCATGACGCGCGACGTGCCGGTCAGCGCCGCGATGATGACGGAATTCGCGACGCTCACGCCGGATGAGCACATCGACGCCGCGATCGAGACCTTGCTGCACACCAGCCAGAGCGAGTTTCCCGTCATCGATGACGCGCATCGCCTGGTCGGTCTGCTCGACCGCGACGGCATGATCCGCGCCTTGAAGACGCTCGGGCCCGACGCGCGCGTCGCGCAGGCCATGGCGACCGACGTACCGACGGTCGGCCATCGCACCTGCCTGGAGGATGCCTTCCGCATCCTGCAGGAGAAATCGGCCCCCGCGGTCGGCGTCGTCGACGCGGCCGGCAAGCTGGTCGGGCTCATCACCTCGGAGACGGTCGGCCAGATGCTGATGGTGCAGCACGCCATGCCGAAGGGCGCCCGCATCGGCCCGTGGAGCCGGCCGCCCGGGCCGCTGCCCGAGCGGCGTTGATGCGGCAAAGACGGCGCGTCGCAGTTCGGTCATCGCGCTGGAATACGTATGCCGTTTCGCTTCTCTGCACGAGGCTCGGCCATGCGGATCATTCGCACGTCGCGCCGGCTGACCCGCCGGCATGTCCTCAAGCTCACCGCCGCCTCGTCCGCGCTCACGGCGGTCGGCGGCATGGCGCGACCGTATCTCAGCCGCGCCGCCGACCGGCCGCAGGTCAGCCACGGCCTGCAATCGGGAGACGTGTCGGTCGATTCCGGCGTCGTCTGGGCGCGCGCCGACCGGCCCTCGCGCATGCTGGTCGAGGTCGCCACCACCGACGGCTTCAAGGACCCGCGCGGCGTCTTCGTCGATGCGCTGCCCGAACGCGATCTCACCGCCAAGGCGCTGATCGAGGACCTCCCCGCCGGGCAGGACATCTTCTATCGCATCCGCTTCCAGGACATTGCCGAGCCGACCATTCTGGGCGAGCCGATGGTCGGCCGCTTCCGCACCGCGCCGGGCGATCGGCGCTCGGTCGCGTTCGTGTGGTCGGGCGACACCGCCGGCCAGGGCTGGGGCATCGACGAGGCGCGCGGCGGCATGCGCACCTATGCGGCCATGGGCAACAACCAGCCCGATTTCTTCATCCATTCGGGCGACACGATCTACGCCGATATCCCGCTGCCGGCGGAAAAGAAGCTGCCGAACGGCGAGATCTGGAAGAATCTCGTCACCGCGGCGAAGTCGAAGCCGGCCGAGACGCTCGACGAGTTCCGCGGCAACTTCAAATACAACCTGCTCGACCGCAACTTGCGTGCCTTCAACGCCGAAGTCCCGATGTTCGCGCAATGGGACGATCACGAGGTGACCAACAACTGGTGGCCGGGCGAGCCGCTCACGCGCGCCGAGCATCTGCGCAAGCATTACGTCGAGAAGAACGCGCTGACGCTCGCGGTGCGCGCCTCGCGCGCCTTTCACGAATACATGCCGATGCGCATCAGCATCGCGGAGCCGGGCCGCGTCTACCGCAAGATCGGCTACGGGCCGCTGCTCGACGTGTTCATGCTCGATGAGCGCAGCTATCGCGGACCGAACGGCGCAAACGACCAGACCACATACGGCCCGGCCGCCTACTTTCTCGGGCCGACCCAGCTCGCCTGGCTCAAGCGCGAGCTCACGGCCTCGCGCGCCGCCTGGAAAGTCATCGCTGCCGACATGCCGCTGAGCCTGATCCGCATCTACGACCCCGACCGCAACTGGGGCAGCGAGGCGATCGCGCAGGGCGACGGCCCGCCGCGCGGGCGCGAGCTGGAGATCGCCGACCTGCTCGCGTTCATAAAGCGCGAGCGCATCCGCAACACGGTGTGGCTCACCGCCGACGTGCACTACAGCGCGGCGCATTACTACGATCCCGACAAGGCGCAGTTCCAGGACTTCGAGCCGTTCTGGGAATTCGTCTCCGGCCCGATCCATGCAGGTGCCGGCCAGGCGAATACGCTCGACGATACGTTCGGCCCGCAGCTCGTCTTTCAGAAGGCGGCACCGAAGAACCTCAGCGCCTCGCTCGGCGATGACCTGCAGTTCTTCGGCCATGTCGCGATCGACGGCGCGACGCAAGTGATGACCGTGACGCTCAAGGACTGGAACGACAAGGCCCTGTGGTCGAGGCACCTCGAGCCGAATCTCGGCTGAACGAGCTTCCGTCAGGCGCCCACAGGCGCGTTTTCCGAGGCCGGCCGGCACCCACCCCACCAGGCCACTCGGCCGCTTAATCGCTCATTTAGAATGCCGTTCTAGAGTCCCGGCAGCGCATCGCTCAGCCTGGACGCCATGACCACATTCGATGCGAGCGTTCGCGCTCAGCCCAGCATGCCCTCCGCCTTGTGGCTCGCCCCGAGCCTCTATGCGGCGACGCTGTTCGTCTCCGCGCTGTTGCTGTTCGCGCTGCAGCCGATGTTCGCCAAAATGGTGCTGCCACGCCTCGGCGGCTCGCCGTCGGTGTGGTCGGTCGCCATGGTCTTCTTCCAGGGCGCGCTCCTCCTCGGCTATGCCTATGCGCACCTCATCAGCCGCTTGCTGGCGCCCGGCCGCGCCGCGCTCGTGCATCTGGTCGTGCTGGCCGTCGCGGGCCTGACCCTGCCGATCGGCATCGCGGCCGGCTTCGACGTGCCGCCGCAATCCGGCATCGCGTTCTGGCTGATCGGCCTGTTCGCCGCCTCGATCGGGCTGCCGTTCGTCGCCCTGTCGGCGAGCGCGCCGCTGCTGCAGAGCTGGTTCGCGGCGAGCGGCCACCGCCAGGCCGGCAATCCGTATGTGCTCTATGCGGCATCCAACCTCGGCTCGTTCATCGCGCTGCTCGCCTATCCGTTCGTCATCGAGCCGCTGCTGCCGCTGCGCCAGCAGGGTTGGCTATGGTCGATCGGGTTCGCGGCGCTCGCGGTGCTGATCGCGCTCTCCGCCGTGCTGGTGGCGCGCTGCGCCGGCGGCGCAGCGCCTGCCACGGTCGCCGGCGCGGCGCGGCCCACCATGGCGGACCGGCTGCGCTGGATCGCGCTCGCCGCGATTCCCTCTGGCCTCGTGATCGCGGTCACCTCGTTCGTGAGCGCCGACATCGCGGCGGCGCCGTTCCTGTGGGTCATTCCGCTCGCGATCTATCTCGCGACCTTCGTGGCGGTCTTCCGCGACAAGCCGTGGTTCGACCACGGCAAGACGGTCGCACTGGCGCCGCTCGCGGTCGCGCCGCTCGCGGTCACGCTGCTCGGGATCATCAAGCCGCATTGGCTCGCCGCCATCGGCTTCAACCTGCTCGCCTTCGCGATCCTCGCGCTCGCCTGCCACGGGGAGCTCTATCGGCGGCGGCCGGCGGCGCGCGATCTCACCGAGTTCTATCTGTGCATCTCGCTCGGCGGCGCGATCGGGGGCGCCTGCGCGGGCCTCGCCGCCCCGTATGTGTTCAACGACATCTACGAGTATCCGATCCTGATCGCGGCCGCATTGCTGGCGCTGCCGGGGACGTTCGCCGGCGGCATACGGCCATTCCTGCGCCACGCCGGACCGATGCTGGCGGCAGCCGTGGCCGTCGTCGTTGCGCGCGCCGCGATCGTCAGCGAGCTGCCGCCGGTGGCGGACATCGCCTGCAAGATTTTCGCCGTGCTGCTGGTGGTGCTCATCTTCCTGCGGCGCAAGCAGCCGGCCGTCGTCTTTGCGCTGGTGGTGTTCGCCTTCGTGTTCACCGGCGCCTGGACGCCGGGCCTCGATCGCGTCGCGACCACGCGCAGCTTCTTCGGCGTGCATCACGTGATCGACACGTCCGACGGCCGCTTTCGCGTGCTGATGCACGGCACGACGATCCACGGCGCCGAGCGCCTGCGCGCCGACGACGGGGCCGCGTTGACGGGACGGCCGGAGCCGCTGACCTACTATTACGAAGGTGGGCCGATCTCCGAGACGATCGAGCGCACGCGCGCCGCCCGCGGCGGAACGCTCGACCATGTGGCGATCGTCGGCCTCGGCGCGGGAAGTCTCGCGTGCTATCGCCGCGATGCGGAGCATTGGACCTACTACGAGATCGATCCGAAGGTGGTAGAGATCGCCCGCGATCCCCGCATGTTCACCTTCCTGTCCGCCTGCGCGCCCACGATCCCGATCGTGCTGGGCGACGCGCGGCTCACGCTCGCAGCCTCGCCGACGCGCTACGACCTGATCATCCTCGACGCCTTCTCGTCCGACACGATCCCGGTGCATCTGCTCACCCGGGAGGCGTTCGCGATCTATCTGGCGCATCTCGCGCCGCACGGCGTGCTCGTGATCCACGGCTCGAACCGCCACCTCGATCTCATTCCGGTCGTCGCCGCGGCCGCCAAGGCGGCGAACCTCGTCGCGCTGCTCAAGGAGGTGGGCAGGGGCGAGCCGGTGAGCGACGGCTTGAAGGCGGGCTCGTCGGTGATGGCGATGGCGCGCGACACGGCTGACGTGAACGCGCTCATCGCACAGGACGGCTGGCAGCGGCTCGATCCGGTCGCCACAATCGGCGCCTGGACCGACGACTATTCCAACGTGCTCGGCGCATTGATTCGCCGCAAGCTCGGACGGTAAGTCGCGGGGCCGGATTCCCACCGGCGAATTGCTTGCGGTCCGCGCCCGCGCCGGATTACGCTGCGCCTACAGCATGATCCCGAAAAAGCATGCCCCCGTCGCGATCGGTGGTGGATACCGGTTTTCGGAAAATATCATGCTCGAACAATAAGCCGAAGCGTGATGGCGATCAGAAGATAAAGGCGTCACGCTTTAGCCGAGGCGAGGATGAGCGGCGTTCTGATCCACAGTGCGTTCGACGTTGTCGCCTGGCTCGCGGCCGGGCTCGCCGGGCTGTGGGTGACGCGGGTCGAGAAGATCGCGTTTCCAGCCGTCAGCACGGACCTGCCCTATGTCGCGGCCGTGCTGCTCGGCGCCGGGCTCGGCGCCTACGCGTTCGGCACCGCCAACATGTGGCTCTCGGGCGTGCCTGGTATCGGCCGCTCGATCGAAGGTGCGGTGGCGGGCGGCATCATCGCGGTCGAGCTCTACAAGCGAGCCGCGGGCATCAGCACCCGCACCGGCGCGCGCTTCGCGCTGCCGCTTGCGGTCGGCGTCGCGATCGGCCGCATCGGCTGCTATTTCGCGGGCATCGACGATTTCACCTACGGCACGCCGACCACGCTGCCGTGGGGGCACGATTTCGGTGACGGCATCGTGCGCCACCCGGTGCAGCTCTATGAAGGCGCAGCCATGGCGGCATTCGCGCTGTTCTACGTGACGGCGGTGCGGCTACGCGATCCGTTCGTGATCGAGAACGGCTTCTATCTCGCGGCCGGCTTCTATGCGCTGCAGCGCTTCGCCTGGGAGTTCATCAAGCCCTATGGCGCCGTCTTCGGGCCTTTCACCCTCTTTCATCTCCTGTCGATCGCGATCCTGGCCTATGCGTGGCTCATGATCATGTACGCTCCCCACGAGGACCCCTCGCATGACCGCGCCGTTGCGTAGATCGCGCCCTTATGTCTTCTGGGGCCAGACGACCTCGCTGTGCGAGACCTGCCTCGCGCTGGTGCCGGCCAAGATCGAGATCGTCGACAACGAGGTCTGGTACGAGAAGCGCTGCGACCGGCACGGCGTGCAGTCGACCCTGGTGTCGAGCGACGCCGCCTATTGGCGGCGCTGCAAGGACTACATCAAGCCCGGCGACAAGCCGCTCGCATTCCAGAACCGCACCGAATTCGGCTGCCCGTACGACTGCGGGCTGTGCCCCGACCATGAGCAGCACTCGTGCCTGGCGCTGATCGAGATCAACGAGCACTGCAACCTCACCTGCCCGGTGTGCTTCGCGGATTCCTCGCCGGCGCGCAGCAAGCAGCTGCCGCTCGCGACCGTCGAGCGCATGCTCGACGCGCTGGTCG
>Ga0209006_10001614_pt1 | contig 20506 bp, 18 predicted proteins | sample JacPin_JW_Ref_O2_FD_188567 | JGI IMG/M metagenome (GOLD analysis project Ga0209006, IMG submission 188567) | Forest soil microbial communities from Algoma, Ontario, Canada - Jack Pine, Ontario site 1_JW_Ref_O2 (SPAdes) (version 2) | ecosystem: Environmental > Terrestrial > Soil > Boreal...
GCCGCAATTCTGGCTCATCTGGCGAGTCCTGGGCCTCAACGTCACGGCCGGCATCGGTGTGATCTCGATGGCGAGCCCGATGTTTCAAGACATTTTCGGCGCCAAACTGCTGGGCGTGGATTCCGCGGCGGCGCTGACTGCCGCGCAGAAGGCGGCGGTGGTGGCGGCGGCCGCTGGCCTCGTCGGACTGATCAGTCTCTTCAACTCGCTCGGCCGCATCTTCTGGGCATCGCTGTCGGACAAGATCGGTCGCAAGACCATGTACTACACGATCTTCATTCTGGGCATCGTTCTGTATTGCCTGCTGCCCACGTGGGGACATCTGGGCATCGCAAGTTTATTTATAGCCACGATCTGCATCATCATGACCATGTATGGCGGCGGCTTCGCCACGGTTCCGGCCTATCTCGCCGATATTTTCGGTACGCAGATGGTCGGTGCCATACACGGTCGTCTGATCACATCCTGGTCGGTCGCCGGGGTTGTGGGCCCTGCCCTCATCGCCTCTCTGCGCCAGTTCCAGATTGACCATGGCGTCCCGCATGCACAGGTGTACGACATCACGCTGTACATCATGGCCTTTCTGCTGTTCGGTGGTCTCATATGCAACGCGTTCGTGAAGCCAGTGGATCCCAAGCACTGGATGACCGACGAGCAGCTGGCACGCGAGCGCTCACTGCAGCACGAAGACCGCATTGCAGCCAGCGCCGAGACGTCCGCGCGTGGCAACTTTGGTGCTGCGGGCGTGCTCGCGTGGCTGGCGGTAGGGATTCCGTTCTGTATAGGTCTCTATATCGCCCTTCAGAAGGCAGCGGCATTGTTCTAGCGCGTAAGCTCCCTGCACCGGCCCTTCGAGCAATCGAGCGGCTCGCGAGGCTTGCGATTTAGTAACGCGGTGTGCGGCTGCAAATGCTTCGGCAAATAAAGCCGGCTCCTCGGGTCCCCACCGCTTGGGCGCGCGGGCCACACTGCACAAGGCAGCGGCGCCCTTTCGCTAGCGGCCGCGCGCCTGCCACAGGCGCACGCCGCCGATGTAGGCATTGCTGTTGGTGACGCGCCGCGCTTTTTCCGGCAGTTGCGTCAGGCGACGTGCGTTGCCGCCGCCGATCACGACCTCGTCCACCTGCAGCGCCGCGCTCAATCTCGCGACGACATCGGCGACTGCCCTGCGCCACTTCTTTGGCCCCAGACGCTCGCGGCCGTGCTCACCGACGTACTCCTCGAAGCTGCGGCCGCGTTTATAGGGCAGATGTGCAAGCTCGGTGGGCTCGACGATGCCGTCAGTGACGAGCGCGGATCCAAGACCGGTGCCTAGACCTAAGAACAACATGCGGCCACTTCTATAGCAGCCGATGGCCTGGAGTGCGGCGTCGTTGATGACGCGCACGGGTTTGCCAAACGCCTTGGCGAATGCAAATCCCACCCAGCCGCGGCCTAAATTACGCGGTTCGATCGTAATCTTGCCGTGCCGCACCACTCCCGGATAGCCAATGGCGATGGCGTCATAGTGCCAATCGGCGGCGAGCGCGCGTGTCTCGCTCACCATCCTCTTCGGTGTGAGCCGCGGACCGGAGCTGAACTTGCGCATGGTGCGATGGCCAGTGACACGGAGTTTGACGTTGGTACCCCCCACATCGACCACCAGAATTTTCTTAGGCTTTCGCATCAAGGCATTCCCCGCAAAAAGCGATTCTCTCCCAACTCGACGCCGAGCTGGACGTGATCATAGAGAGGCTTCAGGCGGGATGATCTTAAGAAAGTCACAGAGGGTTGAAAATCCATCCACGAGGCCGCGGCCGCGCGGGTCGTCGCGGGCATTCGGATGACCGATTGGCGGCCGTGCGCCCATGGGCACAAGGGCGGGCGCCCTCCGAGGTGTCGCCCCGCCCTCGAAACTATGAGTTAGCGCCCGCATGTTCAGGCACAGCAGGCCTCGCCCTATGAGCAACAGGGCGCTTGCGGGCCTTTGTTCCAGATACCGCGTGCACCGGCAATTTCCGGGGTGAAAAACGTCCTGCGATCGACGTTATTCCTTGTAGTTCTTGCACAACAGAACGATCCGCGACCCCGGATATATGCCAGGCGATGGGCTTCGCGGGCTCGCACTGTATGAAAGTGGCGACACTTGCGGTCGGGATGGCCGGCGCTTTGCCACGTTGCAGCTGTGACGACATAGGTTTGAACTCGACCCAAGTCCCGGTATATATGTCGTCCCGCTTGCCGACGAAATGAGGAATGACCATGGCGCTGTGGAAAGAACCGAATGCGGCGGCACCGCCGCCCAAAGAACCCACTGGGAGGGCCCCGGAAATGTCGACCATCACACCCTTGAACCAAGACCTGCCGCGGCGCATGCCCGAGCGCGCGGACGCCAAGGAATCGTTAATCGCCTCGGATCTGACGATTGAAGGCAAGATCGAAGGCGCAGGCCACGTGCGCATCGCTGGCTCCTTCAAGGGCGACGTACATGTCCACGGTAATCTCACCATTGATCCCGGTGCGCGTCTGACCGGACAGGTCCGGGCCAATACCGTCGTCGTCGGCGGAGAATTGCACGGCAACATCGAAGCGGCCGCACGCGTGGAGCTCCTGGCCACCGGTGTCGTCTCCGGCGATGTCAAAGCAGGCTCCCTCATCGTCTCCGCCGGATCGCGAATGCGCGGTCAGGTTGAGTTCGGTTGGGAAGAGAAGGGCGCGAAGCCCATTTCGGGTGCGGTTACCGGGAAGGTCGACAGCGCCTTTTCATGAGTTCGGCGCGTCCCGCGACCCCAGGGAAAAGTCGCCTCTGCCCACACTGCAAGGCGACCATCCTCGATAGCGCAAGCGTCTGCCCCGGCTGCCGGCACCATCTGCGATTCGACTCCGTCGATGCCGCACGACGTGCCGTGCCGAGTAGTTCGCCTCTGCGCGTCGAGGGCGTCATCCGGCACCCGGACGATGGCCCGGCGTGGGAATACTCAGTGGTTCTGGTCATTCGCGACAACGCTGGCGTCGAGGTGACGCGCCAGGTTGTCGGGGTCGGGGCGCTGCAGCCCGCGGAGCAGCGCAGCTTCACGCTCTCCGTCGAAGTCTTCGGTCGCGCCGAAGTCGTTCCGACTTTGAAGGGCCTGAAGAAGCCCTGAAGCTAGCGCGCCGCAGCGCCGTAATAGTTCGGATAGTCGCTGCTCAAGCCTTTGAAGCGGCGGTGGATCCACCAGTACTGCTCGGGGATGCGGCGCACTTCAGCCTCGATGAAATGATTGAATCGCAGCGCATCCTCCTGCGCGCTCGCGCCGGGATAACCCTCAAGCGGCGCACTGATGGAGACTCGATAGCCCTTCGCATGCGGCAGGCGCTCGTGCGAATACAGGAGCACAGCCGCTCCGGTGAGCTCGGCCAAACGCGAAGTGGCCACATTGGTGGCCGCGGGGATGCCGAAGAACGGCACCATCTCCGCGCCCTTGTTACGAAAGGCCTGGTCGGGCGCGTACCACACCGATTCGTTGCGGCGCAGCGCGCGCACCATGCCGCGGATGTCGTCGCGCTCGATGGTGGCGTACTTCTCACCCCTCTTGTAGGACTCGCGATGCGAGTTGGCGATGTGGGCGAGGAGCGGGTTCTTCGGCGGCCGATACAGCACATTGATGGGAAAGGCCGAATTTAGAATGCGCGCGCCGATCTCAAGCGTCGTGAAGTGTGCCGTCAATATGATTGCGCCGCGGCCGCGCGCGAGCGCCTGCTCAAGATGCGTCACTCCTTCGACGCTCGAGAGCTTCACGATTCGCTCATCGCTGCTCCACCAGGTCATGGCCGACTCGCACAGCGACATGCCCAGCGCTTCGAAGTGCCGGTCGAGCAGGCGCTCGCGCTCGGCGTCGGACAGCTCCGGCAGACATAGGCGCATGTTGGCGCGCGCGACCGGGATGTAATGCACCGGCAGGCGCCGCCCGATTCGTCCCAGCGTACGCCCGGCCTGCAAAAGATGCGGATAGGAGAGCCGCTCGATCACCCGCAAGAGGCCAATCGCAAGCCAGGTGAGCCAGTAGCGCGGCGCAAGGAAGCGCCTTGGGGTCACAAGGCGTTCTCAGGATGCAAGCGCGCTGCGCCGCAGACCAAATAGCTCGGCAAGCTGCGCACGCACGCACCGCCCCGCCTCCAGATCCCAACAATTGACGACCGCGAGACGAAAGCCACCGGGCGGCATGGCATGGGAGGATGCAGCGCGGTGCGCGTGAAAGGTGATCTGAATGCTGGTGACGCCGGCCGTGCGCGCAAGCTCCGCCAGCTGCTCGGCGCGCGGATGGCGGTATTCCATGCCATGCGGCCCGAAGAGCACCACGCTGTAGCCGGTGCGCGCGGCCGCGGTGAACTGCCACTCACCGCGCGCGTACAAGGCGACGAGCGAGTTCAACCAGCCCCGGCCGTACAGATCCGGCCATTGATCGGCGAAGCGCAGGTGCGCTTCGATAATACGGCCGCCGATGCTCTCGAGGTTCACCATGCCGGTGTAGCCGGCAAGATTCCGGGCGAGCCAGGCGCCGCAATAGCCTTCAAGATCCGGATAAGCCTCGGCGTGAACGGTCCAATAGTCGAAGGTGCCCTCGCCCGTGGGGATGCCCTGCGCGTGCCTGAACCATACGGCCCTGCCCTTCTCAACGGCAATGTCGGAACTCACGTGCTCGCCGCGCAGCAGCGTCATCCAGAAATGGCCGCCGCTCTCATGGCGCCGGTATTCCTCAACGTTCTCCAGCACGCGACTGCCCGCGCCCATGCCACGCAGATTGATGATGGGCTTGCTGAACACCGGATAGCTGCGCGGGGTCACGCCATGCGGCGCACAGAGGATTCCCTGGGATTCGGCGACCAGGAGCTTGTTGTAGACCCAGTGATGCGCCGGATTCCATTCGTAGGCGTCGAAGTCCTCCGTCGGGATGCGCACATCCGGCGGACATACGACGTCCTGGAAGTACTGCATGCGCCACGGATCGGCTTCGCAAATCGGCATGTCATTCCTCTAGCAAGATTGGAGTACCCGACCCGACGCGCGGCCTGTACGCTAGCTCGCCATGCTCTGGCTCAAGGCATTCCACATTATCTTTGTCGTCACTTGGTTCGCGGGCCTTTTTTATCTGCCGCGGCTCTTCGTGTACCACGTGGCCGCCACGGACCCGCTCAGCATCGAGCGCTTTATGCTCATGGAGCGCCGCCTCTTCATCCTCATGAGCATCGGCGCACTCCTGTCTTTGGCCTTCGGCATGGTCATGATCGCAGCCGCACCGGAGTATCTACACGCGGCTTGGCTGCAGGCAAAGCTCATCCTGGTCGCGCTCCTCATCGCCTACCACCTGTGGTGCCGCCGGCTCATCACCGCTCTTGCGCTGCGCCGGCCGACGCATTCGGCGCGCTGGTTCCGCTGGTTCAATGAAGTGCCAAGCCTGCTGCTCATCGCCATCGTGATTCTCGCCGTCGTCAAGCCCGCGCTGCGCTAGAAAAGTCCCACGATCTTGCCGTTCGCATCCACGTCGATGGAGTTCGCGGACGGCACGCGCGGCAGACCCGGCATGGTCATGATATCCCCGCAGATCATGACGACAAACTGCGCGCCGGCCGCGAGCCGCACTTCGCGGACGTTGACGATGTGCCCGGAAGGCGCGCCGCGCAGGGTGGGGTCGGTGGAGAAGGAATACTGGGTCTTCGCCACACACACCGGATAATTCCCGTAGCCTGAGTCCTGCAGCAGCTTGATCTGCGCGCGCACGGCGCTCGTGGCGCTGATGTCGGCGGCGCCGTACACGCGTGTTGCAATGGCGCGCATCTTCTCCCACAAGGGCGCGCTCTCCTCGTAGACGAATTTGAAATTGCTCGGGGTCTCGCACAGCCGCACGACTTCATGCGCGACATCCACTGCACCGCGGCCACCCTGCGCGAAGTGCCGCGCCAGGATCACCTTGGCACCGAGATGCCCGGTGCGTTCCACCACCGCGCGCACTTCGGCGCCGGTATCCTCGGCACGATGATTGATCGCCACCACGCAGGCAATGCCATAGCGCTCACGTACGTTTTCGATGTGGCGTTCGAGATTCGCAACGCCCGCTTCGACGGCGGCGACATTCTCCTCGCCTACTGCCGCCACTTCCACGCCGCCGTGATATTTGAGTGCCCGCACCGTGGCGACGATCACCGCAGCCGCCGGCGTAAGCCCCGCCTTGCGGCATTTGATGTCGACAAATTTCTCCGCGCCCAAGTCGGCGCCGAAGCCCGCCTCCGTCACCACGTAGTCAGCAAGCTTGAGCGCCGCGCGCGTCGCCATCACCGAGTTGCAGCCGTGGGCGATGTTGGCGAAAGGTCCGCCATGGATGAAGGCGGGATTGTTCTCGAGCGTCTGCACGAGGTTCGGGGCGAGCGCCTGCTGCAGAAGTACGGTCATCGCGCCGTGGGCGTGTAGATCGCGCGCGTGGATGGGCTGCTGCGTACGCGTGTAGCCGACGACGATGTTGCCGAGGCGCTCCTTCAGATCATTGAGGCTGGTCGAGAGGCAGAAGATCGCCATCACCTCGGAGGCCACCACGATGTCGAAGCCGTCCTCACGCGGATAGCCGTTCTTGGGACCTCCCAAGCCGACGGTTATCGAGCGCAGCGCGCGGTCATTGACGTCGAGGACACGCCGCCACGCGATGCGGCGCACATCAAAGCCGAGCTCGTTGCCGTGGTAGATGTGATTGTCGATGAGTGCGGCGAGCAGATTATTCGCAAGACCGATCGCCGAGAAGTCGCCGGTGAAGTGCAGATTGATGTCTTCCATCGGCACGACCTGCGAGTAGCCCCCGCCGGCCGCGCCGCCCTTCATGCCGAACACCGGCCCGAGCGCAGGCTCGCGCAGGCAGATCATCGCCTTCTTGCCGATGTGATTGAGCGCATCTCCCAAGCCTACGGTGGTCGTGGTCTTGCCCTCGCCCGCAGGCGTCGGGGAGATCGCGGTGACGAGGATGAGGCGTCCGTCGGGACGGTCTTCCAGGCTCTTTATATATTCAAGCGAGACTTTCGCTTTGTAGCGGCCGAAGGCCTCGAGGGCCTCCTCGGGAATGCCCAAGCGCTCGCGCGCGAGGTCGCTGATACGCCGCATCGTTGCGCGTTGCGCGATTTCGATGTTATTCAATTGCGCGATCCCCTGATTCCGCCGCGCACGGGCAGCGGTGAAGCACGAATATAACATCCACGGTCAGGCGCGACGGGCCGTCGCGCCTGACCGTGCACCGGGGGAAATGCCGCTGCCGCCGTGCTCGCAGCAGGATGAATAACACCCGGAAATAGAGTTCCTCCGAAGGCCGAAGGGCCGGATGTCGCCGCTCACCCCGCGAGCCTAAGTCCTGCGCCCTCATGGCACGAGCGGTCCACTGTCACGGTCAAGTCCGGTCAGCCTTGCCCGGCAGGGCGGAGGTACCCAAAGCTTCCATCCTGGCGCAAGAGGCACGAGTCTCTGCCGTGCGAACCTAAGATGAGACCTGTGTCACACGAAATGGGTCCACTCAGCAGGCCACTTTTCTTAATTGAGCGCCAAGCCCTAGACCTCCAAGTCGACGTAGCTAAGCTTTCGATGCGGCGCAATGCCCGACCACCCCTAAGGCAGCGTGAGCGACGAACTCATCCTCCTGATCCACAACTCGAGCGCAGCGCCCGCAGGCGTTGCCGACGCATTGTCGCGCCTGCGCAATCGGCACTACGTGGTGGCCGAGTCGCACACTCTCGCCGACGGGCTCATTGAGATCCGCGATCGCAAATTCGCGGCCATCATCGTGGAGTTGGCCCTTGCGGATGCCACCGGCCTGCCCGCTTTCCTGCGCCTGCAGAGCAAGGCTGCAACCGTGCCCATCATTGTCATGGTGGAGCGTGCGCAGGAGGAACTCGGGATCGAGGCCACGCGCCGCGGCGCGCTCGATTACCTCCTGAAGGAAGAAATCTCCGCTGCCATTCTCGACAAGGTGCTGCGTCTTGCGCTCGAGCGCACGCACACCGTCCTCGCTCTGCGCGCATCCGAAGCGCGCTATCGCACCATGTTCGAGAGCACGGCGGCCGGAGTCTATCAGGCGACCTGCGATGACCGCTTGATCTCGGCGAATCCGGCAATCGTCACCCTGCTCGGCTACGAATCGGAAGAAGAAGTGCTGCGGCTGGATTTCGGTCTTGAGGTGTATGCCAACGCCGAGGATCACATCGAATGGCGCCGCGAGCTCGATGCGGCAGGTGAGATCCGCAGCCGCGAAACCGTACTGCGCAACAAGAAAGGCGAGCGCGTGGTGGTGCTGCACAGCGGGCGTCTGGTGCGCGACAGCCGCGGCGTACCCCTGTACTACGAGGGCACCATCGCCGACATCACCGCCTCGCACCGCCAGGCGCGGCAATGGTCCCATGAGGCGAGCCACGACTCTTTGACGGGCCTGTTGAATCGGCGCGAACTGGAACGGCGTCTGCAAAGCGCGCTCGAGGACGCCGCCATCGATCGCAGCACGCTCGCTGTCGTGATGATCGATCTGGACGGCTTCAAGAAGATCAATGACCGCTTCGGCCACGTGGCAGGCGACGAGCTGCTGCGCCATGTGAGCGCCACTCTAAAAGCGAGCCTGCGCACGGGAGACGTGGTCGGGCGCTTTGGCGGTGATGAGTTTCTGGTGCTGCTCGAGCACTGCTCCGAGGAGGACGCCATCCGCATCACCTCGGTGATGATCGAGCGGCTGCAGAATCTCGAGTGTCTATGGGTCGGGCAGGCGCTGCAGGCGCGCGCGAGCGTCGGCATCGCGGTGGCGACCCAGCGCGATCAATCCTGGACGACGCTCGTCGAGCGGGCGGATGTCGCCTGCTACGACGCCAAAACACACGGCGGCAATCAGTGGCGCATGTATCACGACGACGCCACCGCCAATATCAAAGTCGGGCGCGAGCGCCGCCTCGCGCTTTACCTGGAAGATGCGCTCTCCACCAACGCCTTCATCCTGCAGGCCGAGCGCATCGTGCCGCTGCGCGATCAGCATGCGCCCTCGCACTATGAAATACTGCTGCGCGCGCCCGTGGCGGATCAGCCCGCCGATTACCTCGACCTTGCGCAGATTGCGGCGTTCAACGCCTCCCTCGCACACCGCGTCGACCGCTGGTGTCTGCGCAATGCGTTCCGTTGGATCGCGCGCCATCAGCGTGAGAATCTGGGCGTCGGCCGTTGGTTTCTCAATCTGACGCAGGCCTCGTTCTCCGATCCGGAGCTAGCGCAGTTCATCGCGGCGGCGGCGCGCGAGGCGCAGGCGCCGGTCGAGCACATCGGTCTTGAGATTGAAGAGCAGGCCCTCGCGACCGGGTTCGTGCAGATCAACGATCTCGTCAGCAAGCTTGCGCCGCTCGGATTTCAGTTCACGCTCGACGGCTTCGGCCGCGGCATTTCCTCTTTTGCGTATCTCAAATCCCTGGATGTCAGCAACGTGAAGATCGATCACGCCGCCATCGCCCGCGGCCAGGGTGACGATGTCGGTGACAGCTTGTTGCGCTCCCTGCACCAGATCAACAAAGTGCTGGGACGCTCGACCATCATCCAGTCGGTGTCCTCAGTGGATCTTCTCAAGCGCCTCGCCATCGCGAACGTCGACTACGCCCAAGGGTCCGCCGTAGCCGCGCCCGTCCTCCTCGAGGAGACCCGGCTGCGCGCCTGATGCGCCCTGCAGCGCCGCGCCGCGCTATAGTTGGGGATCCCGCGCGTCGATGAAGTTGCGCCCTATCTATGCTCCCCTCATCCGAGGCGTGCGAACGCAATAAAGATCCTATCCTCGCGGTATTGCGCGGTGCGTTCGCGGCCACCCGCCAGGTGCTCGAGATAGGCAGCGGCACCGGCCAGCACGCCGTATATTTCGCGCGTCACCTTCCCAAGCTTCGCTGGCAGCCGAGCGAGACCGACGAGAATCTGGGCACGTTGCGTGCGCGCGTCGAGCTCGAGGGCACGGCCAATCTCGCCCCGCCGGTGCGCCTCGACGTGCGCACGCATCCCTGGCCGGTTGCCGGCTTTGACGGCGTTTTCAGCGCCAACACCTTGCACATAATGTCGTGGGAAGCGGTGTGCGACTTCTTCCACGGCGTCGGCGAGCTCCTGCAAGGCCAAGGAGTTTTGTGTATTTATGGACCTTTTCGCTACGCCGGACGATATACCAGTGAGAGTAACGCGGCTTTTGACCGCTTCCTGCGGGAACGCGACCCGGTAAGCGGTATCCGCGACTTCGAGGCGGTGGATGCGCTTGCGCGACAGGAGGGGCTTGAACTTGATGGCGATCACGACATGCCGGCCCACAACCGCACTCTCGTGTGGCGCGGCGTATAGATCGCGTCGGCCCGATGCGATTCGCATTGCGAAAGCTTTCGACCCGCGCACGTTGCAGTTGCACGGCAGCTGTCTTGGGGCGCACCCGGCGTGAAGCCGGCGACGGACCCGCACCCGATATATGCCGCTTTTCAGCCGCATCGTTCTTGCCGTGGGGGTTGGCCTCATCGTGCTGGCTGCGGCGTTGCTCGTCGAGCGCCGCCGCGCGGCCAAGCGCGCTGAGAAGCTGCACGAGGCGCGCACGCGCGAGCTCACGGAGCTGTCGACATACCTGCAGAACTTCGCCGAGCAGGAGCGCTCGGAGCTTGCTCGCAAGCTGCACGATGAGCTCGGCGGGCTCCTGACCGCTGCCAAAATGGACCTGTCCTGGCTGCAGACGCGCCTCGACGAACCACCCAACGAAAAGCGCCTCTCGCAGCTCGGCGACGCCCTCGATCAGGCGATGAACGTCAAACGGCGGGTCGTCGAGCACTTACGCCCGTCGCTGCTGGATCACTTCGGGCTTGCGACTGCATTGCGCGCGCACGTCGAATCCACCTGCGCCCAGGCCAATCTCAAACTGGACGCCACCGTCGATGAGGAAGTCGGTCCCGTGCCGCAGGACATCGCCATCGCTCTGTTTCGTCTGGTGCAGGAAGGGATGACGAATATCACCCGTCACGCCGCTGCACAGCGCGTGCGCCTAGAGTTCGGCGGCGACGCGCGCCACTACGTTCTCAAGCTCTACGATGATGGTCGCGGCTTCAAGGTGGGGGACAGCGGGTTTCGCTGGTCGCATGGACTGACGGGAATGCGTCACCGCATCGAAGCGCTGCACGGGCGCTTCACGCTGCGCTCAAATCCGGGCGGCGGGACGCAGATTGATGTCGAAGTGCCGCGTGAGGTGCAGGCGGCCTGACAATGGGCGCGGGCCGGCTGTCCGGACGTCAATGCTCGGCGGCGCCCTGCGAGTACTTCGTCTGGCCGTGCACCACGAGCGCCTTCAATTGCGAGATGTCGCGCATCTTGTCGAGAAAATAATCCGCGCCCGCGGCAAAACAATGATCGCGCACGAAGTCCGATGCGTAATTGGTGAGCATGATGATGAGCGGCTGGGCGTGCGGCGGATACAGCTGCCGCGCATTGCGCACCACCGCGACACCGTTGCCCTCGGCAAGCTCTATATCCACCACCAGGACGTCAAATACGCCCTCTTTGAGGCGCGAAATCGCCTCCGCCTGCGTGGCAGCCTGCGCGGCAACGGAGACCGTGCCCGGCTCCGACAGGAGGTCGACGAGCCGGCGACTCAGAGCCTCGGAGTCCTCGATGAGCAGGATGCGCCGCTCGACGGGCGTCGCGCCATTCGAGCGCGGCAGCATCTCTGTGGCGCTCGCGCTCTTCATTGGACGAGATCGTTCTTGATGGCGTAGTAGGTCATGTCGGCATTGCTCTTCATGCCCATCTTTTCCAGGATCCGCGTGCGGTAGGTGCTGACCGTCTTGACGCTCAAGAAGAGCGCATTGCCGATTTCCGTCACGCTCTGGCCTTCGGCAAGCTTGCAGAAGATCTGAAATTCTCTCTCTGAGAGAACCGAGTGCGGCGGTTCGGAACCGGTGGGCCCCTGCATGCCGTTGACGAGCACTTCGGCAAGCTCGGGACTTACGTAGCGGCCGCCGCGCACGGCGGCGCGAATCGCGCGACACAGTTCGTCGGGCGCGGCCGTCTTGCTGATGAAGCCGCTCGCGCCCGCGCGCAGCACGTTCAAGCCGTATTGCTTTTCCGGATAGGCGGACAGGACAAGGGTCGCGACGGAGTCATGATGCGACTTGATGCGCCGCAGGACATCCAGGCCCGACATGTCCGGCAGCGACAGGTCAAGGAGCAGCACGTCACACGGCTTGGTGCGCAACATCTCGAACGCGTCGCGCCCGGTGGCGGCATCCCCGACCCAGGAGAAATCCGATTCCGCCTCGATGATCTGCTTCAGGCCGATGCGCACCAGCTCATGATCGTCAACGACTGCAACTCGAGTGGACGGCATGGCACCCTATATCAAACTTTGCGGCCACGGATACCGGAGAGTAGCGCCGGCAGCCCTGAATCGATAGCGGTCATTGCGCCCGACCCACCTCCTAAACGTCCCACGGGCGCGTAGGATCCCTCCGACACGGCGGCATGAGGAATCCTCAACGAGGTGATGCGGCGGGGTCGGTACCATGGGGCACCTCATGGTTACTGTCGCTCGACGGCGCGCCGTAGGGTTCCTCCTCGGCCTCGGCCGCGAGGCTCTCCTTGCCGTTATAGCTCTCGAGCCGGTTGTAGAGCGTCTTCAGACTCACCCCCAGGATCTGCGCCGCCTTGCGTTTCACCTGCCCGCAGTAGGCGAGAGTCGCCATGGTCACACGGCGCTCCACTTCCGCAAGCGGGGTCCCCACATGGATCGTGATGACGGTCGCATCGTCTGACTTCGCATCCGCTGGCGTCACGGCGATCTCACCCTCGACCACCTCATCGGCCATGATATAGGCGCGCTGTACGTAGTTACGCAGCTCGCGCACGTTGCCCGGCCAGTGATGTTGATACAGGCGCACGAGCGCATCGCGTGAGAAGGACTTACGGGTTCCCTCGGCGAGGTTCTGCTCTTCGAGAAAAAACAGCGCGAGCTGCTCCATATCGACCCCGCGCTCGCGCAGCGGCGGCAGCTGGATCGGAAAGACATTCAAGCGATGATAGAGATCCTCGCGCAGCTTGCCATCGGCCACGGCTTTGTGCGGATCGCGGTTGGTCGCCGCGATGATGCGCACGTCGCTTGCGATCTGCGCCGTACCGCCGACACGCGTGAACACGCCAGTCTCAAGCACCCGCAACAATTTGACTTGCAGCTCCATCGGCATTTCCGTGACTTCATCGAGGAAAATGCTGCCGCCGTTGGCGCGCTCGAAGAAACCCTTATGCTGGCGGTCCGCTCCGGTAAAACTGCCGCGCTCGTGGCCGAACAGTTCGGTCTCGATGAGCTGCGGCGCGACGGCGCCGCAGTTCAACGGCAGAAACGGAGCATCGCGGCGGCGGCTGAGTTCATGCACGGTGTGCGCAGCGAGCTCCTTGCCCGTGCCGCTCTCACCGATCAAGAGGACGGTGGCGGAGGTTGGGGCGACGCGGCTTAGTTGGTCGTACAACACCTGCATGCGCGGGGAGCTGCCGAGAATGCGCCCAAAGCGGCCGAGCTTGCGCAGCTCCTCGCGCAGGGCGCCAATTTCATGCTGTAGAGCGCTGGTCTTTTTTGCGCGCCGCAGAACCGCCTGCACGCGTTCCACTTCGGCAGGCTTCACCAGATAGTCGCTGGCGCCCGCGCGCAGCGCGGCGACGGCGCTGTCGACGGTGGCATGGCCGGTGACGACAATCACTTCGGTGGACCCGGGATCGTCAAGCTCACCCACAAGCTCGATCCCCTGACCATCGGGTAGACGCAGGTCGGTGAGGAGCACATCCGGGCGCTGCCGCCCCAGTTCGATGCGCGCCTCACGCAGGCATTGGGCGCGCGCCACGGTAAAGCCTTCCATGCGCGCCACTTCCTGGAGCCAGTCCAGGACGTCCGTATCGTCGTCGACGATCAGCGCGTGTGCCATTTCGCTCCTAGCGATGCCTAAGCTATTGGTCGGTAACCGACAGCCCCATTCGCGCGGGGCCCCGCATGGGAGTCGAGCGTGCTTTTAGCGGCCGGCGGCCGGGACTCTTGTAGGGCTCCTGGCACGCACTCCAAGAGTACCATGGGGACGTGGGCAACACGGACGCGGCCCCGTTAGGGCCGCGGCGGGCATTGCGCCCGCCGTAGGCAGATTTTGTAACGTTTTGAAGCTTTTACACGCGCGAGATGTTCGGCTGACCCAGCGCAGACTCGTGCCGCAGGGACTCGATCTGCTCCAGGCGCTGCTGGATTCGGGCGGACTGGGTGTGCACGGTGCGCAGAATGCGCCGTGCGAGATATCCCCTGAGCGCGTCTTCATAGCGATTCAGCACCCGCTGCTGTTCACGCTGCCACTCCTCGAGCACGAGTGCCTCACTCGAGCCCAAGAGAAGCGCTTTGCCCGCAAGCCATATGCGGCGCAGCCACGACAGCGCAGGATTTCCGATGGCAGGCTCGCCGCCCAGCATCAACACCAGTGCCTGCAGTTCATCCCCGTATCGCCCCCACTCCTCGCTGCGATGGCGCAGCACGCTGCGCAGTTGCAAGGCGCCGCGCGACTGCGCGCTGGCAATGCAAAAGGCTTCCGCGCCGCGGCAGCTGACGATCAGGCGATTTAGAGTTCGAATCGTTTCTCGAGCACGCATATTCAAGTCCCAATTGAAAACGTCCGTTGTTGCAGAGCATGAAACGTGCCTAGCCGCTCAGCCGATTGCTGGCACAGGCGTTGCATATTTCATGCACCCCCTCAGCGGGCTGATTGCAATTCAGCCCGCATTTTTTTGCGCGCTTACAGGGCGCGCGCTGCTGGCGCGATGGGGGTGGGCCGTTCCTGGCGACAGGCGGCAAATCATTGGCACGAATCTTTCAAAGTCCACCGGCTTCGCCACATGCAGATCAAATCCCGCCGCGAGCGCCGTCGCGGCGTCGTGGGTCGAGGCAAGTCCGGTGAGCGCGATCGCGACCACGCGGTTGCCGGACTGCAGCGCGCGCAGCCTGCGCACGAGTGAATAGCCATCTTCGAACGGCATCCCGATATCGGTGACGACGACGTCAAAGCTTGCGCCTTTGGCGCTCAGCTTCTCGTAGGCGGACGCCGCGGAATCGCTGACGGCCACCTCGGCGCCTTGCAGCCGCAAGAGTTCCGCGACCACGGCGCGCGCATCTGGCTCGTCGTCGACGACGAGAATGCCAAGCCCACTCAGGGGCCGCGGCGCACCCGCATCCGGCGCGGGGATGCTTGCGCCCGCAACCGCCGCAACCGTGCGCCCCGGTAGGCACACGACAACAGTCGCGCCGCAATCGGCTCCCTCGCTCGACATGCGCAGCGTGCCGCCGTGCAGTCGCACGATCTCGCGCGCCAGCGCAAGGCCGACTCCGAGGCTGCCCGCCGACCGATCGCCGTCGTGCGCACGGTCGAATACGTGCGGCAGGCGTTCGCGCGTAATGCCGCAACCGCTATCGGCGACGCCGAGCTCGAAGTCGCTGCCTTCCGGGCGCAGCCAAATACGAATTTTCCCGCCGGCTGGAGTGAACTTGACCGCGTTCGACAAAAGGTGCGCGACGACCTGACGCAGTCTTTCCGAGTCGCCGTTGATCGCGCCGCAGGTTGCGGCAAGATCAGCGATGATCTCAATATCCTTCGCCTGTGCCGCCGCGCTTGCGCCCTCGATGGCGGTCGCAACCACCATCGCGAGTTTCATCGGACGCGCATCGATTCTGAATTTGCCCACGCCCATGTGAGCCAGATCCAGCACTTCATTCAAGATTCGCAGCTGGACTTTGGCGCCGTGCTCGACCCGCGCCGTCATGTCTTTGATCTCAGGATCATCGCCGCGCTTGATGGCAAGAATGCGGTTCCAGCCCAGCACGGAATTCAGTGGCGAGCGCAACTCGTGCGAGATGCGCGCCAGAAGCTCGAGGTTGACGCGATTGGCGGATGCGGCGTGCGTCGCAAGCGCGCTCTCGCGCAGCGCGAGAGCCTTGAACTGCTGCAGCGCGAGGTGTTCGGCGCTGACATTGCTCGCGACCAGCACCAGTTCGTGACTGGAACGTGCGCGCGCGCCGTTCTCATCCTGATCGGCGAGCGCGCAGCGTCCACGCAGTGCAATGAATTGCGTCGTGCCGCACCGCCAAACGGCCCGTACCGTGAGCTCAAGCGGCGTGCCCTGCTCGAGCGCCGCCGCGATCGCCTGCGCAAGCGCGGCGCGATCCTCCTGGTGCACGCGTGCCTCAAGATCGCCGCGTTCCAAGAGCGCATCCGGCGGCCAGCCAAAATGCGCTTTGAAATGCGCATTGGCGCTGAGCCTGGGTCGCGCCGCTTGGATTTTGCAGAATCCCACGCAGCCGGTGCCCAAGACCATTTCGAGCGCATCTTTCGCCCGCCCGAGCCGAGCTCGCGCACGCCGTTCGCGCTTCAGCAGCGCCGCGAGGTGCTTCACCTCGGAACCCATCCGATCGTCGTGAATTGTATTCATGTCGTTTTTATAGTGCTAAGTAAGCTTGCGGGGGCTCGGGGTGTTTCTTACAAGATCTTTGCAAGATCCGCCGCACACAGGAGTCATTGGCACAGCCGTTGCTTAAGGTCGAGTTAAGGCCGAAACACACAGGATTTTCCGAATGTTCAATGCGGTAATTGGCCTACGACTGAAGCAGCAACTCGCTCTGACACCGAGGCTGCAGCAGTCAGTTAAATTGTTGCAGCTGTCGGCGCTGGATTGTCTGCAAGAACTGCACCAAGCCATGGCGCTGAATCCCTTTCTCGAGGACATGACCGACACTGCGGAAGGTACGGTGGCGGACGAGGACTCCGAGGAGGCGGGCGAGCACGATTTCGAAACATCCGACACGGGCTCCTCGAGCAGCGCTGCGGATGAGCTGCCCGATTGGACTGAATGGACGGCATCACCCTCCTCGCTGCGGGATTCGCTGAGGGATCAGCTCCTGCTGCTTGGGCTGACCGAGCGCGACTTCGCGCTCGCCCATCTGATCGTCGACGCGCTCGACGAGGACGGCTTTCTGCGCCAGCCGCTCGACAAGCTCCTGGCGGATGACGTCGGCGTGCAACCGGGGGAGTTGGAAACCGCGCTGCGGATCGTGCAGACCCTGGAGCCGAGTGGGATCGGGGCACGTGATCTGGCCGAGTGCCTGTCATTGCAGCTGCAGGCGTTGGAGTCATCCTTGCCGGGGCATGCGTTGGCGGTTGAAATCGCACGCGACAAGCTTGCGATGATGGCGGCGCGCGATCACGCGCCGCTGCGCGCGCAGTTGCGCTGCACGGAGGCGCAGCTGCAAGAGGCCTTCGAACTCATCCGCGGGCTCGACCCGCGACCGGGATCCAAGGTCGGCAGTTTCGAGCCGCGGGCCATCGTGCCCGATGTGATCGTGCGCAGAGACAAGAAGCGCTGGATCGTCAGCATCAACGCGGCAATCTATCCGCGCATTCGTGTCAATCAACAGTACGCGCAATGTCTGCGGCGCGCGCGTGCCGCGGACAGCGCACCGCTCGCGCAGCACCTGCAGGAGGCCCGCTGGCTGGTGCGCAACCTGGAACAGCGCTTTCTCACCATTCAGCGCGTTGCCGAAGCTGTGGTCGCGCGGCAGCGCAACTTTTTCGAATACGGCGATCTTGCCATGCGTCCGCTGACGCTGCGCGAGATCGCCGCAGAGCTCGATCTGCACGAATCGACGATATCGCGCGCCACCAGCCACAAATTCATGGCGACGCCGCGCGGCGTGATTTCATTCAAACGCTTCTTTTCGCGCCAGCTTGCAACCGCCAGCGGCGGCTCCTGCTCGGCGACGGCCATTCGCGCATTGATGCGCGAATTCATCGCGGCCGAGGACCGCAGCCATCCACTGTCAGATGTGCAGCTGACCGAGCTCCTGACAGGTCGCGGAGTGAAGGTGGCACGTCGCACCGTGACCAAGTATCGACGCTCCATGCAGCTGCCCGCGGTCGAATCACGCCGAGCTTAAGCGCTGCCTGGTGTAGGAATCCTCCGACACGCAGTTCGGAACACGCCCCTACGGTGAGCGGCCAGCACCGACTGTGGGCGGCCCTGAGCGCCTGTAACTTGCCCCTCCACACGAAGCAAGTACGGAGCACACAGGAATGGTTGCCGATGACATGGTGGCTCTCATGCCGCAAATGCATAACTTCGCCCGTTCTCTCTGCCGGGATGCCGTGCGTGCGGCTGACCTCGTGCAGGAGGCGTTGCTGCGAGCATTGAGCAACGTCGAGCGCTTCCAACCCGGCACGAATCTGAAGGCATGGCTCTTTACGATTTTGCGCAATGAACATTATTCGCAACTGCGCCGGCAGAAATTCGAGGCCGTCGGCGTGGACACGAGCACGCTGCCGGAGCCGGCAGTGCTGCCCGATCATGATGGCGAAATTGAACTGCGCGAATTGAACACCGCGTTGTCGACGTTGCCGACCGGGCAGCGCACGGCGCTGTTGCTCGTCAGCGCGAGCGGCCTTTCCTACGAGGAAGCGGCAACCATCTGCGGCTGTGCGGTGGGCACGATCAAGAGCCGCGTCGCCCGTGCGCGCGAAATGCTAGTGGAACTGCTCGACAACAGCGCAACGACTGCGCCGCGGCAAAAGAGTGCCGCTCGAGCTGCTCAGGCGCGCGCTGCCAAGGCTTCCAGAGCCGCGCCCGCCACGCGGCATGTCTTCCACTCCTCCTTGAGCTCCGCGCCCAGCTTCCGATAGAAGCCGATCGCGGCGCTATTCCAGTCGAGCACCGCCCACTCGAGCCGGCCACAGCCGCGCTCGAGGGCGAGGCGGGCAAGCCAGCGCAGCACGTACTGTCCGACGCCCTGACCGCGTTCTGCCGGTCTGACGAACAAGTCCTCAAGATACAGGCCCGGGCGGCCGAGGAAAGTTGAAAACGAGTGGAAGAAGAGCGCGAACCCCACGGGTTCCGCATCGACACAGGCAAACACCACCTCGGCAATCGGCCGCAAGCCAAAGAGCGCCTGGCGCAGCTGCTCCTCGGTCGCCACGACTTCGTGCGACAGGTGCTCGAATTCCGCAAGCTCGCGGATGAAACCCAGGACCAGAGCGACTTCATGATCCTCGGCTGCACGCACGCTAACACTGCGAGTCATGCGCGTCAGCCCGTGCTCTGCAGGCCTTGGGCGATGCCGCCGATGCTCGCGAGCAGAGCCTCGAAAAGGTCGCGGTCCAAGCGCTCGCTCGCCCGCCAGCGCTGCAGCAGATCCACCTGCATGAGGTTCATCGGATCAACGTACGGATTGCGCAGTTGCAAAGCGCGCTGCAGCGTCGGATCCGAATCAAGAAGCGCCGTGCAATCCTTCACCGCTAGCACCTGCTCGCGCGCCGCCGCAAATTCGAGGCGGATGTCGGCGAAGAAGCGGTGCAGCGGAGTCGGCGCGAGAACATTGTAGGCCTGAGCAATTTCCAGATCAGTGCGTGCCAGCATCGCCTCGAGATCATCAATGAGATTGCGCAGAAAGAACCAGTTCGCGTAGCCGGCGCGCAGCGTCGCAAGCCCGAAGCGCTCGACGGCGGCACGCAGGCCAGAGCCTGCGCCGTACCACCCGGGCAACATGTGGCGCGACTGCGTCCAGGCAAACACCCACGGCACCGCGCGCAGGGCGCCGAGCGCCTCAACGCCGCCGCGATACACAGGGCGCGCCGCGATCTGCATCCGTTCGATCACGTCAATGGGCGTCACGAAGCGAAAATAGTCATAGAACGCCGGCTCGCCGTGCACCAGGCGCCGATACGCTACGCGACTCTCGGCGGCGATCGTTGCGGCGCACTTCAGCTGCTCCGGATCATCGCTCGGCAGAGTGCCGTTGCGCGCGGCAAACGTGCACAGGGAAAGCGCATTGAAAGCGCGCTCCAGAGTGCGCATGGCGATGGGTCGCAGCCCGTAGCTTTGCTGTACCACCTCGCCCTGCTCGGTCAGGCGCAGGACGCCATTGATGGCCTCGGCCGGCGCGGAGCGTACGATGGCGTCGATGCGGCCGCCGCCGCGCGCGATGCTGCCACCGCGGCCGTGGAAGATGACGTGACTTTCGTGGTCTGCGGCGAGCACCTGGGCGAGCGAGCGCTGCGCCTCGTGCAGGGCAACGCGCGATGCGCACAGTCCGGCTTCTTTGTTAGTGTCCGAATAGCCGATAAGCACGCACTGCTTACGGCCGCGCGCCTCCAGATGGCGCCGGTAGCGGGCATCATCCAAGAGCTCGCGCATGGTCTCCCCGCAGCGCTCGAGTGACTCGATGGACTCAAACATCGGCGCGAAATCAAGCGCCACCTCGCCGGTACGCTTGTCATAGGCCTCGGCCCAGCGCGCCAGCAACAATGCCGCGAGCACGTCATCGGCGCCGGCGGCGCCGCCGATGATGAAATAGCCGACGGCGTCCGGGCCGTAGCGATGGCGCCCCTGCATGACGGCGTCAAACACCGACAGGCTGCGCTTGCCGAACGGGTCAAGCTCCGCGCGCGGGCCCACGTCGCCCTCGAGCGCGGTGCCCAGGAG
>Ga0209006_10001615_pt1 | contig 20498 bp, 14 predicted proteins | sample JacPin_JW_Ref_O2_FD_188567 | JGI IMG/M metagenome (GOLD analysis project Ga0209006, IMG submission 188567) | Forest soil microbial communities from Algoma, Ontario, Canada - Jack Pine, Ontario site 1_JW_Ref_O2 (SPAdes) (version 2) | ecosystem: Environmental > Terrestrial > Soil > Boreal...
CCTCGCCCTGCGAGGCTCCCGGCGCGGATGCGAAATATCGCCTGGGAAATGAAGCAGAAACGTACGGGGAATTCATCTTCGTAAACAACTGGCTGAACCCTGCGCAAGACACCGACAAGGCGTGGATTAAGACGGAAGTAATGATCGAGGCGAACACCTCGAATTCCGCCAGCTACGCAAATTTTACCAACGGGATTGGCAGCGACCAATTCCGGCTGCGAGAAGCCTTTGTGCGGGCGGGCCACATCTTCGAGAGCCAACCGGATGCGAAGTTCTGGGCGGGTGAACGATATTACCGCCGCCAGCACATCGAGATTGATGACTTCTATCCGCTGGATATGAGCGGCTACGGAGCGGGCGCTGAGGACGTCAATGTAGGAATCGGCAAGCTGGCGGTGGCCTTTCTGACTGGGGCGAGGCCCGATATCGTTACGCAGAATGGGAACTACGCGAAAAGCAACATTGATGTGCGCCTTTATGATCTGAAGGGGCCGGCGGGCTTATGGGCCGCGTGGTTCGATTTTGCAACCGCGAAGGGCGGCACCGCGCAAAATGGCAGCACACTTCCCGCAGGAACGGCTTTTCCCACAGTCAATGGGTACGCTTTCGGTTTGCGCCATCAGCGGTTGGAGTGGCACGGCGGCTACCACGCGTTTTCCGTCCAATACGGGAAGGGTGCAGCGAGCAATTTCAGCACGTCGATCGAGGATCCGACTCCGTTCCTCAAGAGTTCCGAGAGATTGTTGATCGCGGAGCATCTGCTGATTCAACCAACCGACCGCTTCGCCATCATGCCGATTTTCATTTTCCAGCGGAAGCGGGACGGCCAGCCTGGCCATGGCTTCAACGACTGGGCCTCGTTCGGCGTGCGACCGGAAGTATTTTTCACCAAGTATCTTTCTCTGGCATTTGAGGGAGGGTTTGACCACACGGAAGGCTTTGTCACCACGCAAAACGGCAATACTCAGTTCGACGGCTGGCTCCGCAAATTCACGATTGCGCCTCAAATCGGCGCAGGCCGGAAGTTCTTCAGCCGACCGGTGCTGCGTGTGTTTCTGACTTATGCGAATTGGTCGAACGGGTTTCGCGGTTTGGTGGGCGGAGTTCCATTCGAGGACAGAACCAGCGGGCTCACGTATGGAGTTCAGGCGGAAACCTGGTGGTAAACAGGGCCTGCCAGTGAGAATCATCTGGTCTGGGAAAGCACCGAGCGCAGGAACAACGACTTCTTGGCATCCGAGGTGAAGAAAGATGGCTACAACAGAAGTACCTACCAGTTCTAGCGCGGCGCAAAGTATTTCGGTCGCTTCGGCGACTCAAGATTACTCACGGCCGCTGGCCATCGTCACGACACTGTTCTTCATGTGGGGGTTTCTGACCTGCCTGAACGATATTCTGGTGCCGCATCTGAAAGCAATTTTCGATCTGAGCTTCGCGCAAGTCATGCTGGTCCAGTTTGCGTTCTTCTCAGCCTACTTTTTGTTCTCCGTGCCATGGTCGAAGATCGTGAATAGGATCGGCTACCAGAGGACCATGGTGGCTGGCCTGCTGACGATGGCTGTCGGAGCGTTACTCTTCGTACCGGCGGCATCGGTCGTCTCGTATCCGTTGTTCCTGACCGCGCTGCTCGTTCTCGCTGCGGGGATTACCGGCCTTCAGGTGTCGGCCAATCCCTACGTAGACTTGTTAGGAAAGCCCGAGACGGCATCGAGCCGTCTGGATCTGACGCAAGCTTTCAACTCTCTGGGCACGACGATCGCCCCGAAAATAGGGGGTCTGCTTATCCTGAGCGCCGCGCCGTTGGCGGTCGAGCAATTAAGGCAGCTCGCGCCGCCAGTGCTGCATGCGTACCGCGTGCAAGAAGCGGCCTCGGTCAAGATGCCATACACGGTGATCAGCGTCGCCCTGGTGTTGTTGGCGATTTTGATCGGCACTTTCAAGCTTCCCAAAATCGAGACTGCCGCGGACCGTCCCGGAGAGAAGGTCAAAGGTTCGATCTGGAAGCATCGTAACCTTCTCTTGGGCGCAATTGGAGTTTTTGCGTATGTGGGCGCGGAGGTTTCGATAGGAAGTTTTCTGGTGAATTATTTCGGCCTGCCCGAAATTGCAGGTTTCTCCGCGAAGACCGCCGCGGGATTTGTTTCGTTCTATTGGGCTGGCTCGATGGTCGGTCGCTTTCTTGGTGCGCCCCTTTTGCGGCGTATCAAGGCTGGACATCTACTGGCGTTGTGCGCGATTTGCGCAGCGGCGCTCATCACAGTTTCCATGATTTTGAGTGGGCATCCCGCGATGTGGACCATCCTCGCCGTCGGGTTATTTAACTCGATTATGTTCCCCACCATCTTTAGCTTGGGAGTGGCAGAACTCGGGCCTCTGACAGGAAACGGATCGGGCGTCATGAATATGGCCATCGTGGGTGGTGCAATACTTCCCGTAATTCAAGGTTTCATCGCCGATTATGCCGGCCTGCACCACGCCTTCATTCTTCCCGTGATTTGTTACCTATACATTTTGTACTATGCGCTGATTGGGTCGAAGCCTAACAGCGAGCGGTACACAAGAGCTTAGACGGCGCCCCAAAGGCCGACCGGGTCATCAACAGCAGGTAATGAATGGCACAAAAGCCCCCGCTTTTTTGTAAGTGTTGATTCCAAATAACTTATTTGTGTGACCGGGGACGCCGCCTTGCGAGTTGTGGGGTCAAGAAGTTTATTGAATGGGTCTCCAAGAAAGCAAAAGCGCCGGCAGAATGCCGACGCTGTTCGGGATAACCCGCGATATCACGCAAGCGATATGATGCGCGTTGAATGAAAATTTGCAAGGAAGAAATCATTGTCGGGTGTGCTCCGCGGTAGCCTGATTTTGCACGCTAGTTGGTCAGGGTATGAACGCGAGCCAGTGCCTGACAAGACTGTTGGGGGACGGTGGAGGAGGAGAATGGCAGGGGAGAGAGAGGGGCCGGGGGAGTGGGGAGGCTGGGTAATACTGGTGCATTCCGCTCGGACGGCCGTGGCAGCGGTTGCTTCGGTGCTGGTCGCGCGCCTGTTCTGGCTGCCCGAGACCTACTGGGCACCAATCACAACCATTGTGATTACACAATCGTCGCTGGGGGCGGCGCTGAAAGTATCCTGGCAGCGCTTCGTTGGAACAGGGCTTGGAGCGGTATTCGGCGCGATTGTCGCGAGTCACTTCGGACCGCATGTTCTGGTGTTTGGCGCTAGCGTGTTCCTCCTGGGACTGCTTTGCCCACTTGCCCTGGCGGATCGAAGTGCATACAGGTTTGGGGGCATTACGCTGGCCATTGTGCTGTTGATCCCGCGAGCGGGTCCCGCCTGGCGAACCGCCTTTCATCGGTTCGCCGAGGTGTCCATAGGAATTGGCGTGGCGCTCATATTGACGCTGATATGGCCAGAGCGGGAGGACACACCTTTGGCGGAGAAGGTAAGTGATTCACCGCGGAAGACGAACGGCGATCAGGGCAAACTTAATGAGTTCCCAGCATCGCCCGCAACCCCTCCTGCCGCTGCAGACGAGAGACCTTGAACGGGTTGCTTTGCGGCGTCGAGAGCGGATTTTATGAGCTGCCTGGCATTTCCACGAGGATCTCCATGCTCGAATATATCGCTGCCGGCGACCAATATCTCCGCACCGGCACGTACTACGTCCCCGACCGTCTCGTGATGGATGCCGCCGTCGACTTCAATGCGGAAGCCGAGTTGGCGAGACTCGCGGATTTTCGAGAGCAATTCAATTTTCTTGAGGGAAGAGTGGATAAAGGTTTGACCACCGAAGCCGGGGTTCACGCTCATGACAAGAACATGATGAACCAGTGGAAGAACTTCATCGAGGCTGTGGACCGGTGTCGCAGGGTTTATGACCACTCCGGGCTTGCATCCGTGCGCTGCGATCAAACGAAGGGTGCGATCGAGATGGACGCAGGCTTCCTGGTGGACAGAGATCCAAGCAGCGCCAGCTTCGGCAAATGCCGGGATGAATTCGTCCGGCCGTTCAATCATAAGATGACAATCGAGTGGGACTTTCGAGACTTTGCGAAGGGAGGCCACGACCGGGGGCCCGATCGTGATATTCGGGACGAAGTGGCCATCCATCACGTCCACGTGGAGGACGCTTGCTCCCCCTTCGACGACGGCTTGCGCTTCTGCGCCGAGGCGGGTGAAGTCAGCCGACAGGATGGAAGGAGCGAGCTCGATCATAGGAGTCTTCAGCTTGCAACCCGGGCTTGCTCCGCTTCCGTGTGCCCGATCCTGTCAATCAAACGGTCGAGGATTTTTTCTTTCCGAAGATAACCGAGGGGCCGAGGATTGTCCTTGCTTTGAACGACTGGCAACCACGAGAGGCCGTGATCGAGCATCGTGGTAGCTGCCACCAGCGCCGAATCGTCCAGGGCTACATAAACTGGATTGACCACGAGAAATTCACTTAGCTTGGATCGGGCGATATCCTCTCGCTGATCCGTCGGCATGACGGCGATGCGAGCGACAACTTGATCGAGGTCGTTGCGGTCGAAAGTTCCCCATACACGCTGCGCTTCGTCGAGGATCAGGAGTTCGCCGCTAGAGCTTTCCTTTAGGGCCCGAATGGCATCGGCCAGGCTAGTGTCTTTACGGAGGAGTTCTGCCGGAAGTGGGTCAAGGAAAGAGGCGAGTGGCTCACGATCCAGAAGCAACTTTGTCAAGGGGAGGAGGTGCCAAAAGTCGCCGGAGCGGTGAATGACAGCCTTGGACAGCACGTCGCGGAGAGGCGCGAAGGTGCCCGCGATTTGCGAGAACAGGGCGCTGCCGGCTTGGCGCAGGCGAACAGCGGTGCGGGCACGAATGCTTGTTTCATGAGGACGGTTTCCCAACAAGGCGGCCTCGCCAAAAAAGTCACCCTTGCCCAGGACGGCGACGATCTTTGGCTCGGTGTTCGGCTCTGCCGCTTTCAGGATCTCTACTTCGCCTTCTTCGATAACACTAAAGAATCGGGCCGGCTCGCCCTGTCGTTGGATGAAATCGCCTGGACGATAGTAGGCGTGGTAGACCTGTTGCGCCGAATCGGTGTTAAGGAAGCTGAGATCGCGCGGGAAGAGCAAGTCCCATGCCCAGTCCAGGGCCACCTTGATTCTGCGGGACCACGTCGGGAGCTTGAAGAGGTAGACACCGCGCCACAGGAACCAGGCGAGGATACCCGAGACGCGCATGCCAAACATTTCCGCGACGGCTTGGTAACCGCCAATAGAGCAGAGCTGCCCGAGGGCTTTGAAGCGGAACGGTTTGGTGGGCTCGCCTTTCAGGACTCGAACGAGGTTAAGCGCCGCCTGGCGACCCTGGCGTTCCGCGAACTGGCCCGTTGGAGCGGACGGCTTGCTGTCGAAAGAGTTGACGATGAGTGCGCAATCGCCTATTGCCCAAGCGTTGGTCTGGCCTTCGATTCGCATTTCCGGAGCGGTGCGGATGCGTCCTCGCTCTTTGGGAACGTCGAGGTGTTGCACGAGAGGAGAGATCGCGGTTCCGATTGTGCAGACCACGGTGGCTCCCGTCACCATCTTTCCATTGTTCAGTTCGATGCCTTCGTGAGTGGCCGCGACGGCACGCGTATTCAGCAGGATGCTGATGCCGGCTTCCTCCATCTTCTTTCTGGCGAACTCGCCCAGCGTCGACGCCACCTCGGGCAAGATATGGTCCTGGGAATGGACCAGCGTGACAACAATGTCTTCCTTTTTGAAGTTCCGGTAAAAACGCGTGCTGCTGCGAACCAACTCATTGATTTCTCCGGCGACCTCAACGCCACTGAAGCCTGCTCCCACGACAATGAAGCTGAGATGCCAGTGCTGGCGATCGGGGTCGCTCGCTGCTTCAGCTTGTTCCAGTTGGCGTACGATGTGCTGGCGAAGGTCAATGGCGTCGCGCATGACCTTGAAGGCAAAAGCATGCTCGGTCATACCAGGGATGATACCCAGGTTGCTTTCCGCGCCGCAGGCCATCACGACGTGGTCGTAATGCAAGCGCCGGAGCACTCCGGTCCCATCGTCAAATTCGATCTCTGAAGAGGGAAGATCGATCCTCTGAACGCGTTCGGTACGGCAACCAACACCAGGGAGCATCTGGCGCAAAGGTGTTGCGGCCGCGTCCGCATTGATGGAGGCTCCCGCGACATCCGCTAGAAGAGGATGAAATACCATATGGTTCTCTCGGTTGAACAGGAAGATCTCGCACTCGGAAGCGCGCAGCTTGCTGCGAAGAGTTTTCGCGAATTGTACGGCGGCAAATCCTCCACCCACAATGACCACTCTGATTGGCTTCAATTCCTTGCTCCCCAGGGCCGGGTGCGATGTAAAGCCCGCATTCCTTCCGGCCGGCAACTGCTAACCCACAGAAAACCGGGAAACGACATTCCGGCGTACTAGTTCAGGATAAGGAGCAGGAAATGAGGAGTATTTCGGAAACGTGCAAATTCTGTTCGAAATGACTGAAGGAATGGTAGTTGGGCAAGCGCCTGAGGCAGCCAGACATCAGGAATCCGGGAGCCGGTTGATGCGAACAGAAGTCGAAAGAGAATGAAGCGAGTGGCTCGCCGGAATTCGTTTTGACTCAGTCGCGCGCTTCGGCTTGGCGAGGCTCTGGCTCCTGGTTTCAAACGCCAGTTCCGCCCAGGCGAGGACGAGGCAGATCCAGAACACCGTCTGCGACGAACAGATGGACCATCTGCAGTCGTTCCAAAGAAGATCCCATATATTCGCGCCACGCCTGATTCACGAACTCGACGGAGCCGTCGGGCGAAGCGCACGCGACTAGAGCTGGAATCGTATCCATGACAGTCCGCAGTTCCAGCGGCCGCCGAGTCGCTGGACGCCATGTGAGTCAGCAGCCATAGGGGAGATCATAGGCCGATTCTTGCGGGGAAGATTTCACGGCTATTCCTTTCTAGTCTCAAGAGAACGACTCGCCGCCAAGTGAATCGACCTTGCGCGCCTGCAACGGTGTCAAAGCGTTGACGAGTCTGTCGAGGCTTATATAAGAGGATACCGGTCATTCTTACCAGAGAGTGATTGCCGCGAACTAACCTCCATGTATTCAGTCGGTTGCGAGGTCCGGTCAGACTCACTGATGGCAAGCCAAATGCCATTGAAGAGTGCTGGTCTAGAAGGAGGAGCGCGGGATGCTACGCAAAGCGACAGCGGTTTGGCGAGGAGACACGAAAACCGGGAAGGGAACGTTGTCGACAGAGAGCACTGTCTTAAAGGAAGCGCAGTATTCGTTCAGCACCAGGTTTGAAAACGGCATCGGTACGAACCCCGAAGAACTGCTGGCTGCCGCACACGCGGCATGCTTCGCGATGGCAGTTTCCTCGCAACTGGGAAAGGCCGGCTGGAGGCCCGAGACGCTGGAAGCAACAGCGACTATCACTTTCGAAAGGGTCGGCGAGCATTTCACGATCACGAAAAGCCATCTTGATCTCACAGCTCGGGTACCGGGCGCGATCCAAGCAACATTCGAGGCCGCCGTTAAGGCGGCTGAGATTGGTTGCCCCGTGTCGAAACTTTTCAAGGCTGAAATTTCCGTCGACGCGCACCTTCAAGTGACGGTCTGAGTGCTGGGAGCGCAGCCATTGAATGCGGGACTCATCGCCGGCCTGGCCGCTATTTCGGGATCGCTCGTCGGAGCATTAGGCTCCATCGTGGGTACGTGGATCACGCAGATGCACCAGGATCGGCGTGACCTACTGGCAAAAATGGTCATTCGTCGCGAGGCACTGTATTCCGATTTCATTGTGGAGTGCGCACGCCTGTCGGTGGACGCGCAGCAGCACAATAGCAGCGAACCTCAGAAACTGATACCAGTCTATGCGCTGCTGAGCCGTATTCGACTCAGTTCGTCGTCCTGCGTTCTGGAAACCGCTGAAGAGGTCACAAGAAACATTCTGAACAGCTATCTGAAACCGAACCTGACGCCCGAGCAGATTGAGACTCGAGCCCTGAGTGCCGAAGATCCCTTGAGACGGTTCAGCGATATGTGTCGCGCCGAGCTAGAGGCGCTGCAGAGACAATTGTGATGGATGCAGGAGAGTACGGAGCGCTGGCGACCACCAAGAAATGATTAAGAATATTCTATTCCCAGTCGATTTTTCGCCTTCGTGTGTTGCCGTCGGTCCTTATGTGAAGCGAGCTACGTCGATTCTTGGCGCGAACGTGACCCTCGTTCACGTATGTGATCTGGCGAGTCACAATGGATTCGAGCTTTATGCGCGAGCAGCCGATGATATAGCGGAGGAACACTGGAATCTTGCACGGAGCAGACTTGAAGTCTTTCTGGGATCCGAGTTTCCGGCTAAAGAAAGTCCGAGGATTCTCTTGGCCGGCGACGCAGCAAGCGCAATCACGGAGACAGCAACGAAAAGCAAATTCGATCTCATCATGATGCCCACCCACGCTGGCCGCTTTCGGCGGATGCTGCTTGGTTCGACGACAGCGAAGGTCCTCAGTGATGCGAACTGTCCCGTCTTGACAACGCAGCACGCTGCCGCAATCGCTCCCCGGTCCGTGGAGCACCGAAAGTGGGTTTGCGCAGTCGGGTTGTCATCGGATTCGGAAAGAGTACTTCGCTATGCGAGGGCTGCCGCCCTGGCGGCCGGCGCAAAACTGTCAGTGATCCATGCAATTCAGACAAGCGAGGCGGAGTCCGAGACTCAAAGGCCATCGGACGTAGAATTACAAGCGCGGCAGCACATTGCTAAATTACTGGGTGTGCTAAGCTCCGACGCTTTGATATCCATTGTGATCGGCCCCGTCAAAGAAGTATTGCTCGATGCGGTCCGGAAGTCATCCGCTGATGTTCTCGTGCTTGGAAGAAGTACTCATTCTGGCGTTCTTGGGCGCATGCGGGATCTGACCTATTCCCTGATTCGGGACTCACCTTGTCCAGTCGTGAGTGTCTGAAAGGTCTTATCCACGAGCATGGAGCGAAGTGCTCCGAAATGAAGTGCAATCCGCATTCCAATCTCCGATCGAATTGTTGCGCGTCGGGGTTTGCAAAGGCTACTCATATGCGATCACCTGTGATCTGTGGAAACTGGAAGATGTACAAGGACCCCGCCGGCACCACGTCTTTCTTCGAGAGTTTTCGGACGCTTGTGGAGCGCTCGGAAAATTGCGAGATCGTAATCTGCCCCTCCTTCGTTAACTTGGAGACTGCGGTCAGCGCCACACGCGGAACTAGCATACAGGTTGGCGCACAAAATCTTTGTTGGGCGACGGAGGGTGCCTTTACCGGTGAAGTCTCCGGCCCGATGATCAGGGCGTTGGGCTGTTCGCACGTGATCGTGGGACACAGCGAGCGACGCAAGTATTTTGGCGAAACCAACGAGCGTGTGTTGGAGAAAACCGTAGCGGCCATCGACGCGGGGCTCACGCCGATCGTCTGCGTTGGAGAGCGTGAAAAGAAGAACGCGGGGGAAGCGTTGATGGAGCAGTTTCGGTACGCCATTGCCGCGCTGTCGGACAAGCAGTTCCGAAGAATCGTAATCGCATACGAACCGGTCTGGGCGATCGGCACTGGCGAGACCGCCACGCCCGAGACCGCCGCCGCCGCTCACCGCCTCATTCGCAGTCAAGCGAAAGGCAGTTTCGGAAAGGAGGCTGCGAACAACGTGCGCATCCTATACGGCGGGAGCGTGAAGCCAGAGAATGCGAAGAGTCTTATAGCGCAGCCCGGTATTGACGGCTTGCTAGTAGGCGGGGCCAGCCTCGACCCGGTCAGCTTCGGAGCGATCGTAAATCTTAGTACTTGCCAGGCGTCTCGAACGAGTTCCGTGAGCTACGCGAAATCCAGCGTGATCGAGAGAGGGTAATGGTCGGAGGCGGCCACTGAGCGGCCGACCTGGGGCCGGCTGGCGCGAATAGGTCCGCGCGTAAAGATCCAATCGATGGTTCGTCCTTGCTCCAGGAAAGAGCCGGGCGTTGTTGGCACGTGCTGATTCCGAAATGCGTCCAGAAACTGCGTCTGAGTGATCGCGGTGGAAGCAGGTTCGCGAGAGACATCGAGATTGAGGTCGCCAGCGAGCACGATCGGCGTGCTTATGTCGTATCTCCGGGCATCCTCGAGGGTCTCCTCAATCTGGGAGCAGCGCAACGCATCATCGCCCTTACTCTCCAGGTGCAGGTTGTAAGTGACAAGCCTTTTCCCCGCGATGGCCGTTTCGCATACCAGCGCCAGGCGTCCTCCGATTCGTTCCTGAAACGGTTCGATTTCAGGAAGGAACCAGCGCGGACGCCAGAAATTCGATTGCTTCTGAAATCGCAAGATCCGAGAATTCGATAACGGCCAGCGCGAGAGCGTCGCTTGGCCGTGATAGGCGGGTGAGGCGCGCGAACCCTGCGTTAGTTCCTGGAACTCACGCCCGAACACATAGTTCATCTGCAGCTTCTGCGCGATTTCCTTGGCAACATTGAGATGATGCGTCCGCCGGGCATTCAGATCGGATTCCTGTAAGAGAAAAACGTCGGCCTTCGCGCTAGCCAGGAACTCGATGACCTTCTGCAGTCGCAGCCCCCGATTGATATTCCAATTCACAACACGTATGGAATCCGGTGGAATGAGGACCAACCGAGGAGGTGAAAAATTGCCTGTTTCGATCTCCTGCATCGAAATTACCGCCTGCCGCACCTTTTCAGTGTACACACCAGGATGGTCTCCAACCGCGAAACAGATGGCCCCATCACGAGGGGATCAAAGCAAACCTGCGGCGTATTCACGCGATGGTTCTCGCTTCTGAGAGAAATCTGCGCAATTGTTCGCCACCTGACGCTGGGGTCTGGCAAAAGCGAGAGAGGAGTACAGCGCGATAGGCCAAACCAGATTTGCTCCAATCACGCTCAGAACGAACGCCATGCTCATGAGATTAAAGAGCGCAAAGACGAGCAGGGCATAAGGGAAAAAACAGCGCCGGACGATGAACTCCGTATGTCGGCCGAAATACAAGAAAGGATTCGACGGCCGGCTCTCCGCGTGGCTCTGCCAGATTTTCAGTAGCTGCTCCGGGCGCCCAGCGGCAAGGCGGCGCCGCCCCCATCCGGTGGCGAGGAAGCTTGCTAAGGCTCCAAAAAGGAGCAGGCCGCCATATACCAGGTACGTTCTTGTTCCCGAGCTTCGCCACCGTCCTATGGTCATGCCCACAAGAAGAAACAGGTAGAACGCGTAGTCGCAGATTGTCTCCAGCCAGCAGCCGAAATCGGATTCCAGTAGTTTCAAACGAGCGACCTCTCCATCGCACCCATCCATAATGCTGGCGAAGAGGCATAAGAACGCGCCGAGCAATGTGCTCCAGTAACCGCCGTAAGCGAAGAATGCGGCAGAAGCAATGCCGACGCCGAGCGTGAAAATACTGACCATGTTTGCTGTGACCGGAAGCTTGATGAGCTGCCGGCTGATCGGAATGGAGATCCGGCGATTCAACCGCGCGTAGAAGCCGTCGGTAGGTTTGACCAGCCAGCGGTCGAGTTTTCGTTCGGCAGCCTCGCAGTCCTCTGGAGTATTGACGCGCTGCCATTGGTCTTCTGCGACTGGCATGGAAACGACCGAGTGCATTTCGGTGAGTGACGCGTGCAGTTCGTTGAGCGTTCCGGCTTGCGTTCGACAACGCTTCGCGAAATCGCGAATCATCTCAGCGGGGAGCGCAAGAATTCCGGCAAGTTCGTCATCACTCACCAGCGCCAACGCCGACCCCTCATTGTTCCACTCAGCAGCCTTCCGGAGTAGTGACGGATGATACGTTCTGTTTCCTTCGATCAAGACCAGTCGTACGCTGGGCGCCCTATTGACAATGAGCAGTAATCGTTGGGAATGAGAGGCGCCTGCGGCTGCCTCTATCCACTCGACAAATTCGGGAAGTCGCCCGGTAAAGAATAACGCACGCTGTACCTTTCTCCTGATGGTGGGGTCGGCCACCACCATGATGCGTGTTGCCCCGGCTTTTTGCGCTGCAAATATCGTTCGGAGAAGGATCGGTAGCGTGCCGACTCGAGAGAGTGAAGCGCTGAATTGGCTGCCCCTGGCCTCTCCTTCGGCGAGGAAAATGGCGACCACGATTTCGTTTTCCGGTGAACGGTTGCTTAAAGAATTGGCGCGCGCTCTGGGAGATGGCGCGACCGTTGCGGCTGTGCTCGCAAGAATTGTGGATTCGCGGTGCTTTCTTGACCGTGTCAGCAAGACGAAACAAATGACGCCAACGGCGGCCCAGAAAAAGGACCGCAATCGCCGTGACAGCCCCAAAGCCAATCCAGTCGCGCTGCTCAGCCCAAACATCTTGCTAATCAGCATGGTTCCACCTTCGTAGGTCCCAATGTTGCCTGGGTTGAAATTGCCCAGGACGTTTACAAGCTTGGTCAATGCTTCGATGACCAGGGCACTGAGGAAACCCATCTTCACGCCCATCAGCCAGAGGATTAGACACACCTCCGATACAGCCAGGCACTGAGCGGCCAGATTTAGAGAAAAACTCGCCCAAAATGCTCCGGCGGTCTTGTGATGGAAGTCGAACAGCGCACTCTCAACGGACTGGACTAACAAGTATCTCTTTTCCATCCAATTCTTGAGGGGGGAAACGCGGCTTATGATGCGGGCGCTCCACGAAAGCACCGGCCAACGCTTTCGCACCGCGAACAACGTCACCATCAGAAAGGCCGTCAATGTAAAAGCAAACAGACTCGCGTACAGGCGCAGAGCATGGGAAAGCGCTACGAGAGGTAGAGCGGCCAAAATCCCCGCGATCGTGGTCACAATCCCCGTTACGACATAGAGGCCGCGATCGAGAGTCACCGAGGCGAGACCGCTGGCAACGGATATTTCTGCACTCATGCGCGACACTCGGACAGAATCTCCAAGCGTCTGCCCCAGTATCCCGAGTTGACCGGCGGCTTCCGCTCCCAGTCTAAGCCCCACCAAACGCGAAAAGGAGATCTTATGCTGGTCGTCACCGAGTGTAAGCCGCCAGCCCCAGGTCCTCGCAAGGTGCGAGACTCCGGCCAGGGCAATCACTAAAATGATCCCCCAACCGAGTTCGGAGAGGCTTTTCCAAAGCTTGCTGGGACCAGTTCGCCAGATAAGGTAAAAAAAGAAGCCTGCGCTCATGGCGATCGCGATGAGACGAAACGGAAGTTGTGCTTTTGACGGGATTCTAAGCATCGACCAAACTCTCCGCGAACGGGTTTTCAGGGAAGTCCACGTCAAAGATGCTTTCGGCGTGAGCCAACGCTTCGGGGCTGTCGACGTCCTGCCAGTGTGCGTCGCCGATATCAAAGGCCCTCAATTTCTGCTCACGCGCAAGTTGGCGCATACCGTCCGACAAGGAACAGCTCCCGTCTCTTTTTGCTGATTCGAGCCTGCGGAACAGTGCCGGGCTGCACAAAAACATCCCCGTGTCGAGGGCTTCATAACGGGCAAGATCTTTGCCGATATCGACGATATGATCCGCTTCGCATTTGACCTTCGTTGCGTCGTCGAGGTCAAAAACACGATCCACATTGTGGTCGACTGCAAGAATCACCGCGTCATCTGCCAGTGGTTGCTGCGCTAGCCCCTTGGCAGTTTTCGGCTCGAAAATGTGGTCTGACATGAGAAGCAAGAATGGATTGTGAAGTTCATCTTTGGCCGCCAGGGCGGAGACCCCGTTGGCTTTGTCGTATTCCGGATTTTCTATCAAGGTGACAGAAATGCCGTCAAGCGGCCGCTCGGCAAACCAGCGGCGGATCAAGTCGGCGCGGTACCCGACAACAATCACAAACCTCGTAATTCCGGCTTCCTGACACGAGGTCATGACGTGCTCGAGAAGTGGTACGCCGCGCAGGCGCACAAGAGGTTTGGGAACGCCGCCGGACACAGATGCAATTCGGCTCCCGTTGCCCGCAGCGAGAATTAGACATTCATTAACGGGCGTCATGGCTGGCCCACCTTAGTGAATCGGTGTTTTTCGCAAAGAAGCTTTGCCGCGGACCAAAGGAAAGTCTTTGTGTGATTCATGGCTTCAGCATCTCCCTTGCGGACACTACGGAGTTGTCGGGGGCGTGCGCCGTCTTGGGTGCGTAGTCGAAATACTCGATATTCACGTCCGTTGTGCCAAAAATATGGGCTTCGGTGACACTTTGCGTCGAGCGGGGAAACCAGAGAGGGCCATTTTTCTGGTAGATCTGCACGAAATGCGTGCTCTTCGTCCAGAACGAAGGGTTCTTTGCAGGTTGGCCCTCTGCGCGGGCCAGCGCGTAATCTTCCGCGTCCACCCAGATGCGGCCGCTGAATAGGTATTTCTCTTTGCGTTTGGGGCTGACTTCTAAGACATAAGCTGTGCGGCCGTCAATTACCTCCGTTCCAGCAATTGTGAAATCGTAGTTTTCGGGATTGATTCTAGTTTTGGCGCGCGCTTCGGGATGCGACGTCTCCGATTCCGATTCCAGCATCTTTCGCAAAACGTGCTTGTGCGCAGCATTCCAGCCTTCTTCCGACACGACCGCGAAATGTTTTGTGCCGTCCGGGTCGCCTTGCACCTGCACGAGCATCTCCGCGCGTTTGTGGAGATGCTGATTATCGAGGACGTACCGCCGCATTCCGGCGTATCCCCCAATGGAGACCTGGCGCTGCAGGTCCCGAAAACCCATCCGTGCGACGATTTCCTCAGCCGTCGGGAGAGACGGGGATTCGTCCGCCGTAGCGGCAGACGCCGGAAGCAGGAACAAAGCAGCAAGCAAGAGGTGATTTCTCATCGTTAAAACTCCAAGACAAATTTTCCGCGGTATTCACGCCAAGATGAGTTGAAGAACCCTCCGAACCTGGCGCTGGTCAGGTTGTTCTGTACGTCCCGTGGATCGAAATGGTTGAAAAGATTGAAGACCCCGCCTCCGGCGCGCGCGTGTATGCGCTTCTGCCCAAGGTGCAGTGTTATCGGTCGTGTAATCTGCAGATCAAGCGAAGAGAAACGTGGGAAGCGACGTGCGTTTCGCGGTCCAACGTATTCGCGGAGTTCGTTCTCGACGGAGTAGGGAAATCCGGTGTGCAGGTCGTAAACGGGAACGAGTGTTAGGTGCCACGGGCCGGAGAATGTGCCCCAGAATAGGAAACGGTTGGGTGCGTCAAACGGCAGGCGACCACGAGCATCCGACTGGATAATCGGTTGCGCGAGATTCCCGAAGAACTGATCGAGATCGTTAAGGTCGCCAAAAGCACGGGAGTGCACGTATGAAGCGTTCAGCAAATGGTGAGCTAGCTGGTAGCGGGCCGTCACTTGGAACTCTCGGTAGGAATCGTTGCCGCCGTTTGAGAGTTCAAGGGCTCCTATCGTCCTGGAGGAGACCGGTGAAACGACAAAGTCGTCGGTGGTGTTACGTTGTTCGTAGGCGATTCGCAGCAACAAGCCCGCAAGAATCTGGCGATCGAGTTCCAGATTCCACGACGTGCTGCGCGGACTTCGGAGCTCGCCAATTATTTTGTTCTGATAGGACACAGAACTAAGCGCTACGCCGTTCTGGTCGACGAAAGTGACCGTGCGATCCGGAAGATCAGTGAACGTGGGAGCCATGAGCGGGACGCGGTCATAAAACCGTCCAACGCCGCCCTTCAGCAGCGTCTTTCCATCCCCGGTCAGCGACAGGAGAAATCCGGCGCGAGGAGCGGCATGGGTGGAGCTCGTGATCGTGTCGTTGTCGAAGCGCAAGCCGAAGCTCAAGGTCAAACGTGGGTTGATCGCCCACTGATCGCCGGCGAACCAGGCCGTCTCGTTTTGACTAATGCGGAATGAGGTTGGAGCAGTGAAGGAAATGCGCTCCACAGGTTCGTTCGACGCCCCATCAATCTCCACGGGAAGGAACGTCTGGCGGCCTTGGTATGCGGAGTGCTCGTAGCTCAGGCCCACTGTGAATTGGTGGGAACCTGCGAACCGCCAGTGCGCGAACTGATAATTTTCCTGCCAGCTGGTACGGGAAGTTCGACGCGCCTGTCGATTGAAGAAACCGCCTTCGGTGGTCTCCAGCAGCAGACGATACGGATCGTTGCTCTGCGCAGTGATGTCGGCGTCAAAGCTCTTGTAGCTGAACTGCGAATTCAGCAGGCCTGCCTGGCCGACGACGTAATGATCCTGCGCGTTGATTTGCTCCCCGCGCTGATGAAAATCCGGCGTCGACGGCTGAGGTGTAAAGGTGCTAAGCCCGAGGTAATCCAACTTTTGCGGATACACTGCAACCGAAACCGCAGCTGCCTGCTTCGGACTTAGAATAAAGTCGATTTGCGTGTAGGAATCGAAACTTTCGAGTTTCGTATCTCGTTTTGAAGGTGGAAGGCTATTTACCGGCGTCTGAACATAACGATATTCGAAGGACTGCGTGACGGCGATGCGATCTTTCCACACTGGGCCGGTGATGGTGGTTCGTGGGGTCGCGGCGCCAATGCCCATAATGCTGCTGTCGCGATCTCGCAGTCGTGGTAAGAAATTTTGGATGGAGAAGTGAAACTTCTCGTAGTCGCTGGTCTTTGTAGAGACAGTGGAAACCGCTCCTGTGAATTTGCCGTATTGAGGATCATAGGGATTCGAAACGACTTGCACCGAAGCCACTACATCAATTGGAAGGTTGAGGGCTGGACTGCCAGTCACAGGGTCAGTGACATTCGCGCTATTCACAAGCGCACCGCTCTGGGTATTGCGTGTACCCTTGAGATTGACGTGTCCGTCAGGCCCGCGAACGACTCCCGGAATGAGCGGCAGTGAGCTTTCAAACCGCTCGTTGACATTGGGTGCATCGCGCAGTGTTTTCTCGGAAATTGTTTCTGCGCGAGCAGGGTCCTTGGTATCAGCCTGATCAGCGTTTACCTCCACAGACGCGGTGACTTCAGAGGGTTTTAATTCGAGAGAGACGTGGACTTCACTCCCTTCGACATGTACTTCCCGTACAGCCTTTAAACCTGGAAAGATCGCTTCGACGGAGTAGGTCCCACTGGGAACAGCCGCAAGCACGAACCTGCCGTTTTCGTCGGATTCAGTTTCGAATGTGGCTGGTCCGCTGAATTTCACCGAGGCGCCAGCCACAAAGGACTGGTTCCCTGCAGCATCCTGAACAAACACTGTTCCTTCGACCTTAGCACCGCCGGTGTTGGGCTGTTTCCCCCAAGACGCTAGCGCGAACAAGCAGGTGGCAAGGAACGGGAAAAGCCGCAAGCAGACGACTCTTCCCGTCGTGGAGGGCCCTTTCCCTTTTCGGTGTCGAATGGGGATCTCTTCTGCTTTCTGCGCGATTTGCGCTCGAAGTATCAATGTCTCTCCCCGCCCCAATTGAGATCGCAAGGGGCAGCGTGCGACTGAGACACGCAAGACCGGAGCGCACCATCTCCCAGATGTTCGTAGTTTCCGCACTCGATTCCATCCCCGCACAAGGCTGTGGGAAGCAGGCGCAATTCCAATGAGTCGATGGCTCGCAGTACCTTGTATCCCTTTGCTTATCAATCATTTGAAGGGTGGGAGGAAGTTCCACACCGGCTTGCCCACCGCGAACCGTTGACGAGGCTTCGACTGTTTGGGCGAGTCTTTGACAATTTGCTACAGATGACCATGAGTTTTCAGCAGACTCTGCCCAGAGACTGAAGCCACCTCACCCGGGAGTTTCCGCAGCTCCTTTCAAAGCTTGCAAAAGTCGTGGTTTTTCGGGGAACGAGTACCCAGACAGGCGAGGCCTTGACGAGACCGTCAAGCCCATGACTGTAGCTTTGCTCCAGAGCCCAGTTTCGTAGCCTCCCAACCTGCCGGAAGCGCCTGCAATTAAAGAAGATAAAGAATGGTGCAAGCAAAACGTCGATTGGAGAGCAAGGTGCACCAGCGGGAATGCTGTCGGTGGCGAGATCGAGATGTGGCCAGTGCGCGAGAACTCGCAGAATTTCAAACAGCCATGATTGTCCAGGGGCTTGCATGTGACGGCGCGGAGCGAGGAAAAATTTAGACGATCATGACGAACAAGCACAAGACGGACTGGAAAGCTGTCGTCTCCCGAGTCACTGGAATTGTTGTCATCCTGACCGGCGTCCTTCTTGCTGTGCGGGTGTGCGTCGCGAGCCCTCCGGGAGACCATCCGATTCCAAGCATCTTTGATCCGCGCTCAACCCCCGCGGACGCGCTCAATCAGCATTCACATTTCGTCCTCGCCATCACCGGATTGATTTTTGTGGTTGTTTTCACTCTCTTAGCGTACGCCATTCTAAAGTTCCGCCAAACAACAGCAAATGCTGACCGCGAGCCAGCCCAGGTCTACGGAAGTACCCAAATTGAGCTGGCTTGGACCATTATTCCCATCTTGATCGTGGTCGTATTGTTTCTGGCCGTGGCCCGAGTGATCCACACGGTCCAGGATGCTCCCAAACCAGCGACGGCGGTGGAGGTGACTGCGATTGGGCACCAGTTCTGGTGGGAGTTCCGCTACCCGACTCTTGGCGTCGTTGCAGCGAACGAACTCCACGTGCCCGTGAGTGACCCCGCACACCCCACGCCCACATTCTTGAAATTGCTTTCCGCGGATACCGACCACAGTTTCTGGATTCCCCAGCTCGCCGGAAAAACCGACTTGATTCCGAACCGCGTAAACCAGACATGGATAGACCCGCATGAAACGGGCCTGTTTCTCGGCCAGTGCGCTCAGTATTGCGGAACGCAGCACGCAAAGATGCTCTTGCGCGTTTACGTGGACAACCCCGAAGGGTTTGCTGCCTGGGTCAGCGCGCAAAGACAGCCTGCAAATCAGGATGAAAAAGAAGCGGCTGGAAGACATGTCTTCGAAACGACTGCTTGCCTGAACTGCCATGCCGTTGGAGGCACAAACGGTACCGGGCGTTTCGGCCCAGACCTGACACACCTGATGAGCCGCCATACTCTCGCATCCGGTGCCGCGGAAAATACTCCGGAAAATCTGCGCCTTTGGATCGAGAACCCGGACGCCATTAAGCCCGGCTCGCTCATGCCGGCCATGAAATTGAGCGACGCTGATCTCGACGCTCTCGTGCGTTATCTAGAGACGCTCCGGTAGCCGAGGAATTTGGAGACGAATATGTCATCGGATGTGATGGCCATTCAGAGCGCGGACGCAGCAGGGCGGTCCTGGACCGAGGTGCTGCACGAGTGGGTGACCACGGTCGATCACAAGCGCTTGGGCGTTCTGTACATCCTCTACGCCCTCTTCTTTCTCGTCATCGGCGGCATTGAAGCGACCATCATCCGTATCCAATTGATGCGCCCGCACAACGATTTTGTTTCTCCGCAAGTATTCAACCGCATGTTCACCATGCACGGCACGACCATGATTTTCTTCGTGGCCATGCCCATCCTGTTCGGCTTTGCCAACTACCTCGTGCCATTGATGATTGGCGCGCGAGACATGGCGTTTCCGCGGCTGAATGCCTTCAGTTTCTGGCTGACGGCGTTTGGTGGATTGCTGCTTTACTTTAGCTTGCTGGGTGGGAGTGGATTGTACGGTGCTGGTAACGCACCAGATGTAGGCTGGTGGGCGTACGCCCCGTTGACGTCTCGTGCGTTTTCGCCGGGTCACAGTTCGGACTATTGGACGATCGCTCTCTTGGCTTCGGGGTTCGGCAGCATCGGTACCGCTATCAATATCATCGCGACGATTATTTCGATGCGTTGCCCAGGCATGAAGCTGAGTCGCATGCCGCTACTGGCGTGGCTGAACTTGGTGATGTCTGGGATGGTTTTGCTCGCAATTACACCTTTATCTGCAGCCCAGATCATGTTGCTCGTGGACCGATATCTCGGCGGTCATTTTTTCGACACGCAGGCCGGCGGTTCGGCCACGCTGTGGATGCACTTTTTTTGGATATTCGGACATCCCGAAGTATATGTCCTTGTTATCCCCTGTTTTGCCTTTGCTTCTGAAATTATTCCCGTATTTTCGCGCAAGCCGATTTTTGGGTACCCCGTCATGGTGGGTGCCACCGTTTGCATCGCTTTTGTGAGCATGAGTGTTTGGGCGCACCACATGTTCACAATCGGGATGAATTCCTATGCAAACAGCTTTTTCACGATAACGACGATGGCGGTGGGTGTGCCGACCGGAATCAAGATCTTCAACTGGCTGGGTACGATGTGGGGCGGCAAGATTCAGTTAAGAACGCCGATGCTATTCTGCATCGGTTTTTTGTTCCAGTTCTTGATCGCCGGCCTCACCGGCATCATGCTGGCGTCGTCGCCCTTCGATTGGCAGCTCAGCGGTTCCTATTTTGTTGTGGCCCACTTTCATTATGTGATCGTAGGTGGAATTTTGTTCGCACTCTTCGGCGCATTTTATTACTGGTATCCAAAAATCACTGGAAGAATGCTCAACGAAAGCCTGGGCAAGCTTCATTTCTGGATGTTCCTGATCGGCTTCCACCTCACCTTTGACCTGATGCACATTCCCGGCTTGCTCGGGATGCCGCGGCGCATTTACACCTACGAGCCTGGCCGCGGTTGGGAAACGCTGAACCTTC
>Ga0209006_10001616_pt1 | contig 20498 bp, 17 predicted proteins | sample JacPin_JW_Ref_O2_FD_188567 | JGI IMG/M metagenome (GOLD analysis project Ga0209006, IMG submission 188567) | Forest soil microbial communities from Algoma, Ontario, Canada - Jack Pine, Ontario site 1_JW_Ref_O2 (SPAdes) (version 2) | ecosystem: Environmental > Terrestrial > Soil > Boreal...
GCTCGCGCGCGCGCGCCCTATGCGGCCGATCAGGCGGCAGGCCGCGGCCGCCGCTTTGCCGAGCCGCCGAGCCTCACCCGCAGCGATTTTCGCCGCGATTGCGACCGTATCATCCATTCCACCGCCTTTCGCCGGCTCGCGCACAAGACGCAGGTGTTCATCCCGCACGAGGGGGACCACTACCGCACGCGCCTCACGCATACGCTCGAGGTCACCCAGATCGCCCGCTCGCTCGCGCGCGCACTCGGCCTCGACGAGGATCTGGCCGAGGCCTCGGCGCTCGCCCACGACCTCGGCCATCCGCCGTTCGGGCACGCCGGCGAGCGGGCGCTCGACCGCTGCCTCGCCGGCCACGGCGGCTTCGACCACAATGCGCAGACGCTCGCGGTGGTGACGCGGCTCGAGCGGCACTACGCCAATTTCGACGGGCTCAATCTGACCTGGGACACGCTCGAAGGCCTGGTCAAGCACAATGGTCCGCTCACCGACGCGACGGGCCGCGCGATCGGGCGCCATGCCGAGAGCGGCGTCGCGGCCGACATTCTCGGCTATTGCGCCGTGCAGGACCTCGACTTGTGGCGCTACCCCAGCGCCGAGGCGCAGGCCGGCGCGATCGCCGACGACATCGCGTATGACGCGCACGACATCGACGACGGCCTGCGCGCCGGGCTGTTCGCGCTCGACGATCTCGGCGACGTGCCGCTCGCCGGCGACATCCTGCGCGAGCTCGCGACGCTCTATCCGCACATTGAGCCGGGGCGGCGTGCGCATGAGCTGGTGCGCCGCCTGATCACCTGCATGATCGACGACGTCCTGGCCGAAAGCACGCGACGGCTCGCGGCGCTCGGGGCGCGCTCGGTCGAGGATGTGCGCGGCGCGTCCGCCCCGGTGGTCGCCTTCTCGGCCGCGATGGCCGCGGCCGACCGTGCGATCAAGGATTTCCTGCTGCCGCGCATGTATCGCCACGAACGCGTGATGCGCATCATGCGCGAGGCCGCAGGGGTGGTCGCGGATCTGTTCGCAAGCTACGGGCAAGACCCCGGTGAGCTGCCGGACGAATGGCGCCAAGGACTCGACGCCGGCGCGGCGGCACGCCAGATCGCCGACTTCATCGCCGGCATGACCGATCGCTATGCGCTGATCGAGCACGCCCGGCTCTTTGACTCGACCCCGGAATTACGATAGGCGGCGGCAGCGCATATCCCGGCGAAAGCCTGTCCCGGACTTGATCCGGGATGGACGGCGGTTGGCCGACAAGGATATGCGCAAGCTCTGAGCTTTCCCGCATGACTGCCGACAATATCTTCAACGACGTCCTCGATCGCGTGCGCGCCGTCAACGCGCGGCTGATCGCATCCGGCGTGCTGCCGGCGGGCCTCGACCAGTCGCGCGTCATCGTCGAGCCGCCGCGCGATCCGACCCACGGCGACATGGCGACCAATGCGGCGATGGTGCTGGCGAAAGAGGCCGGCAAGAAGCCGCGCGAGCTCGCGCAGGCGATCGCCGAGGAGCTCGCGGGCGACGACCTGATCGCGCAGGTCGACATCGCCGGGCCGGGCTTCATCAACCTGACGCTCAAGCCCGCCGCCTGGACCGCAGCGCTGCGCGCCGCGATCCGCGCGGGCGAGCATTATGGCAGGCGTGACATCGGCCGCGCCGAGCCCGTCAACGTCGAATACGTCTCTGCCAATCCGACCGGGCCGATGCATGTGGGCCATTTCCGCGGCGCCGTCTTCGGCGACGCGCTCGCCAACCTGCTCGCCTTCACGGGCTTCGCGGTGACGCGCGAGTACTACATCAACGACGCCGGCGCCCAGGTCGACGTGCTCGCGCGCTCCGCCTATCTGCGCTACCGCGAGGCGCTCGGCGACGAGATCGGCGCTATCCCGGAGGGCCTCTATCCGGGCGATTATCTCAAGCCGGTCGGGCAGGCGCTCGCCGCCGAGCACGGCCGCGCGCTCAATCAGAAGCCCGAGACCGAATGGCTGCCGATCGTGCGCGCCAAGGCGATCGACATGATGATGGATGAGATCCGCGCCGATCTCGCGGCGATCAATGTGCGCCACGACGTGTTCTTTTCCGAACGCTCGCTGATCGAGGGGCCGGTCGACGAGGTTGCGCGAACGCTCGAAACCCTGCGCCGGAAGGGCCAAGTGTACGAAGGCCGGCTGCCGCCGCCCAAGGGCGCGCCGATCGAGGACTGGGAGGACCGCGAGCAGACGCTGTTTCGCGCCACCGCGTTCGGTGACGACGTCGACCGGCCGCTCGAGAAGTCGGACGGCAGCTACACGTATTTCGCCTCGGATATCGCCTACCACAAGTCGAAATGGGATCGCGGCTTCCACAACATGATCGACGTGTGGGGTGCCGACCATGGCGGCTATATCAAGCGCATGGCCGCCGCGGTGCGGGCGATCAGCGACGGCAAGGCCGCGCTCGACGTCAAGATCGTCCAGCTCGTGCGTCTGCTGCGGGGCGGCGAGCCGGTGAAAATGTCGAAGCGGTCGGGTGAGTTCGTGACGCTGCGTGAAGTGGTGGATGAAGTCGGCCGTGACGCCGTGCGCTTCATGATGCTCTACCGCAAGAACGACGCAACCCTCGACTTCGATCTCGCCAAGGTGATCGAGCACTCGCGCGACAATCCGGTGTTCTATGTCCAGTACGGCCATGCGCGCGGGCAGTCGATCTTCCGCAATGCGCGCGAGGTCGTGCCCGACCTGCCGGCCGACGCCGGCTTACGCGCCGAACGGCTTGCCGGCGCGCCGCTCGAACGCCTCAGCGATCCGGCCGAAATCGCGCTGATCCGCAAGATCGCGCTCTATCCACGTCTCGTCGAGGCTGCCGCGCTGGCCCATGAGCCGCACCGGATTGCGTTCTATCTCTATGATCTGGCGAGCGAATTCCACGCGCTCTATACCAAGGGAAATGATCTGCCACATTTACGCTTCATTATCCAGAATGATCCAACAATGACCGTCGCCCGCCTCGCCTTGGTTGAGGGGGTTGTGATTGTGCTCGCTTCCGGGCTCATGTTGCTCGGTGTCGACGCGCCGGATGAGATGCGGTGATCGCATCAGTCGTGGTCGCGCCGTCGGACGCAAGGGGCGGTCGGCGCATGCGCACATCGTGGATGGGGAAGGCCGTTAGAGTGACAGTTTCGGGTGACGGTATCTGATGGCGGATGACAGCTATCGCGGTTACGGAAGCGGTAACGGTCGCGGCCGGGGTGGGTCCGAGCCGCCGACCGATCCGCTGACCGAGCTTGCGCGCCTGATCGGACAAAGCGATCCGTTCGGCCACGATGGTCGTCGCACGGATCCGCGCGCCGCGGCCGATTCGCGCGACCCCGCGCAACATTACGACGGCGCCGGCTACGACGACCGTTACGGCACGCCGCCCGAGCCGGCGCAATACCCGCAAGACGGCTACGGCAATGGCGGCGTCGACGGTTATGCGGCGCAACATGACGGCCAGGCCTATGCCGACGACGGGCACCACGATGGCGATCCCGATCCTCGCGGTTACGCCGGCGCGCAGTACCCGCAGGAGCCGCCGCCTTATCACGCCCAGCCGAACGGCGGCGCCTACGAGCAGGCGCAACCGAATGGTCATCCGAGTTTCGCGCCCCCGGCGTATCACGCCGATCCGCAGGCGGGCCGGCCGGACGCCTATTTTGACGATGCGCCTGCGCCGCGCCGGCGCGGCTGGCTCGTGACCGCCGCCGCCCTGGTCGGCCTTGCGGTGATCGGCACGGCCGGCGCCTTTGCGTATCGCGCGGTGTTTGCCGGCGGTCCGCCGCCGCTCATCACGCGCGACGTGCGGCCGGATAAAGTCGCGCCGCCGGCGCAAAACGCCGACAACGGGGCCAACAAGCAGGTCGAGCGTCTGGCTCTCGGCAACGAGCAGATGGCGCCGCCGCCCGAGCAACCGATCAATATTCCGACCGCGCCGCAGGCGCCGGTCGGGCCGAGCGCGGCGCCGGCGGCGCCGGCGATGCCGGCCGCACCGAGCCTCGCAAACCAGGCGAGCGCGCCCATGCAGGCTCCCGCCGCGCCGAACAATCCGGCCGGACCGCGCAAGATTCGGACGGTGAAGATCACGACCGATCAGGAGCCCGGCGAGGCTGCCGTCGCGCCACCGCGGCAGATCGCACCGCGCGTCCCGGCGCCGCGCGCCGTCGCGCCGCCCCCGCCGCACAATGCCGACGCGCCCCTGTCGCTTGCGCCGCAAGGGGTCGCCGACGCGCCGGCGACCCCGCCGCGGCGCGGCGTTGCGCCCGCTCCGCCGATGCGCACGACCGCGCTTGCGCCGGCAGAAAACGCCGGAGGCAGCGGCTATTACGTTCAAGTGAGCGCGCAGAAGTCGCAGGAAGAGGCGCGCTCCTCGTTCCGCAACATCCAGGCCAAGTATGCGAGCGTGCTCAGCGGCCACGCGCCGGTCTTCCGCAAAAAGGACCTTGGCAGCAAGGGCGTGTTTTATGGCGCCCAGGTCGGCCCGTTCTCGCATGAGGAAGCGATCCATCTGTGCGAGCAGCTCAAGACCGCGGGCGGCTCGTGCATGATCCAAAGGAATTGAGGCCTGCCACCTTGCGCACATCCTGATCGGCGAACCGGTGACCATCCCGGATCAAGTCCGGGACAGGCTTTCGCCGGGATATGCGCTATTGCGGCGGCGCGACGCGCGGGTTAAGCCGCGCCGATGACGGCACGGGCCTTCATCACCGGATTGTCCGGACCCAAGATCACCCCAGACGAGCGGGCGTTCCTTCGCGCCGCTGCGCCGTGGGGCTTGATCCTGTTCAAGCGAAATATTCAATCCGCATCGCAAATATCGGCTTTGGTTGCCGAATCGAAGGAAATCCTGGGTCGGACCGAGCTGCCCGTGCTGGTCGATCAGGAGGGCGGCCGCGTGCAACGATTGGGGCCCCCGCACTGGCCCATCTATCCGCCCGGCGCCGCTTATGGACGCCTCTACGATCATGAGCCCATGGCCGGTCTTGAGGCGGCCGAGCGGGGCGGGCGGCTGATCGCCTCGGATCTCGCGGCCGTCGGCATCACGGTCGACTGCCTGCCGATCGCCGACGTGCCGGTTCACGGCGCCGACAAGGTGATTGGCGATCGCGCCTACGGCCAAGAGCCCACCAAGGTCGCCGCGATTGCGGCCGCGCTCGCGCGGGGGCTTATGGAGGGTGGCGTTCTGCCCGTGCTCAAGCACCTTCCGGGACATGGGCGCGCGGCCGCGGACAGCCATTTGCAGCTGCCGATCGTGACCGCCGAGCGAAACGCCCTGGAATCGACGGATTTCGCCGCATTCCGGCCGCTCGCCGCGCTTCCCCTGGGGATGACGGCACATGTGGTGTTCACATCCCTCGATCCCGATCTTCCAGCCACGACTTCGGCCACTATCATCGGTCAAGTGATTCGCGGGTTCATCGGATTCGACGGTTTGCTGATGAGTGACGATCTCTCGATGGGGGCGCTGTCCGGCAGCTTGGCGCAACGCACGCGCGCGGCGCTCGCGGCCGGCTGCGATATGGCGCTGCATTGCAACGGGAACCTGCGCGAGATGGAGGCGGTCGCCGCCGCCGCGCCGGAACTTACCGGCCCGGCCGCCCGCCGCGCCGCCGCGGCGCTCGCGGCGCGCAGGGTGCCCGAGCCGTTCGATGATGCCGCCGCGCGGGCGCAATTCGCGCGCCTGATGCAGATGGGTGCCGAGGCGAGCGTGTGATGACAGCCGAGATCGTTCAGTTCACCCCCGACGTCACGCCGGAGCTCGCCTCCGACGAGCGCGCGCTGATCGTCGACGTCGAGGGGTTCGAAGGCCCGCTTGACGTCCTCCTGACGCTCGCACGGCATCAGAAGGTCGACCTCGCCAAGATCTCGATCCTGGCGCTCGCCGATCAGTATCTTGCCTTCATCGAGCAGGTGCGCGCGCTGCGCATCGAGCTCGCGGCCGACTATCTCGTGATGGCGGCATGGCTCGCCTACCTCAAGTCGCGCCTGCTGCTGCCGGACGCGCCCGGCCCCGAGGGCATGAGCGCGGCCGAGATGGCGAACGCGCTGGCGCTGCGGCTGCGCCGGCTCGAGGCGATCCGCGCCACCGCCGAAATGCTGTTCGGGCGTCCGCAGCTCGACCGCGAGGTGTTCGGCCGCGGCGATCCCGAGCCGATCGCCGAAATCAAGCACCCAAAATGGTCGGCGACGCTCTACGATCTCCTCTCCGCCTACGCGATGGAGCGCCAGCGCCACGTGCTGGCGCGCGTGCGCTTCGTCAAGCGCAGCGTCTGGTCGCTCGCCGAGGCGCGCGACGCGCTCGAACGGTTGATCGGCTCGAGCGCCGACTGGAGCTGCCTCGACGAGTATCTCGTCCACTACGTGGTCGAGCCGTCGATGCGCGCGACCGTGCTCGCCTCGAGCCTTGCGGCGACCCTCGAGCTCGTGCGCGAGGGCAAGGTCGAGATCAACCAGCAATCCGCCTTCGCGCCGATCTATTTGCGCAAGCGTGCCGAGGATGCGTCGCCGCCGGGCGAGCCTCCCGCCGACGCCGCCGGACCGGGCGCGACGCAATGAATGAACGACACGCGACACCTCAAGGAGTGAGCGCCGCGAATGAGTGAAAGTGGACTGGGAATGAGTGATAGTGACAGTGGCATGAGCCGGGAGGGCTTGACGATGGCGGGCTTGGCCGAGAAACGCATGGTCATCGTGGAACGCGAACCGAACGACGAGCCGCCCCAAGCGGACGATGAGGGCGGCGACGTGACGCTTCCGGAGCAACGCCCGGAGGAATTGCGCCTGCTCGAAGCCCTGCTGTTCGCCGCCTCCGAGCCGGTCGACGAGAAGCTGCTGGCGGAGCGGATGCCCGAAGGCGTCGACGTCCGCGCGACGCTCCGCCGGCTGCAGACCGAGTATGCGCCGCGCGGCGTCAACCTCGTCCATATCGGCAAGAAATGGACCTTCCGCACCGCCAACGATCTCGCCTGGCTGCTCACGCACGAGGCGGTCGAGCCCAAGCGGCTGTCGCGCGCGGCCGTCGAGACCCTCGCGATCATCGCCTATCACCAGCCGGTCACGCGCGCCGAGATCGAGGACATTCGCGGCATCTCGGCCGCCAAGGGCACGATCGATGTGCTGCTGGAGACCGGCTGGATCCGGCCGCGCGGTCGACGCAAGACCCCGGGCCGGCCGCTGACCTACGGAACCACCGAGACCTTCCTGTCGCATTTCGGGCTCGAGGCGCTGTCCGACTTGCCGGGGCTCGACGAGCTGAAAGGCTCGGGCCTGCTCGACGGACGCCTTCCGCCCGGTTTTGCGGTGCCGGCGCCGTCCGACGATCCGGCGCTGCACGAGGACGAGGATCCGCTGGAGCCGGGCGATCTCGATCTCGGCCTTGCGCCGCGCGCGGAACCGAGCGGCGAGGAATAAACCGCAGGGCAGGCGAGTCCTCTTTCGAGCGGAGGCGAACAGGGCATGGCGAATAGCGACTAGCGAATAGGCTGGGTCGTCCCCTGAGCACCCCCTACTCGCTACTCGCCATTCGCAATTCGCATCCCTCTCGGTCAATATGACGCAAACCGCGGTCATTTACCGTGCCGCCTCCGACACGCTATCGGGGCGTGGCGAAACGGCCGAAGTCCTTGTTTTTGCCGTGACCGAGGCCTAGTTTCAGGTGGAAAGCCGAGGGCCGGTGGCGCGACGCGCAGCCCGTCCGTGCGGAGGAAGCCATGGGTTTGAGCTGGCAACACATTCTGCTCCTGATGATCGTGGCGCTGCTGCTGTTCGGCGGCCGCGGCAAGATTTCCGGGCTGATGGGCGACTTCGCGTCGGGGATCAAGGCGTTCAAGAAGGGCCTCGCGGAGGACGACAGCGAGAAGCCCGAGGTGCCCAAGACCGACGACGCCAAGACGATCGACCACCAACCCGCGCAGACGACGGCGCAGCCCGAGACCCACAAGGCGGGCTGACACGCCGATTGCGGCGGGGTGGCCGCACGGGGCTCCGGCCTTTGCCGGCGGTGCGGCCCGTGGAGCGAGAAGCACCATGTTCGACATAAGCTGGAGCGAGCTGCTGCTGATTGCGGTGGTCGCTTTGGTCTTCATCGGGCCGAAGGAGCTACCGGGCGTGCTGCGCACGGTCGGCCAGTGGACCGGCAAGATCCGCCGCATGGCGTCGGAATTCCAGGACCAGTTCCGCGACGCGATCCGCGAGGCGGAGGTCGCCGATCTCAAGAAGGACATCGACGAGGCGACGAGCAAGCTCAACGCCGGCCTCGATCCGTTCGCCGGCATCAACGAGTCGACCGCGTGGAAGCCGTCCGAGCCGACCGCGAGCCCGCCGCCCGCCGCCGATGCGCCGCCGGCGCCGCCCGCCGAGGCGGTCGAGCCGGCCGCCGTTGCGGCGCCGGCAGAGCCCGCGCCTACCCACGCTGAGCCGGCACCGGCCGCGACGGGGCCTGCATCGGCCGCCACCGAGCCCGCCGCGACCAGCGCGCCGGCGCCCGCGCGCGGAGGCGAGGCCGCATGACCCACGAGGACATCGAGGCCACCAAGGCGCCGCTGATGGAGCACCTGATCGAGCTGCGCTCGCGGCTCGTCAAGTCGCTGATCGCGTTCACCATCGCGCTGATCGGCTGCTTCTTCGTCGCCAAGCACATCTACAACGTGCTGACCTGGCCGTACGTGTGGGTCGCGGGGCCCAACGCCAAATTCATCTACACCGGCCTGCTCGAGTATTTCGTGGTCCAGCTCAAGATCGCGATGTTCGGCGCCGCCTTCATCTCGTTTCCGGTGGTGGCGACGCAGATCTACATGTTCGTCGCGCCCGGCCTCTACCGCAATGAGCGCCACGCGTTCCTGCCCTACCTGATCGCAACGCCGATCTTCTTCGTGATCGGCGCCGGCATGGTCTACGGCGTGCTGTGGCCGATGCTGGCGCGCTTCTCGCTCAGCATGCAGCAGGTCGCAAGCGACGGCGCGCCGGCGATCGAGCTGCTGCCCAAGGTCGACGATTACCTCACCCTGATGATGAAGCTCATCTTCGCGTTCGGTATCGCGTTCCAGCTGCCCGTGATCCTCACCCTGCTCGGTCGCATCGGCATCGTCACGGCGGACCAGCTCGCCAGCAAGCGGCGCTACTTCATCGTGATCGCGGTCGCGATCGCGGCATTCCTGACCCCACCCGACGTGCTCTCCCAATTGTCGCTTGCGATACCGCTGGTCGTGCTCTACGAGGGCTCGATCTGGTCGGTGCGCTTCGCCGAGAAGCGGGCGAAGGCGGCCGAAGCCGCCGCGGCAGGCTCCGCCGGCAAGCCGGCGGAATAGCGTAGCGTAACCACGGCCGATATTTTGGTATGTGTCATGGCCGGGCTTGTCCCGGCCATCCACGTCTTTGGGCGACAGCCATGCACGACATCAAATGGATTCAAGAACACGCCGATGAATTTGACCGCGGCCTTAAGCGCCGCGGCCTTGAGGGACAAGCGCAGCGACTGAACACGATAGACGACCGCCGCCGCGCAATCATTCGCGTCCTCGAGAGCTATCAAGCACGCCGGAACTCAGCATCCAAAGAGATCGGGGTCGCGAAACGAAGCGGAGATGAGTCAGTAGTTGCAAAGTTGATGGCGGAGGTTGCTGAAGCGAAAGAATCAATTCCGAAACTAGAACAAGAGGCGAAAGACGTCTCAAAAGAGCTCGCGGACGCGCTTGCGTGGATTCCCAACCTGCCGCTGGCCGAAGTCCCTGATGGCGCGGACGAGCACGGCAACATCGAGCACCACAAGTTCGGGGCCAAGCGCGAATACGGCTTCGCGCCCAAGCAGCATTTCGATCTCGGCGAGGCGCTCGGCCAAATGGATTTCGAGACGGCCGCGAAGCTGTCGGGCGCGCGCTTTGTCGTGCTCAAGAAGGGTCTCGCGCGGCTCGAACGCGCGCTCGGCCAGTTCATGCTCGACCTGCACACGACCGAGCACGGCTATGCGGAAGTCAGTCCGCCATTGCTGGTGCGCGACGATGTGATGTTCGGGACTGCCCAATTGCCCAAATTCGAAGACGATCAGTTTTGGGCGGTGCGAGGCGAGTTGCTCTGTGCCCCGACCGAAACAACGCTCAGGGCTGGCCGTCTTGGGCTCATCCCCACGGCCGAGGTCCCGCTCACCAACCTGGTGCGTGAATCGATCGTCGACGAGGCCGAGCTGCCGCTGCGGCTCACGGCCTGCACGCCGTGCTTTCGCGCGGAAGCGGGCGCCGCCGGCAAGGACACGCGCGGCATGATCCGCCAGCACCAGTTCACCAAGGTCGAGCTCGTCTCGGTCACGACGCCGGAGCAGAGCCGGGACGAGCACGAGCGCATGCTCGCCTGCGCCGAGGAGGTGCTGCGCCGGCTCGACCTGCACTATCGCGTCGTCACGCTGTGCACCGGCGACATGGGCTTTGCGTCGCAGAAGACCTACGACATCGAGGTCTGGCTGCCGGGGCAGAACATGTTTCGCGAAATCTCCTCCTGCTCGGTGTGCGGCGAGTTCCAGGCGCGGCGCATGAACGCGCGCTTCCGCGCCAAGGACCGCGGCGTGCGTCACGTGCACACGCTCAACGGCTCGGGTGTCGCGGTCGGCCGCGCGCTGATTGCCGTGATGGAGACCTATCAGCAGGGCAACGGCTCGATCGCCGTGCCGGACGCGCTCGTGTCGTATATGGGCGGCATGAAGACCATCGAGTGAGCCGGCATGCGCATCCTGGTCACCAATGACGATGGCATCAACGCGCCCGGCCTCGACGTGTGCGCCGAGATTGCGCGCGCCCTGGCGGACGAGGTGTGGGTGGTCGCGCCTGAGTCCGACCAGTCGGGCGTCGCGCATTCGCTCTCGCTCAACGACCCGCTGCGCATGCGCGCCGTCGACGAGCGGCGGTTCGCCATCAAGGGCACGCCGACCGATTGCGTCATCATGGGCGTGCGCCACATCCTCGACGGCAAGGCGCCCGATCTCATCCTCTCGGGCGTCAACCGCGGCCAGAATGCCGCCGAGGACGTGACCTATTCGGGCACGATCGCGGGCGCGCTCGAGGCCGCGATCCTCGGCATCCCGGCCTTTGCGCTGTCGCAGGGCTACAGCGCCGGCAACCGGCAGAACCCGCATTGGGCGACCGCGCTCGCGCACGGCCCCGGCATCATCCGCAAGGTGCTCGCCGAGGGTATTCCGCGCGATGTGCTGGTCAACGTCAATTTCCCCGACTGCCCGCCCGACGAGGTGCAGGGCATCGCGGTGACCACCCAGGGCAAGCGCGACCAGGAATGGCTGCGGATCGATGCGCGCCACGACGGCCGCGGCAATCCCTACTACTGGATCGCCTTCGCGCGCGGTCCGCGCCCGCCGTCGGCCAACGGCACCGACCTGCAGGCGTTGCGCGAGAACCGCATCTCGGTGACGCCGCTGCGCATCGACATGACCGACGAGCCGTTCATGACCCGGCTCGCCCAGCTATTTGATTGATGCATTCCGCGCGCCGCTTGCGTAGATTTCTCCCCAAGAGGTGGCGCGTGTCTTCTTCGCCCTCGGCCGACGATCGCGTCGGACGCATGGAATTCCTGCTCAGCCTGCGCCGGCACGGGATCACCGATGCCGCGGTGCTGCGCGCCATGGACGAGGTTCCGCGCGAGTATTTCGTGCCGGCCGACTGCGCCGACGCCGCCTACGCGGACCAGGCGCTGCCGATCGCCTGCGGCCAGACCATCAGCCAGCCCTACGTGGTCGCCTACATGACCGAGCAGCTCGCGCTACGGCCGGAGCATCGCGTGCTCGAGATCGGCACCGGGTCGGGCTATCAGGCCGCGATCCTGTCGCGGCTCGCCCGCGAGGTCGTGACGATCGAACGCTACCGCACGCTTGCCGACGCGGCGCGCGGGCGGCTCGCGACGCTCGGCTACGGCAACGTCGAGGTGATCGCCGGCGACGGGCTTGCGGGCGCGCCCGACAAGGCGCCGTTCGACCGCATTCTGGTGACCGCCGCAGCCGAGGAGGTCCCGCCGGCGCTGGTCGACCAGCTCGGGGAAGGGGGCGTCATGGTGCTGCCGCTCGGGCCGCACCACGGCGCACAAGTGATCGTAACCATAACGAAGACTAAACAAGGGCTCCGTCGCGAGAGCCTGATCGGCGTGCGATTTGTGCCGCTTTTGCCCGGAAAAGCGCGCGAATTATAACGATTTCGGCCTCATTCGGTTAGCGTTAAGCGTCGGTATCCTGCTTAAAGCAATCTTTACTTCGCCCCGCTTTAACTGACCTGTCCATTTGTTGCGTACGAGTGAGTAGACCAATGCGTGCGGTCGTCGATTTTACGGGGCGCGGGTGGTCCCGGCTCGCGTTGCTTGCGGCGCTTTCAGTTGGCGTTGCGGGCTGCAGCGCCGATACCAGCCGCTTCGGCAATCCCAACTCCAACCCTTACGCGTGGAACTCCGCCCCGCCGGCCGAAACGACCGGCTCGGTGCAGGCGGCGCCGACCAGTCATATTGCGACGCAACCACTGCCGCCGCCGCCCAATACGACGCGCCCCGCGACCGTCGCGTCGGTTGGCGTCTCCGGCGGCGGAGGGGGCATGGGGTCCTACAATCCGTCTTACCCGGCACCGGCGCCCGCACCGGCGCCGATGCACGCAGCCTTGCCGCCGCCGCCCGCGCGCAGCGAGGTGACGGGCGCGATCTCGCATGAGGCGCATTCCAACTGGAACTGGGATGGCGGCACCGCGATCGTGGTCGGCGCAGGTGAAAACGCGGAAACGCTCGGCAGCAAGTACGGCGTGCCGGCGAACGCCATTCTGCAGGCGAATGGCCTGCGCAGCTCGGCCGAGATTCGCCCCGGCCAGCGCCTCGTCATCCCCAAGTACAACTATTCCGCCGCCGCGCCGCCGCCGCCTGCGCCGCAGCACTACGCGCCGTCGCCGCCCGTCGCCCCAACCGCCGCGGCCGGCCACAATGTGCACATCGTCGCTCCGGGCGAGACGCTGATGTCGATCTCGCGGCACTATCACAAGCCTCTCGCGCAGATCGCCGCCGCCAACAACATCCCGCCGCAGACCCATCTCAAGATCGGCGACCGCATTCTCATCCCCGGCAAGGTGACCGAGGCACGCGCCGATACGCGCGCCTTGGCGCCGCCGGCGCCCGCCGCGCCGAAAGTGCAGGCGCCACACGCCCAGGCGCCGGCGCCGCATCCGGTCGTGACGGCCGAAGCCGCGCCGACCGCGCATGTCGCCGTCACCGGCATCCAGGTCCCTGCGGCTCCGGCCGCCAAGGCCTTGGCGTTCCGCTGGCCGGTGCGCGGCCGCGTGATCGCGACGTTCGGCCCGAAGCCGAACGGCGAGCGCAGCGACGGCATCGACCTCGCGGTTCCGCAGGGCACCGAGGTGCGCGCGGCCGAGGACGGCATCGTCGCCTATGCGGGCAACGAGCTCAAAGGCTACGGCAAGCTCGTGCTGATCCGTCACGAGGACGGTTTTGTCACCGCCTACGCCAATGCGAGCGAGATCCTGGTCCAACGCAACGAAAAAGTCCGCCGCGGCCAGGTGATCGCCAAGTCCGGCCAGACCGGCGGCGTCGCGGTGCCGCAACTGCATTTCGAGATCCGCAAGGGATCGACGCCGGTCGATCCGTCGCAGTTCCTGCCGACGGGTGCGTGATTGAACTTAATGATGGTGCACGACGCCTAGTCTGGCGGCGGCCCGGCGTGCGCTTGCTTCGCGCCGCGCAATCAGCTCAGCCACGTCTCGACGCGCCGCTTCCACGATCGCGGGGGGCGCCGTGCGCGGCGTCCCGCTCTGGAAGGGCGGCTCCGGCGCATAGGCGATGTCGAGCTGGATGCGCTGGGCGGCCGGGATGCCGCGCACCTCGGCGGCGAGCCGAAGCGCGCCATCGATCCCAGCCGTAACGCCGGCCGCGAAGATCCAATCTCCATCGATCACGACCCGTTCGTCCACCGGGACGGCGCCGAACCAGGGCAGGAGGTGGAACGACGCCCAGTGCGTGGTCGCCCTCTTGCCGCGGATCAGACCGGCCGCCCCGCACAGCAAGGCGCCCGTGCAGACGGAAAGGACCTTCTTCGCGCCTTGCGCTTGCCAACGCAGCCAGCCGAGGATGTCCTCATCATCCATCAGAGCCTCCTGGCCGCGTCCGCCGGGGACGTGCAGGATGTCGAGTTGCGGCGCTTGCGCAAGCGTCGCATCCGGCGCGATGCGCAGCCCCATCAGGTCGCGCACCGTGTCGGTCGACTTCGCGTATATCCGGTGGGTCGCGTTCGGGATGCGGGAGAGCACCTCGAACGGGCCGGTCAGGTCGATCTGGTCGAGGTCCTCGAACAGCAGCGACCCGATATTCAGATGAACGGTCTCGGAAAGCATGTCATGCGCCTCTTGTCGGAGAAGGGGTAGGCGACCTCAGGGCCGCCATGCGTGTTCCCGGAACAGGGGCTCGAGCGGCGGCTCGGCGATGTTCAGGGTGTAGTTGGTGATCGTGGAGGCGGCGCTGACCGCGAGCACCTCCAGCGCCTGGTCTGCCTTGAAGCCGGCGGACAGGAAGGCCGCGACCGCCGCATCGCCGACATGGCCCCGCGTTTCGATCAGGCTGCGGGCATAGATGGAGAGGGCCGCATAACGCGGCTCGCGCGGGGCGCGGCGTTCTCGGATCGCCTGCACGTCGGCGGGAGCCAGGCCCGCCTGCAGGGCGAGATGGGTATGGAAGGCGACCGCCCAGGCGCAGCTGTTGGTGACCGCGTTGGTCAGAAGCAGCGTCTGGATCTCGGCTTCGCTGAAGGTCCCGCCATGCACGCCCGCGAACAGTGGAACGAAGATGTTGGCCAGCACCGGCGAATTGGCGATGACGCCGGCGACGTTCGGCACCATGCCGAAAACCTGCTGCAATTTTGCGAGCGGCGCCCTGGACCCTTCGGGCGCCTGATCGATCGTCTGGACTTCAAAGATGGACATCGGTCCGCTCCTTGGCTTGGGTTGATCTCGACATTGTCGATGTGGGGGGGCACGGTTTGGCGATGTCGCCAAAGACCCCACCAATCCCGCCAGCCGCGCCGCGGCTGGTCGAAGTGCTGGCGTTTCCGGAGGTTCAGTTGCTGGACGTGGCCGGACCGCTCCAGGTGTTCGCCGTCGCCAACGACCAGGCCACCAGGCCGCGCGAGCCCTTGCCCTACAGGACCCGCGTGGTCGCTCCGGCGGGCGCGCAGATACGCGCCACGGCGGGACTGGCGTTCGCCACCGAGCCGCTGCCGGACCCGGCCGAGCCGCTCGACACGTTGATCGTGGCCGGCGGACAGGGCGTCATGCGGGCCGCCGAGGATGCGAGCCTGGTCGACTGGCTCAGGGCGCGCGCCGGCGCGGCGCGGCGGACAGCATCGGTGTGCACCGGCGCTTTCCTGCTCGCGGCGGCGGGGCTGCTCGACCGGCGCCGCGCCGTCACGCACTGGGAATATTGCGACCTGCTCAGCCGGCGCCATCCCGCCGTGACGGTGGAGCGTGATCCGATCTTCGTGCACGACGGCCCCATGTGGAGCTCGGCCGGCGTGACCGCCGGTATCGACCTGTCGCTGGCGCTGGTGGAAGAAGATCTCGGGCACGCTATCGCGCTGGGTGTGGCCCGCTATCTGGTCATGTTCCTCAAGCGGCCGGGCGGACAGGCGCAGTTCAGCGCGGCGCTCTCGCTGCAATCGGCGGACGACCATTTCGCCGACCTGCACGGGTGGCTCGCCGGACACCTCGCCGAGAACCTGTCGCTCTCGCGCCTCGCGGCGCGGGCGGCAATGAGCGAGCGGACCTTCCTGCGCCGCTATCGCGAGGCGACGGGCCTGACGCCCGCGCGCGCGATCGAGCGGCTGCGCATCGAGGCGGCGCGTCAGCTGCTCGCCGAGACCCGCCTTTCCGCCAAGCGGATCGCGGTGCGCTGCGGGTTCGGCTCGGAAGAGACGATGCGGCGAAGCTTTGTGCGACTCCAGGGCGTGAGCCCGCAGGATTTTCGCCAGCGCTTCGGCGGCTAGGATTGCGCCCACGCCGAACCGGCGTCTATCATTCGCGCAAGTGTGACGGCGCTTTCGACGAGGCCGGCATCGCCGCCACTGTTATAAGCACGCATTTTACCTAGGTAATCATCATGACGCGTCGGTCTCGCGCTCCGACGCGTCGACGGAGACCTGGAATGGACAGGATCGATGTACTGATCGCGACCGCGTTGGAAATGGAACGTGACGCAGTGCGCGCCGTCGCGACATTCAGTGCAACTCAGCCCAATGGGGTGCGATCCTGGCAGGATATGGACGTCAACAACCCGCCGGAATACTGCGTCGGAAAATATGCTCTCCCGCAGGGAGGAAGCATCAACATTGCGCTGGCGCGCCCAACCAGGATGGGCGGTATTTTCATGTCTAACGTCGTTTCGACGCTCATCGAACGGCTCAAGCCGCGATGCCTCGCGATGTGCGGTGTATGCGCCGGCAATCCGCGGGATCTTGCTTTGGGTGACATCGTCATTGCCAGCGCCGTTTTTCAGTATGACGAAGGTAAGCGCCTGGATGGCGGCGGCTTCCAAGGCGATTTGTTTCCAATTCCAATGGATATTCGCTGGCTTGAACGGGCGAAAGCCTTGCGATTCGAGGGGCTGCCCAGCCATGGGATCGCCTCGGAGGATGACGCCAGGCTATGGCTGCTGGAGAGATTCTATCACAGCGAGGATCCTCGGGAGCTTCCAGCGTTCAACCGTTATTTTCCGGCAGGAACCTGGCAAGAGCGCGTAAGTCGGTTGGAAGCGGAAGGTCTGCTCAAGCGCACGGGGCGGACATTCGTCATCACCGACGACGGCAAGGAGTTCGTCAACGCGAAGCTGGCTTACAACGTCGATCCGCCATTGCGTTTGCCGTTCGTCATCCAGGTCGGGCCGATGGCCAGCGGGAATGCGGTCGTCAAGGACGGCGTGACGTGGGACACGCTCAAGCGCAGCGGCCAAAGGTCGGCGATCGCGCTCGAGATGGAGGCTGCAAGCATCGGCGCCAGCAGCTACAGCCGCAGCTATTCGAAGTGGATCGTCGTCAAAGGCGTCATGGACTACGCGGACCCCAAGAAGGATGACCGCTACAAGCCGTTCGCCGCGCGCGCATCCGCCGAGGTGCTGCTGCGGTTCCTGGAGGAGAATGCAGCCAGCATCCGCGACGAGAGCGAATCGGCCGCCATCAACCAGCCGAGCAGAGCGCCGGCGGCCCGCGAGCCGGCGGTCGTTCCCGTTGCGGCTCGACAACAGAACGGGGCGTCCGAAGCCTATCCGTTTCGCTTCCCCGACGACAAGGATCATCCGCACCTGACGGTGCTCGTGGTATGTCGTGAGAACGGATCGGATGCCCTCGTCACCGTGACCGAGCGGGGATTGATTCTCCGACAAAGCGACCTCGCAGAGCGATCCGGCAAATCGGTAGCCGCCGATGCACAACGGATCGGCGACAATGTATTCCGACTGAATGTCCAAACCGCCTTCACCGACCGCGCCGCGATGATCGCCCGTCTGCGCGCCGTCTGTCTCGCGGACATCGCGATCTTCGACGTCACCGGCACCGGCGCCGCCGGCATCGAGCCCGGCATCATGCTTTTGCTCGGCGTGAGATCGGTGGTTCGCCGCGGGGTTTCGATCTGCAGCGTGGATCACGATCCAGAGGAATTGTTCGGCGTCAAGCTGCCGTACAACCTCCAGCAACTGAACATCGCATCGCACGGCGCGAAGCTCGGGGAGATCGAAGCGGCGGAGCGGTTGGCGGTGAAATTGGCCAATGGGTTGCACGACCTCGATCACGATCTGACTTACCTCGATCTGCCAGCCTTCGACTCGATTCGCACCCTCGGCGGCGATCTGCGCGACTATGAGCCGATCCCGTTCTATCGCGGTCCGCTGTATCTGGGGCCTTTCGATGCGGAGTTCGAAAATGAATATTATCGAAAGCTCGAGCCCGAGATCCAGGTTCTGCTCGACAGGATTGCGCGCGACAAGGATGGGCGGGACTACCAGCGGCCGCGCGTTTTTCGCTTGATCGACTACGACCGCGCCCGAATGGTCAGTCAGTCTCTGTATCACTCGATCCGCCGTCACGACTTTTGCCTGATCGATTGGACATGGCTTCGCCCCAATGTGTTTTTCGAGTTCGGCGTCCGGCTGGCCAGCCGGCGGTCGGGCGACGTCCATATCATGGCCAATGTCGACCGCGCCGGCACCGAGCCGAACGGCCTGGGCCTGCGTTGGCCGAAGCGTACCCAGGCTCAGGGCCTCGAAGCGGACGCCTCGAAACTGGCGCAGACGAAAGGGCTCCTCGGGATCTTCGCGCCGATCGAATACAAGCCGCATTCGGTGGCCAGCGTCAGAGCCACGTGCTCCGCGATCCTGGATCGGTGGAGGGCAACGCGCAACTCGACCTATGACAACGGAACCCTGTTCGATGAAATCGCCCGGACCGTGGTTTCACCGAAGAGCGGGGCGATCGGCGCGGTCGTGGAATTCCTGCGCAAGCGCGCCTCGCTCACCTATCTGCACGACCAGGATACGCTGCTCGGGACGCTGTTGTACGAGGAGCACAATTCGGGCTTGCAGAAGGCCGCGATCGCGCAATCGATCGCCATGAATCTGGCGGCCTTGTTCCTGGCGCTGTCGAGCGGAGGCGCGTCCGGCGGGGAGTTGCCGCCGCAGGACGAGATCGTGGATCTGGCGCAAGAGATCCGCCGTCTCGGCAAGCGCGTCGGGACCGAGGAGGACGTCCGGATGCTCGGCGATTGTCTGACTGCAATTCGCAAGACGTTTACCTTGCAATAGCTCGAATGCTCTTGCTGGAGGAGGTTCTCGTGCCGCTACCAGAAATGTCGGTTGCCCGCCTGGAGCCGTTTCCAGACACGGATGATCTCGGCGCTGTTCTCGTTTTTCTCGACAAGCAACGAAAGCTTGCAGCGCTCAATCGGAAAGCCGGCGACGAAGCCCAGCAAAGCGGCGATCGCGCGCAGGCCGCCAAGGCGTGGCAGGCGGCATCGCAACAGAACCTGCATGCGCTGGCGGGAGCGCGACGTTTCGCGGGGTTTGGCCAGCTGTTCGACCAGCAGGGCAATCCGGTGCGGGGCAGAAACTATCCGCTCGAAGGCAAAGAGGCCGACTTTGCGCGGATCTATTGCGATACGCTCGGCCGCCAAGGCGGGCTCTACCGCCGCCTAGGGGACCTGGACAACGCCCATGCGTATTACGCGCTCGGTGCCCGCATCGAGGCGCGCAGCGGCGATCTCGCGTTCGAGAACAGCTACAACACGCTGAATGCGATCTCGACATTGATCGAGCGCGGGCTGGCGAGCGCGTCGCCACTAGGGCAAGACTGGCCCGGTCTTCGCGCCGAGATCGTCGCGGCACGTGACATGGTGAAATCGCAGATCACCGACGGCAAGCGAGGCAACGACGCATGGGCCAAGGCCGATCTGGCGATGGCGATCATGCTGTCGAACGACGTGGTGGCGGCGAACGACGAGATTCCGGCTTGCTATGCGTTCTACGCCGGCAAAGCCGACGTGGACGACATCGAGACGACGCTGAGAATCCTGAAATCGGTGATGGAGAAGCTGGGCGAGATCGGCGATCCCGTCGCGGCGCTCATCCGGGACGGAATCGCAACGTTGCGGGATGCCGCGCTCAAGGCCGGCAAGCGGGTCGATTGATCGCGAACAGCCACGCCGGGCGGAATCGGTCACGCGGGTTTCCCATCGTCGCGCAGCGCGACGCCGAGCCGGCCGGCCAAATCCTGCACGAACTGCCACGCCACGCGCCCGGAGCGCGAGCCGCGCGTGGTCGCCCATTCGAGCGCGTCGCGGCGCAACGCCTCGGCGTCGACCGGAACGCGGAAATGCGCGACGTAGCCATCGACCATGGCGAGGAATTCGTCCTGGCTGCAGCGGTGGAAGCCGAGCCATAGGCCGAAGCGGTCGGACAGCGACACCTTTTCCTCGACGGTCTCGCCCGGATTGATCGCGGTCGAGCGCTCGTTCTCCATCATGTCGCGCGACATCAGGTGCCGGCGGTTGGAAGTCGCATAGAGAATCACGTTTTCGGGCCGCCCCTCGATGCCGCCTTCAAGCACCGCCTTGAGCGACTTGTAGGACGTATCCTCGGCGTCGAACGACAGATCGTCGCAGAAGACGATGAAGCGGTAAGGCTGCGGACGCAGCACCGTCATCAGATCGGGCAGGCTTTCGATATCCTCGCGGTGGATTTCGACCAGCTTGAGCAGTCCAGCGAGCTTCGCGTCCTTGGCGCCGAGCCCGGCATTGACGCTCGCATGCGCGGCCTTGACCAGGGACGATTTGCCCATGCCGCGCGCGCCCCACAAGAGCGCATTGTTCGCCGGCAGGCCGCGCGCGAACCGCTCGGTGTTGTCGAGCAAAATGTCGCGCATGCGGTCGATGCCCTTGAGCAGCGACATGTCGACCCGGTTGACCCGCGGCACGG
>Ga0209006_10001617_pt1 | contig 20494 bp, 7 predicted proteins | sample JacPin_JW_Ref_O2_FD_188567 | JGI IMG/M metagenome (GOLD analysis project Ga0209006, IMG submission 188567) | Forest soil microbial communities from Algoma, Ontario, Canada - Jack Pine, Ontario site 1_JW_Ref_O2 (SPAdes) (version 2) | ecosystem: Environmental > Terrestrial > Soil > Boreal...
AAAGAGGCACTCACTCGATTAAGTTCGGCGGCTACTGGGAATATCAAAAAGGGACAGGCAGCTATGCCTATGCCAACCCCGCCGCCATGGAACTCTGGTCGCCGGAGATGGTACAGAGTTTCAACCAGAAAATCGCCGGCGAAGGCTATGGAGCCAATCAGATCATCATCCCTTCCACGTTCAATACGGTGGCCAACCTGCTGCGGTTACCGGCGGACGAGTTTACCATAGGCGTCGGCAATCCCACCCAGCCCCCTTTGTTCCAGAGGGGCAATGCCAACCACGACAATATGTTCCACCTGTACGCGGAGGATACCTGGAAGATCCGTCCGCGCTTTAGCCTGAACTACGGTTTAGCCTGGTCGTACGAGAGCAACGCGCTGAACTTCGATCTGACCAAGCCCACGTACCTGGCGCCTATCTTCGGGGCCAACGGACTGGGGGCCGAGCAGCACTCCACGCGCAATTTCAGCCCCATGCTGGGCTTCGCCTGGTCGGTGACCAAAGACAATAAGACTGTGATACGCGGTGGTTCCGCGATTTACTACGACACTTGGGACATATTCAACCGGCTGATTGAGCGCGTGATTCTGTCGCCGGTGGGCACGGGACGCATCCCGCTGCCGGACAGCACTTTCTTCCCGGCCGTTTCGGCGATCAATGGCTTCGCCAATCTGCCCGCGCCGATCCAGCCGGTCAGCTTCAGCAGCGAGCCCACCAACTTTACCGGGTTTGAACTGGAGGAGTTCCTCCCCGTATTCGTGTCCAAGGCCCAGGCGGAACTGAATTCCGGTCTCGCGGTTCCCAACGCGGATTTGTTTAAAACCGGACAGGGTTTGATCCCCCAGAATTTCAAGCTGCCCTATTCCGAGCACGCCAGTATTGGCGTTCAGCGGGAAATCCGCAGCGACATGGTGCTCACCGCGGATTTTGTGTTCCGGCAATACATACACCAATTGATCAACGATGCGGACCTGAATCACTATAACAGCGCCGGAGGGCCAGTCATCACCAAATGCGGGACGGGGCAAGCGCTGGTGGTGCCGCTCGAATGCTCGACGGGCCCTATAGAAGCGGAACTCGACGGAGGCCGCTCCCACTACAAAGGCCTGCTGGTAAAACTCGATAAGCGTTTTTCGCACCGCACCACGGGAACCGTGGCGTACGCCTATGCCAGCCAGGTCGGCTATAACGGCTTGATCGATAACAGCAATTACCTCGCGAGCTGGGGTCCGCAAGCCGGTCATCAGACGCTGAGCGGCTCCATCGTGATGCTTCTGCCCTGGGGCGTGCAGGTATCGGGCATCACCTCGTTTCAAAGCGCCCCACCCTTCCAGCCGTTCCTGACGGGTGTCGATTTGAACGGCAATGGCGTGTTCGCCTCCGCCGGCGAGAGTCCGTATCCCGGACCGGCTCTGCCCGGCGGCGGCTTCAACCAGTTCAATGTCAGCGAAGGAAAGGGCGACCTGATTCAACTGGTGAATCAGTTCAACCAGACCTATGCTGGAACGACAGATCCCCTGGGGCACACCATCCCGACGATCACGCTGCCCGCCAACTTCTCCATGCCGCACAGCTTCAATTCCCAGGACATTCGCGTGACCAAGAATTTCCGGGTGTATAAGGAGCGCGTGAGGCTCTCGGTTTTCGGCGAATGTTTCAATGTCTTTAACATTGCCAACCTCACCGACTATAACGCCGTGCTGAACGCGCCGAACTTTGGCCAGGCTACGCAAAGAACGCCGAACATTTTCGGCACAGGCGGCCCGCGCGCGTTCCAACTGGGCAGCCGCCTGATATTCTGACTCTGTAGCAACCTGACTTAGGACGCTGGCCCGAACAAACAATACAGTAAAAGACGATATAAGCACTAAACATTAAAATATAGTAAACACGGTGGCCTCTTCTCGTGGCTAGCCAGCCAGGCCTGTGATCCCCACCGATAAACCATCGATTCCAGCAGGCTATCACCTAGTACCGAAGTTGCAAAAATGCCTTGACTGTACGGCTGTTTTGGGAGTATGGTCTGATTACAAGGGCCAGAGGGTGCTGATCGGGGGCGAGGCCCGTCCTGCGCCATATTGCAGATCTCAGATGAAGACGGAAGGATAGTAATGACCAGACCGATTTTAATTCGTATAGCTTTCCTCGCAGCCTTCGTAACTCTGTTAGCCCTTGTGACTACGACAGCGCAGGCGCCGCCACCCGCATTCGCGAATTTTGAGGAATCCCAGACCAATCCTATCCGGCTTTCAGCGGATGGGACACGTCTGTTCGCGGTGAACACCGCGAACGCGTCATTGTCGGTATTCAATGTGACCACACCAGGCTCTCCCAGTTTGCTTGCCCAGATTCCAGTCGGGCTGGGACCCGTTTCGGTAAACCCGCTCACCGACGATGAAGCATGGGTAGTCAACCAGACCTCCAACAGCGTGAGTATTGTCTCGGTATCGCAGGGCATCGTCACGGACACCATCACCAACCTTATCTCCGAGCCGATGGACGTCGTATTTGCCGGCGTCAATCAGGCGTACGTCAGTGTTTCCCGCGCCAATCAGATTGCGGTAATCGACACCAATACGCATGCTGTGATCAGCAGCATTCCAGTGTTCGGGGACAACCCCCGGGCATTGGCGGTCAGCCCCAATGGGAGCACGGTGTACGCCGCCTTTGCTTTCGCCGGGAACGGCACCACCATTATTCCGGCAAACTTTGCCCCGCAGCAGTGCGGGTCGGCAGGCGTCCCTGCCTGCGTTCCCGCCTTCAATCCGGCACTGCCGCCGCCGCCGCGCGTGGGGCTTATCGTTGCGGCCGATAATCCGGCATGGAGTTCGGACATCAAATACACCCTGCCACAGAATGGCGTGGTAGCCATCGGCACGGGTTCGTCTCCTTCTATTACCGGCTATTACTCGAAGGTCGGCACCATCAACCTCGGTCTCGCGGTGAACCCGGTTTCGGGTGACCTCTTCGTGGCCAACACGGCTGCCCTGAACATTACTTGCTCAGCGCAGAATAATCCTGTAGTCTGCTTCGAGCCGAACCTGCGAGGGCACTGGGTGAATAACCAGATTACGCACATTCAAGTCGCTAATGGGCAGGTCACTCCGATCGATCTGAACCCGACCATCAACTATGGCATCCTCCCTAATCCGCAAGCCCTGAGCACGGCGCTGGCGCAGCCCACCAACGTAGTCTTCGATCCGGGCGGGAGTTTCATGTACGTGGCATCTTTTGGGACCGACCGCGTGGCCCAGGTGGACACTAACGGTAATGTGCTGTGGTTTGTGGAGGTCGGCCCGGCGGCTGAAGCCGGCTCCGGTGTGGATTCCGCCAACAAAGTCGGACCGCGGGGGCTGGCGCTCACTGCGAACGGACAGACGTTGTATTGCCTAAACCGGATTTCTGACACGATTTCGATCATCAATACCACCGCGAGAACGGTGGCGGGCCAGATCGCTGTGGGGACCGACCCCGAGCCGGCGATCATCAAGCACGGACGCGGATTTCTGTATGACGCCAAACTCTCCGGAAACGGCACGGGCGCTTGCGCATCCTGTCACATTGACGGAGACAGGGACAAACTGGATTGGAACCTGGGCGATCCGACCGGCGCCATGACCGAGACCGTGCAGAGCGGAACGACCTTCAAGTTTCACCCCATGAAGGGCCCCATGCACACCCAGACTTTGCGAGGCCTGAGTAACCTCTCGCCTTACCACTGGAGGGGGGATCATGCAGACTTCCAGGCATTTAATACCGCTTTCAACCTATTGATGGGGGGACCCCAGATCTCCGCGGGGAGCATGAACGCTTACACCAACTACATCAATACCGTACTGTACCTGCCCAATCCGCACGAGCTCCTGAATCGCACTCCGCCTACGTCTTTGCTTGGCGGGAACGCCGTCAATGGAGACACCGATTTCCAAACGCTGGTGCTTACGCAACCCCCCCAGAACCCCAAGGGCGATCTGACCACCTGCACCTTCTGCCACAGTGCCGAGCCCGGTCCGGGCTCCAACCGTCTTATTAATCCGCTGCTGGCCCAGCCGATGAAGACTCCGCAATTGAGGAACATTTATCAAAAGCTGCTCTTCACCAATGCAGCCGGATCATCCATCGATGGCTTTGGACTGATTCACGACGGGAGCACGTCGACACTTGCGGATTTCTTCACCGGTCCGACCTTCGCCGCATACAGCGCAACCGAGAAACTCGATCTCAGCGCATACCTGGTCAGCTTCGATACGGGAACAGCTCCCGCGGTGGGCTATACGCTCACGCTGACGGCAGCCACCGTAACCGGTTCAACGGTTCAAGGCCAGTGGACGACGCTGCAGTCGCAGGCGGTATCGGGCAACTGCGACCTGATCGCCAGGGGCACGATCCAGGGGCATGTACACGGGTTATTGTATCAGCCCCCGACTAACAATTACATCAGCGATGCCGGCGTGGTATATACTCAAGCGCAATTGAAAGCCTTGGTTCTGGCCGGCGACACACTGAGCTTCATGGGTGTGTATCCGGGTACGGGTACGACTTAGTCCTCACTCCTCCGCACGTTGTGATGGCGGTGGCCGAGAACCGGCCACCGCTTGCTGTTAGAACTGAGCATATGTGTGCCCCCAGGGTCGCTCGAACTTTATATTTATGAATCCACGAAAAAGTCCTTTGGTTTGTCTCCGCGGTTTGCTGCTGGCGCTGTGCGTCCCGGCTTATGCTACGGTTCAGATTACCTCGCTGACGCCATCTGCCAAATCACCGGAGCTGATCGGCACCTCCATCACCTGGATCGCCAAGGCCACCGACAGCGGCGCCGGTCCCCTGACCTTCCAGTTTAATGTGGCGCCGCCCAACGGGGCCTTTGCTCTGGTGCGGGACTTCAACGTAGGAACGCACAGTAACGGTGCCTGGACTTCCCTGCCTTTCGCGTGGGCCGCCACCGGTATCGAAGGGGTTTATCAGATCCAAGTCGTCATCAAGGACTTCACTTCGGGTGAAACTGCCACGAAAACGGCTAAGTATGAGATCAATCCGCTAGTCACCGGCAGCGCGCCGGTGGTGGTCAAAACCGCCAACCCGCTGGTGGCGTTGTTTAGCGCCCCTTCCTGTGCGGCGGGCAGCTCCATGCGGGTGAGCTTTCAACAACAATCGGGGGCTACGCCGGCGACTACGACTAATTGGATCAAATGCCAGCCTCCTCACACCAGGACATTCGAAATAGCCGGCATGTACCCCAGCACCACATATCAAATGTTTTCGCAGACGCTTACTTCAGGCAAAGTCACCAACGGAACCATTCTACCTTTCACGACCGGGGCTCTTCCGACCGGCATTGTATTCCCTAGTTTCCAGTTGGTTGTTCCGCCCGGTCCGCAGACTGACACGACGGACTCCGTGATTCTCCACAACGTTGTCCAGTATCTAAGCGGAAGCGAACCGGTCGTGGCGACTGACTTATCCGGCCATATTCTCTGGTATTACTACATAATCGGTACACCGCCGTTGTTTACTCGTCCTCTTCTGAATGGCTTTATGCTCACGCTACAAAACGGCTCTGCCTGGAATCCGGCTTCCCAAAAAGATCAATTGCTGCGCGAGATCGATCTGGCGGGCAACATCACGCGGGAAACCAACACAGGCGCGATCCAGCAGCAACTTCTCGCCATGGGGGCAGCCGACGCGGGCCCGTGCAACGCATTCACCGGCACGCCGCCGGTGGGTTCGGCTTGCCTCGGCGCCTTTCACCATGATGCCATTCAAACCCTGCCCAATGGTTATACCGCGGTGCTGGTGGATATTGAAAAAATCTTCGCGCCGGGCACCCAGGGCGATACCACCGGCCTGCCGGTGGATGTCATTGGGGACATGATCGTCGTCCTGGATACCAACTGGCAGGTGAAATGGTATTTCGATAGCTTTCAACACGCCGGCGGCGCACCGCAACTCGACATCAACCGGGCGGCCGTCTTAGGGGAATTTTGCACAGCCGATGAGGCAGGCTGCCCGCCGGTCTTCCTGCTAAGCACGGGTATCGCCCCGCAGGCCAAGGATTGGCTGCACGGCAACAGTCTTTACTATTGGCCGGCCGATGCTGTAGGGGGCGCTTCCAACGATCTCCTCTTGTCCTCCCGCAACCAGGACTGGGCCATCAAGATTGACTATAACAATGGCGCCGGCACCGGCAATATTCTATGGCGCATGGGCCCGTGCGGGGACTTCAATTTCAACAATATCTATAACGATCCCTGGCCCTGGTTCTCGGGCCAGCATGATGTAGGTATTGAAAACAACGGCGCTGGACCGATGACGCTTTTCGACGACGGGAATACGCGGGTTTCCCCGCCCCTCGGGACGGGAAGCTCCACCGGCTGTATGGCGGGCACCGGCAGCGGCCACAGCCGCGGCATGGCCCTGACCGTCGATGAGACCGCTATGTCGGTTACACCCGTCCTGAGTGCGGATCTGAGCGTCTACTCCGATGCGTTAGGAAGCGCGCAGTTGCTGTCCGACGGCAGCTATTTCTTCCTGGCAGGAACTGTGGTCGTCACACTGAGTAAGGTAGAGGCCTACAGCATAGAAATCCTGCCTACTGCGGGTACGGACACCGGCACACAGGTCCTGAACCTTCAAAGCCCCCAGCACTATAGGGGTTGGCAGATGCCCAGCTTGTATAATCCCCCTACTACATAAACTGCAGTAGCCAGGAAACTTTCGTGTTACAAATGCGCGATGAGTGATTACGGTCGGCACCTGGCCATAGGGCTCAAGCACCTGGCGCGCGCCAGCTATATTGAGTTGAGGCGGGGCTGGTGATCCCTTTGCGTTATGTCCGGAGGGTTCGACGCGGGAGTTACTAAACAAGTACGGCTTACTTACTCCCCGAGAAGACGCCATTGCAAACTGGGAGTTAAGCGGGGCCGGATCCGGAGGTGATCGCGATACCCCGCTGAAGCGTGCGCCACCGGGCTATGGAGTTGGAGGGTTGTAGAGGCTGGACATCTGCCAGCCGCGGTAGCCTTGGGGTCCCTGGACGTTGAGCACCTGAGTGCCGGTGTCGGTGCCGGCGGTGGGCAGAATTTCGATGGAGTAGCTGTCTTGGCTGTTGAGACTGACCTGGACAACCGCCGGCATGAAGTAGTAGTTGCCGTCGGACAGCAATTGGGCGCTACCGCCGGAAGTTGAATAGACACCCAGATCCGCACTCAGGACGGGCGTAACCTGCATACTGCCGGGGGTCTCATCGATGGTCAGGGCCATGCCGCGACTGTCGCCGCTGCCGACGCCCTGGATACAGCCGCTAGAGCTGCCCGACTTGGAAATCCGGGTATTGCCGTTATCAAAGACGGTCAGGGGACCAGCGCCATTATTTGCTATACCGGGATTGTGCTGGGCCGAGAACCAGGGCCAGGGATCGTTATAGATGTTGTTGAAATTGAAGTCGCCGCACGGGCCCATACGCCATAGAACATCGCCGGTGCCGGCGCCATTGTTATAGTCGATCTTCAAGATCCAGTCCTGGTTGCGGGAGGACAAGAGGAGATCGTTGGAAGCGCCCCCCACAGTATCTTTGGGCCAGTAATAGAGATCGTTGCAGTGCAGCCAGTCAAGCGCCGCGGGGGCGATACCCGGGCCCAGCAGAAAGGCCGCCGGGCAGCCCTCTTGGGCGGTGCCGCAGGTTCCCCCGAGCACGGCCGGGCGGGTGATATCCAATTGCGGAGCACCGCCGGCGTGTTGAAAAGCATCAAAATACCATTTCACCTGCCAGTTGCTATCCAGGATAACGACCATGTCTCCGATGATATCCACCGGCAGGCCGCTGGTATTGCCCTGGGTACCCGGCGGGTAGATTTTTTCAATACTCACCAGCACCGCGGTATCGCCATTGGGCAAAGTTTGCTGGATGGCATCATGGTGAAACGAGCCGAGGCAAGCCGAACCTACCGGCGCCGGACTGGGAAAGACATTGCACGGGCCCGCATCTTTCGCCCCCATGGCCAGCAGTTGCTGCTGAATTGCGCCGGTGTTGGTTTGCTTGATGATGTTGCCCGCTAAGTCGATCTGGGCAAAGATTTGCAGGATGGTGGAAGCCGAATTCCAGGCGGGACCGGTTTGGTCCATGAGCATGGTGCCGTTTGGCAAGGGGCGCGTAATGATCTGCGGAGGGCTCGCGAAGTAATACCAGATAATCTTGCCGGCTAAGTCGGTCGCTACATCCGGATAAAGAGGTTCCCCCCCAAACTGCGTCATGTTATGCAGCAGCACGGAATCGGTAGTGTCCGTGTTAGGCCCGGGCGGAACCTTGACGGTGAAGGCAGGGAACGGAATATTGGTTGGCAGCGCCCCGGTGGTGAAGCTCAGCGTAGTTCCGTTGGTGGGCTTACCGCCGGTATCCGTCTGAGCGAACATATGGTAGGCCGTGCTGGGGTACATACCGGCAACTTCGAACGTCATACTCGCGGGAGGATGACACTTGACGTAGTTAGTGGCAGTCGCGGGCGTAGCCTTCGATTGCTGCTGGAATACCACCCGCATGGTGCTGCCCGCCGCGCAGGAAGGGGCGCTGAAGAGCGCCACCAGCGGGTTGGCGGTTTTGACCACCACCGGCGCGCTGCCGGTCACTAGCGGACTTATGCCAAATTTGACCGTCTTGGTGGCGGTCTCTTTAGAAGTGAAGTCTTTGACCACCACCTGGATTTCATAAGTGCCTTCCAATCCAGTGGGAACCCACACGAACGGCAGGGAAGTCCAGGTACCGGCGTTGAGGGTGCCCACGTTGAAGTCCCTTGCCATACCATTGGCGAAGGTCCCTTTCGGAGGCGCCACGTTAAACTGGAAGGCAAAAGGACCGGGGTTACTGTCGGTGGCGGTGGCCGTCCAGGTGATGGAGGTGCCCAGAACCTGCGGCGATACAAGCGACGGCTGCAGAGATGTAATCGCCACGGTCGCGCATGCGGGGATACACAGCCCCGCCAGACACAATAATAGCTTTATAAGTTTTCCCATAGTCTCTCCTCCACAAAATACCCCGACAATACGGAGAGTATGGTACAACGCCTGAAGGATTTGTGTCAAGCATCGGACATCAAGGTAGATATAGGGGTTTTAGTACCAGTTCTCGACTAATAACTACATCAGCGGATGCCACCGCTGTGTACACCGCCGGCGCCAAGCTCAAAGTCCGGAAGCCTGAATCAGCGGGGCCGAAGGAGGAGCTGGGTAAAAGATTTGGTTGGTTGCGTCATAAGCGCCGCCGAACGTTCCGTTTCTGTGATCCGGCGGCACTTGCGCGACATACCAGCCGGTAGGGTCCGCCAGCGCGTGGCTCACATCGTGCTCCACCCAGTATTGCGAAAAATCCGCCCCGAGCCCGACCCGGGGCGAGGCTGACGCAGTGTTGATAAAGGTACCCTGGAATCCGGCGATCAAACTTTGTCCCGTCAACGGACCGCTGGTATAGACCGCCGGCACCGGCCACCCGTTTTTCGCCCACTGCGGATTCGTGGTCAAATTGTTCAAGTCGAAGATTTCCCAGTTGGGAGTCGCGGCTGACGGAGTGTTTGCGGCGCTAGCTGTAATATCGACGCCATTCCAGGCCGTCCCGCTCTGCGTGCCTATACGCACTCTAGCCACGGTGCTCTGTATGTGGGGCGTCTGAGCGCCAAACGGGTAAGTCGCCCACGGTACCATGTACAGATACTCGTTCTGGTGCGCGGCATCCCACACAGCCGCGGCGCCAGTGAACCCGGCCAGATTCGCAGCGTTGCCCAGACCGATCACCTGCGGGCTATTTCCGGTTCCCAACTGAGTTGGGTTAAAGGTAGTGTAGGCAGCCGCGTTGGTGAACGCAGCCGGGTTAGCCTTCCCCACCGTGCCGTACTGGGTATCGTACCGAACGATCAACTGGTTGCGGAAGGGGATGTAGTAGATGTATCGGTGCCCGTCATAGATCGCGGACTGAAAATCCGCCGCCGAGGCATTCACGGTGGTCATATCGAACGCTTCCCAACCCCCGCCGCTCAGGCTGAACGGTGTGGTGGTGTCGTAACGGATTATGTTGCCGCTATAGCCAAGCGTCTCGTCCTGGCCGGGAACGTAATACACGTATGTCCCGTCGAATATACCCGAACACCAGCCATACGACGGTCCCAGAGCGCCGTTACGCGCGGGGGCATCCACGAACTGGTAAGCCGTGGGGTCGTTCACGTCCTTGGTGGCGTCGTAGAAGACGAACGTCGGCAGCACTCCAGCAGCTTGATGCCCGTCGGGGACCATGTACACATTCGTACCGACCACTACACTTGCGTTGAAGCCCGTCGCGGTGGGGTCGAGGGTGGTCATGTCAAAGGAGATCCAGTTACTCGCGTCGGTGAACCCGGTGGTGCCTGCGTTATACGAAATCACTACGCCCTGCGGGATGCCGCTGGTGATGGCCGCCCCGATGCTTTGCCCGCCTATGTCCACCTGCCAAGGGTAATAGAGGATCTTTCCGTTTACCAGGTTGCCACCCTGGTAGCCCACCGATGGAAGCGTGGGCCCTCCGTCCGGGAAGGTGACGGTGGGAAGGTTGGGCAGGATGGACGGATCGAAAATCGCTATCGCCGGCGTGAGGGTGTTAAAGGCGCTGGCGCTGCTTGACCCCACGGCAATGGTGACCTGAGCCGAGGTAGTCACACCATTGACCTGGATCTGTAACGGTTCGGCATTCCCCACGGGCGTACCCGGCGCCACCTGCACGCCGATCTGATTCAAACCGACGTATTGCGGCGAGAGCACCGAATACACGAACGTCGCAGGGACGCCGCCGATGGTCACCACCGGCGTCAACACCGTGTTGCTGAACACGCCGGCCGGGGCGGCCGCCCCGTTGGCGACAGACGGGGACACCGCGCCCATTCCGGTACACCAGACGATCAGGTAGTCGCCGATGGCGATCGGATCCGCCGTAGCGGCGAGTTCTCCATCGACGTTATTCGTAGCGATGGCTTGGCCAACACCTGTCTCGGACCCGGTGAAGATGCCGGGCAGGGCGGCCACCACCGGCACATTCTGCGCGGGAGACGCTCCGGTAGAGCGCGTGACCACCAGGCTCGCCGTACCGCTGGTGGAGCCGGCCGGCAGCACGTTCCAGGGGACTTGCGCATTGATCTGCAGGGGGCTCACATAGAACAGCGGCGCGGCAATATTATTGAAAGTCACCGAGACCACGTCGCCCAGAGTCATGCCCAGCGGGACGGCATTGGACACGGTAGCCGCACTGGCCAGGTTCGTGCCGAAAATGGAGACCATGGCACCGGGCGCAACGCCCTGGGTGGCGCCACTGGCAGCGTTCACCACGCCACCCGGGTTCACGGCGGGCGCTTGCGCGCGCGCCAGAACAGCCAGCGACAGAACGATTGCTCCAAGCCGTGCTCCAAGCCGCATGATTGTTCCTAGTGGCAAAGTCGAAACCCCTCCTTCTTTTAAACACTGCTCTTCGACGTTTTACTCTCTTAAATGCGTCCAAAAATGGGAATTTCTGTCGACTAGCCGGCAGCACCGGGAACGTTGGGGCGTTCCGCGAATCTCGCGCGGTTTGGGCACTGCGACACGCTGGGGAGGCCAGCTTGGCCCGGATTGGCGCCCCGTTCAGATTCCAGAGGCCTGCACCAGCATTCCTGACAAGACACCGGGCCACGCGGTTTGGCCGGCTGCGTTGTAGGCTCCTCCAAATGTATTATTTGTAGGACCAATGGGTGTTACATAACCCACGTACCATCCCGTGGGATCGTACAACGCGTGTGTAGGATCATGTTCGACCCAGAATCGGGAATCGCAGTTACCATACACCGGGCGGTTGGGCGTGTTGTACGTGTTAGTCCAGCCAAGCTGGTAGCCGGCAATCGTACTTTGCCCGGCCAGCCCATTTCCCGCGGGGTAAGTGCATCCAGGCTGTCCCCCCGATCCGCAGTCCGGTCCAGACCAGCCGTTCGCCGCGAATTGGGGGTTGCTCTGTAGTGAGTTGAGATCGAAGATCTCCCACGTGCTCCCACTGGCCGTGATATCCACGGGGGACCAGTTTCCCGAACCATCGATAGTGCCAATCTTTACCCGCGCTGTCACGGAATACAGCGTCAGACTCTGACTGGTCCGATTGCCGAACGGCGCCAAATACAGCCACGCCGTACTATTGTTGCCCTGCGACGGAGAGTAGACGATGGTCGCACCGCCAAGGCCGCAGACGCCGCCACTCGGCGGACACAGAGCACTACCGTTGCCACCGCCGGCCGTCGGATACCCTGCGGCACTCAGCTGGCTGAGGTCCATGGTCGTGTACGACGCCGCGCTCTGGAAGTCGGCTGTAGTGTCGTACCTGACCATGACACTACCGCGAAGCGGAATATAATAGGCGTACTTATGCCCGTCATAGACTGACGCGAAGAAACCAACCGCGCACTCGGTCAGTGGACCGATCAGAGGGCTGCCGCTGGTGCCGCAGACTCCGTTCCAAGCGCCGGCCGTCTGATCCAGATTGTTGCCCATGTCGAAGGAACTCCAGCAGGCAGAGTTGCTGAAGTTCGTGGGAAACGTTCCGGTGGTACACTGTGTATCGAACCGGGCGATGTTACCGTGTGCATCATTGCAGCCCCCCGCGCCGCAGTTAGCACCGGGCGCTTCAGATTGCAGGCCGTCGATAATCGGTGTGTAGTACACGTATCTGCCATCATAGTAACTGTTGCCGTTCCAGCCATATGCCGGACAGCGGCCGGCGCTTTGCAACGCGGTGGTGCAGCCACCGGCGAGTGGATTAGTGGCGACTGGACTGCTGCGCGCCGGCGCCGTCCAGATGTAATACGCCGTAGACGTGGTAACGCGCTGAGAAGAATCGAACAGCACAAAGACCGGATAGGGGTTAGAACTATCCGGCATCAGATATACCCATCTGTTACTAACCACTACACTGCCGCTGTAGCTAACCGGGCAGGTCGTCGCGGCATTTCTAGCGGTCTGATCCTCCGCGTCCAGCGCGGTGGAACCACCTCCGCAACCAATGCCGGCAGTGGTTCCAAGGTAGCTTCCCGCCGGGTTGCTTTGGTGTAACGCGGGGTTCGTCAGCGAAGTCATGTCGAAGAACATATAGCTACCAGCACTGGTGAACGACCCGGAAGTTTTGTACGCCAGCATGACGCCATGCGGAACCTGATTGGGCGTTACGCCGCTACCTCCTCCGGGCAGAACGCGCCAAGGGTACAGGAGCGCCACCGGTCCGTCAGGTGTGTCGGTAATGTAATCCCCCATCTGATAGCCGACGCTGGCCTTAGCCGTGTTGGATGTCAGATAGACCTGAGGAAGTCCCGGAATGCTGGCCGCGTCGAACTGCGTCACGGTCGGGGTAAGAGTGTTAAACAGACCCGTCACCGTGGCGCCGGCCACGGCAATGGTGACGTTATTCGAGGTGGTCACTCCGTTCATCTGGATCTGTAGCGGCACGGCATTGCCCGTGGGCGTGCCTGCCGCCACCTGCACCGCCACCTGATACTCGCTGACATATTGCGGCGCAAGTATGGAATAAATGAGGGTTGCTGGGACGCCGCCGATCGTCACGGTCGGCTTCGCCAGCGTGTTCACGATCTGGCCCCCGGTATTGGCGCCGTTAGCCAGCGGCGCGTCGACCGCCCCCAGCCCCGTACACCAAATGATCAGGTAGCTCCCGATCTGGATAGGGTGCGTATTGGCGCCCGCAATCGAGCCGGTGGGCGCGGCCACGGCTCCGTCGGCATTATCGGTGGCGACCGCCTGGCCGAGGCCGTTCGCGGTGACCGTGAAGATGCCGGGCATAGTGGGCAGGACCGTTACGCTCTGCGGAGCCGAGGAGCCGCCGCTGGTTGTAACTACGACGGTCACCGTGCTGCTGGCGCCGCCGGACGGCAGTACGTTCCATGGAAGCTGCGCATTGATCTGAAGCGGCGAGACGAAGTACAGCGAAGCCGCAACGCCACCGAAGGTGACCGAGGTTACGTTGCCCAGGGCGGTCGAGAGTGGGATCGAATTCGATGAGCCCGGTTGGCTAGCCAGATTCTTACCAAAGATGGACACGATGGAGCCGGGCGCAACGCCCTGGGCAGAGTAGCTGGCGGAGTTCACGACGCCACCCGAGTTTACCGCCGGCGCCTGCGCGCGCGCCAGTGTGGCCAGAGACAGAATGATTGCTCCAAGCCAGAACGAACGCATAGCCTTCCTGCCGCTTACAGAAACGGACGTCGCGCCGGATTGAGATTGCATGCTTGCTCTTTGTGACAAAGTCGAAACTCCTCTTTGTTTTAAACACTGCTTTTGGGCGTTTTACTCTCTTAATATACGTCCAAAAACGGGAATTTCATTGCACGTTTGCTGCCCGAAGGGCGTCTGAGGGCAAGCTTTCTTTTTGACGGGGCGTCAGGCGTATGGTTTCAAACTATTCACGGCCGCATCGCATTTCCGCGGCATAAAATGGCTCCGGCTAAAGGAGGCGTCGACTCACCAGTGGTTCCGCGTCGAACGGAGCCACCAGTCAGTTCGCGGTAACGGTGGTGGTAATGGCCGCCGGACTCTTGCCCGGGTTTTCCGGATCCCAAACCTTGACGGTGAGTTGGTCCCCCGCTGCCAACGGACACACTCCGGCCTGATTCACGTTCGCCACCAGTTCGATCAGGTTAGAGTTCCATTGATAAACGGTTACGGTACATGGGTTCGCCGTATGACCGGCCTGCCAGCCTTGCGTGGTGTCGGTGATTTCCAGATAGTTCGAATTGCCCGTGTAGGGCAACCCTAACGGGAACAGCCCCAGACCATTGCCGACGATGGTGATGGGCGGCTGCGCCTGCGCCACCACCCCCGAGCAGCCCGGCGCCGCGCATTGCGTGGTCACCGCGGTAATCGCGATGGGAAGTGCGGGCAGGACTTTGCAGGACGTCACCGTCGCAGGCCGGCCAACCGGAAATGCGCCGCAGGCCGGCGTCCGCACCAGCGGCGCCGCCGTTGCCGGCAGGGTGGAGGCCACCGGATAGTCCACCACGGGCGCGTAGTCCGAGGTTAGATTACCGGTCGGGGTATACTCGTCCGCCAGGTATGGAACCACAAATCCGGAACAGCCGAAGGTGCTGTTCGGCAGGATATTCCGCATTACCAGATTATTGAACTGCTGATAGCCTTTAATGGTAGTCAAATCCAGGAACGTATAGCCGTTGGCCGGTGTGATCCAGGTCGGAATGGTCGCCCCGGTGCCCACGATCAATGTCGCATAGCCTTGCGGGTTTCCTGTGACCGTGAAGGCGCTATCCGCCAGGCTGGCGACCGTGGTGTTGCAGCCACAGTATGTCGATGTAAAATCGATGAACGACAGGCTCATGTAGCGGGTTTGCTCGTTCCCCGATCGCGTACAGCCGTCGGTGCATGGCGTGGGCGGGGTAGTGGGAAGTCGCAGGCGGATACGCAATACCTCTCCCGCCGCCGCCAGAGTCTGCGCAATGCCGTTTGGAAGCACCGCGCTGGCATAGCTGTCCGTCAGCCCGGTCCCCTCCACGAACTCCGCTCCCCGCTGCCAGGCCACCGCATTTTGTGGATCCGTCGCGTAGCAAAGCTGCGCAAGATAATTGGTTTCGTATAACTGGTGGTTTGATTCCTGAGCCTGATCCAGCCACGTGGACTGGGCCATTTTTCCGTTAGTCGTCACGATCTGAAGAGTCTGTACGGCATAAGTGGCGGGATACGCGCAACCCGAGGCCACGTCCCGCACGATTATGTGGGGAATGTTCCCGGAGACCTGCGAGGTGATGTTTAAAAAGGTTCGCACATGCAGCATTCCCGCCGTGTTCGGATTGCTGTGCTGCGGCGTGTCCACTACGTGCAGCGGGACTTGCGGGAATTTCTCGGAGAACCCCTGATCCGCGTTCCAGTTCATCGATGCATGCCGCTGGGTAGCGTCCAGCGCATTGACATCCACGTTGAAGGCGCTGATCGAACAGCCGGTCTCGATGGTGCCCGGCGTACCCCCGAAATCGATAGGCACGGCGTACTTCTGCCCGGCCACATAAGCGACTCCCGGCTGAAACGGATTGACGTACTTGCGAGCCAATGGCTTGATGTTGGTGTCCGAAATATAGGGGGTGGCCCCCAAATGATTGTCGTAAGTTGCGACATTCATATAGCGGGCGTTCGGGAAATCGCCCAGCACGATCAACTCATAGCGCGGGTCGACTTGATAATAGATCGTATAGTAAACGGCGTTCAAATCACCTTCGACGCTAGTCGCGCTGCTCGTTGACAGGTCGATCAGGTAGCAGGGGTTGTCAAAGTTACTAAAGAAATTGCCGGTCGGAAACTCGTTACCGTTAAAACTGGTTGGCAGACCGGAACAGTCGATAGCATAGGCCGGAGCCGCCAACGTGGAGAGACCCGCCAAAAGCATCCAAGTGCCGAGACTTTGTTTCATGTGTTCCCCTTCTACCTCTGAACCTTTAAGCTTTGTCAGCTGCGAAATCTAAATGACCAACAGTTTGGCCCCGATCAGAAGCGTACCATGCGCCCAATACACCTCCTTTAGTCCCCAGGCTTGGAGTGACAGACGTCTCCGACGCCGCTGCTCGGCGCGGATAATATAGCATAAGCGCGGATTTATATAGGAGTCAACAGAACTATTGCGTAACACGGGAGTAGCTTCTTGCACGCTCAACAAGGCTGTTCCCGGGGCCTGCCGAGCTGCTCGAGGGGTCCACCGTGGAGGGCAACGGTAAGCACATCCCTATAGGCAACGCTCATCGAATCAATATGTTAGATCCTATGTAAAAAGCGGTCATCGGTCTCGGCGCGTGCGTTCGAGAGGACCCGGACATCGCGACTATTCCCCCAATAGCGGTAAGGAGCCGGCACTAGAAAAAGTGGTACTAGAACTGGTTCGCTAAGCTAAAAATTGGTGGGGAGTTCGGCCGGTATATAATGTAGCGACCAAGACGGCATCGTTGCTTAACGATGCACAGCGAAACGGAGAGAATTTCAAAATGTTGAGTCGAGTTCTGTTCAGTGTTGCGGTTTGTCTGCTTCTGGCGGGTGAGTCTCTGATGGCTCACGACCCGCACGATCCGATCATCACCGTGGCGGTGTCCCCCAACTACGCGCAGGATCTTACCGCGTTCGCGACCACCGATGTTCTTTCGATCAAGCCAGGCGTCTATGCGCTGCTCAAGTCGACGAACGGAGGACTTACCTGGTCGGCCGTAGCAGGCTTGCCCAACGTGAACCAGATGCTGGCGGTGGTTTTCTCGCCTGGGTACAGCCAGGATCAGACCGTTTTCGTTGCCGGCCTGGGCGGTCTCTACCAGACTACTAATCAGGGCACGTCCTGGACCCTGCTATCGAAGATGGCCCTGCAGGACGTGGCCTTATCTCCGAATTTCGCCACCGATAACACAATGTTTATCGTCACTGCCCAGATGACGGTTTTCAAGTCCACCAATCGTGGGCAGGCGTTTACACAGCTTACGTCGCCGAGCTCGCTCACCTCGGCCCTGAACGTGATTGCCGTGTCTCCGAATTACGATGTGGACGGCACGCTGCTGCTAGGCTCCGCGTCCAACGGAATTTTTGAATCGACTAACGGAGGCACCAGTTGGGTCTCGGTCAGTACCGCTCCGCCTTTTTCCTCGGTGACCGCGCTGGTTTTCTCGCCGGGTTTCACTTCGGACAAAACGGCCTTTGCCGGGACCGCTTCGGGTGTTCAGATTTCCACAAATGGAGGAAGTTCCTGGACATCCTCCAATACGGGTCTTACGGATACCAACGTAAATTCCATCACCTTGTCGCCGGGCTATTTACAGAATTCCATCGTATGGGTTGCGACAGCCGTGGGCGGGATTTTCCAATCCACAAACCAGGGGGCCTCGTGGGCGGTTTTGCCTCTGATCAATCGGGAACTGTCGCCCATCACAACATCGCATTATCATAACGTCGCTGCCGGCGCCACCGGCAGCGGCACAACGCTGATTCTGGCGACATTCGAGGGTCTGTGGACTTCACCCGGCAGCTCGATATCCTGGCAATACGTCGACACCATGCCCACCAGGCTCATCCGGCACCTGTTGATATCGCCCAACTACGCCACCGACAAGACCATATTCGCCAACACCTACGGCGGCGGCAACTTGTGGTCCAGCAATGGCGGAGCATCCTGGGTTTTCCACAACACCGGAATGCAGCTCCCTTATACCGACGTCGCGGCCATCTCCGCCAATTACCCGGTCGACAAGACGGCATTTAGCGGCACCGGCACCGTTTTGCAAAGAACCATCGACGGCGGAATGACCTGGCAGGCCATGACCGCACTGGGGGTGATCACACACCCCAGAGGCATGGCTGTCTCTCCCGCGATCGCACAGGATGGAACAGTCCTCATCGGGACTGACAACGAGCCTGGCCTAACCTATCCCAAGACTGTGACCTATCAGGGCAAACAGTATCCTAACCAGGGATTGTTTCTCTCCACCGATAGCGGCGACAACTGGATTCCAACGAGTTTGGGCGGGCCCCCGATCAATTCAGTGGCTATCTCACCGGGGTTCGCATCGGACAAGACTGCCTTCGCCACCAGCCCGACCACTGGGCTTTACAAATCCACGGACGGTGGCATGACCTGGACCTCGATCACTCTGCCGGGCTCGTCACTGAAACTCGGCTTGGTGACGCTTTCTCCAGCATTCTTAACAGACCAGGTCGTGTATGTCGCTCCGCTCGCCGGGGGACTCCTGAAATCTATCAATGGCGGATCCACCTGGACGTTGCTTCCCCGGACCACCAATCTGATGGTCTTGGATCTTCAATTGTCCCCCAACTATGCCTCCGACCAGACCTTCTTTGTCGCCACCCTCCAGGCAGGCGTAATGAAATCCACCAATGGTGGAACCACGATCCTGACCGAGAGCACATTCCCGGACGATTTCGCCTTGGCGCTGGCGGTTTCTCCCAACTACACCAACGATCGGACGGTGTTCGCGGCGGCCTATCATAGTGTCTTCAAGTCCACCACCGGCGGCTCCACGTGGACCGACACCATCGAGCCGGCGCGCATCGAGGAATCCCGGACCGTCGACAGCAATACCAGCGGCCAGCCCCCGCCGACCATCAGCTATCAGGGGAACTGGTCCTCCACCAAATCGGCGAGCGCCAGCACCAACGCCTACATGACCACGACGACGACCGAGAACACGGCGGTTCTCAACTTTACGGGCTCTGGCATCCGATGGTTGAGCCGGACCGGACCGGCCCAGGGGAGCGCCTCCATTCTACTGGACGGAGTGTCGCAAGGCACTGTCACTCTTACTGGTCCCACAAATCAGTACCAGCAGCCGGTCTGGCAGAAACAGGGACTTCCCTGCGCGGCGCACACCTTCACCATCACTGCAACGCCTCAATCGGGGCAATCTGTTACGCTGGATGCATTCGACATCTGGATCAATGCCTGTCTTCCGAAGGCGAGTCAAGACATGGATCATGATTGACGCGCCGCGACTGGTCCGTTGAACTGGGCGACCGCCGCCTAGTCCGGCGTAGTGACTGATACGGCGGTCGACATAGGGGACAGGTCGCCTCCCGTGTCGACCGCCTGAATGGCATAATAGTATGTCGTTGCGGGAGTCACGGTTGTGTCTGTATACGAGGTTCCCGTGCGGGTCGCCACATCCGCCAGATTGGAAGGCGAGCTACCCCGGTAGAGGTGGTAGGAGGCGAGGGGCAGGCCCCCGGTCGAAGCGGACCAAGTCACACTGACGTTCTGGCTTGAAAGAGCTGTCGCCGTCACATGGGTAGGCGCGGAGGGCGGCGCCAGCGTGGTCGCCGATGCGGTGGCGGACATCGGCGAGATGTTTCCCCCGGTATCGACCTCCTCAACTGCGTAATAATACGTCGTGCCCGGCGTCAGCGACACGTCCGTATACGAGGTCGTCGGGCGGCTCGCCACTTGAGCAAGGCTGGCGGGCGTGCTCCCCCGGTAGATCTGGTAGAACAAAACCGGCAATCCACTGTGCCCGGGGGTCCAGCTCACCACAATCTGCGTGGCGGAGCTCGCTGTCGCTGTCACGCGGGTGGGCGCCGATGGCAGCGCCAGCGTAGCAACCGATACGAGCGGGGTCATTGCCGACACATTTCCAGATGTGTCTACCGCCTCTACTCCGAAGTAGTATTTGGTCGATGGAGTCAGGGCGTAATTCGAGAACGAAGTAGTCGTGCTGTAGGTGGCGCCTGCCTGGCTCAGAGCTTTGGGCGAGGTCCCCCGGAATACGCGATAGCTGGTTACGTCGATATCTGTCGATGCGGACCAGGTCAGATTGATCTGCGTACAGGAGACGACGGTCGCCACCGGGTTGGAAGGCGGGCTCGGCGGCCCCGCGTCCTTAGTCGTGATGTCGAGCGGCAGTGAGGGCGGCGACACGTTCTTCCCCAGGTCGATGGCTTTTACCACGTAAGTATAGGTGGTAGCCCCTGC
>Ga0209006_10001618_pt1 | contig 20480 bp, 18 predicted proteins | sample JacPin_JW_Ref_O2_FD_188567 | JGI IMG/M metagenome (GOLD analysis project Ga0209006, IMG submission 188567) | Forest soil microbial communities from Algoma, Ontario, Canada - Jack Pine, Ontario site 1_JW_Ref_O2 (SPAdes) (version 2) | ecosystem: Environmental > Terrestrial > Soil > Boreal...
CCGGCCAGCTGGTGGCCCAGGCCCAACGGGCGGTCGCCGCCGCCCAGCGCATCCACCAGATCCTCGCCACCGAGCCGGCGATCGCCGACGCCCCCGACCCGATCGCCCTCCCGCCCGGCGGGGGAGAGGTGCGCCTGGAGGGCGTGCACTTCGCCTACGACCAGGCCAATCTTCCCGTGCTCGACGGGCTCGAAAAGCAGATCGACATTTCCAATCAGACACTGAAAGCCTCGGAGGCCTCGTGGCGCGAGGCTGAAGCCGTGGTGAGTGAGGCCAAGGCCGAACTCTTTCCGACCTTCGGCGTCAGTGCCGGCGCCACGCGCACCAAAGGATTGGGAGCGACGGTGGGCAACGGCTCCACCACGACCACGACGGGCACGACGACGGGTGGTGGCACTACAACCGGCGGTGGCACCACCACGGGCGGCGGCACCACGACGGGAGGTGGCACCACGACCACAGGTGGCGGCACGAGCGGCGTCATCCCCACAGGCGCGCGCCCCGTCAATAATTTCAATGCCACCGCCGATGCCTCCTGGGCTCCGGACATCTGGGGCAAGATCCGCCGCACCATCGAAAGCGATGTGGCAAGCGCCCAGGCGAGCGAAGCCGACCTCGCCGCCGCGCGCCTTTCGGCGCAGGGCAGTCTCGCGACCGACTACATCGAACTGCGCGTTGCGGATGAGACGAAGCAGCTCCTCGATCAGACGGTCGAGGCCTACCAGCGTTCGCTTGATATCACGCAGAACCAGTACAAGTCCGGGATCGTCGCCAAGGCCGACGTGATCACGGCGGAAACGCAGCTTGAAGGCGCGCAGTCGCAGCAGATCAGCGTAGGCGTCATGCGCGGCCAGCTCGAGCACGCGATCGCCGTGCTCGTTGGCAAACCGCCGGCCGACTTGACGATCGCGGTGGCGCCTTTCGGCACGGCGGTCCCGGTCGCGCCCATCGGGGTGCCATCGACGCTCCTCGAGCGGCGCCCCGATGTCGCCGCGGCCGAGCGCACCATGGCCTCGGCCAACGCGCAGATCGGCGTTGCGGTTGCCGCCTACTTTCCGGACCTGACGCTGATGGGCACTTATGGGTTCAGCAGCAGCATGATCAACGGTCTCATCAGGACGCCGAACAACATCTGGTCGTTCGGCGGAACGCTCTCCGACACAGTGCTCGACTTCGGCGCACGCTCCGCGGCCGTCCGTCAGGCGCGCGCCGCCTATGATGTCGCCGTCGCCAACTACCGCCAGACGGTGCTCACGGCCTTCCAGCAGGTCGAGGACGAGCTCATCGCCCTGCGCATTCAGGAGCAGCAGTACGCCGTGCAGGACCGGACCGTGAAGTCCGCCAATGAGGCCGTACGGCTCACACTCAATGAGTACAAGGCCGGCATCGTCGCCTACACGTCAGTGGTGACGGCGCAGGCGATTGCATTGGCCGACGCGCAGACGCTGCTCACCATCCGCCAGAACCGTCTCACCGCAAGCGTCGCGCTCATTCAGGCGCTGGGCGGCGGGTGGGACGCGGCATCGCTCAAGACCTCCGGCGCCAATGCGCAGCACGTCACGGGCGCGGGCACTCTTTAGACTTGAGCGCGAGCCGCCACGGGTAGAAAAATCGGACCCGTCGGCGCGAAAGTAGCCGCCACCGCGGCGCGCCACGTAAGATAAGGCACCGACACGCACTTCGATAAGAACGAGGATCACTCATGAAAGCTCTGTTCAGCCTTGCCGCCATCGCGCTCTGTGCCGCACCCGTGCATGCCGCCTGCACCTATCCGACGGCGCCTGCGAAACTTCCCGACGGAGCGACCGCTACCATGGCCGAGATGGTCGCCGCGCAGAAGGCCGTCAAGCAGTTCGATGAGCAGATCAATGCCTATACGGCCTGCATCAAGCTCGAGGAAGATGCGCAGTTGAAGGGCGACAAACTCACGGCCGAGCAGAAGAAAGCCATCGAAGCGCAGCAGGCACAGAAAAACAATGCCGCGGTCGATGAGGATCAGGCGATCGCGGACCGCTTCAACGAGCAGATACGCATCTTCAAAGCCAGGTCGCCGGCCCCCAAAGGCTAGCCGCGCGCGGCGTGCAGGCATCGAGCGATGCTGACGCCTGCTGAAGCTCAAGCGCTCATCGGGCAGCACGTCCCGGACCTGCCGGTCGAGTCCCTGCCGCTGCAACAGTGCGCCGGCGCCGTGCTACGCGAGGATATCTACGCCGAGCGCGATCAGCCGCCTTTTGACCGTGTGGCCATGGACGGCATCGCGCTCGACAGCCGCAGCCTGGGTACAAGCTTGCGAGTACTGCGCATCCAGGGGATGCAGCCGGCGGGGGATCCGCCGCAGGCGCTTGAGTCCGCGGGTGCCTGCATCGAAGTCATGACAGGTGCGGTGCTGCCGGTCGGCTGCGATGCCGTCATCCCTGTGGAACAGTTGAGCGTTCGCGGCACCGAGGCCCATCTTGCCGCCGACCTTGCCGTTCTACCGTGGCAGAACATTCACCGGCGCGCCACGGACACGCGTCAAGGAGCACTCCTCCTGAGCGCGGGCGTGCGCCTGGATGCGCCCGAGATTGCGATCGCGGCCTCAGCCGGCATGGCGCGCATCCGCGTCGCAGCGCAGCCTGCGATCGCGGTGATCTCCACCGGCAACGAGCTCATTGAGCCGGGCGAACCCGTTCTGCCTCACCAAGTGCGGCGCTCAAATGTCTACGCCATCGTCGCAGCGCTGAAGCGTCAGGGCTTCGGGCGGGTCGCCGACGATCACGCGCGCGATGATTTGAAGGAGCTCACGGCGCGCCTCGAGTTTCATCTCGACACGCACGATGTCCTCATCCTGAGCGGCGGTGTGTCGATGGGGCGGCTCGATCTCGTGCCGCGGGCTCTTACGGATCTTAAGGTGCGGACCATTTTCCATAAGGTCGCGCAGCGGCCGGGCCTGCCGCTGTGGTTCGGTGTCGCAAGCACCGGAACCGCCGTTTTCGCGCTCCCGGGAAATCCCGTGTCGACTCTCGTGTGCGTCGCGCGCTATGTGATGCCGGCGCTGTTTGCCATGATGGGCGCCACGGCGTGCGAGCCTCAAAAAATCGCGCTGGGCGCACCGGTTACGGTCAAGCCGGCGCTCGCCTTCTTCATGCCCGTACGCGTGGAAAGCGACGAGTCGGGCCGTGCCTGGGCCATGCCGCGGCCCACGAACGGCTCCGGGGACTTCACAGCCCTCGCCGGCAGCGACGGATTTGTCGAGCTGCCGCCCGGGCCGATGACCTATGCCAAAGGATTTGTCACCCGCCTTCACCGATGGTAAGACCTTAGGGGCTATGCCCCGCACCGAGACTGTCATCCCTCTGGAAGAGCTGCGCCGGCCGCGCGATACGCTGGGCCGGCCGATCCGCGACCTGCGGATCTCGGTCATGGACCGCTGCAACTTCCGCTGCCCCTACTGCATGCCGCGCGAGACCTTCCATGCGAAGTACCGCTTCCTGGGCTCGGGCGAGCGGCTGTCGTTCGAGGAAATCGTGCGCGTCGCGCGGCTCTTCGTGCAGCTCGGGGTGCGCAAGCTGCGACTCACGGGAGGCGAGCCGCTGTTGCGGGCGAACCTTCCCGACCTCATCGGCGATCTGACTGCCATCCCCGGCATCGAGGACGTGGCGCTCACGACCAATGGCGTCCTCCTGTCGCAGCATGCCGCGGAGTTGAAGGCCGCGGGCCTGAAGCGCGTCACCGTCAGTCTCGACAGCCTGGACCCCGCGACTTTCGCCAAGATGAGCGGCGAGTTGGGCAGCGTCGAGGAAGTGCTGGACGGCATCGCGCATGCGCGCCGTGCGGGACTCAATCCCATCAAAGTGAACACCGTGGTCCAGCGCGGCATCAATGATGGAACGGTCCTCGATCTCGTCGAGAGGTTTCGCGGCACCGATGTGATCGTGCGCTTCATCGAGTACATGGACGTCGGCAATCGCAACGACTGGCGGGCCGAGCTCGTCGTGCCTTCGAAAGAGCTCCTGGCGCGCATCAGCGCGCGCTGGCCGCTTGCGCCGCTGCAGCGCAACTACCGCGCAGAAGTCGCGGAGCGCTATGCGTTTGCCGATGGCGCGGGCGAGATCGGCTTCATCTCCTCGGTGACGCAGCCCTTCTGCGGGAACTGCTCGCGCGCACGCCTGTCATCTGACGGTGTCCTTTACACCTGCCTGTTCGCCACCACCGGAACGAGCCTCCGCGATGCCCTGCGCGGCGGAGCGAGCGATGAGCAGTTGCTGGAGCGCATCCGCGCGGTGTGGCTCGCGCGTGCCGACCGCTACAGCGAACTGCGTGCCCGCCTGCGCGAGACGGCGCTACAACCGAAGGTCGAAATGTATTACATCGGCGGCTGAGGTGGCAGGCAAACTCTCACACCTGGATCGCGACCGGCGGCCGCGCATGGTCGATGTCGGCGCGAAGCCCATCACCGCGCGCGTCGCGCTTGCGCAGGCGGACATGCGCCTGCCGCGCGCCGTCGCGCTCGCCCTCGCCAAAACCGGCCATCGCACCAGGAAGGGGCCGGTCTTTGACACCGCCATCATCGCCGGCGTGATGGCCGCGAAGCGCACCCATGAGCTCCTGCCCTTCTGCCATCCGCTCGCGCTCGATGACTGCAGCATTGAGATCGCATCGGTGCGCGGCGGACTGCGCATCCGTTGCCGCGTCGCCGTGCACCACCGCACGGGCGTGGAGATGGAAGCGCTCACGGGCGCAACCGTCGCTGCGCTCACGGTCTACGACATGTGCAAGGCGCTCTCGCACGACATCGAGATCACAAACGTGCGCCTCCTCGAGAAGTCGGGGGGCAAACGCACCGTGAAGCGCCGATGAGCGCGCCCGTCTACGCCCTGGTGCTGGCGGGCGGCAGGAGCTCGCGCATGCACTCTGACAAGGCGGCGCTCGCCTATCATGGCCGCTCGCAGCTGGCAGAAGCCATGCTTCTCGTCGCGCCGCTCACCGAGCGCGCCTTCGTGTCGGTGCGCGCCGATCAGGTCGACGATCCGCTGCGCGCGGGCTTTCCTCAAATCGTCGACCGCCGCGAGGATCTGGGGCCCGCCGCCGGCATCATGGCGGCGCAGGGGGAGTTTCCGGAAGCCGCCTGGCTGGTGCTCGCCTGCGACCTGCCGTTTCTTACTGCGGCGACGCTCGAACACCTGTTGCGCGCGCGCGATCCCAAGTGCGATGCGAGCGCGTATATCTCAACTCATGACGGGCTGCCGGAGCCGCTGTGCGCCATCTATGAGCCGGCGAGCCGCGCGAAGCTTGCGGCGTATCTTGAAAATGGCAGTCAATGCCCGCGCAGATTTCTGCGCCAGGCGAACGTGAAGCTCATCCCGGCCCCCGACGCCCGGGCGCTCGACAACATCAATACGCGCGCCGAGTATGACGCGGCCATGAGGGCTTTAATGACCGAGGAAACCCCCGCAAAGCAGATCCGCGTCCAGTATTACGCGCTCCTGCGAGAAGAGGCCGGTCGCAGCGAGGAAGCGGTCGCGACGCGCGCGCGAGATCCGCGCGCTCTCTTTGCGGAGCTGCACGCGCGGCATCCATTTTCGCTGCCGCTCTCGATGCTGCGCGTCGCCGTCAATGATGAATTCGGCGACTGGTCGCAGCCGCTTGTCGATGGCGATCGCGTCGTCTTCATTCCGCCGGTCGCGGGCGGCTAAAGAGTACGCCTGCGATGTTGAGCTTCGAACTTTCGGGCGAACCCATCGACGTGCCAGTATGGCGCGAGCGACTCCTTGATCCATCTTCAGGCGGCTATGCCTCATTTGAAGGCTGGGTGCGCAATCTCAATGAAGGCGAGGAGGTCACGGCGCTCGAATATGAGGCCTTCGCGCCGCTTGCAGGGAAGGAGGCCGAGCGCATTCTTGGCGAAGCCGCCGGCCGCTTCGGCGTCGATCATGCCGCGTGCATCCACCGAGTGGGAAGGCTCGCCGTGGGCGAGCTTGCCGTCTGGGTGGGCGTGAGCGCCCGTCATCGCGATGAAGCATTTCGCGCCTGCCGCTACATCATCGATGAGGTCAAACATCGCCTGCCGATCTGGAAGAAGGAGCACTACGCAAGCGGCGACAGCGGCTGGGTGAACTGCGAGCGCTGCGCGCCGGGTGCCGAAGCGCCGCACACGCATGCGGCAAGCGCGGCGCCGCGTGTGGACTACTCGCGCCAAATGGCACTCAAAGAAGTCGGCGCGGCAGGTCAGGCGCTTCTGGCGAAGAGTCGCGTGCTGGTGGTCGGCTGCGGGGGCCTCGGAGTGCCGGTCATCACCTATCTTGCAGGCGCGGGCGTCGGCAATTTGGGGCTCGTCGATGCTGACCGGCTCGAGGCCTCGAACCTGCACCGCCAGACGCTGTACGCGCTCGCCGATGTGGGCGTTCCCAAAGCCGAGCTCGCCCGAGCGCGTGTCGCCGCGTTGAACCCGGAAGTTTCGGCGCGCGCGCACGTCCTGCGCCTCGACGCTCAAAACGCCGCCGCGCTCATCGCCGACTACGACCTCGTCATCGATTGCAGCGACAACTTTGCAACGCGCTTCCTCTTGAACGACATGGCCATGCGGCTCAACAAAGCGGTCATCCTCGCCAGCGTCTATCAATACGAAGGTCAGCTGCAGGTGGTGCGCGCCCGGCCCGACGCCGCCTGTCTGCGCTGCATATGGCCCGAGGCGACGCGCGACGGTTTGATCGGCAACTGCGCCCAAGCGGGCGTGCTCGGACCTGTTCCCGGCGTGCTCGGATCGCTGCAGGCGCTCGAGGCTTTGAAGCTCATCCTCGATCTGCCCGGTCAGCTCGGCGACGAAGTGCTCATCGTCAATCTACTCACGCTCTCGAGCACCAAGCTGCGCACGCAGCGGGCACCCGAGTGCCGCGGCCGTGCCTGCGTGCACGTCAATATTCGAAAGGAGGACCCGTCCATGCAACAGGAAACACTCGAAGTCGCCTTTGCCTCGCTCGATGACGCGGCAGCGGAGGGTTATGTCGTCGTCGACGTGCGCGAGCCGCAGGAACTGGAGGCGTGGCCGACGCCCTGCGACAACGCCCGGCACATCCCGATGCGTACGCTGCTGTACGGCGATTCGGGGCTCGATGTCGACGGCAAATATCTGCTCGTGTGCGCGGCCGGGCAAAGAAGTCTTGCGGCGGCAAGCGAGCTGCGCGCGCGCGGCATGCGCGCGGTGTTTTCCCAGGCGGGCGGGGTCGCGGCGCTCGTGCAGCGCTAGGCGCGCTTGAGCGACCGGTCTTAGGGCCGCACCTGGCCGTGGCCGCGCACCACGTATTTGTAGCTCGTCAACTGTTGAACGCCCACCGGGCCGCGGGCGTGAAAGCGCGCGGTCGAGATGCCGATCTCGGCGCCCATGCCGAACTCACCGCCGTCCGCAAACTGAGTGGAGGCGTTGTGCAGCACGATGGCGCTGTCGACCTCGGTGAGGAAGCGCTGCGCGGCCGCGGCATCCTGCGTCACGATGGCTTCGGTGTGCGCCGATCCGTACTGCCTGACGTGCGCGATCGCCGCATCGAGCCCCTCAACGACGCGCACCGCAATGATCGCGTCCAGGAATTCGCGGTACCAATCAGCATCGCTTGCGGCGCGCACACGCGCATCGACTGCCTGCACGAGCGCATCACCGCGCACCTCGCAGCCGGCCGCCAGGAGATCACGCACGATCGGCGCCAGATGGGTGCCCGCAGCCGCGCGGTCGATGAGCAGCGTCTCCGCCGCGCCGCACACGCCGGTGCGGCGCAGCTTCGCATTCAGCACGATCGCGCGCGCCATCGAAAGCTCAGCGCCTTCGTGAACGTACACGTGGCAGTTGCCCTCGAGATGGCCGATGACGGGCACGCGCGCTTCGGCCTGCACGCGCGCGACGAGGCTCTTGCCGCCGCGCGGTATGAGGACATCCAAATACTGGGTCATCCCTGAGAGCATGCAGCCGACCGCGGCGCGATCGGCCGTGGGCACGAGCTGCACGCATTCGGCCGGCAGCGCCGCCGTGTGGAGTCCCGCGACGAGGCAGGCGTGGATGGCCCGGTTCGAATGCAGGCTCTCCGATCCGCCGCGCAGGATGACGGCATTGCCTGACTTCAGGCACAGCGCACCCGCATCCGCCGTGACGTTCGGGCGGCTCTCGTAGATCATGCCGATCACGCCCAGAGGCACGACGACACGCTGGATGCAAAGTCCGTTCGGCCGCTGCCACTCGGCGGCGACGACTCCGATCGGATCGGGCAGTGCGATGACGTCGTGCAGAGCGCTCGCCATGGCCACGATGCGTGACTCATCGAGGACCAGGCGCTCGATGAGCGGCGCGCTTAGGCCCTGACCGCGGGCCGCGGCCACATCGCGCTCATTGGCGCTGAGGATCACCTTTTTTTGCTCTTTCAAGGCCGCCGCCGCCCAGGCGAGCGCGGCGTTCTTGACCTTGGTCGGCGCGAGCGCGAGCACCCGGGCGGCTGCGACGGCTTTGACACCCAGCTCCTGCATCAGCCGCGGTATGTCCGCGGCAGGAGGCTCTTCTTCCTTAGCGGCTACGCTCACGGTATAGCCTGCGCCGCATCCGGCTTCGCGGCAGGCGCGCGCAGAATGGCAAGATCATCGCGGTGAACCATTTCGTCGCGGCCGCGAAAGCCGAGCAGGCTCTCGATCTCGCTCGAGCGCCGCCCCAGGATGCGGGTGGCGTCGCTATCGGAATACGCGCAAATCCCGCGCGCAAACTCACGCCCATCCGGCCCCACGATGCTGACGGTATCGCCCCGGTCGAAGCGGCCGCGCGTCGCGACGACGCCGGCCGGCAGGAGACTCTTGCCCTCCTGCAGAGCCTTCAACGCGCCCGCATCGATGCAGATCGACCCCGCAGGCTGCAAGGTTCCGGCAATCCACTGTTTGCGGGCTGCGGCCGGTGTGGACGTCGGCACGAACCAGGTGCAGCGAGCGCCCTCCTCGATGCGCCGCACCGGATGCTCCGGCTGTCCTGCCGCGATGCACAGGTGGCACCCGGCGGCCACGGCGATTTTCGCTGCGAGAATCTTGGTCGCCATTCCCCCGGAGCCGGTGGCAGAGAGAGAGCGGCCGGCCATGGCCTCGATCTGCGGCGTCAGATGGCGCACGGTGGCAATGAATTTCGCCCCGGGATCCTTGTTGGGATCGGCGGTGAAGAGACCTTCCACGTCCGACAGGAGCACAAGGCAGTCGGCACCCGTCATCTGCGCAACCCGCGCCGCCAGGCGGTCGTTGTCCCCGTAGCGGATCTCGGCGGTGGCGACGGTGTCGTTCTCGTTGATGACGGGCAGGGCTTTGAGCGCCAGGAGCGCCTGAAGCGTGGCGCGCGCGTTCAAGTAGCGGCGCCGGCGTTCGCTGTCCTCGAGCGTCAGGAGGACCTGCGCCACGGTGACGCCCCTCTCCTCCCAGAGCTCCTTGTACGCGTGCGCGAGCCGGATCTGCCCCACGGCGGCCGCCGCCTGGCTTTCCTCGAGCTTCAAGGCTCCTTTGGGGAGCTTGAGCTCGCGGCGTCCGAGGGCGATGGCGCCGGAGGACACGAGAATCACCTCCTGGCCGCGCTCGCGCAGGGCGAGGAGATCCGCCACCAGCGTCTCAAGCCAGCCGCGATTGATGCGCCCGGAGGAGGGATCGACCAGGAGCGCCGAACCCACCTTGACTACGATGCGCCGGGCGGCGCCGAGCGGCGATGACATTTGTGAAAACTATACGCATTCGGCTTTTCGACCGCGACTTCACGCCGGATGAGAGTGCCGCCGCAGCGTTGCCTTCACCCGATCCAAGCCCCTAAACTTGCGGGCCTTTGTGGGCACAAGCCTTGAGGATTCGCGCGGTGAGCAGAGATTACGAACCGGTTGCCTCGCAGTGGTACGAGAACCTCGAGGAGGAAGAGCAATTTCGCGTCCTCTCCGTGGATGAGGACTCGGAGCTCATCGAGATCGAATATCTGGACGGGGACATTGAAGAGCTCGACGTCGAGGCGTGGCACGAGATGGACCTCGAGCGCATTGCTGAACCCGAAGGCTGGGCGGCATCCCAGGCCGAGGAAGAAGAAGACGATGAGGATGAGGACGATGAGGATTGGGACGAGGACGAAGACGACGAGGATGACGATGAAGACCTCGACGAGGACGAAAACGAGGATCGCAATTCCTACTGAAGCGTGAGCGTGTCGGGCTTGAAAAGATGCGCGTCCATCCCCACGCTGACAGGACCGCCGACGGCCCGGGCGCGTGCCGTCCTGGAACCTTAAAATCCCCGCCATGAAACGCATTATTCTTTTCCTTGCGACGAATCTCGCGATCGTCCTGGTGCTGTCGATCGCCGCGCAGCTCCTCGGGCTTGATCGCTGGCTCGCATCTCAGGGCCAAAGCCTCTCGGGACTCCTCATCTTCGCCGCGTTCTTCGGCTTCTCGGGCTCGCTCATTTCGCTTGCGATGTCCAAGTGGATGGCGAAGCGCACCATGGGTGTCGTGGTCATCGATCCGCAGTCCGCCAATTCCTCCGAGCAGCGTCTGTTGACGATCGTGCGCGGCCTCGCCCAGCACGCCGGCATCGGCATGCCGGAAGTCGGCATCTTCGCCTCACCCACGCCCAATGCATTCGCCACCGGCGCGAGCCGCAACAACGCGCTCGTGGCCGTGAGCTCCGGGCTGCTGACGAGCATGAACGACAAGGAACTGCAGGCCGTGCTCGGCCATGAGATCACTCACGTATCGAACGGCGACATGGTGACTTTGGCTCTCATCCAGGGTGTCGTGAACACCTTCGTCATCGTGCTGTCGCGCATCGTCGGCAATATTGTTGATCGCGCGGTGTTTCGCTCCGATCGCGGCCAGGGACCGGGCTACTTCATCTCCGTCATCGTCTCGCAGCTCGTGCTGGGCGTGCTTGCCAGCATCATTGTGCTGTGGTTCTCGCGGCAGCGGGAATTCCGCGCCGACAGCGGCGGCGCGCAGCTCGCCGGAAAGGACAACATGATTGCGGCGCTCGAGCGCCTGAAGAGCATCCACGAGGAACCGCTGCCGGCGCAGTTTGCGGCCTTCGGCATCGCCACGGGAAAATCCTCGACGGGAATCGCTCGGCTCTTCATGAGCCATCCGCCGCTCGATGAGCGCATCGCGGCGCTGCGCGCCATGCCGCTCGCCTAAGGCCAAGATGTGCCCGCTTAACTGGCGGGCCGTCGTTGCGCCGCGCAAGCTCCCCTCATGAAAGAGCTCGCGACCCCCAAAATTGAAGAGCGCTTGCTCGACATCCTGGGACGCGAAGGACTCACCCTCGACGCCGAGGCGATGGCGCCCTTTCTCGTCGATCATCGCGAGCTTTATCACGGGCGCGCGCTGGCAGTCGCCACCCCACGCTCGATTGAGGCCGTCTCGCGCCTCCTCGCCTTCTGCAACGATGAGCGCATCGGTGTCGTGCCGCAGGGCGGCAACACCGGCTACTGCGGCGGCGCGACGCCCGATGAGTCCGGACGCGAGATCGTGCTGTCGCTCAAGCATCTCGCGCGTATCCGTTCGGTCGACGCACTCAACTATTCGCTCGTTGCCGAAGCGGGCTGCACGCTGCATGAGGTGCGCACCGCGGCAGACTCCGCCGCGCGGCTTTTCCCCTTGAGCCTCGGCTCCGAGGGCAGCTGTCAGATCGGCGGCAATCTCTCGACCAACGCCGGTGGCTTGAGCGTGCTGCGTTACGGAATGATGCGCGATCTGGTGTTGGGACTTGAGGTGGTGCTCGCGGACGGCCGCGTGCTGCCGTGCGCGCAGGCGCTGCGCAAGGACAACACCGGCTACGATGTGAAGTCGCTCTTCATCGGCGCGGAAGGCACGCTCGGGATCATCACGGCAGCAAACCTCAAACTATTTCCGCAGATGCGTTCGAGCGCGACAGCGTTTATCGCCGTCGCGGATATCCATGCCGCCGTCGCCCTGTTGAGTGAACTGCGTGCTGCCAGTGGCGACGCCGTGAGTTCCTTTGAGCTCGTGCCGCGCATCGCAGTGGAGCTTGCCGCGCGCCACATCGCCGAGGTCACCGATCCGCTCGAGCGGCCTTATCCCTGGTACGTGCTCGCTGAACTCACCTCCTCAGAGGAGAACGCCGCGCTTGCTCTTGTGCTCGAGCGCGTGCTCGGCGGCGCTCTTGAGCGCGGCACCCTCCTCGATGCGGCGATTGCGCAGAACGAGCGCCAGCGCCAGGCATTTTGGCGCTTGCGCGAGAATATTCCCGAGGCGCAGCGGCGCGACGGTGCGAGCTTGAAGCATGATGTGTCCTTGCCCATTACCGTGCTCGGCCAATTTGTCGAGCGCGCCGCAGCCTGGCTTAGCGCGAATGTTCCGGAGGGCCGCCTCGTCGCTTACGGCCACGTCGGCGATGGCAATCTGCATTTCAATCTCAATCAGGCACCCGGCGCGGATCGGGCCAAGTTTCTCGCGCGCGAAGCTGCCGTGAAGCGCGCCGTGCACGATCTGGTACGCGATTTCGGCGGCAGCTTCAGTGCCGAGCACGGCATCGGCCAGCTGAAGATTGACGAGCTCGCACGCTACGCGCCAGCGGTTGAACTTGAGCTGATGCGCGCCATCAAGCGAGCCCTCGATCCGCGCGGCATCTTGAATCCCGGCAAAGTGCTGGCCAAGGAAAGCTCGTGAGACGCCGCATGCTCATGGGCGCTGCGCTCGTGCTCATCCTGGCGAGCGCCTGCGCTCGCCAGGAACCACCGCCGCCGCCTCCTCCTGCCGCGGAGCCTGCAAAGCCCGCGCCGCTCGCGGAAGGTACGCCGCAGATTGCCGACTCCGCCGACGGCGTGCACATCGAATACCAGGTGTACGGGCTTGGGGAACCGGCCGTCGTGCTGGTGCACGGCTGGTCAAACAATGCGAACTACTGGAACGCGCAGCTTGATGCCCTAAAGGCGCGCTACACGGTGGTGACGCTCAACCTTGCAGGCCACGGCGCCTCGGAAAGAAACCGCACCGACTGGTCGATGGCCAACTACGCCGCCGATGTGGCCGCGGTGGTGCATGAGATCCCAAACCGCAAGGTCGTGCTCGTCGGGCATGGCATGGGCGGCATCGTGGTGCTCGAGGCGGCACGCCTGATCGGCGCCCGCGTCACCGGCATCATCGCGGTGGACTCCCTGAAATCGATCGGCCAGCCGGCCATGCCGAAGGCGCAGTTCGAGGAACTGCTGCAGCCGTTTCGCACCGACTTCATCGGCCACATGCACGATTTTGTGGGCGCGTACCTCTTCACCAGGGACGCCGACCCGCTCTTCGTACGCAAGGTCGCCGAGGACATGGCGCACGCGTCCCCGCAGGTTGCCGTGCCGTCGCTTGAGGCGGTGTACCACTACGATTTCGCAGCTCTGCCCGACATCCATGTCCCTATCATCGCCATCAACTCGGACCTGCATATGCCGACCGACGAGGCGCGCATCCGTAAGCTCGCCCCGACCTTCCGCAGCATCGTGGTGCCGGGCACGGGACACTTTCTCATGATGGAGTCGGCGCAGCGCTTCAATCCGATCCTGCTGCAGGCGATTGCATCGCTCGAGAAGCCCTGATCGAACTCACACCTGGCGCACGAGTCCTTCCTGCGCCGTGCTTGCCACCAGCCGCCCGTCGCGGGCAAAGACGCTGGCGCGCGCAAAGCCGCGCGAGCCTGAGGCACTCGGGCTGTCGAGCGCATACAGGAGCCACTCATCCACGCGCAGCGGGCGGTGGAACCACATCGCATGATCGATGCTCGCCATGATGAGTTTGGGACTCAGGAAAGTCGTGCCATGCGGCAGCGTCGAGGTATCGAGGAGAAAAAAATCCGACACGTAGGCGAGAAGACAGCGATGCAGCATCTGCTCATCCGGCAGGCGCGCGACGGCGCGCAACCATACCTGGCGCATGGGCGGCGCCTTGCGCGGCTGCAGATAGTGCAGCTCCTGCACCGCGCGAAACTCGAAGGGCCGCGGGCTCTCCATGAAGCGCCGCACCCGCTCCGGCAGCTTCTGCGGCATCTTCTCAACGAGTGCGCGCAGCGGCGCGATCGCATCCGGCAGATCCTCGGGCGGCGGCACCTCGGGCATCGGGATCTGATGGTCGAAGCCCGTCTCCTCCGCCTGAAACGAGGCGGCCATGTTGAAGATCTGCTCGCCGTGCTGAATCGCAACCACGCGGCGGCTTGAGAAACTCTTGCCGTCGCGGCTGCGGTCGACGTTATAGACGATGGGCGCGGTGCAGTCGCCGCGCCGCAAAAAGTAGGCATGCAGCGAGTGCACCATGCGCTCCTCGGCCACGGTCGCAGACGCCGCTCGCAGGGCCTGACCCAGCACCTGGCCGCCGAAGACCTGCGGGCTGCCGATGTCCTGGCTCTGCCCGCGAAAGAGATTGACCTCCAGGGGCTCGAGCTCGAGCACCCGCAGGAGATCGTCTATGCGCGGGTCAACTGACTGCAAGACGCAAACGGCTCGCTCGACGGCATCACTGGACGATGAAGTCGCCGTTCATGAGCGCGTTGTGCCCGGGGAACGTGCACAGGTACTTGTACGCCTGACCCTTCTTCAAAGCCGATGTGGCGAAGGTCACGGTCGCCGATTCGCCGCCGCCGACTACCTTGGTATGCGCAATCACGCGCGCATCGCCCTGCTTCACGTAGTTGTTGGCAAGGCCGGCGGTCAGGCCATCATTCGCCACCGCCGCGAGATCCTCTGCCTTCACCAGCACCCAGTCGTGGCCCATGCTCTGCGCGGGCAGCTTGCCGATGTGAGTCAGCGTGAGTTCCACCTGCGTACAGTCGGAAGTGATCGTCAGCTGTTTCTTGTCGTATTGGATGGCATCGTTGCCGGTGATTGCAAGCTTGCAGACCTTCCCTGCCGCCTGTGCAGGTGCGCCGAGCAGCAGCGCCGGCATGGCGACGACGAGGAACGCAGCGAACACATTGCGAGTGAGTCTCATGTAAATCCCCTGTTGTTGTGTCAAGAGCCGGTGACGCCGAGCCGTTTCTGCATGATGGGGCTCGTGGTCGTATATTGCAGGAATTGCTTTTTTTCTGGAAACAAATGGTGCTGGATGCCAAAAGCGGCCAGCGCCGCCTCATGAAAGCCCGAGAGAATGAGTTTTTTCTTGCCCGGGTAGAAGTTGATGTCGCCGACGGCGAACACGCCGGGCAGGCTGGTCTCAAACTTCTCCGTATCCACCAGTAGCGCCTTCTTCTCAAGCGCCAGTCCCCATTCGGCAATGGGCCCGAGTTTCGGATGCAGCCCGAAGAACACCAGGAGCTTGTCGGCGCGCAGCGGATGCACCTGACCGTCCGAGGATTTTACATTCACGCCGGCGAGGCGGCCGTCCTCGATGATGAGCGAGTGCGGCAGCGCCTCCATATGGCGGATGCGCCCTGCCGCTGCGAGTTCGCGCATGCGCGCGACCGAGGCGGGTACGGCGCGAAAATCCGCGCGCCGATGCACGAGGGTGAGCGCGCTCGCCTTCGCGGCGAGCTCGAGGGTCCAGTCAAGCGCCGAATCGCCGCCGCCAAAAATGACCAATTGTTGGCCATGCAGGTCCGTCGCGCGGCGCACGCGGTAGTGAATGTGCTCATCCTCGAAGGCCTGTGCGCCTTCAAGGCCGATGCGCCGCGGCTGAAAAGAGCCGACTCCCGCGGCGATGACGACCGCGCCCGCATCGAAGGTCGTACCGGTCGAGGTGCGGATCTGAAAGCGTCCCGATTCGAGTTTTGCGAACTCGCTCACCTCCTGACCCAGATGAAACTGCGGCGCAAAGGGCTTGATCTGCTGCATCAGCCGATCGACCAGCTCCTGCGCGTTGCACACGGGCAGCGCCGGGATGTCATAGATCGGCTTGTCCGGATACAGCTCCGCGCACTGTCCGCCCGGATGCGCCAGGGAATCGACGATATGCGCGCTGATGCCGAGGAGCCCGAGCTCGAAGGCCTGGAAAAGGCCGCAGGGGCCTGCGCCGATGATGACGACGTCCGCTCGGATGGCCTCCGGGGCCGCGGGGGATGAGATGCTCAATCGATTCTTCCGTACAATGGATGCCTTCCATTGTAGCCTGACACCAGAGATCGCGCTTTTCATGAGCACCAACACTGATTTACACCAACGCCGGCAGGCTGCGGTGCCGCGCGGCGTCACGAACTCGCTGCCGGTCTATGCCGATCGCGGCGTGAACGCGGAACTGTGGGACGTCGAAGGGCGGCGCTTCATCGACTTCGCAAGCGGCATCTCCGTACTCAACACCGGCCACCTGCATCCGAAAGTAAAGGCGGCGCTGCAAGGCCAGCTCGAGCGCTTCGTGCACACCTGTTTTCAGGTCACCCCATACGAAAGCTACATCGCACTCGCCGAAGGGTTGAACGCGGCCGCGCCGGGCGACACGCCCAAGAAGACGATTTTTCTCTCCACCGGCGCCGAGGCGGTCGAGAACGCGATCAAGATCGCTCGCTACCACACGCGCCGCTCGGCATTGATTGCATTCTCGGGCGGCTTCCACGGCCGCACCCTCGCGTGCATCAGCCTCACGGGCAAAGTCATGCCGTACAAGGCGGGCTTCGGGCCGATGCTGCCGGAGATCTATCACCTGCCCTTCCCCATTCCGTATCACGGCGTGACGGTCGAGGACTCCCTCGCGGCGCTCGAGCAACTCTTCAAGGCGGACCTGGATCCGGCGCGCGTTGCCGCCATCATCATTGAGCCGGTACTGGGAGAAGGCGGTTTTTACGCAGCTCCTGCTGAATTGCTGAAGAAGCTGCGCGCGCTCTGCGACGAGCACGGCATCGTGCTCATCATTGACGAAATCCAATCGGGCTTCGCGCGCACCGGACGCATGTTTGCCATCGAGTACTCCGGAGTCGAGCCTGATCTCATGGTCGTCGCGAAGAGCATCGCAGGTGGCGTGCCTCTGTCGGCGGTGATCGGCAAGGCGGCCATCATGGACGCGCCCGCACCCGGTGGCCTCGGTGGCACATTTGCAGGTTCCCCTTTGGCCTGTGCGGCGGGGCTTGCAGTCCTCGAAGTCATCCGCGATGAGGATCTTGCGAAGCGCGCTCTGCACATCGGCCACTTCATGACCTCGCGCCTGAAGGGCCTGCAGGTGCGCTATCCATGCATCGGCGACGTACGCGGTCTCGGCGCTATGGTGGCGATTGAACTTGTGAAAAACGGACGCGCCGAGCAGCCCAATGCTGAGCTCACCTCGCAACTGGTGCAGGCCGCCGGACGTGCGGGCCTCATCATATTGGCCTGCGGCATCTACTCGAACGTGATCCGCTTCTTAGCGCCGCTCACGATTTCCGATGCCATATTGAAAGAGGGCTTCAACCTGCTCGAGCAGGCGTTGCGCGAAGTCGCGCCCTAGGCGCGTCCGGCGTTCGCATCCGTCGGGGTGTGGAAGTACTCGCTCTCGGCGGAGAGCTGCTCCATCAGACGTTTGAGCTCAGCCATGCGTCCCTGGGCTGTGCTGATGGGCATGCAGTCCTGGCAGCGCGGGTCGCCGCAGGGCTGGCGCGAGTACAGCCAATATTGCAGGGCGCCCGCGAGTAGCCCATCGGCGATATCCCACAGGTCGGCATCCTTGTCCTTGTCCGCGATCCGGTTCCCAAGATCGACGGCCTTGGTGAAGGCCGAGTCAAAAGTGTCTGCGATCTCGGTCATAACCCCGAAGTATAGATGAAACGCCGGCCGCTGCCGGCTGCCGCAATCGGCAGGATGCCGCCATTCGCTTCTGCGAGGTCCACCACGGAAGCGGCCCCGCGTGCCGGGCATGATTCCGCCGTTGCTGGGCGTTGCGGCCGGGCTTGAGCCTGGCCAGCGTTTTATGTCTTATGCGGCCAAACTCTTCCGAAGCAGACTATCCGACCGTGCAGACGGTGCCCATGGCGCCGCGCAGGCCTGCGCGACTGCGCCTAGGTATCGGCGCACGCTTGGTTCTGGCGCTTGCGGCCGTCGCCGCCGTGATCGTGATCGGGCACGGAGTTGCGACCGAGAACACGCGCCGGGCCGTGCAGTCGCTGCACAGCATGCAGGTCGAGCACGAACCCCAGGCGCGCCGTGCCGAAGCGGTGATGGGGAAACTTGCCGACTACGACCGCGCGGTCACCGAGTATCTGCAGGGCGACCACCAGTCGGCCATTGAATCCGTCGCCGCCGCGGGCGATGAACTCGACCTCGCCGTCAATCACTATTTCAACGACACGCCGCCACCGCTCGAGACGCCTGAGAGCGTGCAGCTGCGCATTGAGCTCGCCCACCACATAGCGCAGGGCGAGAAGCTGGCCGCTTTCGCCTCCAAGCGCACCGAATGGCTGGCACGGCGCCGTGTGCTGCTCGCCGGCCTGCAGCACCGCATCGCCTCCGCCGGCGGCACCGGACTTGCCGTGGCCAACGAGCAGCTCCTGTTGCGCAAGTCCCTGTCTGAGCTTGCAACCGCATTGAACGCGATACGCGACAGCTCCGGCGCGCCCGAAGCGCTCGACGCTCTGGAGAAGGAGTTCGCGGCCACCCTTGCGCGCCACGACGTGGAGCTGTCCCACTCACCGGGCCGCGCGTGGCTCGAGCTCGTGCGCGAAGACTTCCGCGACAGCGTGCGGCTGCGCCGCGCCATCGCCGATTTCGACGCCATGAACGTGCCCGCACGCCGCAGTTTCGTCGAGGCGGGTGCGACGCTTACGGCCGCCGCGCAGAGTCATCTGCAGGAACCCGCGCGGCGCGGCCTGCTCGACGCCGCCGCGCGCGCAGCCGGATCGGCGGAACTCGCCGAGCGCTCATTGACGAAGACCGGTATCGCCGTGATCTGCGTGCTGCTGCTCGTATCGTTGCTTCTGTCCTTGAGCATCACGGTACCGGTGCGTCGGCTGACCGCGGCAACGCGCCAGCTGACGGCCGGCAATCGCGCCGCGCGTGCGCCGCGCGGCGGATCGGCCGAGATCGATGAACTTGCGGAATCCTTCAACGCCATGGCAGATCAGGTCGCGCGCGCCGAGGCGGAGCTGCGCGCTCATCAGACCGAGCTTGAAAGGCATGTGGCCGAACGCACCCAGCAGTTGCACCATCTGGCACATCACGACCCGCTCACCCAACTGCCCAACCGCCGCCAGCTCGCAGCCCGGCTGTCGGCGGCGCTCGCGCGCGCGGCGGCGAACCAACAGCGCGTGGCGCTCCTCTTCGTCGACCTCGACAACTTCAAATCGATCAACGACACCCTCGGCCACAATTTCGGAGACCGTGTGCTGCAGGCGATCACCGAACGGCTGCGCACCGCCACCGGCGCACGTGCCCTGCTCGCGCGCTTAGGTGGCGATGAGTTCACCGTGTTGATGGAGGATGTGCGATCGAGCGAAGAAGTCGAGGAGCGCGCCGCCGCGCTGGTAGCGACCCTGCAGCAGCCGCTGCTCGTGGATGGACGCATTCTCTCAACCAGCGCCAGCATCGGCGCCAGTCTCTATCCGGATCACGCCACCGATCCGGATGCGCTCTTGCGCGCCGCCGATGTCGCCTTGTTCCGCGCCAAGGAACTCGGCCGCAATCGCTTCGCCTTCTATCGTCCTGCGCTCTACGATGCGGCCGCGCAGCGCTTTCGCCTCGAGCAATCGCTGCGCCGCGCGGTGGAAGCGGGCGATCTGATGCTGATGTATCAGGCACAGGTCGCGCTGCATACGCGCGACACCATCGGCGTTGAAGCCCTGCTGCGCTGGCGCAAGCCGGACGGCCGCATCGCCACCGCCACTGAATTCATTCACATCGCCGAGAAGACCGGACTCATCCACGAGCTCACCGGCTGGGTGCTGCGCACCGCGACGCAGGCGGTCGCGCGCTGGCGCCAGCAGGGCTGGCACCACGCCTGCGTCGGTATCAACGTATCGCCGATGCAGTTCATGGAGAGCGCCTTCGTCGAGCAGGTCACCGCGGCGCTCGAGGCCGCCGGAGTGCCGGCGAGCGCGCTCGAGCTCGAACTCACCGAAACCGTCTTCCAGACCGGCGCACCAACCATCGAAGCCCTGCGGCGCCTGCGCGCGCTCGGGGTCGCGATCGCGCTCGATGACTTCGGCAGCGGCTACTCTTCGCTCACGTCACTCGAGCAGTTGCCGATCACGCGGGTGAAGCTGGATCGCACGCTCATCGAGGCCGTGGACTCCAATCCGCGCTCGGCCGCCATCGCGCGTTCCATCATCACACTCTGTCACGGCCTCGGCCTTGAAGTGATGGCCGAAGGCGTCGAGCGCACCGAGCAGCTGGCGGTGCTCGCACAGTACGGTCCCGTGGGCGTACAGGGCTACCTGCTCGCGCATGCGGTGCCCGCCGACGAAGTCGTGAGCGAGGCGCAGGATGCCGCAGCGCGCGCGCGCAAATACCTCGCCGCTCTCGACATGCAGCCGCGTATCATGCGGGCATGAACATTGAGTTCAGCCGCGAAGAGGCGCGTGTGATCGGCTGCCTCATCGAAAAGCAGATCACGACCCCCGACCAATACCCCCTGTCC
>Ga0209006_10001619_pt1 | contig 20467 bp, 19 predicted proteins | sample JacPin_JW_Ref_O2_FD_188567 | JGI IMG/M metagenome (GOLD analysis project Ga0209006, IMG submission 188567) | Forest soil microbial communities from Algoma, Ontario, Canada - Jack Pine, Ontario site 1_JW_Ref_O2 (SPAdes) (version 2) | ecosystem: Environmental > Terrestrial > Soil > Boreal...
TAACTTTTCGCGCATCAATGATACCCAGGGCCAGGCGGTCGGCGACAGCCTGCTCAAGGAGATTGCTCATCGCCTGCAGCTCTGCCTGCGGGATACTCAACGCACGTTGCAGGACGATGGCGCGTTGAACGACATCAATGATTGGGTGGCACGCACGGGGGGCGACGAATTCGCCCTGGCGCTTCCCGGCATCGCGCAGAGCCAGCCCGCGCAAGACCAGCCCGCGCAAGCCGCGCAGACCGTCACCAGTCAGCCCGCCGCACCGCTCGGCGACTACGCCCGCAAAGCGCGCAAAGAAGATCAGGGCAAGGCGAAGACAAAAGTCTTCGACAACGACAATCTGCCGCGCGAAGACAAACTCTCCATCGTAGGCCCGGCCGTTCCAGAGGACACTACGACCGCCAGCGACGCCAACGCTCCCGCCGCCGGCGACGCCAAAGCTGAAGCCAAGACTGAAGGCGATGGCAAGACTCCGCAAGCCGGCGCCACACCCGCTGCGGAAACCAAGCCTGCAACCAAGCCAGAAGACGACGAAAAAGCCAGACAGGCCGCGTGGAAAGAGTGGCAGGACAAACTCAAAACCCAGAAAGATCAAATCGATTTATTGACCCGCGAACTCGACGTGTTGCAGCGCGAATACCAGATCCGCGCCGCCGCCATGTATGCGGACGCGGGCAATCGACTGCGCAACTCCGCCGCCTGGGATAAACAGGACGCCGATTACAAACAGCAAATCGCCGACAAGCAAAAAACCCTCGACGACGCCAAACAAAAACTCGACGACATGGACGAACAAGCCCGCAAAGCCGGCGTCCCCAACTCGATGCGGGAGCCGTAATCCGAATCTATAAAGACAAAAATGCCGGAGAATTTTCTCCAGCATTTCTTTGTTTCAACCGTGATTCGACGAAGCGGGGCTTCTAGAACCAGGACATCTACGGCGTAACCTCAAAAACTGTCCCGGCGTTTTGCGTTCCACCCGCGACTGTAGTCCCGTAAACGTTCCCGGCAGCGTCTACCACTACAGAGCCTGCCGGGTATTCGCCATCGTCTCCTCCCTGAAACGCGTACAGGATCTTCTCGCTCCATCCACTTCCGGCAACGGGAGACAACTCAAAGACCACGCCACAACCGAAATTACAGCTATTATTTCCGCCTTCATCCGTCACTCCATATAGATTTCCCTTCGAATCGAAGGCCAGAGTGGTGTCAACTGGCTGCATGCCGTCTGATCCTCCCTGAAAGCTGTACAGCGTTTGCAGGAGCCATCCGGATGCGCTTGGACTCAATTCGAAAACGGTGCCGCACCCGTTGCGGCACTGCTGGTTGATTGCGCCACCGAAGTTGGTCGTCCCGTAGAAATTTCCCAGCTTATCGCGGACGAGCCCGCCGGATGGCCCGAATCCCGCGTCGGTCGTATCAAAAGAACCGATCAGACTGACGCTATACGCACCGCTCTTTGATGGCAAGAGCTCAAAAACTGACCCGACATCGGTTGCTCCGCCCGCCTCGGTAGTGCCATAAAGATTGTGTTGCGCATCTTCAAACAGAGAGGCTTGGGGCAACGCTCCATCGGGATGCGCCTGCATCCAGTGAAAATAATGCAATGTCTTGAAAGTCCACCCGCTCTCTCCAGGGATCAGCTTGTAAACCGAACCACACCCGACATTCGAGGATGGGCAGGATGAAATACCGCCCACTGCCGCAGTTCCATAAACGTTGCCCATTGCGTCGAGCGTCACGCCGCCGACCGGATTGGTTGCACCGGTCGATGGAAACGAGTAAAGCACGCTTTCGTTCCATCCGGCATTTCCATTCGGACTAATCTCATACACCGTGCCACAACCGTTCGCACAGCTCCCCGCGCCTCCGAATTCGGTCGTTCCGAAAATATTTCCCTTCCCATCGAGCGTCACACCAGCTCTGGGGTTCAACCCGTCGCCTTGCCCGTTGAACAGGTGCAGGACCGTCTCCGTCCATCCGCTGCTTGAGCGCGACAGCCTGAAGGCAACACTCGAAGAGGGCAGTATGCCGCTTCCGTAGGTTGTTCCGTAGAAGTTTCCAGCCTTATCAGCCACAAGGCCGCTGAAAGGTTCGCTGCCCATGGCTCCGCCGGGAAAATTGAACAGCGTCGTTTTAACCTGCCCAAACATTGGCAAGCTGCCAGCCAGGAACAACGCCACGAGGGCGTATCGATTCGCATTTCTTGAGAACATCGTGCTCCCCTCCCCCAAGGTCCAAACATCATAGCCCATCTTTAACCCTTGCGCAGCGCCGAAGGAGCCGTATTTGCCTCACATGATGCAGCCCATGCACTAAATGAAACTTTCTCCACTCGGCCGCAGTCAGCGGGCCCAAGATCACATGTTCCATTACTTTCTTTCCCGCCCCGATCTGGCTCTCGCAGCGCGAAATGATCTCATCCATTTCTCCGATCTTCGCGCCAATCTCTGCCCGCACTTTTTCTCGCGGCAATCCCTTCGGCGTGGCCATGGCCGGCGCTTTCCGTCCCTCGGGCATGTGGCCAAGGACCACCACCGTCAACTTCGCTACACGTTGCCGTAGCGTGGCTGGGATCATCTTCGGATGCCCCTTCTGTATCGCACGCTCGAATCCCTTTATGGTTCCCGTATAAGTCAGATACAAATGTTCCAGCACCTCCGCGGCGCACCACTTCCCTTCCGGATGCCAGCTCATCTCTTCGTCTGACATGCCCGCAGTAGCATCGGTCAGCGCGTGCTGCAATTTTTCGAGATTCGCGTCCATCATTCCTCACCTTAATCGAAAAGTAGCGCCGGCATCCTGCCGGCGTTTCGCCGCCGGGACGGCGGCGCTACTCGCCGCACGAAATGCACACGATTCACTTTCGCCTTTTCCGCCGCATCCCCCAGCGATTCGGTTAGAATGATGCGCGGCATTCAACCACCCACGTTATATCAGGAAGGACTACATGAAGAAGCGGAGCCTCATTCCAGCAAGTACCCGGCAATTCCCTGCCTTCATTCGCGCGATTACAACCGCATCCGCCGTGCTCACGCTGCTGGCTCTGCTCACCGCCTGCTCTTCCCAACCCAGCCAGCCCGCCGAAACCGCCAAGCCTGAGCCTAAGGGACCGGACCTGCTCACGGGACGCTCCGCATTTCAAAAATCTTTTATCGCCGCTCGCGGCTGGCAGCGCGACGCGCAGGCCTTTCGCATCGAATCCGTCGCCACTACCGACACCAACGGGCACGATGGTAAGTGGGCTGTGTGGCGCGCCGCATTCGCTTCGCCTACGCAACGCGCAGTCAAATCGTTTGTGTGGTCGGGCAGCGCCGCACCCGATGCACCTTCCCGCGGCATCAATCCCAGCACCGAAGATGGATACAATCCCAGCAACGCCAGCACACAGGTTTTCGATGCCGCATTCTTAAAGATCGATTCCGACCAGGCGGAAGCCGCGGCGCAGAAGCACGGCGGCGACAAAATTCTGGAGAAGTCTCCCGACACTCCCATCACCTACGTCTGCGACTGGAACCACAACACGAATCAGCTAATCTGGCACGTGATCTACGGCACCAACCGCGACTCGGCCAAGCTGACCGTCTCTATGGATGCTTCGACCGGCGACTTCATCCGCGTAGAAAAATAGCTGGAGCGCTTGGGGAACGGCGGCAGGGGCTCATACCCTGAAAGGAAGTCATCCCGAAGTCCCGCGTTTTCACCAGCGGGGCGAGGGATCTCGCGCGCATCGCAACTCCATTCGTAGTCAAACTGCACCCCATCGAAACGGAGGGAGTCTGGCCACTGATCACTGATCACCGATCACTGGCCACTTTCTTCAGCCGCTCAATGGCCTTCTTCGACTCGCCCGCCTGCGGCCCGTAAGGAAGAATTCTCAAGTAGCTCTGATACTCCGCCAGCGCATCGTCCGGACGCTCCATTTTCTCCAGACACACCGCCAACCGATAGGTCGCGACGGCATCGTCATCTTTGTAATACAGCGCCTCGCGATAACGATCCTCGGCCGCCCGATAATTTCTCCGATGGAAGTAGTAGTCCCCAACTTCGACATTCTTGGCAGCTTTGTGCGGATCCCACGGATGAAACTCCACCACATCGCCCGACCGGCCAGTCGCCGCTTCCGCGTCGCCGATCGCCTCCGCGCTCTTCGGATGCGCCTTGGCGTCGTTCTCCGGGGGACTCAGATCAACCTGCGTATCCTTGCTGGAACTCTCGCCAACATTTGACCCAAGATCGTCGGCGTTCACGCGATCCGACCGCGGCGGAGACAAATCCGGCCCCTGCGCCTTAGCCGGCTTCGACTCCGATTGAGCAGCAGGGGAAGAAGAATCTTGAGAAGAATTATTCTGCGGCGAACTCCCCGCAGCCTGACCTGAAAGCCCGGAAGCCGCAACCCAAGCCATCAGGCTGACAAGCACCAATAAACATGACCATCGCACCATACACATATTCTAGCGCCGTTAGCTCAAGCTGGCGTCAAGTTTAGTAACCGTGAAGCAAAGCTGAAAGCTGACAGCTGATACCTGCCTACAAAAAACAGGCCGCTCTTTTCGGGGGAGAAAGAAGAGCGGCCTGTTTGGCGAAGCCTCCGAGGAGGGAGGAATTCGTATGTCTGTTACATGGACGATGGGTTACCGGTTGTAGCGGCTGCCGGTGTCGCGTTGTCGCCCTGCGTGTTGCTCATGAGCCGCACATCCACGCGGCGATTGTCGGCGCGTCCCTGTGCCGTCTTGTTCGAGTCCACCGGCTTGTCCTTGCCCAATCCGATCACATAAATCTTGTGCGCGGGCACGCTGTACTTGGTGGCCAGGTACTGGATTACCGAATTCGCGCGGCGCTGGCTCAGATCGTAGTTGTAATCCGCCGAGCCCACCGAATCCGTTCCGCCCTCAAGCGTAATAAGGTAGCCCTTGGTCGCGGAGATGCTACCGCCCAGTTGGTCAAGCGCCTCTTTCGATTTGGCCGTCAGAATATCTTTGTTGAAGCCGAACTTCACCGAAGTTTCTGCGACCGCATGATAGTTGTCGAGGTTGGCGACCGTGTTGGTCAGCACGCCCACGCGACTGTTCGCGGCGTCGGCCATCTGCTGCGCGGAAGCTGCATTCTGCCCGGCGGTCTGCGCCTTCTGATCGACTTCCGCGGTCTTGGCATTCACGGCCTGAATTCCAGCCTGCGCGCGCGCGTCAACATCCTTGATGTCTTTGGTGTTCTTGGCGGTTAGATCATCCAGTTCATTGGTCTTGTTGATCAGCGGTGTGGTTTGCTGCTTCACATAATTCTTGCTCGAGCAGCCGACGCTAGCGATCATGCTTGCGGCCAGACAAATCAATAATCCCGGCTTTAACGAAGTGCGTTTCATATAGAGGAGGCTCCTTGTCCGAGTCTTGTCTTGATAATTCTCGATAATCCTTTGCGATAGTCCCTGCGCGCAATTCGCTGCGCTTGAAACCCAACCTAGGCCCGTATAGATTGATGCAACTGCGCCTTGCACGGTTTACTTTTGCACGGGGAATGCCAGTGTTCCCTTTCCGGAATACCCAGCACAAATATATACGTTTTCAAGCACTTGCGGAATTTTTGGCGCGATAGGAGCCACTTCAGTCACTCCCCGTAACAACGCAAACCCCACATAAAACAGGGAATTTTTATACGGTCCCCGCGAATTGCCGCCACGTGGCAATGGCGTGCAAACTCAATTGCTTCGCGGAGGACACAGGACGGGAATCGCTTCGCGCTTATTCCGCCGGTACACGCGGAAGTCATTTTGATCTACGGTAATTATGGTGTACCCCGGATATATCTCGCTCATGCGAATAAGACAAAGATCGGCCAGATCAGGTTTGCGATCCGCATAGCGCCGTGCAAGCTCCTCCACGTGCGCGGCTTCTTTCTCGATATCAAACGCTACTCTCAACATTCCATCTCTCACGAGGGAAAGCACAAATGAACTTGATCGCAAATGGAATGCCGCCTCGCTGAGAACAGACTCACAAGTCAGCAACGGCTCCTTGAGAGCGGTGGCGATTTTCGCCGCCCAGTCGTGATAAAGATCATCGCGATTGCCAACGGCAACGACAAAACCGGTATCGGCGATTCCTCTCATCCCTTGGAATATCCTTTACGCGAAGAGAGATCAGGAGGCCCGCTTAGTGCGCCAATATGCTTCATGAACCGCTGCTTCCCGCTCGTCGACCTAGCGCTTTCCAGTTGCTCACGAACAATTTTTCCCATCGGTATTCCGGTTTTTCGCGAGGTCTCTTTCAGCCAGTCCGCCAGTTCCTCTGTAAGACGAATTGTAATTGTCTGACTCATGATTCACAAGTGTAACACGGCAGCGCAAACGGCTCCCACGCTTACGCATCACTTCCATATTCCCGTAATCGGCGTGGCGTCGCGATCATTGGCCGTCAGCGGCTCCAACCCGAAATTGTCTTCGATGGTTCGCAGCACGCTGTAGTGATTGTAGTAGTGAGCCAGAATCTGCGGGTCCTGCTGGCTGGCATCTTTCACCATATCGCCCAAAAACAAAGTCAGGATGCGATTGTCAGCATTGCCGCCAGATTCATCGAACGTCACCACCACCAGCGTTCCATGCCGCAATTTCTCGGTAAAGGTATTGTCGAGAAAATTTCTTAGCCACGCCGCGGCAATCGTCACCGTGGTATCGTGCCCGTCGTGATTCATGTTCGGACTGTAAAACGAATAAGCCACCAATCCCTTTTTCGCGTCCTGCACAAAAAAGTTGTCCGCCCTGGTGGAATCGACGCGGATCACGCGATCGCACCATTTCTCCTGCACCTCGCGGAAGCTCAAAAAAGGCACGTGCCGGCGCGTATAGTTGCCCAGGTGGTTGGGCACCCGCTGGTTGGTCACCTTCCAGGGACAATTTCCGTCGGGCAATTCCTCCGCATATTGCTTAAAATCCAACCCCGCAGCGATCAACCGGTCGGCGATGGTTTTGTGCTCCGCGTCATCGGCAAAGTCTCTTTGCCGGTCTCCCAGATACGACCCGCCCCGATGAATCCCGTAATCCGTGCCCGCCACCATGGCCAGATAATTCGGATACGACGGATGGAACAGCGCATGAAAATTGCTGAAACTCGCTCCCTGCGCAGTTAGAGCGGCCAGATCCTTAATCTTGATCGCATCCTCGTAATCTCCGTTTTCCAGCACAATGATGACGACTCGATCGAAGTGATGCGCGCTGGCCCGCGCCGCCGCTCGCTCCGCCTCTTCCTTTTTTCCTTCCGCGGATTTCGTCACGTTCGCCTGACCGGGCGGAGTCGCTTGCGGCCATGCGTCAATCAGGCCGGAACCAAAAACCAACCCCAGCAAACCTGCGATGAACCACTTCCGCGAGATGGCCACGCGTAACACAAAACTGGAAATCATTTTCATTTTCACTTTGTAACCCATTTTCACTTTGTAACACGGCGGCGTTCCTGGAACGAATCGGGATAGTTTGTCATCGAATAGAATACGAACATCCCAGTTCATGGACCTGCTGGCCAAAATCCGCACTATCCCCACCGAGCCCGGCGTCTATCTCTACAAGAACGCCGAAGGCGAAGTCATTTACGTGGGCAAGGCGAAGAACCTGCGAAGTCGTGTCTCCAGCTACTTCCACGAAGGCCGCTGGGAAGACTCCAAGACCGGCACCCTGGTGCGCGAAGCCGCGGATGTCGATTACATTGTGGTCGCCAACAACAAAGAAGCGCTGGCGCTGGAAAACAATTTAATCAAGCAGCGCAAGCCGCGCTTCAACATCCTGCTGCGAGACGACAAGACTTATCCCTATGTGAAGCTCACGCTCGGCGAGCGCTGGCCGCGGGTCTACGTCACGCGCCGCCTGCGCAAAGATGGCGCAGCTTACTACGGCCCATACTTCCCCGCCAATCTCGCCTATCGCATCGTCGACTTGATCCATCGCAACTTTCTCATTCCTTCCTGCAAGGTCGATCTCACGCGCTTTCATCCTCGCCCCTGCTTGCAGTACTACATCAAGCGCTGTCTCGGCCCCTGCGTTGAAAATCTAACCACGCCAGAGATTTATCAGGAAGCCGTGCGCGACGTGAAATTATTTCTGGAAGGCCGCCCCACCGACCTGAGCAAGTCCCTGCACGCGCGCATGGAGCAGGCCGCGGCCGATCAGGAATACGAACGCGCTGCCCGTTATCGCGATCTGATCTCGACTGTTGAGCAGTTGCAGGAGCGCCAGCGCATCGCTTCCGCCGAAGGCGACGACGCCGATGTCTTCGGCTATCACTACGAAAATGGAATGCTGGCGGTCAATCTCTTCCACATGCGCGGCGGCCGCGTCGTCGACCGCCGCGAGTTCTTCTGGGAAGACCTGCCGGAATTCCCAGAGGCCGAGGCAGGCTTAGGGCCTTATTCTTCTGCTTGTCATCCTGAGCAAAGCGAAGGACCTTTGAACTCTGCCGGCAGCGTTGGAGCTGTCAGCGATTCCACAGGTCCTTCGGCCCGCCCAGAACGCGGACCTCAGGATGACAAAGTTGATAACGGAGGTCAATTCCATCCCGGCGAATTCTTCTCCGCCCTGCTCACCCAGCTCTACATTGGCCAGCCTTATGTCCCGCGCAATCTCTACATCCCTGTCGACTTCGAAGACCGCGAAGCGCTGGAGGAATTGCTCACCGAGCAAGGGGCGGACAAGAGTGTCCGCCCCACGCGGGTTCATATTCATGTGCCGCAGCGTGGCGACAAGCGCGCGTTGCTCGACCTCGCCGGAACCAACGCCAAGCAGTCCTACGATCAGCGGTTCCGCGTGCTGAAGCCAAACGCGCGCAAGATTCAGGAAGAGTTGCAGGATGTGCTCAGCCTGCCCGATCTGCCCAAGCGCATCGAGTGCTTCGACATCTCGCACATTCAAGGCGCCGAGACCGTGGCTTCAATGGTCGTATGGGAGGACGGAGCGATGAAAAAATCCGACTATCGCAAGTTCATCATCCGCACCGTCGCGGGCGTGGACGATTTCGCTTCCATGCGGGAAGTGGTGACGCGCCGCTACAAACGAATTCAGCAGGAAGAAAAATCTATGCCCAGCCTGGTGCTGATCGATGGCGGCCTCGGCCAATTGCACGCCGCGGCAGAAGCGCTCGAAACGCTGGAAATTATCAACCAGCCGCTGGCCGCCATCGCCAAGCGCGAAGAGATTCTCTACGTCTACGGGCAGGAGAAAGATCCCATCGCGCTCGATCATCACTCGCCGGTGCTGCACCTGATTCAGCTCATCCGCGACGAAGCGCACCGCTTCGCGGTGACGTTTCATCGCAAGCGCCGCCAGATACGCGACCGTTCCACCGAGCTGCGCGAGATTCCCGGCATCGGCGAGAGTACAACGCGGCGACTACTCGAACACTTCGGCAGCGTGCAGGCGGTCAGGCAAGCTGATGAAGCGGCGCTTTCGTCGGTCGTCACCCGCGTCCAGGCCGAGTCAATAAAAAATCACTTTCGGAAATAGTTGATTCTAAAGGGACGGATTTTAGCCTCATTGATTCGATGGGAGTTAAGTTCTTCGCAATCTGCTGCCCAACGGTTTTGGAGGACGAAATTCACAATCGGCTCGTCTCGCAGGATGGGCCATCCAGCTCCATTACAAGCCGCAGGAGCGACGACGCCCGCGCGGGCAAGCCCGGAAGTTCCTCGGGGAGCCAAGACGCAGCAGCGAGCCGGGAAAGTGGCTTATCATCGGGTTACAGCTTACAGCTATTCTATGGCCGCATACAATCTTTCTAAGCTCCTGATTCAAAGCACATTCATTTTAGGAGGGTTCGATGTCACGGCAATGGCCGGTTTCTGGCAAAAGCGCAAAGCCAGAAGTAAAGAACCGCCTGCGGACGCCAGGATTCACCCACAATATCCTGCCGTCAAAACGCAGGCTCGCCATTTATCAGCATTTTTTTTATGCTGAAATCCTGAAGCACCCGCTGCTCGCCGATTGCATTGATCCTGGGATGCACAAATTCCACGCCGATCTTCTCGTCCGGTTGAACCTGCTTTGGGCGGGGAAACGTAAACTGAAATGTATCGTCTTTGAAACTATAGCCTGTAAGGTTTAGCTTCTCCGCTTTGATGTTCAGAAACACAGTCATACTCAGCTTCGCCAGGCTCTGGCTCGCCCAATAGTTGCGCAGCAAGCTCTGATAATTCTCGACGTTGGTGTGAAAAGTGACTGCAACCAGCACCCGATCGGGAAAGGTGGCGGCCAGGAATTTGTTCGCGCTGGCATCGAAGGCGGCTTTCTGCTCAGGCTTCATCGAATCGTAATGAGCGTTGAGTTGCGAAACACGAACCTGCGCCTCGCGCATCGGCAGTGCAGTGCGAAATTGAATGGTGTAGCTGATGCTGGGGTCAGTCTCCATCTCGCCGCGATAGCCCCGGTTGTTAGGCGCATCACCGCTGGTGACGGAGGACTGGATGCCGCCGAGCGTAAGAGTTGTAGCCCAGGGCGATTCTTCCTGAATGCGGCGCGCCTCATCCGCAGTCCAATTTTGATACGGCTTCTTTGCCCAAAAATCTCCGCCCGCCGCCAGAGTTGCGGTCAGGCAAACCAGAAAGAAAGGAACAGCAAAGCGGTGGAATCTCTTTCTCGATCCGGTCATGGAAACCTCCTCGAACGAGAGGGCAACAGTATAGTGTTCGGGCGAACCTGAGCAAAGCAATATTGCGTAATGGCCGATCAGCCGCCCCCAATTAACGTTGTCGTGCCAATGCCTCGGCATAAACTTGTTGGCAAAACCGCCCCTCGCACGCCCGGAAAACTCGTCGATCTTTGATCTTTCCCCGCGGCGAGTGTGCGAGAATGCCACACCAGAAATTATTTTTGAGCTTCGCCTTATGAACAAGAGAACCTTTATCAAATTCTTCGCCGCTGCACTTGCGTCCGCTCCGGTCATGCGCCTTCTGGCGTGGGCGGGACAGGAGAAACTCAGAAACTGGGCCGGCAATATCGAGTACAGCACCGGTCGGCTTCAGACCTCTACTTCGCTCACGCAGGTGCAGGACTACGTCAAGACCCAACCCAGGCTAAAAGTGCTGGGCACGCGGCATTGCTTCAACAACATTGCCGACAGTAGAGATGGGTTTCTGTCGCTGAAGCCGATGGACGAAGTGATTTCTGTCGATCCCGCCAAGCGCACCGTCACTGTGGCAGCGGGCATCACCTATGGACAGTTGTGCCCCTATCTCGACGGCAAAGGCTTTGCGCTGCACAACCTCGCTTCGCTACCTCATATCTCTGTGGCGGGCGCGTGCAGCACTGCGACCCATGGATCCGGTCAGAAAAACGGTAACCTGGCTACAGCAGTCTCTGGACTGGAAATAGTGACCGCGGACGGCACAGTCGTAAACCTGTCGCGCGAACGAGACGGCGAAACATTTCATGGCGCGGTCGTAGGGCTGGGCGCTCTGGGAGTGATCACAAAAGTCACTCTCGACATTCAACCCAGTTTTATGATGCGCCAGTATGTATATGAAAACCTTCCCTTCAGCGAGTTGAAAGAACACTTTGACGCCATCGAATCCAGCGGCTACAGCGTGAGCCTGTTCACCGACTGGCGAGAGCATCGCATCAACGAAGTATGGATCAAGAGCCGCATGGAAGAAGGGCAGGAATTTCATGCGAGCCCCGAGTTCTACGGGGCGAAGCTCGCTACCCGCAACCTGCACCCGATTGCGGCGCTGTCGGCGGAAAACTGCACCGAGCAGATGGGCGTGCCCGGTCCGTGGTATGAACGCCTGCCGCACTTTCGCATGGGATTCACGCCCAGCGCCGGCAAAGAGTTGCAATCGGAATACTTCGTGCCTCGGCAACATGCGGTGGAAGCGATCTTGGCGGTAGAGAGGCTGCAAGAGCAGGTCAGTCCGTCTCTTCTGATCACAGAAATCCGCACCATCGCCGCCGATCATTTGTGGATGAGCCCATGCTACGAGCAAGACTGCGTGACTATCCACTTCACCTGGAAACCAGACTGGCCTTCCGTGAGCAAACTGTTGCCGGTCATCGAGAAGGAACTGGCTCCATTCAACGCGCGGCCACACTGGGGAAAGCTATTCACAACATCGCCGGCAGAACTGAAAAGCATCTACAAGAAGATGCCAGAATTTGTTGAGTTGAGCAGGCGCTACGATCCCCAGGGGAAGTTTCGGAATGAGTATCTGAACCGCAACATCTTCGCTACTTAAACTTTGGAAGTAATACGGGAAGGGCTGAGGCCTAGGCACCGATTCTCGCAATAATCGTAACCACAAAATGATTTCCGTTTACTTTCGCACACCGCAGTAGATACCATGCTGGCGCTGAATTTATCGGCGGAAGGATAATGACAGATGACGCGCAAAAGCCTGTACACACTCACAATTTTGATCGGCCTGTTGGCGGGGCCGGCAGCGGCACGTGTCGCGACAAGTTACGACGCCATCTATGTCTTTGGCGACAGTTATTGCGACGTCGGGAATGTCTTTATCGCGTCGGGTGGAACGATTCCGGCGGAGCCCTATTTTGACGGGCGGTTCTCGAACGGTCCCATCTGGATAGAAAACGTGGCTGGCTACATGGGACTGCCGATGAAGCCGTATTTGGCCGGGGGATCGAATTTTGCGTTCGGCGGGGCGTGGGTGACGGAGCCGCAGGTGACGGCCTTCGGAACGATCCCGGATGTGCCGCAGCAGGTGGCGTTGTATTTGAGTCTGCACGGCAGCAAGGCTGACCCCAATGCGCTGTACGTCGTCGAAGGCGGCGGCAACGACATCCTCGGCGCCACCGGCGGGTCGCCCAGTCAGTTGGGACTCAAGATTGCTTCTGGAATCGCAGCGAGCGCACAAGCGCTCCAGAAAGCGGGTGCGCAGCACATTCTCATTCCCAATCTCCTGGATGTGGGGCTGCTTCCGGCCGGACAGGCGAATGCAACTTTCGCCTCCGCCGCGAGCAAGGCAACAAATCAGTCGCTGAACACGCTCCTGGGTCAGAGCCTGCTGCAAGGCCCGCACATTCTTCGGCTCGATGTCTTCAGCCTGATCAATGCAGTGCAGACTTCTCCATTGCACTTCGGGTTCACAAATGTCACGAGCCCGTGCCTCACCACCACCGTGTGTAGCGACGCCGATCATACTTTCTTCTGGGACACAGAGCATCCCACGGAGTTTGGGCACGCGTTCTTTGCGGTGACAGCGGAGACTGTGCTCGCGCAGCAATAGCGCAAGCACTCCGAACAGACCGGGCCTTTGGGAGATCGGCTCTGAGGTTTTTTGGTGCGAAAGGGGGGACTCGAACCCCCACGGTTTTACCCGCCAGATCCTAAGTCTGGTGCGTCTGCCAATTCCGCCACTCTCGCAGGCGATCTACTTCAATGAAGTGTGTTGCCGAAGAAAATTGTACCGCAGGCACCCAGCGTAGCGAAATAACAAAGGAGGGGTTTAGCGGGCCACAGCTCGTCCAATGGCCAACACTTCACCTGCGTTACGCGGCCTTAGCAATTCTCTCGACCGGTGCGAGTTTGCGTTGACGAGTTTGGGTTACTGGGTTTCGCTGAGCTTTTGCGAAATCCACATGCCGATCAAGATCAGCGCGAACAGTCCGGTACCGGCGCCGAAGACGCGCACCGGGATGGTCAGGCGGTTGACCTTGGTTAACAGTGCGGTTTGTTCTTGCTGCATGTGGGAGTTGGCATCGTCGAGAAATAACTGCTCCTCTTCTTGCATGGTCAGCGTGCTGCGGTAGATCAAGAGGAGAACCAGGCCAACGGCGAAAATCCCGAATACGGTCGCCACCAGAAAAAGGGGAGTCATGAGCCACCTCGGCGGATCACAGAGCCTATGTGGGGCTTCCCAACTGCATCCGGTCAAACTGGCCGTATCAGATTCGGGAAGGGCCCTAACGCGCCCATTATAGACCGGCAAACCGGCTACCTAGCAAAAAATCTGAACCGACCCATTGAAATTGGAAATGGGGCGGGTTTGGGGAAGACTACTTCGAAAAGCGACTTTTCCGGGCCGAGATCATCAAAAGGAGGGCCGGATTTTTGAGTCGGCGAGCGCGATTAGGTTTCGACCATAGGACTTCGATCTGGAACTTCGATCATGGAACTAGGACTAGATTTGCTATAATCCACTAAGAAGCTTTTCCAAAACCTAGGAGATCAGAATGGCCACCACTACAACCGTCCCTGAAGTGAGCAATCCGCAAGCAGCCCCGAAGAAAGCTCCGGTTAACCTGACTGCCAGCGCGGTCGCTAAGGTGAAGGAAATTATGGGACAACAGAGCCCGGTTCCCGCAGGCCTGCGCATTGGCGTGGTGGGCGGCGGATGCTCCGGCTTCTCTTATTCCATGCAGTTCGAGAACGCCGCGGGAATGATGGATAAGACTTTTGACATGAACGGCCTGAAAGTGTTCGTCGACGCTACCTCCGTCAACTACCTGGACGGTTGCGTGGTGGATTACGTCGAAAGCCTCGAGGGTGCAGGATTCAAGTTTGAGAATCCTAATGTGAAGAGCACCTGCGGCTGCGGATCGTCCTTCAACGTGTAACTCGCGGAAGCTGAACCTCAGGTAAGTCGCACCGGGTGCGCGAAAATAATTTCGCGAAAATAATTTTGTGACGGCCTCATTTGGCATGAGGCCGTTTCTTTTTGCATCAATATTTGTCGCCGCCCCTAGAGTCGCGGAGTTTGCTTCCCTTCCGGAGGGCAAAGTCATTACACTTGCAGTGTATGAATCTTCCTACGCAACCAAACCTAAAGCTGGTCAACGATCCTTCCTATCGCGAAAATTATGCCAACAGCGTGCAGATGCGCGTGAACATCTGGGACTTCTTTTTGGCCTTCGGCACGTTGCAACAGCAGAGCGAGACGAGCGTGGAAATACGCAACTTTCAGGGAATTTACTTAAGCCCGCAACAGGCCAAGGCGCTGCTGGGACTGTTGCAGCAAAATGTCCAGGGATATGAGAGCGCCTTTGGGGAGATCAAGCTGGATCCGCGCCAGGCCGCTCCGGGCCAGATCAACTGAGCGAAGGATGCGGCGTTTGTGCAGTTTGATTCCGGCCGCAATCGCTATGCGCGCCAGATCCCTCGACCCGCTGGAGAAAACGCGGGTCTTCGGGATGACGTCCTTCTACGGATCGAGCAGTCATCTCGCAAACTGCATTACTACCTTTCGATGCTGGCGAGGGTGTTGCGTCCGGTAGAATACGGCGCTGATGCAACCATCTCGCTTGCACCCTGCTCTGGTTTTCGCCGTTATTTTCCTGGCAATATTTCTGCTGCACATTCCGCTGCTCTCCCTGCCTTATTTTTGGGATGAAGCCGGATACTACGTTCCCGCCGCGCGGGATCTTCTGCTCACGGGAAGCCTGATTCCGCATACGACAGTTTCGAATGCGCATCCGCCGCTGGTTCTGGCCTGGGTTGCGGTGTGGTGGAAAGTTGTGGGCTACGCCCCGGTGGTCACGCGGACGGCCATGCTGGTGCTGGCCGCGTTTTCACTGCTGGGCGTGTTCCGTCTGACGGAGCGCGTGGCGAATGCGCAGGTCGCGATCGCTTCGACTCTTTGCGTCGCAGTGTATCCGGTTTTTTTCGCCCAGAGTTCGCTGGCGCAGGTGGATTTGGCCGCCGCTGGATTTATCTTTTGGGGGCTGACGGCTTACCTGGAAGATCGACCGGCGGCGGTTGCGATTTGGTTTTCGCTGGCTGCGCTGGCCAAAGAGACGGCGATCATTGCGCCGGTGGCACTGGCGGGCTGGGAAATCTTGCGACTGCGTTTTGCGGCGCACGGGAAGGGGATCTCTGCTAAAGAGTCATCCTCTGGTACCGGGCATTCTTCAGGCAGCATGATCGAGAACGAGGGTGTACCCGCCGCTTCCCTGAGGCAAGCTTGTTCGCTTCTGTTTCCGCTGCTGCCTTTGATCGCATGGTACGGCTACCACTATGCGAAAACGGGATATGTGTTTGGCAATCCGGAATTTTTTCGCTACAACGTCGCGGCCACGCTGAGCTTTCCCCGCTTTATGCTGGCATTCATGCTGCGGTTATGGCAGGTGTTTGGATATCAATGCCTGTGGGTGCCGACGCTAGCGATGGCGGCGGCCATGTGGTTTCCGCCGCTGCAACAGAATGGATCACGGCGGCGGCGCATCGCGATTTCTGTGCAACTGGTTTTTCTGGTGGTCATCGCCAGTTATGTTGTCGCTATGGCTTTAATCGGCGGCGCGGTGCTGGCGCGTTACATGCTTCCGGCGATCCCGCTGGTGATTATCGCTTCGGTATCGACTCTGTGGCGGCGGGTGCCTTACTGGACGGCGTTTGTCGCGCTGGTGGTTGTGGCATTCGTGCTGGCGTGGTTTGTAAATCCACCGTATGGGTTTTCGCCGGAGGACAATCTGGCCTATCGGGATTACGTTGTTCTGCACCAGGACGGTGAGCGATTTCTCGAAGCTCGCTATCCCATGGCGCATGCGCTGACCGCGTGGCCGGCCTCGGATGAGTTGGCGCGGCCCTGGCTCGGATACGTTACGCGGCCGGTGCAGGTGGTGCGCATCGAAGATTTTTCGCTGGAGCAGGTTCTGTCGGCGGCGGACTTTCGCGCGAACTTCGATGTCGCGCTGGTCTTTTCAACCAAGTATCAGCTGGCGCAGGGAATGCTCGACCGGTGGACAACCTGGGAAGCGCTGAAAACTAAATATTTTGGTTTTCACCGCGACCTGCCGCCGGCGGCTGTTGCGCAGCTTTTGGGCGGGCGGATTGTGTCCGAGGAAAAACGCAAAGGGCAGTGGATTGCGGTGATCGAGATGGAGAAGATTGAGAATGCGCGGCTGCCGGGAGCAAGTCTGCCGTCACTCGTCAGCGCTGCATCAAGCGGCAGGAATGGGTTTTGATCACTAGCCATACTTGTTTGCCGGGAGCAAGTTCCAGCGCATCGCGCGCAGCCAAGGTCAGATGAATTTCCATCTCGACGCCGCAATCCACGTGGGCGGAGATGATCACGTCGCGCTGTTCCAGCGAAACGATGTTTCCCGCGATCACGTTGCGTGCGCTCAGGCCGACGGGCGGAACAATCGCCAGCAGGATGTCTCCGGCGTAAATGCCCACTCGGAGTTTGGCGCCAATTTCTGCGCGAACCAGCGGCGTCTCCAATAGAACAGCGCTTTCATTTTTTTCCTGGCCCAGCTCGCAGGTCATAGTTCCGCGATCCGGGTTCGTGGATTCCACCGTGGCGTCGAAGATGTTTTCGAAGCCGGCCATTTGCGCGATGGTTTCCTGCTGCGGCGCGTCGAGCACTTCGTGCGGCGTCCCCTGGGCAACTATGCGTCCGCCATCCAGCGCGATTACTCGTTCACCGAGGGCAAAGACTTCTTCGCGGCTGTGGGTCACGTAGAGAATCGGAATGCCGTGAGCGGCGTTCCAGGAACGCAGATCGGAGATGATTTTGGACTTGGTGGAGGCGTCGAACGCGGTCAGAGGTTCGTCGAGGAGCAGGACGGCGGGATCGGTGACCAGAGTTCGCGCCAGGGCAACGCGCTGGCGTTCACCGCCGGAGACTTCGCTGATTTTCCGTTGGCCCAATCCGCTCACTCGAAAAGCATCGAGAATTGCGGAGGAGCGTTCGCGACGTTGGCGGCGCAGCAGATGACTTAGTCCGTATTCGACATTTTCCAGGACCGTCAGGTGCGGAAACAGGGCCAGGTCTTGAAATACATATCCGACCTGGCGTTTTGGCGTTGCCAGATTGACGGCGGTCGCTGAGTCGAAGCGGACGCGTTCGCCGATCACAATGCGGCCCGAGTCTGGGGTCAGCAGACCGGCAATGCAGTCGAGGATAGAAGTTTTGCCCGCGCCGGAGGGGCCGAAGAGAATTGTGATGCCGGGAGCAGCGTGGAATTCCAGATCGAGCGAAAAACTGTCGCGAGCTTGGCCGAGTTGCTTACGCAGGTGGACGGTGAGCGGGGGCTTCATTCTTAATCATTGTTGTAGCACGCGGCAAAAACCTTTAACACTGAGGACACAGAGGAACACAGGGTACACCGGCCCTATTACATTGCGGGACATATGCGGCGCGGTCTGCGGTTTAGGCCGTAGACCAGGGCCAGGACGGCAAAGCAAAATAGCAGCAGCAGCAGCGCGGTCGCATTAGCGCCTGCATAGTCCGAAGCCTGCACGCGATCGTAGATATCGATGGATACGGTGCGCGTAACGCCGGGAATATTGCCGCCTACCATGAGGACCACTCCAAACTCTCCCATGGTGTGGGCAAACGTAAGAACCATGCCCGTGATGAGGCCGGGCACGGAGAGCGGAATGATGACGCGGAAGAAAGTGCGCAATGGCGAAGCGCCAAGCGTCGCAGATGCAGCAAGTAGCCGACGGTCGATCGCGGCGAACGATGCGGCAAAGGGCTGCACGGCAAAGGGCAGGCTGTAGAGAATCGAGCCGATGATGAGGCCGGTGAACGTGAACGCCAGAGTGTGGCCGGTGCGGGCGATCCACCAGCGGCCCAACGGGCTGTGTGAACCGAGCGCAACGAGCACATAGAAGCCGAGCACCGTAGGCGGAAGCACGATGGGCAGCGCCACCACGGCTTCTACCAGAAACTTCCAGCGCGAGCGCGAAAAGGCAATCCAGCAGGCTAGGGGAAGGCCGAGGATCAGAAGGATCGCGGACACGACCAGGGCGAGTTGCGCAGTCAGCCAGAATGCCTGCCAGTCGATGGACATTATTCTTTCCCGCTACTTCGTCTCAGGCAGAGTAAATCCGTAGCGTTGCAAAATTGCCGCGGTTTCTTTGCTCTTGATGAACTGCACGAACTCGCCTGCCTCTTTGGCGTGTGCCGCGTTCGAGATCACGATTACTCCCTGATCGAGCGGAGGATATGAGTCGGCCGGGACCAGCCAATATTTTCCTTTGCCCTGCATCTCCGGCGCCATGGCGTGGGCCAAGGCCACGAAGCCGACTTGGGCGTTGCCCGATTCCACGAACTGGGCGGCCTGCGCAATATTCTCACCCATCACCAGGCGGGCCGAAACTTTTTCATATAAGCCGGCGTGCTTCAAGGCTGCAACTGCCGCGCGTCCATACGGCGCATGCTCAGGATTGCCGATGGCGATCTTCTGCACCGACGGATCGAGAATCGCATTCATTCCGTCACGCTCGAAATTCAGGGGCGAGTCAGGCAGGGACCAGAGGACAAGTTTGCCCACGGCATAGCGATAAAGAGTGGCTGACGTTGCGTGGTTTTCGGAGATGAGTTTCTGCGGGTAGCCCATGTCGGCGGAGAGGAATACGTCGAAGGGCGCGCCGTTTTCGATCTGCTGCGTGAGCGCGCCGGACGCGCCGAAAGAGAGCTTCACTTCGATTCCCTTCTGCTTTTCGAAATTCGCTCCGATTTCTTTCAAGGCGGAACTTAGATCCGCGGCGGCCGCGACGTTGATGGCCTTCTCCTGGCCGGCAGCCGAAACGACCACAGCGGATGTGAGAACCAGCACAAGCAACAGGCGCAACATCGTCTTCATCTTCATTGTTATCGTCATCTTTTCATGCCTCGTGAATCGACATTCGGCAGTCGTTCTTTCTGGGCTTGCAGAATCTTTCCGATTTTCGAACTCCATCTGCGAAATAGATTGTACAAGGCTGGCTCCTGCGCGGAAGCCCGGCCGGTGCCACATTTTTCCCGAAGTGGTCCAAACCCGCATGATTATTGTTCTTTTGCATTGACCAGCTTCGGTTGTCTTTCGATACTGACAGCCAAGCGCTGTCATGATGAATTCTTGTTCTCGCCGCTTCACTCGATGTTCCATTTTTTTGCTGAGTTGCATTCTCGCATCGTTTGCCCATGGACAAGGCGCAAAACAATCGCCTTCCGCGCCGCGCGTTGCTGGAGTAGACCCCGATCACGAGAAAGAACGGGACGCCTGGTTTTATCGCGGTCGCATCGTGCCGGGGAAAAACTCCGCCGAACTGCGGCGACGCGCCCACCGAACAAAAATGGAAATGCGGATGCACCGCGCACAGAGCACGGCGAAGCCCGCCGCTGCTGGCGCGCCCGCCTCATTGTCTGGTTCGTGGGCACCGCTCGGTCCAGTGCCGCTTGCCTCGGACGCCAGCGGGACTGGTGTGCAGGATTATCATCAAGTGTCGGGGCGCGCGACGGCGGTGGCGATCGATCCCGCCGATGCAACCGGCAACACGGTTTATATCGGAGGCGCGCAGGGCGGAGTGTGGAAGTCGGCGACTGGCGCCAATCCTACGGCGACCAGCATAACCTGGGCTCCGATTACCGATGACCAAGCCACGCTTTCGATTGGCTCCATCGCCATTCAACCGGGCAATAGCGATCCCACGCAGAGTGTAATTCTTGCGGGCACGGGCGAGGCCGACGACTCCAGCGATTCGTATTACGGCCTCGGGATTCTGGTCTCCAGTAACGCGGGCAATTCGTGGACTCTGATGTCTTCGGC
>Ga0209006_10001620_pt1 | contig 20449 bp, 23 predicted proteins | sample JacPin_JW_Ref_O2_FD_188567 | JGI IMG/M metagenome (GOLD analysis project Ga0209006, IMG submission 188567) | Forest soil microbial communities from Algoma, Ontario, Canada - Jack Pine, Ontario site 1_JW_Ref_O2 (SPAdes) (version 2) | ecosystem: Environmental > Terrestrial > Soil > Boreal...
AGAAATCGGGGCCTTTTTCTTTTTGAGTGGGTGGGCGTTGAGTATCGACTTGACTTTAAGCCATACATGACTTATAGTCATTCATGAGCATCGGTCATGACTGAGCTTTACGAAGATTTGCCAGGCGAACTTGCCGGTGGGGTCCCTGAGGGGACGGACCGCCGAAGCCGTCGGAGCGCCGAGACGCGCGAGCGGTTGTTTGCGGCTGCGGTGCGATTGTTCGCGGAAAAAGGCTTCGCGGAAACGACGGTCGAGGACATTACCAACGCCGCGGACGTCGGCAAGGGCACCTTTTTCAACTACTTCCCCAGCAAAGAACACATCCTGATCGCGTTCAGCGACATGCAATTGGGCAAGCTGGAGCGCTTCGTCGAGGCCGCACGGATCAGCAAAGAGCCGATGCGCGCGTTTTTCCGGAAGATGTCGCAGCAGATGACGAGCGAGCCGGCGAAGAAGCCTGATTTTATGCGCGCAATGCTCCAGGCCAACCTCTCTTCGTTGTCGGTGAGAAATGTGATGCGCGAGAGGAATGCGCGGGGGGAATACCTTTTGTCGCAGCTCGTGCAGATCGGTCAGCAGCGCGGTGAATTTCGCAGAGACGTTGCGGCGCTCGAGATGGCGCGCGTGTTTCGGCAGATGACGTTTGGGACGGTGTTGCTGTGGTCGGTGTATGGCGACGACTCGCTCGCGGAGCGGATCGATCGCGCGATTGAAATTTTGTGGACGGGGTTTGTGCCACGTGAGGACGTGAGTTAGGACGGAACTTGTTACGGAACGTCGCCTACGACTTGGCAAGTAACTTTCGGCGCGGCGAAATCGTAGATTTTGTAGGAGAAGCTGGATGAAGAAGCGGATTGTGATCATTGTGGTGGTGGTTGCGGCGATTTTTGCCGGACTGGCGTATTCGGAGGGATGGTTTTCGCGCGATTCGTCGCTGCAAGGCTCGGGCACCGTCGAGGCGCGGGATATTCGAGTGGGGTCGAAAGTGGGCGGGCGCATCGACAAGATTTTCGTGCGCGAAGGCGACACGGTGAAGGCCGGGCAGGTGTTGATCACGTTTGACGACAAGGAATTGGCGGCGGCGCTGGATCAGTCGAAAGCGGCGGCGGAAAAAGCGGCGCGAGGGTATCGGCCGGAGGAAATTGCGGAAGCGAAAGCGGCGGTGGATGCGGCGAAGGCGGAGTACGAACAAAGGAAGAATGGGTATCGGGCGGAGGATATTTCGGCGGCGCAGGCGGATCTGGAACGCGCGAAAGCCGATGCGGCGCGCGCGAAGCTGGACTACGACCGGTACGAAGCGCTGTCGCAGAAGGATTTGGTGTCGAAGCAGCAGCGCGATGGCGCAGAAGCGACCTGGCGCATGGCGGACGCGGCGCAGGCGAATGCGCAGCAGAAGCTCGATATGTTGAATCACGGCTACCGGGCGGAAGAGATAGCGTCGGCGCAGGCGCGATACGAACAGGCCCAAGCGACTTACGAGAAGTTTGTGCGCGGGAATCGGCGCGAAGATGTCGATCTGGCGAAGGCTTCGTTTTCGTATGACGAAGCGCGCTATCGTGAGCGCGAAGTTGTCGCGCCGTCGGATGCGACCGTCGAAGTGCTCGATGTGCGGCCGGGGGATTTGATCGCGCCGAATACGCCGGTGGCGACGCTGCTGGAACGCGACCAGATTTACATTCGCATTTACATTCCGGAAACCGAGATCGGGCACGTGACGCTGGGGCAAAAGGCTGAGGTTCGGGTCGATTCTTTTGCGAACACGGTGTTTGATGGCGTGGTTGAGCAGATCAATCAGCAGGCGGAGTTTTTGCCGCGCAACGTTCAGACGCGGGAAGAGCGGGTGCATCAGGTTTTTGGCGTGAAAGTGCGGATTGATGATTCGTCGAATCGGGTGCGCGCGGGCATGGCTGCCGACGTGAAATTGAAAGCGGCGAGCTGAGCGATGGCACCGGGCAATTCATATCCGCCGACTGAAGTTGCGATTTCCGCCGAGCATCTGCTGCGGACATTCGGACAGTTCACCGCGGTGAACGACCTCAGCTTCGAAGTGAAGCGCGGCGAGATATTCGGATTTCTCGGACCGAATGGCAGCGGTAAAACAACCGTCATCAAAATGCTGACTGGGCTGCTGCCGCTGACCAGTGGAGCTGCGCAAGTCGAGGGGCTCGACGTTCGAACGCACGCGGAAGAGGTGCGCGAGCGGATTGGTTACATGTCGCAAAAGTTCAGTTTGTATGACGATCTGACGGTCAATGAAAACCTCACGTTTTATGGGCGCATTTACAGCTTGCCGGCCGATCGGCTGAAGCGGCGGATGAACGAAATCATCGAGCTGAATGGGCTCGGTCCGTATCTCGATCGGCTTGCTGGGAAATTGTCCGGTGGATGGAAGCAGCGGCTGGCGCTGGGTTGCGCGATGCTGCACGAACCAAAGCTGCTTTTTCTCGACGAGCCGACCGCGGGCATCGATCCTGTGGCGCGGCGGCAGCTTTGGGATTTGCTGTTTGAGCTTTCGGGACAAGGGATCACATTTTTCGTCACGACGCACTACATGGACGAAGCCGAGCGATGCAGCCACGTCGCCTATATCTATTACGGAAAGATGATCGCCGACGGCACGCCGAATTCCCTGCGCGAACTTCCCGAGGTAAAGCCCGAAGGAACGATTCGAGTCGAAATCACGACGCCGGAAGTGACGCGGGCGTTACGATTCACCCGCCAGATGCCGGGAATTCGCAGCGCGACGATTTTCGGCCAATCGATTCACGCGCTCATTGACGATCACACCGACCTGCACGAACTTCAGAACAAGTTGCTGAAACAAGGCATCGCCGTCGCGGAAATACGCCCGCTCGCCGCGAGCCTTGAAGACGTGTTCGTCGAACTGACTTACCGGCACCAGGCGAAGCTGGAGGCCGAACGTGCGTGACATATTTCGCGGCTTCGGCGCGGTGTTTTACAAAGAGGCGCTGCACATCCGGCGCGATGCGGGGACGTTGTTTTTCTCGCTGACGATGCCGCTGATGCAGATGTTCCTGCTCGGATTTGGAATCGACACAAATATTCGCCACATTCCGACCGTCGTTTACGACGCTGATGGGCGCCGGGAAAGCCGCGAGTTAATCGACCAGCTGAAAAACTCCGACACGTTCTACATCATGCGTTACGTGCAGACTGACCACGAGATGAACGACATCATCGTCGCGGGCAAGGCGCGGGTCGGCATCAAAGTGCCGGTCGATTACTCCGACAAACTACTGCACGGAATGAGCGCGCAAGTGCTGGTGCTGATCGACGGCTCCGATTCTTCCGTTGCTGGACAAGCGATCAATGTAAGCAACGCCATCGGCTTGCAGGAATCGCTCAAGCGCGTGTTGCAGGATCGCAACGTGATGGCCGTGGAGATGCGGCCGAAGATGCTTTTCAATCCCGATTCGCGCTCGCCCAATTTTTTCCTGCCTGGGCTGACGGCGATCATGCTGCTCAACGTCACGACGTTTCTTACCGCGTTTTCGATCGTGCGCGAAAAAGAGCGCGGCACGCTCGAACAACTGTTCGTCACACCGGTCAAGCCATTTGGCTTGATGCTCGGCAAGCTGCTTCCCTATTTGTGCGTCGGATTTTTCGAACTCTGTTTAATTCTGACCTGCATGCGATTTATTTTCCGCGTGCCGATTCATGGCAGCGTCCTGCTTTTGGCGGGGCTGGCGCTTCCCTATCTCTTCGCGGCGCTGTCGCTCGGCATTCTGATCTCCGCCAAGGCGGCTTCGCAGGCCGAGGCTATGCAGCTCGCCTTCCTGCCAATTTTGCCGAGCGTGTTTTTCTCGGGCTACATCTTCCCGCGCGAGACGATGCCGGCGCTCTTCCAGCCGATCAGCTATCTCATTCCCGCGACTTATTTCATCAACATCACGCGCGGCGTGATCTTACGCGGCGCGACGATTCGGCATCTATGGACCGACGGCCTCGCGCTTCTGGTGATCGGCACGTTTCTGCTGGTGGTAGCCGCGCGGCGCTTTCGTAACAAAGTGATTTCGGCATAGATTAAACGTAGAGTCGAAGCATGGATCAAACTGCGCACGCGCAAGAAACCGAACACATTGACGCTCGCGTTTGCGTCGTTGGTGGTGGCCCAGCCGGCGTGATGGCGGGATATCTACTGGCGCGTGCCGGTGTCGATGTCGTTGTGCTCGAAAAACACGAAGACTTTCTGCGCGATTTTCGCGGTGACACCGTTCATCCCTCCACGCTTGAAGTGATGTGGGAACTCGGCCTGCTCGAAGGTTTTCTGGCCCACAAGCATCAGCAATATCCGCGAATCAGTGGCCGATTCGATGGCCAGACGGCGACGATCGGCGATTTTTCGCGTCTTCCGACGCACTGCAAATTCGTCGCACTAATGCCGCAATGGGATTTCCTCGATTACCTGACCGCGGAAGGAAAAAAGTTTTCAACGTTTCGCGTGTTGATGCGATACCAGGTAACCGACCTGCTCATTGAAGACGGTCGCGTCGTGGGCGTCGCCGGAACCTCTCCAAACGGACCGTTCGAGGTCCGCGCCGTGTTGACGATCGGCGCCGATGGCCGCCACTCGGTCATCCGTCAGCGCGCGGGATTCGCGATCGATGATCTCGGTGCGCCGATCGACGTCCTATGGATGCGTTTGCCGAAAGAACCGAAGGATGCCGAGTATATGCTCGGCCATCTCAAACCCGGCAAGATGCTGGTGACGATCAACCGCGGCGATTATTGGCAGTGCGCATTCATCATTCGCAAATATAGCTTCGAGCAGCTCAAGCAGCGCGGCATTGAGAAATTTCGCGATGACATCGGTGACGTCGCTCCATTCTTGCGCGAACGCACACCGGCGCTGCGGGATTGGAACGACGTGAGCTTGCTTTCGGTGCGCGTCGATCGGCTGCGAAAATGGTGGCGGCCCGGACTGCTCTGCATCGGCGACTCGGCGCACGCGATGTCGCCTGTCGGCGGAATCGGAATTAATCTTGCGATTCAAGACGCCGTGGCTATGGCGAATATCTGCGCAGACCGCATACGGGAGGGTTCGCTGATCGACGGAACACTCGAAGTCGTGCAAATGCGGCGAATGCCACCGACGAAGTGGACGCAAGCGCTGCAAGTGCAGGCGCACAAACGGGTCGTCGAGCCGGCGCTCGATGGGAAAATCAGTTTCTCGCCGTTGCCACTGCCCTTGCGATTGCTCGATCGGTATCCGTGGTTGCGGCAATTTCCGGCACGTGTGATCGGGATGGGATTTAGGCCGGAACATGTGCGGACGAAGGAGTACGTGCCCGAATCGGATTTGCGCGTCGGACAGTAAATTTCTGGGGCGTTGCCGCTAGTCGCTTTTTGAATTTCACGCGACACAGCGTATTCTGCTCACCGTGTCCTGCCCAATCTGCGAAAAACGAAAAGAACAACGATTTTGTCTGGCGAAGGGCGAGAAGATCTGCGCGGTTTGCTGCGGAAAAGAGCGCGAAGTCACGATCGACTGTCCGGTCGATTGCACCTATCTGATCGCCGCGCATCGTTACGAGGATGAACATCCGCGCGCGTTGCCGGCGGACACGCCGCTGCTTGATGTGCAGATTCCGCGCGACACGGTTCACATCCATCAGCAATTGATGGCGGCATTTGCGTTTGCGATCGCGAAATTCTGCGTGGCGCATCACGATGCGACCGACACGGACGTGCTGGCCGTGATCGAGGCGTTCGCTGAGACGTATAAGACGCTGATGACGGGCATTTATTACGAGAAACCGCCCGATGGCGTGGTGCGGCGCGAGCTTTATGCGGCGCTTGCGGCATTCGTCGCGGAGATCAAGCAGGCACAGGGGCAGCACGGGACGTCGGGTGCGCTGAAAGATGCCGATATTTATTATCTGCTCGTGTTTCTGTATCGGATGGGTTTGTTGCGGACGAATGGGCGGCTGCGTTCGCGGCGATACATTGAATTCTTGCGCGGGCAGTTTCCTGAGACGCAGGAGCTGAAGAAGGAAGAATCGCGCATCATCATTCCGTGACGCTTTATTCGAGCGCGTCTAAGGGAAGAAATTCAAATCGCGGTGACTTTGATCGCCCATCTTGACGATGGGAAAAACGCCGGCAAGATGCCGGCGCTACCGCTACGCCGCTGTATTCCAGGCCAGGCTTAGCTGTGGACTTTGGACGCGGCGCTGCAATTCTTCGAATGGACGCATGTGGAAGCCGTGCTTCACGCGGATTTTTGCGACGCGTTCTGCGATCTTTCGACGGTAGTCCTCAGGCGGATAGACGTTCCGCGAATACCACTGCTCATATTGGCGCGCGAGCTTTGGAAACTTTTCGCGAATGAAGGGCAAGAATTGTTTCGCGGACGATGGCATCAGAAAGAGCACGCCGGAGAAAAACCACTCCGCGCCTGCATCTTTTACCGCCGCAGCGACAGCTTCTAAATCTCCATCGCGATCGGTGAGTCCCGGAATCAGCGGCGAAGCCGAGACACCCACGCGCAGTCCAGCTGCTTTCAGCTGCCGAATCGCATCGATTCGCAAATCCGGGCGCGGGGCGCGCGGCTCGAGCAATCGCGCTAGCCGCGTCCGCAGCGTCGTCACTGTGATATTCAGAGACAGCTCCGAGCGCGCCGCGATCCGCTGAAAGACATCGATGTCTCGCACGATTTGATTCGACTTCGTGATCACTGAAATGCTCAGGCCTTCGCGCTTCGCCAATTCTTCCAGACAGGCGCGCGTGACCTTATATTCCTTTTCCGCCGGTTGATAGGGGTCGGTCGCTGTGCCAATCGCAATATGCTCGGGCCGCCCGTCGTCGGCTCCTGCGCGCTGATACGAATACTTCCGCTCGACATCGCGAGCCAGCAGCGCGGCCGGATTCTGCTTCACGAAGATTTTTCGCTCGAAGTCGCCGCCGTCGAGATCCATGTATTCGTGCGTGTAGCGGGCGTAGCAGTATTTGCAGGCAAACTCGCATCCTCTATAGGGATTGATCGTCCACTCAAACGGGACGCGGTTCGAATCACACTTATTCAAAATCGAGCGCACCGGAAGGAAGAAATACTCCGGGCGCTGTTCCGATTTCCGCGCGCTTTCCGCGGACGGAGAAGACGCTGCGAGGCGGGCGATGCCGACCAGCGGCGCATCCGCATCTCGAACCTGGACGCCGTGGTGACGAGCCTTTTCACCATCACCACAGCGAGCCACCGCCGCCGGCTCGGCCGGGGCGGCACCGGAGCAAGGCGGGGGGCAACCCGTCGCTCCAGCGTGGGCGTTCATTTGAGATGCAGATTCACCGGGACCAACCGCGATCGGGGCAGGACCACGATCGGCCACTTGTTTTGGGCCATGCATGTTCGGTTCAGAAGGTTGGGGGTAAACGGGGAAAAGCTGGGGTTGCGAAGCGAGGCGGCGCCGGTTGGTTAGAGCCGGAGCCGAGTTGGAGAGAAAGGAAGACATAGCCCACCTCAGACAGCGACCGAGTATTTCGCCTTTTCTTCGCCATGTCAACAATTATTTTCGCTTTTTGTTTGCCTCGCTCGTTGTCTGACATTCACAGCCTGATAGCACCGTGCCCTGCTTCTTCTGTTATGCTCCCTCCCACAATTTTTCAGCTCCGCTTTTTCAGGTCACTGAGGTGAGGCCAGCCATGAAACCTTTCGCAAATCGCCGATATCGATTCTCCGCAGTCACCCTAGCTCCGCTCGCAATCGTCGTTCTCGTGTTCATGATGGTGTTCAGCACGCATTCGAGCGCAAACGCGAATCCAACGCCCGCTGCAGCGACAGCCGCTTCACCAAACCCGGCGCCCGATCCGCAATCCCAGATCATCTCCTGCTCTTCCGACAACATGCGCCGCAACTATTGCGCCGCCGACGTGCGAGGCGGCGTGCAGCTCGTGCGGCAGCGCAGCGATTCGCCCTGCATCTTCAATCGCACCTGGGGGTTCATCAACGGACGCGGTATCTGGGTCGATCGCGGCTGCCGCGCCGACTTCACCATCACGCGACCGAACTGGGGCGGCTGGGACAACGGCTACAACATTTATTGCGCGTCGGACAATGGCAGGCGCAACGTCTGCCCGACCGACACGCGCGGCGGGGTGGAGTTGATTCGCCAGCGCAGCGGCTCGGCGTGCGACTTCGGCCGCACGTGGGGCTACGATCGCCGCGGAGTTTGGGTCGATCGCGGTTGCCGCGCTGACTTCCAGATCGGCGGCGGTGGTGGCGGTGGCGGTTGGACTCCGGCTCCTGGTCCGGGCACGCAGATCATCACTTGCTCGTCGAACGACATGCGGCGCAACGTTTGCCCGATCAACACGAACGGCGGGGTTCGACTCGTGCGCCAGCGCAGCGATGCCGACTGCGTTTACAACCGCACGTGGGGCTATGATCGCCGTGGCGTCTGGGTCGATCGCGGTTGCCGCGCCGACTTCGAAATCGGCCGCGTGCCGTACTGACGAGTTGATACGACCGAATCGCAACTACCGGAGCTAGTCAGGTCTGACTAGCTCCATAAACTTCGCGAACCGCCATACAAGCCAGCCGACAGCGCCGTAAACAATGGCGTTGAATAGGATTGCGACGCTCCATACGATGACCGCTTCTTTCGTAGAATCCGCATACTGCAAAATCGCCAGGTAAGACACGCTGGGCCACAAGATCAGCGAAAGGGTGTTGAACCACGCTCCTTCACCGTAGAAATACAGCGGATCGAGGTGAAGGATGTACAGCCGCACCGCCCCGAGCACGAGTGCTACACCAAGTCCGCACAATGCGAACGTCGCTATGAATCTCTTTTTCATGCTGAGTCGAACGCTGCCTGCCGATAGTTTAGGGTTTTTGAAAGCACTCCAGCGGTTTGCGACTGATACCAGTTCCGAGGGATAACCCTCTGCGCAGACTCCTCGTAGTAGTTTTGCGCTATTGTCGCCTCGCCGGTTTCCCGACAGAGTTCCGTTCATCCCCAGCAGAAGAGGAAATCCCATGGCTCACATCCAACTCCCCGAAGGCCTTCCCGGCATCGTCGGCCCACTCGCTTACAGCCCCGACACCGCGAAGCCGTTGCTGCAACTCGCCGAAACGCTCCTGCGCGGCCCAAACACCCTGACCTCCGCCGAGCGCGAGATGATCGCCGCCCACGTCTCGTATCGCAACGAATGCGACTTCTGCCAGCTCTCTCACGGCGCCGCAGCCGCCGCGCATCTCAAAGGCAACTACGATCTCGTCGAACAAATCAAAATCAATCCGGAAGGCGCCGCTGTCTCCGACAAATTGAAAGCGCTGCTCGCCATCGCCGGCAAAGTGCAGCAAGGAGGCAAGCAGGTGACGAGCGACGACATCGCGCGCGCAAAGCAGCAAGGCGCGACCGACAAAGAGATTCACGACAGCGTGCTGATCGCCGCCGCGTTCTGCATGTACAACCGCTACGTCGACGGTCTCGCGACATTCCAGCCACTCGGCCGTGAGGCGTACCACGACATGGGCCAGCAACTGGCCGACGAAGGCTACGTGCGCGATCGCTTCCAGGAAGAACAAAGAGCAGCGCAGGCGTGAATCGGCGCCAAAGACGCGCGAAAAGAGAGGATTCCGATGGCGCACATATCACTGACCGAAGGTCTTCCCGGCATCCGCGGTCCGATGACCTTCAGCCCCGAAACAACAAAACCATTGGCCGAACTCGCGCAAGTTTTGCTTACCGGCCCGCACACGCTGACGCCCGCCGAGCGCGAAATGATCGCGACTTATGTCTCCTCGCAGAACGATTGTTTCTACTGCCAGAGCTGCCACGGTTCCACCGCCGCGCAGCACCTCGGCGGCAAAGACGCCGACTACGACTTCATCGCCGCGATGAAGCGCAACTTTGAAACCACAAATCTTTCGCCGAAAATGAAAGCGCTCCTCAACATCGCGGGCGAAGTGCAGCAAGGCGGCAAAAACGTCACGACTTCCGACGTCGATCGCGCACGCCGCGAAGGCGCAACCGACAAAGAGATTCACGACACCGTGCTCATCGCCGCCGCGTTCTGCATGTTCAATCGCTACGTCGACGGCCTCGCGACCTGGCAACCAAGCGATCCCGAAATCTATCGCGAAATCGGCCAACAAACATCGAAGCAGGGATACGTGAAACGAGATTACGGAAAGCCTCTGGAATCCATCACAGCGAAACAACACAGCGCAAACAGCTGAGGCAACGCAAACAGCAGTCCCCGCTTCATCGCGCCGAAAGCTTTTGACTTCAGTCCGAAATCTCACGGCACCAATCCTCCGGTCGTGCGACAATTCGCGTGAAACTCGGCGACCGTGGAGGAGAGTTTGTCGGATTTTTCGAAGCGGAAACATGCGGACGATTACTTCTTTTTAAGCATGTCGCTCCTCATCCTCGTCTTTGTCTTCATAGGTTTTGCCCGCACCTACTACTTGGTCGGCGTATTTCATGCCACTCTCCCCAGTCCTCTGGTTCACATTCATGGGGCACTGTTCTCGTCCTGGGTACTTCTGCTCATTGCTCAAATCATCCTCGTGTCTGCGGGCCGAGTGAGCTGGCACATGCGACTCGGCGTGTTGGGGATGGTTGTTGCCGGACTGATCGTGATTGTCGGATTTGCCACGATCATCGGAGCAGTTCGAAGGCATTCAGCTCCTGGAATGAGGACAGACGCTCTCGTCGCTCTCGACGTGCTTCAGCTGACGGTTTTTGCAATTCTTGTTTCTTGGGCACTCGCCGTTCGAGCCGATGGCGCCGCGCACAAGCGCCTTATGATCCTCGCAACGGTCGCCCTCCTGGGCCCGGCACTGAGCCGCTGGCCCTATGACTTCGTGTTTTCGAGCGATCTCGCGTTCTTTGGTACGCTCGACTCATTCCTCGTTTTCATGATCGCCTTCAATCTGTATTCACGCAAAAGGCTACACCTTGTAACGATTCTAGGGTCTTCCCTCATCATTCTTATGGACTTCGCGATGCGCCCGGTGGCCCATGCGGCGCTTATCCATCGATTCACGGTGTGGATACAAACCTTTTGAACGCCGCTTCAATCCGTCGTGCGACAATTAAGCTGAAACATAGCAGCCGCGGAGGAAAGTTTTGCGAACGGTGTCGGATTTCTCGAAGCGGTTTGCGCTTTTACTTTTGACGCTTGCTTCCGCTGCTCTTCTGATCGGCACCGAACGAACGGCCGCTCAAACCAAGTCGACGCCCGCATCGTCGCAATCAAAGAAGCCGACGACCAATCCGAACGCGCCAGCTCAGGCAGCCGCTCCCAATTCGCCGGTTTCGACCCACTACCCAATCCTGCTTCTCGCTTTCGGCGCACCGGAAGGCACGCAACCCGGCTGGAGCATTCGCATCGGCATCAAAGGCCCCGAGCGCATGGATCGCCCCAACTACCCGCCGGTCACGCTCGAACCGATCGACGTCCAGCGCGACGGCACCAACGATGCGTGGACCTATCGCGCGAAAGATTCCGAAACCGGCGCCGACGTCAGCGTTCATCTGACGCGCGAACCGTGTGCACCCGCCAACGAACCCGCCGCGAAGTACACCTTCCGCGCCATCGCCCAACATGGACAAATCGGCACGCTCAGCGGCTGTGCGCGCATCGCCGCCGAACTCTTTCCGAAGATCAACAATCAGCCGGACCCGGACGACGACGATAAAATCCCGGCCGTTCTCCCCGCCGACGTAATCAAGTTCCAGTTGCCCACCGCCATCGCATACATCGCCGGAACCAAGGTCACCGTCGGCCTCGCAAAGATTCGCAAAGTCGCCGCGCAGGACGGCGCTGAGCCTTCCCTCTCTCACGATGGCAAAAAACTCCTCTACACACGCCCCGACACCAAAACCGGCCCCGATCGCACCATCGTGCTCTACGACACTACGACTGGCCGCTCGCAGGATCTCGTCCACGGCGGCGTACGCGAAGCGTTCTGGTCGCCCGACGATACGCGCATCGCATACCTCAGCTATCAGGATCAGAAGTGGCAGCTCTACATCCTCAATGCCGGCACACTGCAGCAAGGCGCGCCCGTCTTCACCGGCAGCCTCACTTCACTGCACGGCTGGGTCGACGCGCACACGCTGCTCGCCAGCGACATGCAAAATGCCTACTGGATCGCCGACGACAGCCGCACGACGCAAACCATCCCGCTGAAGGAAATCTACGGCGACACGTTCGACATCACCGGCTCCGACACATTCCGCGTCAATCCGATCAATCCCGACTTGCTGCTCGTAGCTGCGCCGTACGCAAAAGCACCCGCGGGCGCGCCGACCGATCAGATGGGAATCGCCGCAGCTATGTTCCTTTATGAAGTGAAAGCCAAACGCCGCACGCTGATGAGCCCGTCCGATGAATGGGCCCGTCACGGCGAGTGGTCGCGCGACGGCGTGCAGATTTTTTATACGCGCAGGCTCACCGCGACCTCCTATCTCATCTATCGCCAACTCTGGGATGGCAGCGAATCCAAGCGCTACCAGGACGGCGCCGACCTCGTCGTCGGCAAGTAGCACCCCTCACCGAATTTGTACGGGCGCAGCACTGCTGCGCCCCATGTCCGCAAGATCTCAACATTTGTCCTTGTACTTGCTTCGCAGCGCGCCTACCTCACAAATCCCGCCTTTAGCTTCACTTCGTTACTTCATTGCTTCTTTACTCCTTTTCGCCGCTAGTACTTTCTCCCTGTCCTAAAGGCCAATTCACCAATTCGACGCTTCCGCTGGCGCGCACCGCCAGCCGCCATCGCTCGGCGCTAAAATGGGACTATGTCCAGCTCTCCCACGCCCGTCCCCGTGGCCAAACAGGTCGGCATCCTCGTCCTCGACAACGACCCGTCCGGTCAAGGTGCCCTCCGACAAATTCTGGATTCCGAAGGCTGGCGCGTTCGAATCGTTCCCGACACGAAATTGCTGATGGCCGAACTGAAAACCGGCGAATGGTCGCTGGTCGTAGCGGACGTCGCGTTGATGGGTCTCGATAGCCCGCTGTTCGTGACCTTGCGCGAACTATCGAGCGTCTCCGCCGCGGAAGGCGCCCGTCTGCGCGTCCTTTATGTTCTTCCCGAGCTTTCCGGCGGCCAGTATGCCGGAGCACTCGAAGCGGCCAAACTTCCCTACGTAGTCCGCCCGTTCCATTTGCACGACTTCCTGGAAAAAGTCAGCGATCTGCTCGTCGAGGTGAAAGCGATCGAAGCGCCGCTCCGCCAGGTCCGCCACGAGTTCGGCCAGATCCGAAAGAAGAAACGCCAGGACGGCCGCTCAAACTCCATGTTCGCCGCCCGCGACTCCTTTTCCTACACCGACGAGGAGCTAGCCGAATACGAAAAGCAGGAATCCGAAGCCACCAAGGCTCGCCGCAACCGCGTCCGCTCCAACCTGGGCGACTCGGGCAGCCGCTAATTCCCGAAACGGTACCGCTCGCTTCTTCAGAAACGTTCCTGGTAGCGCCGGCATCCTGCCGGCGATTTTGCGGTCCAGCTCAAACCAACTGTCACTTCGAACAGACACCATGTAAAAAGTACCACTTGAAAATTATTAACATTTGTGTTAACATTCCTTCATTCAGAAATCTGCCCCAGCCCCGAGATAGTCCCACTCAGTCGTCACGAAGTCCGCAAAACAAACAGTCGATGAATCGTCACGAGCTTCGGCGCAAGCGCGTCCAACTCGATTAAGGCCAGCCGCCCCTCGGTGATCTCACGCCACCGGTAGACGTTCGGCTCGCTCTCTTCGACTTGTTTCCCGTTGAGCCGCCGCAGAAACTCCTTGGCATCACCCTCGGTCGCCACTTCCCGCACTCGCGGCCGTGCCAAGGCTTCGACGGCATAGCTCCGCAACAGCTTCATCCAGTAGTGGTTGAACAGCTCCGGCGATGCAAAGATGTCGCTCCAGGCAACCTCGTCTCCGTAAGCCACGATGACCCCGACGACGCGTTCACCCTTGAGCCCTTCGACCGCCTTCTCAAAGCGGCGCTCCAAGTGCGAGACGAGATCGTCGACTGATGCTCCGACCCGGCCGTCGTCGTAAATCTTGGAATACGCCTGCGTGGGCGCGCTTACCTCGACCGACTGGTTGATCGAATCCGCCGTAATCATCGGGGCCGCAAGTACAGCTTGGGATCTGCCATTCACGGCCACCTCAGCCGTCGATCCAGCGCGCACCGCGCTCCATACCTGGTTCTGATCCTTCGCCAGCGCCGCCTGCTCGCGCACGCTCGGATGCACCATCGTCTTCGCCGCCGAAAACCGCGAGCCCGACGACCACCGCCCATGCTCGACGCAAAAAACATCCAGCGGCAGCGGCTCTGCTCCGACAGGTACGATCCGGTCCTTCCCGATGATCCGGTCCTGCTTGCCGCCGCTCACCAATTCGCCCGCCAGCAACAACAGCGGCCGCTTGCTCCGGTTGATCAACACCAACTGATTCACCGCCGCTCCCCGGTTGAGGTCGGAAGCCGGCGCAGCACGCTCCAAACGAACCATACCGCCCGACCCTTGCTCGGTTACGACAACCTCGCCGCTCGCCAGCCCCTCATCCAGGGTCAGAAACGCGGAAGTATCTGCACCGCCTGCACTTACGACCGGGAATAGAGTGATGTTCTCGTACGTAATCCCAGGTAGCAGCCGCCACGAATTTTCCGCGGCTGGACTGGGGTCGGGGTCGGGCATACTGTTCGAGATCACCGGTGCGACCACGCCAAACGTGAGGCCCCCGACCGCCGTTAGGCCGAGGAAATTCCTGAACATCGAAGACAAGAACCCGCGATTGAACATGTAAGCCTCCAGTGCGCAAACGTCCGCGCTGAGGCTTAGAACGATCCCCGCGAGAAACCTTGCGCCAAGTACCAGGAGGCTCGCCGATAGCCGCTTCCAGGATTGCCTGTGCTACTGTGTCGCCACTGACGGCACCCTTTAGCCGCGGTCGCATCCCAGACCGCGGGCTTTTTCTTCACCCAACGCTGGCGCCAACGATGGTTGAAAATGACCCAACTTGCATGGGTTTCGGCGACAGGGTCGAAGAATTTTGAGGGTGCTGTCGATTTCAGAAAACTCGGGCGTCGTACCAATGCAGGGATTTTTGGACTGGCTTAGCCAAACGGAGGCCACCATGCGCTACATGATGCTGATCTACACAAAAGAAGGCCACCTGAGCCAAATGTCTCCCGAGACAGCCCAGCAGATTCGCGAAGCGCACGCCGCGGTCATGCGTGAAACGCGCGAGCGCGGCATGCTCGTCGCCGTGAATGGATTGGGTCGCACCAACACCGCGACCACCGTTCGCCTGGAGGCAGGCAAGGTGCTCGCTACCGACGGTGCGTTTGCCGAAACGAAAGAGCAACTGGCCGGCTACTACGTGCTCGATTGCGTAGATCTCGATGAGGCAATCTATTGGGCCGGGCGAATTCCAAGCTCGTGCGGCGGCGCACAGGGCTCAATCGAAATTCGGCAACTCGTCGAATTTGAAAATGTGCCGGAATCGATGCTGAAGCCGCATCGAGTTGCGGTCGCCTCGGTTGCAGACTAAGCCAGGTCGTTCAACGCTTCTTTCAGGAGAGTATCTGCATGAAGACGACTCTGTTTTTGCGCATCGCGTCGGTCCTGGCGATCATTCACGCGATCCTGCACACCATCGGCGGCATGCTGAGCAAACCGAACAACGGCGCGCCGGAAATTGCGATCATCGAGGCGATGAAATCCCGTTCATTCAACGTGATGGGCTCGATGCGAACATACTGGGATTTCTTTTTCGGCTATGGATGGCTGGTGGCGATCACATTGCTCGTCCAAGGCATTCTCTTCTGGCAGCTCGCCAACATTGCAAAGTCGAACGCGGCACAGATTCGCCCGATCCTTCTTCTCTTTTGTTTGAACTTCCTCGCGACCACGGTCGTCGCCTTCAAATATTTCTTCATCGCGCCCGCCATCACCGAATTGCTCATCGCGGCATTTCTCGCCGGCGCATATTTCGCCGCAGGCTCCGCTGCGCGAGCCGCGTAAACTGACGCAATGACCGATGCGAAGTCCGTCGCGGAATCGGTGTTCCGGCAGCAGTCGGGGCGTATCATCGCAACACTCATCCGCATTTCCGGCTCGTTCGACCTTGCCGAAGAAGCGCTGCAAGACGCTTTCACGTCGGCGATCGTGCGCTGGCCCGAATCGGGAGTGCCCGATAATCCCGCTGCGTGGATCACGACAGCGGCGCATCGTCGATTGATCGACGCGCTGCGCCGCGACCGCACGCGGCGAGAAAAAGAAGATCCGCTGCGCTATGAAACGCCAACCTCTTACAACCCCGCTGAACTCGACGCCGAGGCAGCATTCGACGCATCGGCGATGAATTATCCCGACGATCGCTTGCGCCTCATCTTCACCTGCTGTCACCCAGCGATCAACACCGAAGCGCAAGTCGCGCTGACACTGCGCACACTGGGTGGCCTCACGACGCCAGAGATTGCCCGCGCGTTTCTCGTTCCGGAGGCGACGCTTGCCCAACGGCTGGTTCGCGCGAAATCGAAAATCGCGCAGGCGCATATTCCCTACGAAGTTCCACCCCTGCACACACTGCAAGAACGATTGCAGGCTGTACAAGCGGTGCTTTACCTCATTTTCAACGAAGGCTATTCCGCAACGGCGGGCGACACGCTGATTCGCAAGGAACTCTGCTCGGAAGCGATTCGACTGGCGCGATTGCTTTGCTCGCTGCTGCCGCGCGACGCTGAAACCCTCGGCTTGCTCGCGCTGATGCTGCTCCACGACTCGAGACGCAACGCGCGAACCGATCCCGCCGGCGAATTAATCTTACTCGAAGAACAAGATCGCTCGCTGTGGGACCGCGACGAAATCCGCGAAGGGCTCGAGCTGGTCGATACCGCCCTACGCCTGAGGAACGTCGGACCGTATCAATTGCAGTCGGCTATCGCAGCGCTCCACGCGCAAGCGAACAGCTACGAACAGACGGACTGGCGTCAGATCAATGCGTTGTACGTCGAGTTGTATGCGCTTTCGCGTACTCCCGTGATTGCGCTAAATCATGCCGTCGCGGTCGCGATGTCGGAAGGAATCGAGAAAGGATTGCAACGCGTCGACAAAATCGGAGCCGACGGCGCGCTCGACGACTACCACTTGTTTCACGCTGCACGCGCCGACTTGCTGCGGCGCCTCAAGCGAACACCCGAAGCGATCAAAGCCTATTCCCGCGCGTTGGAGCTGACGCGCAATCCCATCGAGCAAAATTACCTGCGCCGAAGACTAATCGAGCTGACACCGAGCTCTTCCTGAGTTTACTTTGCAGGATCGAATCGGCGAACTTCGCTGCGATCGGTCGTCGCGGCGAGCAAATCTGCAGCAGTCGCGTGCCACGACGGGTGCTGCACATCAGGTGCTATCTCAGCGAGCGGAACCAGAACAAATCGCCGCAGCGTCATCCGCGGATGCGGAACCTGGAGCTCTGGAGTGGCGATTATTTCGTCGCCATACAACAAAATGTCGATATCGAGAATCCGCGGCCCCTTTGCTATCGCTTTCTTGCTCCCCATCCGCATCTCGATCTCGCGAAGCCTCGGCAGCAGCGTACCGGCAGGCAGTTCAGTCTCGCCCTCGACAACACAATTCAAAAACCAATCCTGCTGCAAATAATCAACCGGCTCCGTCTCATAAAACGCAGATACCTTGCGCACACGGACTCCTGCCGCTGGCAATGCCGCGATCGCAGCATGCAGGTTCGCGCCGCGATCGCCAATGTTCGACCCTAGCGACAAGTAGACAATTTCAGATTGCAAGCGGGCTCCAAGAAGGTGGCGTCCTTCCCGAGAGCAAAGGCTGCTCTCGGAACTGAGCTGCAATGCTGGCGGAATTACAGCGACTAGTGTATATGCATGGCCAACCGATTGGGCGATAGTCACGCCCGCTCGCCGAAATCACTTTCATCGCGTCGCCGCCCGGATGCTAGCGCGGTTGCGCAAGGAGAATTGAACATGTCTTTCCTTGCCTGGATCATCCTGGGACTTTTGGCTGGATTCATCGGAAGCAAGATCGTCAACAAGAGTGGCGAAGGACTGCTGCTTGACCTCGTCTTAGGCATCCTCGGCGCTGTAGTGGGCGGCTGGTTGTTCAATACGTTCGGGCATTCCGGCGTTACGGGACTGAATTTGTATAGTTTGCTGGTTGCGGTCGTCGGCGCCGTGATCGTGCTGGTGGTTTGGCACGCGATCAAGCGCGTTTAAAATCGAGAGCGCACGAATCGCTGGATCTAGGAAGAATTCACCACAAGGACGTGGAGCTTGCGAGAAAGTCTCGCAACGGCGGAATTACGCTTGCGCGCGACGAATCGCTAGAAAAGCCGCGGCTGCCGGCGCGGCAACTCGCGTCCGAAATATTGATAAGCCCGCGGAGTCGCCATTCGCCCGCGCGGTGTCCGATCGATCATGCCGATCTGCATCAGATACGGCTCGTACATTTCCTCGATCGCGTCTTCCTCTTCGCTGAGAGCGGCGGCCAGCGTGCCAAGCCCGACCGGGCCGCCGCCATATTTATCGAGCAACGCGAGCATCAAGTTGCGATCGACTTCATCGAGGCCGTTGGAGTCGATGCCCAGCATCTGCAAAGCTTCCTGAGCGACGGCGCGAGTAATTCGTCCTGCGGCGCGCACTTCAGCGAAGTCGCGTGCGCGACGCAGCAGGCGATTGGCGACACGCGGTGTCCCGCGGCAACGTCGGGCGATTTCTTCCGCTCCGCCTTCGTCCATCTCGATATTCAGAATCTTCGCCGAGCGATTCAAGATCACGAGCAAATCTTCGGGCTCGTAGAAATCAAGCCGGTGCACGATACCAAAGCGCGAGCGCAACGGCGCCGTGATCAAACCAGCTCGAGTGGTAGCGCCGATCAACGTGAAATGTCCGAGCGAAAGCGGATGAACCCGCGCCCCCGGCCCCTGGCCGATGATCACATCGACGCGAAAATCTTCCATCGCGGGATACAACACTTCTTCGACAGCGGGCTGCAAGCGATGGATTTCGTCGAGGAAGAAAACCTCTTTGCCTTCCAGCGACGTGAGAATCGCCGTGAGATCGCCTTTGCGATCCAGCAGCGGTCCCGCGCTCGTCTTGATCGGTGCGTTCAACTCGTTGGCGATAATTTGCGCCAGCGTGGTTTTGCCCAATCCCGGCGGCCCATACAGCAAAACGTGATCGAGCGCCTCGCCACGACTCCGCGCCGCTTCGATCGCGATCTGAATATTCTCCTTCACGCGCTTCTGCCCGATGTATTCGCTCAGCCGCGTCGGCCGAACGCTCGCTTCAATGCGCGCGTCTTCGTCATAAATCGCGCCAGAAACAATGCGCGGAGGCTCGCGCCGATCGAGCATTCGTTTTGCGCTTGCGTCAGCCATAGCGTTCAATCAGCTCAGGGTCGAGCGGCTCGTCCTTTCGGCGCGCTCAAAGCTTGCAGCGCACCGCGCAACATTTTCTCAAAATTACCGGAGCCGCTTTCGCGTTTAGCTTCGGCAACAGCCGTTTCCGCGGCGCGCGGGTCGTAACCAAGATTCACCAGCGCCGAAGCAACGTCAGCCTCAATCCCCGCGGGACTCGAAGGCGCAGGCCGCTCAACCTCAACGGTGACCGCGTCGAGCTTGTCTCTCAGCTCCACCACCATGCGCTCCGCCGTTTTGCGCCCGACGCCCGGAATCTTCGTCAACCGCGCCAGATCGCTGTTGCGAATCGCAGGCACAAGCTCTTCCACGCTCATGCCCGACAAAATTTTCAGCGCCAGCGACGGCCCAACTCCCGACGCCGACAGCAACATCTCAAAAAAATGCTTCTCGCGCGAAGAAAGAAACCCATAGAGCGCGAGCGCATCCTCGCGCACATGCGTATGAATCAGCAGCGTAACGTCGGTATGCAAATCACCCAGCGTGGCGTAAGTGGAAAGCGGAACCAGCACGACGTAGCCGACACCGTTCACATCCACGAGCACTTGATTCGGTCGCTTGTCGGCAAGCCGCCCGCGCAGTTGGCCAATCATCGCAGCCAGTATTGCCGCCTTAACTTCGCCTGTCAAACATGGTGATGATCGATTACGTTTTCGCCGAGAGTACCGAAAATTCCGCCGACAACACCTCACGGCCCAGGTTTGGCGTCCCTCCGGGTACGTACGTTAACCTGGCATTTATCCCAGCCTATGTCATGCTGCCGCCCAAGGAACTCTGACCGCCCGCAACCGGAAGAACTCACATGAGCGAACACAACTCGACACGGATTTATCGTTGGGTGCGCCTTTGGCTGGGTGTGGGCGCTCTGCTTGCTCTCCTCCTCCTGGCAAACTCCGTGCGCGACTACTTCTTCGTTTCGCACATCATCGCCGTCCAGCAGGTGCGCCACGAGGTGATGCTTCGCATCGCTGCATTCGAGCACGATCTACGCGACAACCCAAACGCGGGCGCGTCGCAGC
>Ga0209006_10001621_pt1 | contig 20443 bp, 19 predicted proteins | sample JacPin_JW_Ref_O2_FD_188567 | JGI IMG/M metagenome (GOLD analysis project Ga0209006, IMG submission 188567) | Forest soil microbial communities from Algoma, Ontario, Canada - Jack Pine, Ontario site 1_JW_Ref_O2 (SPAdes) (version 2) | ecosystem: Environmental > Terrestrial > Soil > Boreal...
CGTATGTGTTGCGCGCGTTGGGCCGCAGCGAACGCTTGAGCGAGAGCAGCCTGCGTTTCGGCTTCGGGCGTACCACCACCGAGGCGGACGTAGACATCGCGATCGCGTGCCTGACGCAGGCGTTGAGCCGGCTTCGCAAAGTCGCCGGCACCATGCCGGTCACATGAACTACAACGACTTGACGAGGAACTATTTCGAGTCCGCTGCGAATGCGGGCGAGCTCGAGGGCCCCGGTGTTTTTCGCGGTGCGGCAGGAAACCGCGATCAAGGTACCTGGGTGCAATTTGATTTGCGGATCCATGACGGAGCGGTCTCGGAGGCAAGCTTTTTGGCGTTTGCCTGTCCGCACACCATCGCCGTGGCGGCGTGGTTGGCTGAACAAGCGGTGGGAGGGCGGCTGCAGCCGATGTTGCCCGAGAGCGTGCAGGCCCTGCGCGACCGATTTGCCGTGCCCGTCGAGAAAATGGGGCGCCTGCTGGTCATCGAAGATGCGTGGCTTGCCGCAGTGCTCCCAGCCATTGACTATCGCGAGGGCACCCACATAGTTAAGTGACGCAGGCTTAATAAAAAACGCGCTTTGGTTCCGTGCGGAGGGGGCAGGGGCGTGTTATGTATGGTGTTCTTCCAGCTGAACTTTTGTGAGGTACAGCGCAGCATGGCGATACTACTGACGGAATCGGCGGCCAATCGGGTAAAAACTCATTTGGCGCAACGCGGAATTGGCGTCGGTCTGCGAGTCGGAATCAAGAAAACAGGTTGTTCGGGCTTCGCCTACGTGGTGAATTACGCCGATCAAATCAACCCGGAAGACGCCGTTTTCGAGGCGCGAGGCGTCAAGGTGGTGGTTGATCCTCAAAGCCTGCCCCTGATCGACGGAACCTTGGTCGATTTCGTTAAGCAGGGCTTGAATGAGGCGTTCAAGTTTCAAAACCCCAAAGCCAAGGGCGAATGCGGTTGCGGCGAGAGCTTCAACGTTTGAACACCGGTTTTTCCAAGTAATACAGTGACTTCGGCCCTCATCGCGATTGCTTGAGCGGCCCCTCTCCAGTACACTTCGCGGTCTTTGTCAGCCCTACCCTTGTGGCTGATTTTGTCCATCAGCGAGGTTTAAATGTCCATCGAGCGAACCCTATCAATCGTCAAGCCGGACGGCGTCGGCCGTAACCTGATCGGCGAGGTCTATCGTCGTTTTGAACAAGTGGGTTTGAAGGTGGTCGCAGCCCGCATGATGCGGCTATCCCAAACCGAGGCGGAGGGTTTCTACGCGGTGCATCGCGAGCGGCCGTTCTTCAAGGACCTGGTGCGCTTCATGACCTCCGGTCCCGTGATGGTGCAAGTGCTCGAAGGCGAAAACGCGATTGCGAAGAATCGCGAAGTGATGGGCGCCACGGATCCGAAGAAGGCAGAGAAGGGAACCATTCGCGCGGATCTTGCCACCAGCATCGATGAGAATATGGTTCACGGCTCCGATGCCGCCGATACTGCGGCGCGCGAGATCAGCTACTTCTTTCGCGAAATTGAGATCTGCCCGCGTACGCGCTAGCGTAGCGGCGGCAGGAAAGGGGGATTAGGTGTCGAGCGAACGCGTGAATCTGCTGGGATTGCCCCGCGCGCAGCTCGAGGCGTTCGTTGCCGCGCGTCTCGGCGCGAAGCCGTTTCGCGCGCGGCAGCTCATGAAGTGGATCTATCGGCGCGGCGCGGCGGATTTTTCGAGCATGACCGATTTAGCGCAGGAGTTTCGCGCGCAGCTGGCGGATATTGCGGAAATCACCGTTCCACAAATCGTGACCGAACAACAGTCCAAGGACGGCACCCGCAAGTGGATGCTGCGCATGGATCAGGTTCAAGGCATCGAGACCGTTTATATCCCGGAACCGGATCGAGGCACCTTGTGCATTTCGAGTCAGGTGGGTTGCGCGATGGATTGCACCTTTTGCGCAACGGCGCAGCAGGGCTTCAACCGCAATTTGAGCGCGGCGGAAATCGTCGGTCAGGTTTGGCTCGCGCAGCGCGAGTTGGCGCTGGCAGGCGGCACTGCCGTCGGCGAGGGCGATCGCAAGATCACCAATATTGTGTTCATGGGCATGGGTGAGCCGCTCGCCAATTACCGCAATGTGCTCCCGGCCATGCGTATCTTTCTGGACGATTTTGGCTATGATTTATCGAGGCGCCGCGTGACCTTGAGCACCTCGGGACTGGTGCCGCAGATTTACAAGCTCGCGGAAGAATGCAATGTTGCGCTCGCGGTTTCCTTGCACGCCCCGAACGATGAATTGCGCGATGAACTCGTGCCGATCAACCGCAAGCACAAAATCGCCGAATTACTCGAAGCGTGCTGGCACTATATCGATCAGCAAAACGGACGCAGCATCACGTTCGAGTACGTGATGCTCGACGGCGTCAATGACCACCCTTCGCATGCGCGTCAGCTCGCGGGTTTGATGCGCGGGCGCCCGGCAAAGCTCAATCTGATTCCTTTCAACGTGTTTCCCGGCACGCGCTATCGGCGCTCCAAGCCTGCGGCTATCTTAAAATTCCGCGACATCCTGAACGATCACGGCGTGATCGCGACCGTCCGCAAAACTCGCGGCGATGACATCGACGCCGCGTGCGGGCAATTGGCGGGCAAGGTCCATGACCGCACGCTGGTGCGGCTCGGGACGAAACTCTCAGCGGCGCCGCGCACTCCGGCGGAGATTCAATAATGGTGAAACCGAAATTGCTTCGCTCGAGTGCCGTGCTGGCGCTGGCGGGGGCTTTAATCTTGACCGCCTGCAACCATAACCCGCCGGCTTATGAGCGGCCCGTGAGGACCTACAAAAAGGAGCCCGCCAAGGCCGCGGTCGACAATATGCAGTTGGCCATTGAGTACATGAAGCTCGGCCAACTGTCGAATTCACGCGAATGCATCGAAAAGGCGCTCAGCGAAGATGCCTCAAATCCGGACGTGCAGATGACGGCGGGTTTGGTATACGAGCGCATTAATGAAATGGCCAAGGCGGAACGCGCCTACGATGCGGCCAACCGTTTGGGAAAGGGAGACCCGAACATAGCAAATACCTACGCCGTGTTTCTTTGCCGCACGGGCAAGACCGCGGCGGGACAAAAATTATTCCTCGAAGTTGCGGTCAATCCCCTGTACCAGACGCCGTGGGTGGCATTGGGCAACGCCGGCGCGTGTGCGCGAAGCTCAGGTGATTTGGTGAATGCCGAAAATTATTTCAATCGCGCGCTCACGATACGTCCGAACTACACCGAGGCTTTGCTGCAATTGGGCAATGTCGCCTTCGACCGGGGCGATGCGGCGCAGGCGCGGGATATCGTGCAGCGCTATCTGGCGGTCAATCCGCCCACGCCGGAAGTACTGTGGCTGGGCTTTCGCGCGCAGCGCAAACTGGGCGATGCGGTAGCCGCCGCCGTTTACGCGCGGCGCGTGCAGACCGAATTTCCGAACTCGGAGCAGGCGCAGAATATGCGCAAAGGCGTCGATCGATGACCGAGCCCGCGGCACTGCCCGGATCCAGGCTCAAGGCAGAACGCGAGCGCCGGGGTTTGAGTGCCCAAAAGGCCGCCGATGAAATGCACTTGGATCGATGGGTGATCGACGCGCTCGAGGCGGATGATTATCCGCGCATCGGCCCGACGGTTTACGCCAAGGGCCATTTGAAAAAGTACGCGGCTCTGCTGGGTCTACCCGCAACCGAAATCATGGCGGGTTACGAATCGCGCCCGCCCTCGCGGGCCGACGCGCCGGCCGCCGCCGGCCCCAGCATGCTGTTGAGTACGCGCGACGATTCGCCCTCATCGGGTCGCTTATCGCTCATCCAGATCGGTGGAGGCCTTGCCCTCGCCCTGGCGCTGGGCCTCTTGTGGTGGCGTCCCTGGCATCCGCGCGCCAAGGCGCCGAGCGCATCGCCGCCGGTGGCGATGGTGCCTGCGGCGCCGGCCGACAAGCCCACCGAATCCGGCGTCGTCTTAAGTGCCACGGCCGCGCCGGTCGCGACAGAGGCACCGGCGCCGACTGCTGCGGCCGAGCCGGGCATCGTGGCTGGTGCCGATGCGTCCACGGCGCCCGTGCCGGGCGCCGGCCACGCGCGATTGCGACTGAGCTTCTCGGCGGATTCGTGGGTGGACATCCATGATGCTTCCGGAAAGCGCACCTTTGCAGGCAACGGACTTGCCAACAGCGTGAAGACCATCTCCGGAGCGGCGCCGTTGCGCGTGTACCTCGGTGTCGGCAGCGGCGTGCAGCTGGAAATCAACGATCGCGCCGTCGCGATTGGACCGCAGTTTTTTGCCGGAGACGTGGCGCGCTTCGAGGCCGGCGCCGATGGTGTCCTGCGGCGCGACTCGCATCCCGATCAAACGCACGGTGCGCCGCCGCGCAGCCCGCGTCCGCCCGGCTGAGAGGACTCTTGAGCACGATCATCGAGCCCTTGCGTGGTGTGCATGACGTATTGCCCGCGCAAATCGCAGCCTGGCAGCACTTGGAGCGCATCACACGCCAAGTTTTTGCGAGCTACGGCTACGAGGAATTCCGCGTCCCGGTGATTGAACAGACTCAGCTATTCAAGCGTTCGATCGGCGATTTCACGGACATCGTCGAAAAAGAGATGTTCAGCTTCATCGATCAGGGAGAGGACCACATAACGCTGAGACCTGAGGCGACCGCGGGCATCGTCCGCGCGGTCATTTCCAACGGGCTGCTGCGCGAGGGACGCTTGCGGGTGTGGTGCATGGGACCGATGTTCCGGCGCGAGCGACCGCAGGCAGGCCGTTTTCGCCAATTTCATCAGATCGATGCCGAAGCGTTCGGATTCGAGGGACCGGATATCGATGCGGAGATGATTCTTCTGTCCGCGAGGCTCCTGCGGCTTCTGGGCCTGCGCGACGTGAAGTTGCTGGTGAACTCGCTGGGAACGCCGGCCTCGCGCGCGGCCTATCGTGACAAGCTCACCGCCTATTTCGGCGGGCACGCCGCGTCCTTGGACGAGGACAGCAAACGCCGCCTGACGGGCAACCCCCTGCGAATCCTCGACAGCAAGAATCCGCAGATGCAGCGAATCATTGCCGGTGCGCCGCTGTTGCTCGAATCGCTCGATGCCGAGTCCCGCCGGCACTTCGAATCCTTATGCGCTCAGTTGCAGAGCGCCGGCATCGAGTATCATGTCGAGCCTCATCTGGTGCGCGGGCTGGACTACTACACGCGCACGGTATTCGAGTGGACCACCGAGGCCTTGGGCTCGCAAAGCACGGTCTGCGCCGGCGGCCGCTACGATGGCCTGGTGGCCCAGTTGGGCGGCGCCGATACCCCGGGGGTCGGTTGGGCCATGGGTCAGGAGCGCATCGTCATGCTCCTGCAGAAGCAGAATTTGGCGCTCCCTAAAGACCACCCGCAGATTTATCTGGTGCTCGCGGGGGAACCAGCGGAGATCCCGGGCTTCAAACTGGCGGAGCGATTGCGCGATGCTTGGCCGGATCTGGCCGTGCAGATCAATTTGGGCGGGGGAAGCTTTAAAACGCAGTTCAAGCGCGCGGATAAGAGCGGCGCAGAGTTTGCGTTGGTGTTGGGGGATGATGAAGTTGCCCGCGGGGTCGTGGCCGTCAAGGCGCTGCGCCGGGACCTGCCGCAGGAAGAGATCCCCCTGGAGCGAATCAGTGAACGGATCGGCATGTTATTGGGTCTTACAGGCGGGAGTGGAAGTAGCCATGGCTGAAGAATATCTAACCGACGACGAACAACTGGAGGCCGTGAAGCGTGCTTTTAGTGAATATGCCCCCTGGATATTGGGCGGGGTCGTGCTCGGCGTGGGCGGTTGGTTCGGCGTTCAGTACTATCGCTCGCATCAAAATACCCTGGCACTGCAGGCTGCGGAACAATTCACGCAAATGACCGCGGCACTGCAAATGAACGATGGCGAGAAATCCCAGCAGATTGCGAACGGGATCATCAAGAACTATCCCAATTCGCCCTATGCCGACCAGGCACAGCTGACGATTGCGCGCATCGACGTCGAACGCGACAAGCCCGCCGAAGCCATCGCCCCGTTGACGCAGGTCATGACCAACTCCAAGGATTCGGAACTCAAGCAGATCGCGCGCCTTAGGCTCGCGCGTATTTTGATCGACCAAGGCAAGCCGGACGATGCCATCAAGACTTTGGCACAAGGCACGCCGGGAAGCTTCGCCGGCCGTTATCACGAAGTACACGGCGATGCGTTGTATGCCAAGAAGGATATTCCCGGCGCCGTTGCGGAATACAACCAGGCGTTGGGCAGTGGCGACGACGGCGCGGACGCCGCGCTGCTGCAATTGAAACTTGCCGACCTCGCTTCGAACGAGAAGGCCAAACCCTCGAACGACAAGGCTAACCCCTCGAACGACAAGGCTAACCCCCCGAACGACAAGGCTAACCCCTGATGCGCTTATTGCTTCCATTGAGTCTCGCGGCGCTGCTCATCGCCGCCGGCTGCAGCAAGGACAAAGACGTCGAGCCGCCTGCCGTATTAGTGGACTTTCCGCAAAAGTTGCCGGTCAAAAGGCTGTGGGACGACGGCGTCGGCGGCGGCAAGAAGCAAACCAAGCTGCGACTCGGATTAGGACCTGCGATCGACAATGGCGTGGTGTTCGCCGCGAATCACAAGGGCGAGATGCTGGCGGTATCGCTCGAGACGGGCCGCGATGTTTGGGTCAAGAAGCTCAAGGTGCCGATTTCGGCGGGACCGGCGGCAGGGTTTGGCATCGTCGTCGCCGGCACCAGCAAGGGCGCGGTGATCGCGCTGGATGGCGCAACCGGGCGCCAATTATGGCGCTCGCAGATCAATTCCGAGCTGCTCTCTTCGCCCGCGATCAGCGAGAAGGTCGTCGTGATGCGATCGGTCGACGGCCGCCTGCACGGCCTCGAGAAGAGCACCGGCAAGCTGCTCTGGTCGGTTGAGCAGCAGGTGCCGCGCCTCAGCTTGCGCGGCACGGCAACACCCATTGTCGCCAAGGAAATCGCGATCAGCGGCTTCGACAACGGTAAGGTGATGGCGGTCTCGCTCACCACCGGCGACACCATTTGGGACACGGCTTTGGCATCGCCTCACGGCCGCACCGAACTCGACCGGCTGGTCGACATCGATTCGGCGGTCCGCGTGGTCGGCGACAATGTCTTTGCCGCCGGTTTCCAGGGCCGCACTGCCATGCTTGCGCTCGACTCGGGGCAGTTATGGTGGTCGCACGATATGTCGAGCTACCGAGGCTTGTCGGTCGATGAGGACAATTTGTACGTCACCGAATCCGACGGCACGGTGGTGGCGATGCGTCAACGCGACGGCGCGGAAGTATGGCGCAACGACAAGCTCAAGCGCCGCGGCTTGAGCACGCCCGTCGTGACCAGCACGGCGATCGCTGTGGCGGATTTTCAAGGCTATTTGCATTGGTTGGACAAGAATACCGGCGAACTCGTGGCCCGAGAGCGCATCGCGAAGAAGCAGCGTGTTTCCAATCCGCCCGCCGGCTCGGGCGACACGGTGGTCGTATTGACCGACGCCGGCACCCTGGCGGCGTACCGAGCCACCCCGAAAGCTCAAAGGCCGCCGCCCGCGGCGGCGCCGAGCGCGGCACCCGCGCCGGCTGCTACGCCGCCCGCCGGCAACGCGCCGGCAATCCCGCCGGCGACAGAGAGTCCTGCGAGCGGCACGCCCGCGCCGACCGAGCAGCCGCCCGTGGAAAACCCAGCTCCGGCACCCGCGACTCCGCCACCCGCCGCGCCTCCGCCCTAAAGACCGAAAGGCAATGTTGCCGGTAGTCGCATTGATCGGCCGCCCGAATGTGGGCAAGTCGACCCTGTTCAATGCCATGACCGGTACTCGCGATGCGTTGGTTGCCGATCTGCCGGGGCTGACGCGCGATCGCCAATATGGATTCGCCCGGCGCACGGAAGTCCCGTGCATCGTGGTCGATACCGGCGGGCTCGTCGAGCAGGCGGACGTGATCGAGAGCTTGATGGTAGCGCAGACCGAACGGGCAATCAGCGAAGCGGATCGTCTGATCGTGCTGGTGGATGGCCGAGCCGGGGTCACACCCCGGGATCAGTTCGTCGCCCAGCTGGCGCGCCGCAGCGGCAAGCCGGTGTTCCTCGCCGTGAACAAGACCGAAGGATTCGACAGCGACATGGCGGTCGCTGATTTTTTTCAGCTGGGCTTGGGCGAGCCGCTGCCCATTTCTGCAGCGCATGACCAGGGGGTGATCTCCCTGTTGGAGACGGCCCTCGCGGGGCTGACGCCGGATCCGCAGGATGGCCCGGAAATGCAGGGCATCAAGGTTGCGGTGATCGGCCGGCCGAATGTGGGTAAGAGCACGCTGATCAATAGGCTGCTGGGCGAAGACCGCATGGTGGCCTTTGATCAGCCCGGAACCACGCGCGATGCGGTGCTGGTGCCCTTTGAACGCGATGGCGAGCGCTACACCTTGATCGACACGGCGGGCGTGCGGCGCCGCTCCCGGGTTGAAGAAGCGGTCGAGAAATTCAGCGTCATCAAAACGCTGCAGGCCATTGAATCCGCGCACGTCGTCGTCGTCGTCATGGACGCGCACGACACGGTTGCCGAACAAGACGCGAGCCTGTTGGGCACGGTGATCGAACAGGGACGGGCGCTGGTGCTGGCGGTCAACAAGTGGGATAACATTCCGACCGAGCAGCGCGATCTGATCCGGCAACAAATCGAGCAACGTCTGCAGTTCGCCGATTTCGCGCCGCTGCATTTCATCTCGGCGCGCCACGGCAGCGGCGTCGGCGAGCTATTTGCTTCGGTGCGCAAGGTCTATGCGGCTGCGATGCGCGATATGAGCACGCCGGAACTGACGCGGGTGCTGGAGGCGGCGATCGAGAGCCATCAGCCGCCGGTGGTCAGCGGGCGGCGCATCAAGCTGCGTTATGCGCATCAGGGGGGGCGGAATCCGCCCATCATCGTCATCCACGGCAATCAGACCGATCATGTTCCTGAGGCCTACCGGCGCTATCTGGTCAATGTCTATCGCAAGGCATTCGACTTGATGGGCACGCCGGTAAGGGTGGCGTTTCGCGGCGATGAGAATCCCTTCGCGGGCAAGCGCAACCCCTTGACCCCCCGGCAAGTTCGCAAACGCAAACGGTTGATTCAACGCAATAAGCGGTAATATTGGACTGCGGCACCACCGGGGGGATGGATCCTTGCGGCAGTTCATCAAAACAAAGACCTTCCGAATCGCGGCGGTCATTGCACTTCTGCTCGGCCTGTACGCGTTGGCCGGATTCGTATTGGCGCCGAGACTGGTGCGCAAGACCCTCATGACCGAAATTCCGAAAACGCTGGTGGGCGTCACACCGAGCGTCGGCGACATTCGCATCAACCCCTTCCTGCTGCAGGTGCAGATCAAAGATTTCTATCTAACGGGACCCCAGGACACGAAGCTGATCGGCTTTTCGCGCTTGTTCGTCGACTTCCAGGTTTCCTCGCTCTGGCACCGGGCTTACACCTTCAGCAATATCGACATCGACTCGCCGTTCGCCAACGCGGTGATCTTCAAGGACGGCCGTCTGAATCTCGCGCAATTGAGCCCACCGCCGAGCGGCAAGCCTGCGCCCAAAAGCAATGAAGCCATCCCGGCGCTGCGCATCGGTTCATTCAAAGTCACTGGAGGGTTTCTCTCGTTTGATGATCGGCGGCGACCCTCCGATTTCGCGACGCGTTTGGAGCCGATCAATTTCGAGTTGCAGAATTTCACGACCGGTGTCGACGGCGGCCGCTTTACTTTCACCGGCATGTCAAAGCTCGGCGAGCGGGTCGAGTGGCATGGACACGTCGCCGTTCAACCGATCGAGTCCGACGGCGAATTCCAGATCGCAGGACTGCAGGCGCACACGATTTGGGAGTACTTGGAAGATCAGCTGAGCTTTCAGGTCAATTCCGGAAAAATCGATGTGAATGCGACCTATAAGTTCTCGCTCAAGGACGATGTCGACCTGAAGGTCGATGTTTCCAAGGTCGCCCTGACCGACCTTGCGGTGCGGCCAAAGAACTCGGATGTGGATTGGATCACCGTCCCGGAGTTGACCTTAAGCAACACGACCGTGGATCTTAAGCCGCGCCACGCGCACAGCGATTCTCTCAGCATCACGGGCCTGAAACTTGTGAGCTGGCTGGAGCCCGACGGATCGGTCAATTTGCTCAAACTTGCGGCAGCGCCGGCGGCGCCGGGCCCGTCCGCAGCGCCGAGCCCGTCCGCAGCGCCGAGCCCACCCACAGGATCGCCAGCGGTGACGCCGACCGTTGCGCCAGCCCCGGGCGCGGGGCCGGCCTGGCAATTTGAACTGGGCGAATTTGCGCTTCGCGATGCCAGCATTTCCGCCGAGGATCGGCGCACCAAGCCGGTCGCGAAAGTGGTGATTGCGCCGTTGTCCATCAAGGTGACCGGCGCCAGCCTCGATCTTGCCAAGCCCCTGAGCGTGGCGCTCGATGCAAAAATCAACAACACCGGCACAGTGAATGTGGCGGGGGAAGTTACCCCGCAACCGATGGCGGCGAATTTGAATCTAAAACTGGACGGCGTCGAGCTTGCCGCCATTCAGCCCTACCTCGCGCAGTTCACCTCGATGACACTGCTCGCGGGAAGATTGGGCGGCGATGCCAAGGTGCGCTACGGCGCGCAGAAGCCCGCGCTGCAATTCAGCGGAAATTTGAGCGTGGCCGGTCTGCACACGGTCGACAATGCATTGCATCAGGATTTCATCAACTGGGACCGCCTCGATGTTCAGGGCCTGAATTTCCAGCATGACCCTGATCGCCTCGACATCGATCAGATCACAGCGCGGAAATTTTACGCGCGAGTCATTATTGAGCCGGACGAATCGATCAATGTGAAGCGCATCTTGGCGGCGCCGGGCGCCACGGTCGTGGCCCCCAGCGGCGACACGCGGCCTGCGGTTGCCGCCACAGCCGCTCCTGCACCGGCCCCGCCCTTGCCGCGCAAGGGCCGCAAACCTTTGGCGGCGCCTGCGACTGCCGCCGCCCCCGCGGCTGGATCGGCAATGCCGATGTCGATCAAGAAAATTGTCTTGCAAAACAGCCAGGCCAATTTCGCCGACTTGTCGGTCATGCCGAACTTCGCTACGGGGATCCAGAAGCTCGAGGGAACCGTGCTCGGGTTGTCCTCAAAAGCGAATTCCCGCGCAAAGATCGATATTCATGGGTCGGTGGATGCGTTCGCGCCCGTGAGCATCACCGGCGAGGTCAATGTGTTGGGTGCGACGCTGTACACCGATTTGGCGATGAGCTTTCGCAACATCGAACTTAGCACCTTCAATCCCTACTCGGGCAAGTTTGCCGGCTACAACATCAGCAAGGGGAAGTTGACCACCGAACTGCACTACAAGGTTGACGGCCGCAAACTCGATGCACAGCATCACATCATCGTTGAACAACTCGAGTTCGGCGACAAAACCGAGAGTAAGGATGCGGTCTCGCTGCCTGTCAAGCTGGCGGTCGCGCTGCTCAAAGACCGCGACGGCGTCATCGATCTCAATCTTCCCGTTACCGGCTCGCTCGACGATCCGAAATTCAAGCTCGGTCCGATTATTTGGAAGGTTTTCGTGAATATCCTGGAGAAGGCAGTGACGGCGCCGTTCGCGCTCTTAGGATCTTTGTTCGGCGGCGGACCCGACCTACAGTTTGTCGACTTTGAACCCGGCGCCGCCGGGCTGGATCCGGCCGGCGTCGCCAAAGCCCAAAGCATCGTCAAGGCGTTGGACGCGCGGCCGCAGCTGAAAATCGAAGTTCCGATTGCCGTGGTCGGCGAACTGGATCGCCCGAGTCTCATCGAAGCTAAATATCAGACGCAGCTCCAAGGGGCACTGGCCGCACCCGTTGCCCATAAAAAGTCGTCCGCTGCCGCAACCACATTCGATCAATTGGACGCCGCGGCGCAGCTTGATTTACTGACGCGGCTATACGTCAGCAATTTCGGCACGGAACCTAAATTTCCGGATGAGGTTGAGGCCATCAAGACCAAACCGGAAAAGACGGCGGCAAGAAACGATTTTCTTGTGCATGAGATTCATCAGCACATTGCGGTAACCGAGTCAGACCTCACCGCATTGGGCCAGCAACGGGCGATGAACTTACAGCAAGCGTTGCTCACCGGCACGCAGATCGCTCCTGAACGGGTATTTTTGGTGGCCAACGATAAGGCGAAGGGTCAGGACGGCCATGTCCGATTGGAATTGTCGCTTCGTTGAATTGTCACTTCGCTGAAAGGCGCATGCGCAAGGCGTAGGTCGCGCTGCGCACTGCGATGAGACATAGCGGTCGGATCGACGCCCCTTATTGGTGCATGGATGCGGGGTCTTACCGCCAGCCGTGTTCTTAAGCTGCTGATCGCATTCGATACTTCGTTCCTGGCACAAGTGGTGCTTTCCGCCACGCAGCAGTCGGTGCTGTGCAAAGGATCTTCAGTGGGATGAAGCTCATAACCGCGATCATCAAACCCTTCAAGCTCGACGAGGTTCGAGGGGCGGTGAGCGACGTCGGGGTTCGGGGGCTGACCGTCACGGAAGTGCGGGGCTTTGGCAGGCAGCGCGGACACACCGAGATTTATCGCGGCGCCGAGTATGTCGTTGAGTTCGTGCCGAAGACGAAAATCGAGATTGCGGTTGATGACGGGCTCGTCGATCTCGTGATCGAAGCGATCATGAGGTCGGCCAAAACCGGCAAAGTTGGGGACGGGAAAATATTTGTTTTTGATCTCGAGCAAGTCGTGCGCATTCGAACAGGCGAGCGCGACTCCAGCGCCATCTAAAGCACAGGGGACATATGAAAAAACTGCCGATGTTGGCCTTTCTGACGGTATTGACCTTAAGTGTGCCCGCGGCCTGGGGCGATAGCGCGCCGACAGCGCCCATCTTGATCGGCGCCGACAAGATTAGCGCCGGCGATACCGCCTGGATGCTGACCTCGACCGCCCTGGTGCTGATGATGTCGATACCCGGCCTGGCCCTTTTTTATGGCGGCATGGTGCGCAAGAAGAACGTGCTGGCCACGCTGATGCAGACCTTTGCGATCGTCTGCGTCGTGACCATTTTGTGGTGGCTGATCGGCTACTCGTGGGCATTTACGCCCGGCAGCAAATTCCTCGGCGGCTTTAGCCGCGCGTTGTTCGGCGGCATGACCTTCATGCACGACCCCGTCAATCAGCTATCGGTGTCGCATTTGGCCTTGACGATTCCGGAAACCGTTTATGCCATGTTTCAGCTGACCTTCGCCGTGATCACCCCTGCGCTCATCGCCGGCGCGTTCGCCGATCGCATGAAATTCTCGGCCATGCTGGTATTCATGGCCGCGTGGTCGCTGCTCGTTTACGTGCCCATCGCGCATATGGTTTGGGAGCCGAGCGGATGGCTGAGCCGCGCCGGCGTTTTGGACTATGCCGGCGGCACGGTCGTGCACATCAACGCCGGCATGGCGGGACTGGCCAGTTGCATCGTGCTCGGCAAACGCTTGGGCTATGGGCGTGAACGGATGCCGCCCCACAATTTGACCCTGACGCTGATCGGCGCGTCGCTTCTGTGGGTCGGCTGGTTTGGCTTCAATGCCGGTTCCGCCGGCGCCGCCGATGGGCGCGCCGGCATGGCGATGCTGGTCACGCAGATGGCGACGGCCGCCGCGGCCTTGAGCTGGATGTTTGCGGAATGGTTTGCCAAGGGTAAGCCGAGCGTCCTCGGAATCGCCTCCGGCGCGGTGGCGGGATTGGTCGCCATTACGCCGGCGTCAGGTTACGTCGGCCCGACGCCTGCGGTGGCAATCGGTTTGGCGGCCGGCGTGATCTGTTTTTTCGCCGCGACCTCGCTCAAGCATGTGCTGGGATATGACGATTCGCTGGACGCCTTCGGCGTGCACGGCATCGGCGGCATGGTCGGCGCGCTGCTGACCGGCGTTTTCTTCAGCAAGGAGATCAGCGGGGTGGATAACTCCATCATGACGCAATTTCTGATTCAGCTGCAGGGAGTGGCCGTAACCGTCATCTATGGATTCGCGGTCAGCTACCTCATCTTGAAAATCATCGACATGACCATCGGATTGCGCGTAACCGAAGAGCAGGAGCGCGAGGGCCTGGATATCACGCTGCATGGAGAAAGCATCGAGTAAGAGCGGCAGAGAGTCCGCGATCGCCGTAGGTTTCAGATCGGCGTAAGCTTGGACAATAGCCCAAGGAGCGCCGATGCCCATCCTCGATGTCTTGGTGATCGCGCTGGTAGTGATTTTCCTGTCCGGCCTGCGTGTCGCGCAACAATACGAACGCGGTGTGGTGTTCCGATTGGGACGCTTCATGGGACTTAAGGGGCCGGGACTGTATTGGATCATCCCGCTCGGAGTCGAACGTTCGGTGCGCGTCGATATCCGCACCCGCACGGTGTCGGCGGAACAGCAAGAAACCATTACCCGCGACAGCGTGACCATCAAGGTCAACGCCGTGCTCTGGTACCGGGTCGTGGATGCGGCAAAAGCGGTCATCGAGGTGGCCGATGCGCCCGCCGCGGTGTACCAACTGGCCCTGACTGGATTGCGAAATATCATCGGCCAGCACGATCTGGATGAAATCCTGCAAGAGCGCAACAAGATCAACACCTTGTTGGGCGACAATATTTCCGGCTCGACCGCCGCATGGGGTCTTGAGGTGCAGCGCTTCGAGATGAAGGACGTGGAACTGCCCAAGGCCATGCAGCAAGTGATGGCGATGCAGGCCGAAGCCATCCGCGAGAAGCGCGCGCGCATCATCAAGGCTGAAGCCGAGCTCGAGGCGTCGGTGAAACTGTCGGCGGCGGCCGCGCAAATCACCCAGAATCCCGCCGCGCTGGAGCTGCGGCGCATGCAGATGATTTCCGAAGTGGGCGCCGAGAACAACAGCACGACGGTGATCATGATCCCATCCGATTTCGTGTCGCTTGCGCATAGTTTGAATGATCATCTGACACGGCAACGACCCGCGAAATCCGAGTAGCGGCCGGCCTTACCGTTTAAGAGTTCACCTGACCGCGCGCTGCGGGGCGTCCGCTTTTTGCGACAATTTTCGTTGCACTCAGTTTGCAGCGAAACGTTTCGTGATCGAGGTCTCATTTTCAGACCGATTATGCCAGGTACTCTCTGCGTGCCTTGTAAGACCTACCAAGCCCACGGAGAACATCGCATGAGCAATCCTTATAACAGCGCGACCGAACGAGCTTCCATCTTAGGTCCGACGCTGTTTTTCAAAGGCGATCTGACCGCCGAGGAAGATCTGTTGATCCAGGGCCGCGTGGAGGGTTCGATCACCCACACACAGCGCCTGACCGTTGGCCCGCAGGGCACGGTCAAGGCAAATATCAAGGCGCAACTCATCATTGTGGAAGGCACGGTGGATGGCGATTTGCAGGCCGAAAAATCCGTGTTCGTGAAGGAGACGGCGAAGGTCTGCGGGAATATTTTTGCGCCGACCGTGAGCATTACCGAAGGCGCGAATTTCAGCGGCAGCATTGACATGGACGGCAAGAAGGCCGGCCAGCAGTCGGCGAAATTCGATCCGGTCCGTGCGCACAAATCCGCCGGTGGCGCCGCCTAACAATGTCGTGGTTCAAAAAACCTCTCGATGGAGATGATCTCATGATGAATTCCAATACCAGCCGCTCAGGCGCGGCCGAACCTTCCCTGACGCGTCCTGAACCACGCATCCCCGGCGTCGAGCCGCGATCGCCCGCTCCGCGCGCTGCTGAGCCTGCGCGATCCCCCGATGCGAAGGCCGCGGAGCCGGCTTCGCGAGCCTCGGTGCTGGGTCCGACGCTGAAGTTCCGCGGTGAACTGTCCGCGCAGGAAGACCTGATTGTTCAGGGCGGTGTGGAGGGCTCAATTACCCATACCCAAAGCCTCACCATCGGCACCGACGGCACCATGAAGGGCGATATTCGGGCCCGCGTCATCGTCATCGACGGCAAAGTCGAGGGCGACATGTATGCGACCGAGTCGGTCAATATTCGGGCAACGGCCAAGGTCAAAGGCAATGTATTTGCGCCGCGGGTCGGCATCAGCGATGGCGCATTTTTTCAGGGACAAATCGAAATGCAACCCTCGGGTGCAGCGGTCCAGGAACATAGCGCGCGCCTGCGTCAGGCAGCACTATCGCTGCCGATGGAGGGAGCCGCTGTCGATCAAATGCTGAGCGGGGCGAAGGGCTGAGGCGCGTGGAATTCCAAGGCCGGGGTTAGTTCGCGACAAATAATTCCGGATCGACCCAGGCGCGATTGAGGCTCAAGGCCCAGTGTAAATGGGGCCCGGTCACCCGGCCGGTCATGCCTACTTTGCCCAGCGTGGTCCCCGCGGCCACGTGCTGTCCGGGCTGCACGTCGATCGCGCTCAAATGGCAATACATGCTGATCATGCCGCGGCCGTGATCCACAAAGACCGTCTTGCCATTGAAAAAATAATCGCCTGTGTCGATCACCGTACCCGCGAGCGGCGCCCGCACGGGCGTCCCGACCGGTGCGGCGATGTCCATGCCGCTGTGCGGATTGCGCGACTCGCCATTGAAAATGCGGCGCATGCCGAATGAACTGCTGCGCACGCCGGGGATCGGTTGTGGCATGCGCAGCGTCTCTGGCTGCTCGTCAGTCCAGCGGCTCAGCGCGTGCTCGATAATCGCTTTGTCTCGATTCACTCGTTCCAAGTCGGCCTTTGACAGATTGACCTGCCCCGGCGCCACCTTGAGCGACTGGCTCGCATACTGTTTGTCGCCGATCCTAAATTGAATCTCCTGCCTGGCATCACCGCTGCGGACGATGACCTGCTGCGGCGCGAGCGACGCCGACAAGGGGATGCCGATGATGGCGATCCAACTCGATCCTTCCTGAACGACCAGCGCGCGGCGGCCGTCGACGTCGACATAGGGCATGGAATTGCTGTGAACGTCGAGCTTGAGGATTTTGACTCCGCCCGGCACCGCGCTTTCCTGCGGTAGGGGATAGGCACGGCTAAGCGCGGGAGCTGCACAGAGCAAGAGCGCCACCCAGAGAAGAGGCGCGGCCGAGCAAAAAAGTGTCCTGCGAATCAAGATTCCTCCACCTTGGCGCGAATTTTCCCCATCGCGAGGCGTGCTTCGATCAAGGTCCCCGGCGCCACCTCGGCGGCGCTGCGCACGATGCCGCCGCTTACGCGGCTGACGATGGCGTAGCCCCGATCCAGGGTGGCGAGCGGGCTCACGGCATTCAAGGTGCGCACCAGTGGCGAGAGGCGCTCGCGCGCCAGATGCAGCCGGGCGAGGGCAGCCGCACGCAGCCGGGCGTACAAGGCCGCTTGTCGGGCCGCGGTACTGCGCAGCCGGGCCGCCGGACTCAATTGCCACAGACGGCTGCGGCGCTCACCTAACGCGGAGCGCCGATCGGCGAGAATTTGGCGCAGCGACCGAAACATGCGCTGCTCCAGCTCATCCAAGCGCTGCGTCTGCTGGGACAGGCGGGCTGTGGGACTGACCAAGGCCGCGCGGCCGATGAGCCAGCGCAATCGTTCGCGCTGCGCCTCGACCCGGCGCAGCAGGCCGCGCTGCAGCCGATGCGCGAGGCGCGACAGGGAGATGAGCCATTCCTCGCCGTCGGGCACCGCAATTTCGGCGGCCGCGGACGGGGTCGGTGCCCGGACATCGGCGGCGAAATCCGCGATGGTGAAGTCAATTTCATGGCCAATGCCGCTGACGACGGGTATCGGCGAGGCGACGATCGCGCGGGCCAGCGCCTCATCGTTGAAGGCCCATAAATCCTCGAGAGAGCCGCCGCCGCGCGCCAAAATGAGCACATCGCACTCGGCGCGCCGGCCGGCCAAGCGAACCGCCGCGGCGATTTCCGCAGCCGCCGTCGCGCCTTGCACGGCGACCGGATAGATCAGCACCGGAACCGCGGCAAAGCGCCGCGCGAGCACATGCAGGATGTCGCGAATCGCGGCGCCGGTGGGGGAGGTGATCACACCGATTCGCTTCGGGATCATGGGCAACGGACGCTTGCGCTCCGCTGCAAACAAACCTTCCGCCGCGAGTTTTGCCGATAATTCCTCGAACTGTCGTTTCAGAGCCCCCAGCCCGGAGTCTTCCATGTGGTCAATAACGAGCTGATACTCGCCGCGCGGCTCATAGAGCCCGATCCGCGCGCGCACCAGCACTTTTTGCCCATCCCGGGCCGCGAAGGCACACAGCATATTTCGCTGCCGGAACATGCAGCAGCGCACCTGAGCAGCCGCATCTTTGAGGGAAAAGTACCAGTGTCCGGAGCTGGGCTTCGCAAAGTTGGAAATCTCCGCTTCGAGCCAAACGCTCCCGAAACCGCGCTCCAGCAGCACTCGCACTTCGCGATTGAGGCGCGAAACGCTATAAATGTCGCGATTTGCGGTGGTTTCCATGGGGCCATGATACTGCGGTTTACCGCGCCGCACCTGCAAGGTACAATGCGCCGCCTCTTAGACGAACCCACGTGAACGCGACCCTATGCGCATTCTTGAAGAGGCACTCACATTCGATGACGTGTTGCTGGTGCCGGCATATTCTGAAGTCCTGCCCCGCGACGTATCCCTTGCAAGCAAGCTGACCCGCGAGATCCAGGTCAATCTTCCCGTTGTATCGGCCGCGATGGATACGGTGACCGAGGCGCGCCTGGCCATCACCATTGCCCAAGAGGGCGGCATCGGCATCATTCACAAGAACATGTCGATCGACGCCCAGGCGCGCCAGGTCGATCGGGTGAAGAAGTTCGAAAGCGGCGTGATCAGCGATCCGATCACCGTGAATCCGGACATGACCATTCGTCAGGTTTTGGAACTCACGCGCGCGAAAAATATCTCCGGCGTACCGGTGGTGCTCGGCACCAAGGTCGTCGGCATCGTCACGCATCGCGATCTGCGCTTCGAGACGAAATTGGACGCGCCGGTCTCATCCGTGATGACACCGAAAGATCGCCTGATCACGGTGCGGGAGAATGCGCCCAAGGATCAAGTCTTGGCGCTGCTTCACAAGCACCGCATCGAAAAGGTGCTGGTGATCTCGGGCGATCATGAATTGAAGGGAATGATTACCGTCAAGGATTTCCAGAAGGCCACGGAATTTCCCAACGCCTGCAAGGACAGCGTTGGAAGTTTGCGCGTCGGCGCCGCGGTGGGCACGTCTCCTGACACGCTCGACCGGGTCGCCGCCCTGCGCGAAGCGGGAGTCGACGTCGTTGTCGTGGACACCTCGCACGGTCATTCACGCGGCGTGCTCGATACGGTATCGAGAATCAAGGCGAAATATCCGGACATCCAAGTGATCGGCGGCAATATCGTCACCGCCGAGGCGGCGCTCGATCTCGTCAAGCACGGCGCCGATGCGGTCAAAGTGGGCATCGGCCCGGGCTCCATTTGCACGACGCGCGTCATTGCCGGTGTCGGTGTCCCGCAAATCAGCGCCATTGCCCGCGTGGCCAAGGCGCTCGAGGGCACAGGTATCCCGGTCATTGGCGATGGCGGAATCCGCTATTCGGGCGACATCGCCAAGGCGCTCGCGGCCGGCGCGCACTGCGTGATGATCGGCGGCATGTTCGCAGGGACCGAAGAATCCCCCGGCGAAGTCGAGCTCTACCAGGGCGGCTCGTACAAGGCGTATCGGGGCATGGGGTCGTTGGGCGCCATGGCGCAAACGCACGGCTCGAGCGACCGCTACTTTCAAGACACCACGTCGGAGCTTGAAAAACTCGTCCCAGAGGGCATTGAGGGTAGGGTGCCGTACAAAGGAAGCCTCGTCGCGATCCTGCACCAGTTGTCAGGCGGGCTGCGTGCCGCCATGGGCTACACCGGCAGCGGCAGCATCGAGGAGATGCGCACGCGGCCGCAGTTCGTACGCATCACCAGTGCCGGCGTGCGCGAGAGTCACGTGCACGATGTGACCATCACCAAAGAAGCGCCCAACTACCGGATTGGTTGATGCCCGACATTCATGCGGACAGGGTTCTGATTCTCGATTTTGGTGCTCAGTACACGCAGTTGATCGCCCGCCGCATCCGCGAGATCGGGGTGTACTCCGAAATCTACGCCTGCGACGTTCCGATCGCCGACATCAAGAAATTTGCGCCGAGGGCCATTGTGCTATCGGGCGGTCCCGAATCGGTCTACGACGCCAAGGGTCTCGAAGCGCCGCGTGAAGTGTATTCCCTGGGCGTGCCGGTGCTGGGGATTTGCTACGGCATGCAAACCATGGCCGCGCAACTCGGCGGTCAAGTCGAAGGCTCCTCGCACCGGGAATTCGGCGCCGCTCAAGTCAGGCCGACGAATACCTCGCCGCTGCTCGATGGGCTCGAGGACAATCGCGACGCGCAAGGCCGGCGGTTGCTGGATGTGTGGATGAGTCACGGCGATCGCGTGACCGCGCTGCCGCCCGGATTCAA
>Ga0209006_10001623_pt1 | contig 20425 bp, 17 predicted proteins | sample JacPin_JW_Ref_O2_FD_188567 | JGI IMG/M metagenome (GOLD analysis project Ga0209006, IMG submission 188567) | Forest soil microbial communities from Algoma, Ontario, Canada - Jack Pine, Ontario site 1_JW_Ref_O2 (SPAdes) (version 2) | ecosystem: Environmental > Terrestrial > Soil > Boreal...
CGAAGATGTAATCCGCCACCACGGTTCTCTGCGAATGCGGCCCCAGATCAAGCGCCTGCAACTGCTCGAATCGCCGCACCAGAAACGCCAACTGCGTCTGGAATGCCGCGCCGCGCTCGCCTTCATAAAACGAGGTAAGAAATGGATTTGTGTCCGGTTCCGTGACCCGTTGCGCGTTGAGCCGCTCGCCCAGGATGCGCGCCAGCGTGCTCTTGCCCACTCGTATGGGGCCTTCCACAGCGATGTAACGAGGCAGTTCGAAAAGATTGGCCATGGGTGTGGAAGCAAGACTCGAAGATGCAGCATATCGCGGACGGCTCTACTACACAATTGAGGGATAAGTTAACAGGAGAATTGCTGATTGTCGATTGCTGATTGCTGATTAAAAGCGGGCCCGTCGATCAATCAGCAATCACGAAATCAGCAATCAACATTACAATCCCTGCATGCTTGCCCTTGCGGTCACTGGCGTCACGGCTGCGGCTGCACTCGCCGCTGGCTATCAATCCATGGCGCCTACCGGCCAGTGGTTTGGCAGGACATTCACGGGCCTGCCGCGAGGCAGTAGGCAACTTGCTTTGACCTATGATGACGGTCCTAATGATCCCCATACTTTGCGGCTGCTCGAAGTGCTGGCCCGGCACGATGTCCGCGCGACTTTCTTTTTGATTGGAAGCCGCGTGCAGCAGCGACCCGACATCGTTCGCGAAATAGCCGCGGCAGGCCATGTCATCGGGAACCATACATTCACGCATCCGCTGCTGACCTTCAAAGACGCAGCGGAGATTCGGCGCGAACTTTCTCAAACCAACTCGGCTGTGCAGGACGCTGTCGGCGAGCACTCAAATCTCTTCCGTCCGCCGTTTGGTGGGCGTCGTCCGGAGGTCTTACGGATTGCCCACGAGTTGGGACTACAGCCCGTCATGTGGAACGTTACTGGCTATGACTGGAATGCGCCACCGGCAGAAGTGATCGAAACAAAAGTGGCGAAGCAAATCCGGGGTGGCGACGTGATCTTGCTGCACGATGGCGGCCATAAAGCGATGGGAGCGGACCGTTCGCAAACTGTGCTAGCCACGGACAGTCTGATTGCCCGGTACAAATCCGAAGACTATGAGTTCGTCACAATTTCACAAATGATGCAAAGTGAAGCCGCCCTCTAATTCGGGCAATGCTTTCAAAAACGGCGTTGCAGATTTTCCGAGCAGATTCCAGTCAACCGTCAGGAGCGATTCCATGAAGCGCACTATTCTTTTTCTTTTCGTAAGCGCCGCGCTGGTGAGTGCGCTAAGCGCAACCGCACAGCCCAAAGCGCTTTTCTACATGATTGACAATCCCAACTCCGTGAAGTCGTTCATCGATCACGCGGACAAGATCGACATTCTCGTACCCGCATGGTATGGCGTTGACGGCAATGGACTCATGTGGGGCGGACCGAATCCCTACGTTATGCAGACCGCCGCGCAGCACCATGTGCCGGTCATGCCTATCATCGCCACTACCGTACAGGCTGATCTGCACAAACTCTTCATTACTCCCGCGTCGCGAAAGGCTTTCATCGACTCGATTCTCAGCGAGTGCAAAAAGAATGGTTACAGCGGATTTCAGCTCGACTTTGAAAATATGCTGTGGACTGACCGCGATCTGCTCTCGGACCTGGTTGCCGAAACCGCCGCCGCGCTGCACAAGCAGGGATTGCAACTCAGCATCGCCACTGTGCCCAACGGTCCCGGTTTTCCGGGAAGGAGCGCCTACTCGCACTGGCTCTATGCCAACTGGCGTGGAGCATACGATCTGAAGGCTCTGGCACAGTCGGTCGATCTCATTTGCCTGATGACCTACGATCAAAACACGCGATGGACCGAGCCCGGCCCGGTTGCGGGTTATCCGTGGACGGTTCAGCAACTGGAATACGCTCTGCAATTTGTATCCAAAGAAAAATTGTCACTGGGAATTCCAGTCTATGGCTATCACTGGTTTGCTGGAGACCCGGGCAAAGAGGAAAAACCGAATCCGACCGCCGAATATATTGGACAGCAGGAAGTCGACGAATATGTGGCGGCTTACCACCCGCATCCGGAGTGGGACTCTTTCGATCGTGTAACCTGGTTTTACTTCTACAAGGATGACAATCGCGAGTGGGTTTTTTACACCGACAAGCGCGGCTTCCAGGAGCGTCTTAATTTAGCCCGCGATCGCAACTTGCAGGGCTTTTGTTCGTGGGTGCTGGGGTCTGAGGATCCGGAGATCTGGACGGGGCTGCCCTCACACAAATAAAAAATTTATGACTTCGCGAATGCCTGATTAGCCGCCGCGATCGTTTGTTGAATATCCTGATCGGTGTGGGCCGCACTTAGAAAGGCCGCTTCATACTGCGATGGCGGTAGATAAACGCCGTTGTCGAGCATGCCGTGAAAGAAGCTGGCAAACTTTTCTGTATTCGATTCTGAAGCCGAGCCCCAATCAGTCACCGGACCTTGGGTGAAGAACCAGGTAAACATCGATCCGACGCGATTGTGGCACAGGTTCACTCCCGCCTCTTTCGCCGCGGCAGATACGCCTTCCACAAGCTCACAGCTCAACTTCTCCAGGCGAGGATAAATTTCATCTTTGTGATCGCCTAGATGCTTCAGCGTCGCGAAGCCCGCTGCCATGGCCAGCGGATTTCCCGACAGCGTTCCTGCCTGATACATCGGTCCCAGCGGGGCAACCAGGTCCATGATTTCCGCTCTCCCGCCATATGCGCCTACGGGCAAACCACCGCCGATGATTTTCCCCAACGTCGTCAGGTCGGGACGAATGTTGTACAACTGCTGCGCTCCGCCGAAAGCCACGCGAAATCCGGTCATCACTTCGTCAAAGATCAGCACGGCCTTTTCGCGCTCGGTAATCATGCGTAAGGCGACGAGATAGTCGTCACTGGCCGGAACGCAGCCCATATTTCCCACGACCGGTTCCACGATCACACATGCGATCTGATGCTTATACTTTTGAAATGCATGTTCCACCGCTTTGATGTCGTTGAAAGGCAGGGCCAAGGTGAACTGAATGAATTCTTCCGGCACGCCCGCCGATCCTGGGATTCCCAGCGTCGCTACTCCGGAGCCGGCTTTGACCAGCAATGCATCCGCGTGTCCGTGATAGCACCCTTCGAACTTCACGATGTATTTGCGTTTCGTATAGGCGCGAGCCAGCCGGATCGCCGACATGGTCGCTTCGGTTCCCGAATTCACGAAACGTATTTTTTGAATACTGGGAAATGCCGCGATCACCAGCTCGGCCAAATCTGCTTCTGCGGCGGTCGAGGCGCCGAAACTCGTGCCGTTGCACACGGCCGCGACAATGGCATCAAGAACGTCGGGCGGCGCATGGCCCAATATCAGAGGCCCCCACGATCCCACGTAATCGATGAATTCGTTCTCGTCCGCATCCCAGATGCGGGAACCTTTGCCGCGAGCTATGAATGGGGGATTGCCGCCGACGGAACGGAACGCCCGCACTGGCGAATTCACTCCGCCGGGAATCATGCTCTCCGCCCGCTGTTGCAGGCGGCGCGACTGCTCGACTTTGCGCGTGGTTGTGGACGGCATCGAGGCCTCCTCAACGGGAGAAAGAGATGTCAACGGATACGACGGAATGCAAGCGACTACTATAGCAGCGCACTCCCTGACAAATTAACTGGAAATTCATAGTCCCGAAATCACCTTGCAACATGCGGAAGGTAATCTGGAGGCCATCAAGTTGCCCTTCTAACCGGGAGGGTTTTCAGGACAGCCTCGGGGGCTCCGGGCTGTCCTTTTTGTTTTTCCCCAGCGCCGGGGTAATCCGTAACATTCCTTTAACCAAACCAGCGTAGCCTCGGCGGATATCTTTCTTGCTGATGATGACGATCTGTAGCGATTAACTATAGTTAACTCAAGGCGATATATTATTGTTAATTCTTTGGAAGCGGCAACCACCCTGCTTGTTAGAATTCAGGAAGTTGCACAATTCGTTTCGCAGCAACACTTCCGCAGTCGGGATTATGAGAACCGGACGCCAATCCGTTGCTTTCAGCCAGTGCTGGCTGCTGCCGCTGCTCTGCTCTGCCGCCGTCATTGGGGCGGCATTTCCGGCGCTCTCGCAGCAATCGAGCGCGCCCTCTGCGCAACCATCGGCTGCGACCAATCCGCCCGCTGGCGCTGCCTCTCCAGTTGAACCCTCCGATCCACCCGCGGACGACTCCACCGAATCGATGCTCCCTCACTTCAAGGACAAACGCTTCTGGTTGTCCGGTCAGGCCAACTTCATCTTTCAGGCGCACCCCGGCTTCCACGCTCTTTACAGCGGCAAGAATAGTCTCGGCCCACGCTACGAAAAAGCTACCTCGCGCGTGTTAACGCTCTACACTGGCGTACGCCTCAACAATTCCACCGAAATTCTAGTCGACGTCGAAGAAGCCGGAGGAGCCGCGCTAAGCACCGGCCTGGGAGTGGCCGGCGCTCCCAACCTCGACATCGTGCGTAATCCCCTGCTGAGCAAAGAGCCTTACCTCGGTCGCGGCATGATTCACAAAGTGTTTGCCTTGAGCAAAGACAAAATTGAAAATCAACGCACGGCATTCTCGCTTTTCGAAGAACTTCCCCGCCGTCGCGTGGAAATCCGTTTCGGCAAGTTCAGCATGCCGGATTTCTTCGATCAGAACTCTGTTGGGTCCGATACGCATTTGCAGTTCGTGAACTGGTCGATAGACGACAACGGAGCGTGGGATTATGCCGCCGATACGCGCGGTTACACAGTCGGTGCCGTTGCCGATTTTGAGGACCGAAATTGGGGTTTCCGTTTTGCCGAGGCTCTCATGCCGAAAGTCGCCAACGGGATTGATCTGGTTTGGCGGCCCTGGCAGGCCCGCGGGGAGAACATCGAATATGAATTGCGCCACGGCTTAATCCCCGGGGAACCTGGCGTTGTGCGTCTGCTGTCTTACGTCAATCACGCGAACATGGGAATTTATCGTGAGGCCGTGGTTGAATTTGAAGATGGCCAGCTCAACGAGACTGCGCCGGAAATCACGGATCACCCCTGGCACATCACCAGTAAGTATGGATTCGGAGTGAATCTGGAACAAAACCTCGCCCCAAACGTCACGGCCTTCGCCCGCTGGGGATGGGACAATGGGAAGACGGAATCCTTTGCTTACACGGAAATCGATTCAACCGTGGCCGAAGGCATCGGAGTAAACGGTGCGAAATGGCACCGCAAGCAGGACCGCGCCGGCGTGGCCTTTGTCACAAACGGGATAAAAAAAGATCATCAGAATTACCTGGCCGACGGCGGATATGGATTTCTCATTGGTGACGGCAGGCTGAATTACGGGCGCGAGAATATCCTCGAGTCGTATTATACGGCGCATGTGTGGCGGGGCATCTATCTTGCACCAGGATTGCAGTACATTGTCGATCCTGGCTACAACCGCGACCGCGGACCGGTGATCGTGCCCGGACTGCGCGCGCATGTGGAGTTCTAGGGGTTTCGAAACCAACAAGAAGAAGGCCGCCTTGCGGCGGCCTTTCGGAACGAATTGCAGAAATCGAGAACTAGTCTCCAGTTCCGCAACTGCAAACACCGGCTCCGCTGCCTACGATCTTGACAGCGTTGCATTCGGCTTTGAGTCTGGAAACTTCGCCGGTGCTGAGAGTCGCATCCTGCGATGCAGTCTCAGTTTCCGCGAAGCCCGCGTTTTGAATATGAGTCGTCCACGCCCGGAGGGCGGGGATGGGATTCAGATTCGTGGGGAGTGGGCAGGCTCCGACCGTAAGAGTGGTCGAGACGAGTTTGATCACTCCGGTGTTCAGAGTGCTGCTTACGCCGGTTAATGGATTGCTGGTAAGGTCGGTGTTCACCGAAAGTGTACGCAGCCCGTCCGGTGACAGGAAGCAACTGCAGCACTCCGACAACTCTTGATCGGCATCGAACACAAAAATGTTCGCACAGACATTACCCGGAGCGGTCCCCGGATTGGTCATCCGTAGCGTGCCATCGGGGGCGCCTGTAGTATTGGCGTTGGAAAAGTAGTTCACCTTGAGGGTATCCGCGGGTGGCGTGGTTTGCGCTACCGCAGTCCCGGCACAGATGGCCAGGGTCAAGGCGATGACTACTAAGATTGTGGTTTGGCGCACGTGTCATCCTCCTTCAAATTTGGGGGAGGTGGATGTCGGCATAATAAGCCGCAAGGTAAATTTAGTGAGAATGATGAAATCCACAAGTCCCCAGTTGAACTAGCCCAATTTCATTAGATAGGCTCACGGGTCGGGAAAATCTTCAGGAGAGCGAATCCAACTCGTAAATCGGAACCACGTCAGTAATTGTGGAACAAAGACTTGCGGTTTTGGCAGGGAATTAGCGGAACTGCGCTCGGAGCAGGGCCGGACTTGCCCTGAGGCTACGACCTCGGTGTAAAAGTGGAATACGATGCCTGATCGAGAAGCGCTCCTGGCGGCGGCAGAACAACTAATGAGCGGAGCCAAGGTTGTTGTCGAAGGCCGGAGTTCACGGGTAACGCGGACGGGAAGCCAGCGTCTTCGCACTGCGAAATTTATAACGGCCGGGCGGGAATACCAAGCGATTGAGCAGAACCCGGAGAAGCCAAGCCGCTGGGGACGGATGGCGCAGCAAGGCAAACAAGTCGTGCAGTTTCGCGATTTGCAGACGAACAAGTATATTGCGGTGGCGGTCGACGGCAAGCTTTTTGAATATGGCCAGCGGGGAGAATAGCATCGTGAATGGAAGAAAACCGGAGGATTGGATTTTTGACGGATGGCGACTGAGGCGTTTCCTGCTGCTTGTCGCGACCGCAGGCGTGATCGGCTGGACCAGCCTCGCCAGTGCCTCAACTTATCAATACTTCCGCCTGGGCAACTCGCAAGACGTGCAGACCAAGACCTATGCAGGAACCGCCATGATGGGCGGAGGGACCGATCTGGATGAGGCATTTCGCTGGCTCTGCAACAAAGGCAACGGGGGAGATTTTCTGATCCTGCGCGCCACCGGAGATGACGACTACAACCCTTATGTCAAAGGATTGTGCAAAGCGAATTCCGTGGCAACGCTGATTATTCCTGACCGGCAGGCCGCTGAAACCCCAAAGGTAGCGGAAATCATTCGCCAGGCTGAAGTAGTTTTTATCGCCGGCGGTGACCAGGCCAATTATGTGCGCGGCTGGAAAGGTACGCCAGTGGAAGAAGCGATCAATGCCAACATCTCTCGGGGAAAGCCGATTGGGGGAACCAGCGCCGGACTCGCGGTCGAAGGACAGTTTGTTTATGGATGTTTGAAAGACAAGCCGGACGACAAAGATCTGGCGTCGAGCGATGTGTTGCCCAATCCCTATTTTGATCGCGTCACTCTGGTAAAGGATTTCCTGAAGGTTCCACATCTTGAAAATTTGCTGACCGATTCGCACTTTGCCAAGCGTGATCGCATGGGCCGGTCGCTCGGTTTTTTGGCGCGCATCATGCAGGATGGTTGGTCGCCGTCACCGCGAGAAGTAGCCATTGATGAGAGGTCGGCCGTGCTGGTGGAAGACGACGGGAAAGCGACTGTGGTCGGCACTGGAAAGGGCGCTTATTTTATGCAGCCCGCGGAAAAGCCGGCGGTGTGCAAGAACGGCATTGCTCTGACCTTTCGCAACGTGAGTGTGTACCGGGTCGCGGCGGGCGGACACTTTGATTTGAATTCCTGGAGCGGCGACGGCGGCGTGGCCTATTCGCTTTCCGTGGAGCAAGGCAAGATCACGAGCACACAGGCCAGAGGCGGAATTTACTGATTTGAAATCCGTACGTCCTCGCGGATCGACAAAACCAGCTTTTGAATTGACTTGCTGTGGCGATGTCTGCCAAACTCACGCCACACTTTGCACTTGGGGCTAGTCCACATTCTAATGCGTTGCCAGTGTCTTCATTCCGCTGCGCGGGATTTTGAGCAACTCTCCTTTCTTGTGAACGCGGGCAAGCTGGAGTCCGGCTTGTAATTCCTTTCTGCCGAAATCCTGTTATCGCAGAGTGGCATTAAATTTCCATCTGTCGTCACGATCATTCCGCAAATCGGGGGTCGAGTATGAAATCGTTTTGTTGGTTTGTGCTTTTGGGGACGCTGGTTTTGGCGGCGGGACTTATCGCTCAGGGGCAGAGTTCGCAGGGCCGGATTCTAGGCTCCGTTGTGGACCAGTCCGGCGCAGTTGTTCCCGGCGCGCACGTGACTGTCACAAACACCGCAACCGGCGTGGGCCATTCGACGAAGACGAACGGCGCGGGAAACTATGCGGCCGCCGATCTCGACGCGGGGACGTATTCCGTAAGAGTTGAGGCTCCGGGATTTAAGAAGGAAGAGAGCACGGTTGTGGTCGAGGTATCGCGCGAGGTGCGCGTCGATCTGAAGCTGCAACCGGGGGCGATCAACGAAACCATCGTAGTGACTGCGGAAGGCGCGCTCGCGGATACGACTGACACCACTCTGAACGGAGTGCTGTCGAACAAAGCGATTAACGAACTGCCGCTGCAAGGCCGCGACTTTCAAAATCTGCTGCCGCTGCATCCCGGCGTGCAGCGCACGCCCGGCGGCGGCTTCCACTCGGTGACATCGAACGGCAACCGCCCCGACGACAACAATTTCTACATCGACGGCGCCGATGACAACGACGCTTATTACGGCGAAACCGTGATGAACGACGCTGGCATTTCCGGAACCCCCGCCAGTTTCCTGCCGCTGGATGCGATTCAGGAATTCAACACGCAGGAAGGACCGGGCGCGGACTACGGCGTCAAGCCGGGTGTCGTAGTGAACATGGGAATCAAGTCCGGAACCAACGATGTGCATGGGACCGCGTATTATTTTGCCCGCAACAGCGCGGTCGATGCGCGCAACTATTTCGATCCGGCGCCTAGCCCGGTGTCGGCACTCATCCTGCATCAGTTCGGAGCTTCCGTCGGCGGCCCTATCAAAAAGGGAAAGTGGTTTTACTTCATGAACTACGAAGGCATTCGCGACAAAGTAGGAAATCCCGGCGTGACTGACAGTCCGGTAACCAGTTCTCTGGCCAACACCCTGGGCGGAATTGCGAACTCCGACGGCAGCCCGAATTCCGCGACCTACAGCCTCCCCGATGCGATCGCCTATTTCAACAACCCGGTCAACGTGGCTTACTGCGCCGCCTACAACGAAGTGCCGACTTGTACCGTGAGTCCGTTGAGCCTGCAGTTATCGAAATTATTTCTGCCCAACCCCGGACTTACATTGAAGGGATTGAGCGATCCCGGCGCTATTAATTTCGATTTCAATAACGTCAATCGCGGTGACAATCTGGTAGCCAAAACGGATTACACGCTCAACGACCACAACCAGTTCAGCGTTCGTTTCATTTACGCGAACACGACGCAAACGGAAGAAGACACCGTCCCGTTGCGGCCGCAGTGGCTTTCCACCACCAGCCCGACCACGCAGGTCTTCGGCGTGAGCTGGACGAACACTCCCAACTCTCGCTGGATCAATGATGCGCGCTTCAGCTACAACCGGTTCAATGAAGCAATCTACCCGGTCGATCACAATGTGAACCCGACCGCATACGGACTGAACACCGGCGTCACCGATCCGCGACTGTTTGGTTTTCCGAGAATCAATCCTGGATCGGACGAGTTCAACTACATGGGTGGAAACTCCAGTTGGCCGCTCGCCACCACGCCCAGCGCAACTTATCACGGTTCTGACACCGTTTCCTACATTAAGGGAAAACATTCCATCCAGTTCGGTGGCGAATACCGCTACGGCAACGTGGATTATTACCGCGCGACATACGGGCGCGGGCGGATTTACTTCGACGACCTGACCGACTTCATCGCCGGCCAGCCCGACACCTGGAGATTTCTATACGGCGACCCCAGCCGCAATGTCAGCCAGAAAGCGATGGGCTTTTTCGCGCAGGATTCATTCCGCGCCACGCCTCGGCTGACATTAAATCTTGGCCTGCGCTACGACATCACCGATCCCATCAAAGATTCGCGCAACCTTCTCGCCAACTATTTGCCTTCGCAGGGACTCGTTCAAGTGGGTCGAGGAATCAGCAGTCCTTATCCCACGAACTACAACAACGTCTCGCCGCGCTTGGGGCTGGCATGGGATATGAGAGGGAACGGCAAGACCGTCTTGCGCGCCGGATCAGGATTGATCTTCGAGCAGCCCTCCATCCGCACCTTCATGTTCAGCGGCGGCGGATTGAACCTGAATCCGACCGGCGTCCCATACGTCGACCTGAACGGAAACACAATCCAGCCGAAGGGAACCATCAATTCGTTTCTGGTGGAATCGGACGATCCCACGCAGCTCACCTGGAACCAAACCGGACCGATCTTTCCCGCCGCAGCCGGAGCTTCGTGCAGCGTTGACAGCCAGTGCAACGTCTTCGGTGTCGATCCGCATTTGAAGACTCCCTACGTATTGAATTGGAATTTAAATATCCAGCAGGAAATCGCGCCGCAGACGCTGCTTCAGATCGCCTATGTGGCGCAACACGGAGTGAAGCTGTATAGCGTGGAAGATATCAATCAGAACAATCCGGCGCTCGATCCCGACGAGACCGAAACTGTAGGTCGGCCGCTCGTTACCAACTGCCCCGTGTCGGCAAATGGAGGGCTTGGCCTCGGTGGCCCGTGTTTTCCATACATCGGCTTTCTGGATCAGCTGAGCAACCACTCCAGTTCCAACTACAACTCGCTTCAGGCCACATTGACCAAGCGCTTTTCGCATGGACTTTACCTGCTCGCCGGTTACACGTATGCCCACGCCATCGATACGGCAACCAGCAATCTGGCCGGCGTGCCGCCGAACAGCCTGAACTACAACGCCGAACGCGGCAACAGCGACTACGACATCCGCCACCGCTTCACGCTCTCCGGAACCTACGAACTGCCGTCGAGAAAAACCAAGTCGCAGATGCTGGAGGGCTGGGAGATCACCAGCGTAGTGACGATCCAAAGCGGCGAGCCCTTTACGCTCGGCGACTTCAACGACGACATCAGCCTGACCGGCGAGTTCAATGACCGCTGGAACATGAGCGGCCCGCCCAGCGAGATTCACTGGTCGCCCATCAATTCGATTCCCTTCATTAACCCCGACGCCGACACATCTCCGTTTGTCTACAACACGAACGGCGACGTAGTCAGCGGCGCTACGCCGGCTGCGCAATTGTGCGTGACGCAGGCATACGCAACCGGAGGCGTGGCGGCCGCCGATCAACTCGGCGCCAATGGCGGCGACCTTGGCTGTTACGTATCCGGCAAGACGGTGATCACGCCGCCAGCATACGGTTCGCAGGGCAACATGGGACGCAATATCTTCCGTGGGCCCTCGTTCACAAATTGGGATTTCTCCGTCTCGAAGCTATTCCGGCTGGGCGACAGGGCACATTTGCAATTGCGCGGAGAATTTTTCAACATCCTCAACCACGCCAACTTCGATGTGTTTACGATGAATACCGATCTCTCCGTGCCTTCGTCAGTCGGGACCGTTGTGTTCACTCCCGACGTCGCCGCCTCGAATCCGGTAATCGGCTCGGGAGGATCGAGGCATATTCAGTTGGCGGCAAAAATAATCTGGTAGCGGCGAAAAGATAAAACAGTTCGCAGTCGGGAGCTCTGAGCTTGTCGAAGGGGTGTCCGGCCACACTTATTTTGCGAAGAAATAGTCGAACGACTTCACGGCTTTGAATTCATCGTCCTTGATGTCGAAGACCGTATAGAGCTTGGTGACGTTGAGCACGTCTTGCACTTTCTGCGTCAGGTTCAGCAACTTCAACTCTCCGCCGCTGTTGCGGACCGCCGTGAAACTCGCCACCAACTCACCCACTCCGGAACTATCGATGTAATCGACCTCGGCCAGGTTGAGAATGATTTTCTTTTTGTCCTTAGCAATCAACTCGCGCACCGTGCGGCGCAGCATGTCCGTCTCGCCACCCAAAACGATCCGGCCGCGGACGTCGACGATGGTAACGTGATCCACTTCGCGATTGCTTGTTTTCATGTACGGACCCGTGCTCTCGTTGGCGGGAATGTTAGTGGTCTTGAGACCGACAAGTCAACGGGGAACGCAGATTGTTTGTAAAGAGCCTACGCTACAGGCCAGTCGCGAATTTCCTGGATGGGCGAGGTGATGATGGGCGTCGGATACTCAGGATGATGAAATTCAAGGTGCATGCCGCGGCCCACGAATTGGAGCTTCAGCATCGAACCTCCCCAGGTGGAACCGGCTATAGCGACTTGTACCGGATGAGGGCAGATTTCCGGATGCCCGGAGATGAGCGCGTCGCTGCCGCCGAGCAGCACGGCTTTGTAAACGTGGTGCAGGGTTTGAATCTCAAGGATGGTATCGGGGGGTAGATCCTTAAGGAAAACACCGCCTTCCACTTCCGACTGAACGATTCCCCGGTTGACTTCGTCACTCAGATTCGGGTGCGGAGAAAACATATTCACGTCCCATTAAGGCTTACCTGACTTACCCAGCCTAACGTCCCGGTCTCCCTTAGAGGCGGCAACGCTTCAGGGAGTTTACCGCAATTTCCGAATCATCGTAAGGATATCAGGCCAACCAACACTCCGTCGAGGCACGAAAGTGGACTCCTAGGTCACCAAATCTTGCTCGGCAAGCCCGGCTTTAGTGGCTGGCGGCAACACTAACCAACGTACCTTTCGGCCCTACGAAGAGAGCCCCGCCTCCTGCAAAAGCGCCGACCGCGTTGAACTTCAGCTCGGCCTTCTTTCCCGGGCTAATCCGGGTTGGGTTCTCAGGCGCTCGCAGATCGAAGATAAAGCTGGGGTTCACGGCGAATACGGCATTTTCGTATTCCCGGCTGGCCTTGAGGTCGTAAGCTACGGCCGAAAAATAAGCCTGTGGGTGGATGCGGGGAACAGTCCAGGTCTTCCCTCCGTCGCGTGTGAAGGCGAGGTTGGGACCATCCTCGTCGGGATGCTTGTAGTCGCCTCCGGCGATGACGCCGTGTGTGGCATCGCGAAAGGCGATGGAAAAAATTCCAGCGGAATCGGGCCCATGCGCAATGGGAGTTTGAACGGCTTGCCAGGTTTGTCCCCGGTCCGCTGAATGGAAGACGCGCGCGACAGACCCTCCCGTAGCGAACCAGATGTTCGAATCAGGATGGACGATTGTTTTGATGCGCAGCGTGGAAGCCGGTTCGGCTTGCTTAAATGGATCGTGCCGCCCCGGAGTTTCGCTTGCAGCCATAGTCGCGGACGGCAGAATGGCGATGCAACTGTTGCTCGCCGCAAATGCGCCTTCACCGGGAAGCGCCGCTGGGAGACCCGCGGACGGACTTTGACTCCACGTCTGGCCGTCGTCGGTAACCAGGATTTCGAATTTCAGAGTTCCGGTCTCGTCAGCGATCGGATCGCCGAGGAGGATGCCGTGCGTGGAATCCCAAAAAGCCATCGAATCGAAAAAACCTTTTGGATTGCTGTTGGTGATCTGCAAAGACCAATGCTGCCCGGCGTCGACGGTGTGATAAATGCGCGATTGTTCGCCGGGTCCGGCGGACATGAGAAAAGCCTCATCGGCCGAGAAGGCGACCACCGCGCGAAAATCGAGCGCCTCCGCTCCAGGAACGTTCGATGCGATCCAATGACCGCCTGCGTCGACGGTGCGGAGATAGGTGCCGTGAGTGCCGGAGGCCCAGGCTACTCTTCCCGAGACGACGCTAACGCCTCGCAAGCCCTCGGTAGTTTGGGAGCGTTGAGCCTTGGGCGTGGATTGAGCGAAAGAAGCAGTGCTGACCAGGAGCACAATGAGGATTTGGCGCATGTGAAAATTGTCGCAGAGAAACGGGCAAAATTGGGCAAATTGCAGTTTCGGTTCGATCGAAAGCCCGTCCTTCAAGCAATCCCAGCGGATCTCCTGTCGTTACTTCGCAACGAAGTCGGCGAAGGCCGCGCTCTTACCATAATAGATACGAAGAGTACATCTCGTTCCCACGTGAGCGAAAGCCACTTCGAGTGCGTCGACCGGCTGTGGCACTTGCGCGGTCTCCATGGGCGCGCGCGCCAGATCCGATTTTTCGTCGTATGCGGTTCCGGTCGAAACGTTCTTGTTGACCGCGAGGGTCCAGTGGTCGCGCCCGGGTATTGGATAGACCGTATAGGCGCCCACGGGAATCAGCGAGCTGCCGAGATTCAATTGCGCCTCGGTGAACAACGTCATCGGCGTACCGCCCGGACTCCAGGGCTTGCCGTTCACAATTTTTTCTTTATTCGAGGCCACGGGGCTGTAGCGAATGTATACCTGCCGGCCATCATCGAGATTGCACGTCGAAGTGGATGAAGCACCCCCGGCCGGTTGCTGCGCGTGCAGCATGGGAGCGAACAAAAACGCTATCAATATGGTTCGGCAGACGAGAGCATTTGACATGGCGCGATTCCTCGCGCATGAGTGTAGCTCTGGAAACGGCAGAAAAGAAAGGGAATTTACAGTTTTAAGAATTTCGATCGCGTCGAACGGGCGCTCTGATCTCCGTCAAGCCGGTTGTACGCTGGCCTTCGGTGACGTTCTCACGCGTTAAGCCGGTTGCTAGCTTTAGTGCGCGCCTTTAAGAGGCGCCCACGGGGGCTAGACGAATGGCAAAGGCAGCTAAGTTGAAGATTCTGTACGGCGAAGGCGATGCGGAGGTGATGACACAGCAAGCGGCGGCAATGGCGAAATGCGGCCACACCGTCCAGCAGGCGGTGGGGCGCAAGGGCGTGCAGGAGGCTCTTAGCAAGGGCTGCTTCGACCTGCTTGTGCTGGGACCAACCCTCAGCCGGAACGACCGCCATCATTTGCCCTACATGGCAAAGAAGGCGCAGGGGCAGACCAGCGTTTTGGTGATGCACGCCGATGGAAGCCGGCATCCTTACGTCGATGCCTGTACCGATACCGGCGCAAGCATCGAAACAGTTCTGGCGCGAATTGAGGGTATGACGATTGCCGGAACTATTACCGAGTCAGCCGCAGCAGGAGCGGGACGATAGCAATCAGTTCTTATTGATGAGTTGATGAGGGGGAAGAGGCGGCCATAGCTTCATGGCCGCCTCTTCCCGTTTCAGGTTGCGCGAGACTATACGTGCGAGAACCATAAGAGACAAGAATCACAACAGATAACCGGTGGGACCACACAAGGGTCACGGCTGCGCGAGAACTTCGTTATAGCCGATCTTCGGTCCGCAGGTGGGAATTCGATCAGGGTCGTGTCAACGAACCAAAAGCGTAATCGGTGGGAAACTAAAGCCGCGCGGGTTGAGAATTCTACGAGCGCAGTGGTGGTAATCCCTGGCTCGCGCGAGGAGAAGTCGTTCCCGGCACTGCAAACACAAGCGAGTTAAGGGATCGTGCGCCGGGCGGGTTTGCCAGCAGCAGGTTTGTAGTCCTTGGGATAAACGACGACGCATCGCCTTGGACCTTCTCCGTCGCTTTCAGTCAGAAGATCGGTTTCTTCCCGTAGAGCCAGATGCACAATGCGACGCTCCCGCGATGACATGGGAGCAAAGTGATGCGGAGTACCAGTGCGGCGGACGTTCTCGGCGGCAACCGTGGCCGCCATACGAAGTTCCTGGAGACGGATCGATCGCTGATTCTGGCAGTCGAACGAAATTTTCTCGTGCTCTCCCGAGGGCAAATGGAGAATCTCCTGCCCAAGGAGTTCGAGCGACCGAAGCAGTTCACCTCCCCGATCCAGCAGCAGCACGGAATCGGGCCCCGCGAATTCGACAAGAATTTCCGGCTTTTCCCAATCGCGTTGATCGGCCATAGGCGGGTCTACAGTGATGCGGTACTTGAGATGTAGCCCTCCATCCGTGACCACGGATTGCAGGAACTCGTTGATCTTCTTGGCGGCGGCGAGTTTATCGGGAATTGGCATAAGTAAAGCGATCAGTTTTCAGCTGTTAGCTCATAACGCGACGACGCTGGAAAAACGTCGCCTTGCACGCGCAAGAACCACTGAAGCAGCCTGTGATTTTAACACGCAAGGTATGGAACTCACATCAGTCGCGGCAGGCGCAAGTTACAGGTTCACCGGAAGTTTCACGACTCTTTTTTGAATTGCCCACATGACAAGTTCGGCCTTGTTGTGAATTCCGAGTTTCCGCATGAGATTGAACTTATGGGCATCTACTGTCTTCGCGCTAAGGCCAAGCACCCCGGCAGCCGAACGCACAGTCTGGCCTTCAGCCAACAATTTCAGCACCTCACGCTCACGACTGGTCAAACCACGCTTCTTGGACGAGGTCAAATCTTCGGGGAACCACTCGCGGTCCCGCGGACTTGGCATTTCGTGCAGGCGAAGCTGGGGCATTTTCGCTCCTCCCTTGACCATGGCAACCAACTCTTCGGCGGAGGTTTCAGGCGGGATATAACCCAGGTCGCTTTGAACTGGAGCGCTTAATTGGACGTCGAGACCCTCCCGGACGCCAAGAAAAAGAACCCGCGTCGCGGGAGACTCTTTCAAGATCAATTGCTCGGCATCGTCGGCCGAAAGCTCGATCGTAGCGGCATCGGCCAGCACCACGTCCGGCCGGTGCTCGAACACCCGTTGCAGTGCTTCGGAGGCATTGCCAGCTTCCGCGACTACCACCAGTTCGGCGTCATCTTCAAGAAGACGCCGCAAGCCCTGGCGCACTAATGCGTGGTTGTGCACCAGGATGCAGCGGATCTTTCCATCGGTCTTGCCGCTGACTTTCCCGGTAACGTTGCCGGTGGCGAAAATACCTTCCCCATGGATCTGTGGGTGGGGGCGCACAGTTCCTCCTCGATAAGACAAAAAATGATCGGCCAGAAAATTTATCGATGCAGCGCAGGTACGAACAGGTAACTACGACTGAAAATCCGATGGAGCAAGGGTTTTGACTTGCCGTAATTGTAGCGCGGACGGCGGCTTTCTGCGCGTAAAACTAATATAAAAGTTCTATTTAGGGAAATAGACGCAGCGTAACGGGCCCGGCGGCAGCGTTGCATCAGGTACAATCAGAAAATTTATGTTGCGCTATTACACTGCCGGCGAATCCCATGGCGAAGCTCTGGTCGCCTTCATCTCCGGCCTCCCAGCCGGATTGAAAGTAGACCAGGCATTCGTCGACCGCGAGCTCTGGCGGCGCCAGCAGGGATACGGCCGCGGCGGCCGCATGAAAATCGAGCGTGACAGCGCACATTTTCTTTCCGGCGTGCGGCATGGGGCAACCATTGGCTCCCCGGTCGCCATTCAGCTCCAAAATCGCGACTGGCAAAACTGGCAGGAGGCTCTCCCGGTAGCAGCCGGCGATCCGGCGAAACACAAACGCGTCGCCTCTCCGCGCCCCGGTCACGCGGACCTCGCCGGAGCTCTGAAGTACAACTTTTCTGAAGCCCGCTATGTCCTCGAGCGCGCATCCGCCCGCGAATCCGCCGCCCGCGTCGCCATCGGAGCGCTCGCCAAGCTTTTTTTGCGCGAACTTGGCATCGAAGTGCTAAGTCACGTCGTCGCGGTTGGCGGCGTCTCGTTGAAAACAGAGGTTCCCTGGGACAGAATTCGTTCCCTGCATGCCCTCGAGCAAGTTATCCTGAATTGCGCCGATCCGGAACTTGAACCGAAAATGAAGGACGAAGTCGACAAGGTGCTGAAGAACGGTGATTCCCTCGGCGGAGTCTTCGAAGTCGTCGCGCACCGGGTCCCACCCGGCCTCGGCACCTACGCCCAATGGGATCAGCGGCTTGACGCCTTGCTCGCTGCGGCTGTGATGTCCTTGCAGGCGGTAAAGGCGGTAGAAATCGGCGCAGGCGTCGCGGCAGCGTACTCAGCCGGTTCTTCGGTCCACGATGAAATCGCTTACACCGGCACCGACGGCTTTACCGCATTCTCCCGCGCCCGCAACAATGCCGGAGGCATCGAGGGTGGCGTTTCCAACGGCGAAGAGATTCGCGTGCGCGGCTACCTGAAACCGATTTCCACGCTTCGCCGCCCGCTGCAATCGGTCGATTTCGCCTCGCGCGAGCCGGTAAAGGCCGCGTACGAACGCTCCGATGTCTGCGTGGTACCCGCTGCCGGCGTGGCGGCTGAATCCATGGTTGCGCTCACTCTGGCGGGGTGCGCTCTAGATAAATTCGGCGGCGATTCCATCGGCGAAACAGTGCGCAACTTTAACGGTTACTGCGAACAATTGAAACGTTACTGAACTGCTGATTGCTCATAGCTCGGGACTCGTAGCTCATAAATGATTTATCCCATCGTTAAGTTCGGCAACCCGGTGCTGGAGAAGTCGGCGGAAAAAGTAACCGTCTTCGACGCGGAATTGCAAACTCTGCTCGACGACATGTTCGAGTCGATGTACGCCGCGCACGGCGTCGGCTTGGCCGCCCCGCAAATCGGCATCTCCCGGCGCATCGCCGTAGTCGACGTCACCTTCAAAGAAGATCCCGACGCCAAACTGGTTCTCATCAACCCCGAAATCATCCACACCGCCGGCAAACATACCCAGAGCGAAGGCTGCCTGAGCATCCCCGACTTCCGGGAAAACGTGACGCGGCCGAAAACGGTCACCATCCGTGCCCAGGATGCGAAAGGGAACGTCTTCGAAAAAACTGGCGAAGAACTCCTGGCCCGCGCATTCCAACACGAAACCGACCATCTCAACGGCAAGCTCTACATCAGCCACGTCAGCGCCCTGAAGCGCGACCTCATCAAGCGCAAAATTCGCAAGCTCGTAAAAGCGGGCGAGTGGTAGAAACAAGCAGCTGGTCAGTTTGCAAGATGCTCACGTGGGGGACAGCCGCCCTCGGCTGTCCAGTCGAGCGAAGTTCGACAGGTTCTTTCCCCGGACCGGCAAATTGACCGATAACGGGTTCTAAATTACCCAATGCCCTCCGCCCTTAATCTCGTCTTCTGCGGCACACCGCAATTTGCTGTCCCCACTCTGGAAAAGCTAGCCGTCGCCGGACACCGCATCCATCTTGTCGTGACCCAACCCGATCGCCCCAAAGGCCGCGGCCTTGAACTAGTAGCATCGCCAGTCAAGCAGTCCGCAGTGCGCTTGGCCTTACCCATAACGCAGCCCGACAAAATCAAAACCAACGACGACTTCCGCGCCCAACTCACCAGCCTGAACCCCGACGCAATCATCGTCGTCGGATACGGCCGCATCATCCCGCAGTGGATGATTGATCTTCCCCGTTTCGGCAACATCAACCTCCACGCCTCGCTTCTCCCTAAATACCGCGGCGCAGCCCCAATTCAGTGGGCAATTGCAAAAGGAGAAACGACAACCGGCGTCACAACCATGCGCATCGACGCCGGCCTCGACACCGGAGACATTCTGCTGTACCGCGAACTCCCCATCACTATCGAGGACACCGCCGAAACCCTGAGCCCGCGTCTGACAGCGATCGGCGCCGATCTAGTAGTCGAAACTCTAAAAGGGCTGCAAAAGGGTTCCATTCACCCTCGCCTGCAAGACCATGCACGCGCCACGCTGGCTCCGATTCTGAAGAAAGAAGATGGCATCGTCGATTTCTCCAAGCCAGCGGTCGAAATCTTCAATCGCATCCGCGGCTTCCAACCCTGGCCGGGAATGCACACGAAGTTCCGCGGCAAAGGTCTACGCATCTGGAAAGCGACTCCGGCTACAGTAGCCCTGATTCCAAGGCTGACGCCCAGTCAACTTCACGTCCTTGATGATCGTCTGTTCGTCGGCTGCGGCAATAAAACTTCGCTGGAACTAATCGAGCTTCAACTGGAAGGCAAGAATCGCTCTTCAGCCCGGGATTTTCTTCACGGCTATCGCCTCGAAGATGGCGAGAAGCTCGGCGAATGAAGTTGCTCATGTAGGGACAGCCGCCCTCGGTTGTCCAGCCGAGCGAAGCTCGACTGGGTTTGGCTCGCGCTCGGAACCGGCCAGCAAGACGAGGCCTCACGATCAACACCTTGCTGGACGCCGTATTTCGCGGTTTTTCACAATCGCAATAGCAAGTGTCACGATCTTCTGCCGCGCCGTTTCATATCTTCACAGAGCCTCCGCCGCGCAGCCTCTGCACCAAACTGAATCAGCCGCTGCACCAAATCCTGTCACACGCCTGTGAACCAGCTGCACTCGATTGAAAATACATCCACTTACAAACTGCGATTTTTTATTGACTGCAAAAATAGAAAGCGTAGAACTAAATCGTTCTTTGACAGCTTCTCAGTTTTCCCGGTTGGTGCGGCGTCCGGGACTCAAGCGCAGTCACCTTCGAGCATCGCAAGATGAATCAGAAGGAAGGCAAGCAAGGGTCTATAGCAAAGCGCTGGTCGAGGAGAACAGGAAGAAACGTTGAAGGCAGGATAGAGTTCCGAGGCGTAGGGTAGGTTTATCCGGTTGGCGGTAAGCCCGGAGCCCAAGCGAAGATCGCGCGC